>JAAUYD010010026.1_pt1 | contig 27768 bp, 29 predicted proteins | sample 7278101 | NCBI WGS metagenome assembly JAAUYD01 (sample SAMN14350128, study PRJNA611818) | marine sediment metagenome | isolation source: surface marine sediment (0.6m) | place: French Polynesia: Moorea | collected 2018-08
ATCTCGCAGTAGTTGGCGGGCTTGCCGCCGTGCTTGCGGACCGCGTCGAACAGCGTGAGCGAGCCGCCGCCGGCGCCGATCACGAGGCCGAGATTGCCGTCGAACTCGACGACGTTGCCGGCGACGCCGCGGTGGTCGGCCTCGTGATCGGCGCGGGCGGCGGCTCGCTCACGCTCTTCGACGCCGTCCGCAAGCACGGGGGCAAGCCCGCCAACTACTGCGAGATCGGCGGCAACCCGAGCGTGAACAAGGCCTGCGAGCTCACCAAGCTGATCCTCGCGAAGCCCGGCGTCGAGAAGATCGCCGTGATGATGAACGTCGTCTCCAACACCCGCGTCGACATCGTGGCGCGCGGCGTGGTGAAGGGCTGCATCGAGTCGGGCAAGGACCCGAAGGACGTGATCGCCATCTTCCGCATCCCGGGTGCCTGGGAGGAGGAAGGCTTCAAGATCCTCGAGAAGCACGGGGTCGAGTACTGCGACCGCAGCGTCTCCATGTACGAAGCCGCGGGACGCGCCGTGGCGAAGATGGGCTAGGGGCCACCATGTCGATCCTGCTGACCAAGGACACCAACTTCATCATCCAGGGCATCACCGGCCGCGAGGCCGTGAACCTGACCCGCGAGAATCTCGACTACGGCTCCACCATCGTCGGTGGCGTGACGCCGGGGCGGGCCGGACGCGACGTCTATGGCGTTCCGGTCTACGACTGCGTCCGCGACGTGGTGAAGAACCACGGCGCGGTCGAGGGCTCGATCATCTCGGTGCCGCCGGGCTTCACCAAGGACGCGGCCTTCGAGGCCCTCGAGAACGGCATCAAGCTGATCGTGATCGTCACGGAGAACATCCCGCGCAAGGACGTGGCGCAGATGGTCGAGCTGGCCGAGCTGCGCGGTGCCCGCATCATCGGGCCCAACTGCCTCGGCATCATCTCGCCCGAAGAAGGCAAGATGGGCGGCGTGGGCGGCCCGGCGGCCAACACCCGCCAGGCCTACTCGAAGGGGCCGGTGGGCATCATGTCGCGTTCGGGCGGCATGACGACGGAGATCGCGAGCACGCTCACCGCGGCCGGCCTCGGCCAGTCCACCTGCGTCTCGATCGGCGGCGACGCCATCGTGGGCACGACCTATGCGGAGCTGATGCCGCTCTTCGAGGCCGACCCGGAGACGAAGGCGATCGCGATCTACTCCGAGCCCGGTGGCCGCATGGAGGCCGAGCTCGCCGAGTGGATCCAGAAGCACGACTCGCGGCTGCCGGTGGTGGCCTTCATGGCGGGCCGCTTCATGGACGAGATGCGCGGCATGCGTTTCGGCCACGCGGGCACGATCGTCGAGGGCAAGGAGGACACGGCCGCCGAGAAGATCGAGCGCCTGCGCAGCGCGGGCATCGACGTGGCCGAACGCATCGAAGAGATCCCGGCGCTGATCCAGAAGCGGATGCAAGAGCGCAAGCCTGAGCGAGGAAACTGACATGCCCGGCATGTTCATCGACGTCCGCGTGGACGCTGCGGCGGCCAAGGACACGGAGCTGGCGAAGAAGCTGGCCGAGGTGTGCCCGGTCGACATCTTCGAGGCCGGCGACGCCGGCGTATCCATCGTCGAGAAGAACCTCGACGAGTGCACCCTTTGCGACCTCTGCCTCGAGGCGGCTCCTGGCAAGGTGCAAGTGATCAAGCTCTACGAGTAGGGGCCGCTTCGCTTCTCGCTCGGGGTGCGAGGAGTCGGGGGTGGGGGGCGAGCTGCGGCGAATGGCTCGCTGCCCGCTTGGTCTCCGCGCTCGGATCGGGGTGCCGCTGACCTGGGAGCGCTTTCGCGCTCCAGTCCAGTCCTTCACGTCGGGCTGCGGGGCGAGGCTGCGCTTGACTTCGCCTCCGCTCGCCCCCCACCCCCGACGCGCTGCGTGGAGGGGCTTCCGGGCCCGGTAGGGCGTTGGAGGTTGGGAGGGGGTCGCGGAGACTAGGCGGACAGCTTCAGCATCAGCTCGATCGGCTTGCGGGCTTGCTCGGCGATCTCCGGGGGCACCGTCACCTCGGGCTTCAGGTCGCGCAGGCAGAGGTAGAGCTTTTCGAGGGTGTTCAGGCGCATGAAGGGGCAGCGGTTGCAGGCGCAGCTCTCGTCCATGCCCGGGGCCTGGATCAGGGTCTTGCTGCGGCCGGCCTCGGCCAGCTCCTTCTCGATCTGATGGAACACGCCGTCCTCGGTGGCGATGATCAGGGTGTCGGCCGGAGACTCCACCGCGCGCCGGATGATGCCCGTCGTCGACGCGATGAAGTCGGCCTGGTCGAGCACCGCCTGCTCGCACTCGGGGTGGGCCAGCACCTCGGCGCCCGCGTGCTTCATCGTGAGCTTGGTGAGCGCCTTGGCGCTGAACTGCTCGTGGACGATGCAGCTCCCGGGCCAGGCGACGATGTCGTCGCGGCCCGACTCCTTGGAGACCCAACGGGCCAGGTGGCGGTCGGGAGCGAAGACCAGCGGCTCGCCCTCGAAGTGCTTCACCATCTTCACCGCGTTCGACGAGGTGCAGATCAGGTCGCTCATCGCCTTCACCTCGGCGGAGCAGTTGATGTAGGAGACGAGCTTCGAGCCCGGGTGCTTGTCCACGAACGCCTGGAGCTCGTCGGCGGGGCAGCCGTCGGCCAGGGAGCAGCCGGCCTCGAGGTCGGGGACGACGACCTTGCGGTCCGGGTTCAGGATCTTCGCCGTCTCGGCCATGAAGTGGACGCCGCAGAAGGCGATCACGTCGCGGTCCACCTTCGTGGCCGCCTGGGCCAGGGCGAGGGAGTCGCCCACGAAGTCGGCCAGATCCTGGATCTCGTCCTCCTGGTAGTAGTGGGCCAGGAGAACGGCGTTGCGCTCCTCCTTGAGCTCGCGGATCGCGCCCTCGAGATCCTCGGGGAAGGCCTCTTCGATGGGGGTGGGCTCGGCGGACATGGCACTCCTCGGGCGCGTTCGGGCCAGTAAGGATCGTCCCCGATGCCGGCTTGGCAAATCGGGGGATGAAGGCCGATTCAGGCGTCCCTCCGAGTGTCCTCGGGCGCGGCGGGCTGCAGAGCCAGCATCGCGACGCCCAGGGGCTCCTCGCGGATCGTGAAGACCCGGGTTCCCGGCTTGCGCCCGTCTCGGACCTCGGACACGTCGAAGCCCTCCTTCGCCAGGCGCTCCCGGGCCGCCGCCGCGTCGGCGACGCGCCACGAGATGCCGAAGAGCGAGTCCTCCTCGCCCTCGAGCGCCGGCGGCGCCCCGCTCGCGCCCCCCTCGAGACGCGAAGCGATCTCGACGGTGATTCCGCCCACGCGGAAGAAGAGCAGGCGCGCGCCCCACTGCTCGAAGCTCTTGTCGAGGGCGAGGCGGATCCCGAGGGCATCGCCGTAGAGCGCCTTTGCGGCATCGGCGTCCCGCGTGTTGACCACCACGTGGTCGACGCCGCGGATGGCGGCGTCCGGATCGCAGAGCTCGTCGGCGACGGGCAGGATGTCGGCCGGCGACTGGTGCTCGATGGCGAAGAGCAGCACTCCCCGGGTCTTCGCCGGCGGCAGGATCACGTTGCGCCATTGCCGGAACGCGCCGGACTCGACGTCGCGGCCGAGCCCGTCCCGTACGGGGGCCGGCGCGAGGGACGCCTTCTCGAAGGCCGCGTGGCACGCGTCGGCGTCGGCCGTACCGAAGGCCAGCGCGACGAGACCCTCGCCATGGGAGGCCAGCCGAGCCTCGACCATCGCCGCCGTCGCGCCCTCACCGGTGGCAGCGAGGAGCTCCACGTAGGTGTTGTCGATCCGGTAGAGGACGTTCTCGGTGCCCTCCGAGGGGTGCTCCCCCTTCCAGGAGGGCCGCCTCCCGAGCAGGGACGTGAAGCGGGCGGTCGCGGCCGGGAGATCGCCCACGGCGATCACCAGGTGATCGAGGGTGTCGAGCATCGGGCGAGTCTAGGACGGATGCCCGCCCGTGACGCTGCGCGCTCGTCGGGGTGACGACCCGAACGCAGCCCCCGGAGGGAACGGAACACCTTTTCCCCCGGCGGAACGCGTGTTCCGACACCCTTGCGGATGCGCCCTCAGGGGCACGCGGGTTCTATCATAACTGCCCGATTTCAAAGGGTTTGGAACCGCTGATCCAGTATCAAGAAATGGCATCTGGCTTGCACCTGGACTCCAGCGGGAAGGAACCAGCCTCGCGTTGTGCGGGTTGGGGCAGCAGACCTTTGGCTGGGTCGCGAACGCTGTCTCGTGCTGGGAAGGGGAGCAGAACATGTTCAAGGGAACGCTGGGCGGGCTGATTGGCCTTGCCCTGCTGCTGATGCCGCTCGGGGCCAGCGCAGGAACCATCTACAACTTCACGTCAGGATCGGCAGTGGTCAGCGCCGACATCGTCTCGATCTCAGGCTCGACGCCCGTGTTGCTGAACGGCAGCCCGACGGTGTCCGTCGACCTGATCGGCGACTTCGTCGAGTTCGACGACACCCTCGGGGTGCTGAACGACTTCCTGATCCAGCTCGACGACACCGGCATCCTGAACCTGAGCCCGAGCGTCTTCGGCTACGTGTCCGCCGAGCTCAATGGCGTCGAGCTGGCGCCGGGCACCGGCTATGACGGCAGCACCGGGGTGTCGGGAGGCCCCAGCAACTTCACGCTCACCAACGTCGGCCCGGTCTCCGTCACGGGGAGCCTCAACGCGACCTCGGGCAGCCCGCCGCTGCCGCCCGACATCGTGGGCCTGCCCATCGACGTGATGCCGCAGCCGGACCTGAACGGCAGCATCAGCGTGGACGGCAACATGATCGAGCTGCTGGGCATCACGCTCGGCGCGATCGCGAACCCGCTGAACCCGGGTGAGCTGCTGGTCTTCAAGGGTGACATCGTCTTCAACGCCGCGGTTCCCGAGCCGGCGATCCCGCTGCTCCTGGCAACGGCTCTGTCGGCTCTGGTGCTTCGGCGACGACGCTGAGCGGGTTTGCAGCGGAACGCTGACGAGCCCGGGACATCCTAGAGCTTTCTCGAGTTTCACAAGATGGAACGGGTTGACCCACAAGTCGAAGGGACGAAAATCCAGTCATGATGCGAACCATCCGGTGCTTTGCAGCTGTAGCGGTCGTGCAGGCGGTCCTGCTCCTGGGCCTTGCAGGAGCCGCGTCCGCGAATCCGTTCGTGGTCGACGTCAGCGGAGCGGGCCTGTCCCTCGCGGAAGGCTGCCTCGTCTCCGAGTCGTTCTGCGACCCGACGGACGCGAACCAAAACACGCTGGTCGCGGACGCCGTCGCGACCGGGACGTTCTCGTTCAGTGGCGTGGCTCCGGGCCCGCAGACGCTGACCTTCAACCTGGACGTCGCGTCGGCCACCCTGGATGGCACCGGACCGACGGTCGACGAGATCGAGCTGACCAACTTCTCGCTCTCGGGCACCGTGAACGTGAACATCACGCCGTCGTTCGGTGCGTTCATCGACATCAGCCTCACGGGTCCGCAGACGGTCACGGCCAGCGGGACCGTCGAGGCCTCCCAGGGAGGGGGCTCGCTGGGCTCCACGGCCTTCAGCACCGGAGTCACGCTCTCGTCGCTGACGTGCAACTTCTTCTCCGGAGTGGGCGGAGGACTCTGCGGAGTCACGGCGATCCAGCCGGGCGACCTGCAGGTGAGCGTGGGCGGCCAGGACCTCTCGATCGAATCGTTCGCCTACAACCCGACGCTGGCTCTCCCCGAGCCGGCCCTCGCCGGCCTCGTGCTCCTGGCCGGCGCAGCCCTCGTGGGAGCTCGCCGTCGCGCGTGACCGGCTGATCGCCGATCGCTAGGGTCGATTTCGGGCCGGGCTCTCACGAGCCCGGCCCTTCTCGTTCCGGGCGCCGCTGGCCCCGACTCCGAGGCCCGCGTGCGTCGACTCCTTGCCAACCTCGCCTGCGCCCTGCCCTTCGGGATCGGCGCCTTCGGGATCGTTGCCTGCGGGATCGTTGCTTGCGGTGGGGAGACCGACCCCGCCGGCCCGCGCGTCGAGGTGGGCATCCTCGGCGTGTTCTCGGATCCGCCCGGGCTCCTGGCGGTCGCCTCCGACGCGCGAGGGAGCGTCGTGGCGCGCTTTCGGGCGGGCGCGGTCCCCATCGTCCCGCGCACTGCCCGCATCGCGCTCCGGCCCTGGGGAGGCGGCCCGCCGGTCCCTCTCGTGATCTGGGATCGCGGTCAGGGCTCTGCGACCGGCGTGTTTCGCTCCGAAGATCTCGGCCCGGGGCTTTGGACCGCCTACGCGCGTGTGGAGGACGAGCGCGGACGGGTCGGGACGGGCCGGCGCACCTTCATCATCGAGGCGCGACGCGGGCCTCCGCCCATCGGCGCCGGCCAGGGGTTCTGGCTCGACTTCGGTGTCGAGGGCGACACCCCCGGCTCGCGCGTCTTCGCCGAGGACCTGCGCGCCTTCGGTCTCGGCTCACGGGAGGCACCGCAGGTCTCGGCCCGCGTCGAGCTCCGCGTGATCGGAGCCGTGCTCAGGGGCGTGCGGCGCGCGTATACCCGGCCACGGGGGGCGCCCACGGGCTGGACCGAGCGCATCGAGATCTACTTCTCCGACCAGCCGGAGTTCCAAGGCGATCGCACCCGCGTGTGCATCGGCGGCGCCCACCCAGGAGGCCTCGGCGCCGTGGGCAGTGTCATGCTCGATCCGAACAACCAGGACCGCGAGGAGGAGCTCTGCGGGACTACGGGCGTCTTCCCCCGCGGACTCGCCGCCTACGCGAACGAGCCCGCGTTCCGACGGACCTTCGATGCGCTGCTCCCCGAACGCGGCGGGACACCCATCGGCGAGCACCCCCTGGACGAGACGATCCTCACGCGCGGCTTCGAGCCCAGGGACGCGGGCCCGGTCGCCCAGGTGCGCTGGCTGCAGGTGGAGCGCGCGATCGCGCGCTTCTCCCAGGCACTCGCCAGCGTGATCGCCCACGAGGTGGGACACAGCCTCGGGCTGGTATCCCCCGGCATCCCGCCCGCGGGCCTCGGAGGGGGCCTCGAGGGCGAGGGATTCTCCCATGCGAGCGACGCGCTTCTGAACCTGATGAGCCCCGGGAGCCGACTCCGCTTCGCCGATCTGGCCGGCATCGAGGGCGGCGGCCCCCCGGGCTTCCGGGCGCTCGACTGGGCCTACCTGCAGGATCAGGTGATCGTCGACTCCGCGCCGCGGGCGCGCGCGCCGGCCCCTGCCTTCCTGCGTCCGTATCGCTAGCATTTTCGAGCACTTGCGTGCCTCCGGCCGACGCGGGCCGGCTGTGCTTGGATCTCCCCTCGAGCCCCCTTCGAGGCCATCCGGAACAGCGCCGCGCGCCGGGTGAGCCGAGGACCCGACGATGACCGCCGAGAACCGCCGCGACCGCGACCGCCCCTGGGTGTTCCGCACCTACTCCGGACACAGCTCCGCTGCTGCCAGCAACGAGCTGTACCGGACGAACCTGGCCAAGGGACAGACGGGGCTCTCCGTCGCCTTCGATCTGCCGACCCAGACGGGCTACGACGCCGACCATCCCCTCGCCCGCGGCGAGGTCGGCAAGGTCGGCGTTCCGATCTCGCACATCGACGACATGGGAGCCCTCTTCCAGGACATCCCGGTCGACCAGATGAACACCTCGATGACCATCAACGCCACGGCCGCCTGGCTGCTCGCGCTGTACGCGGCCACCGCCGAGCGCCAGGGCGCCGACCCGAGCGCGCTGCGCGGCACGACCCAGAACGACATCGTGAAGGAGTACCTCTCGCGCGGCACCTACGTGTTCCCGCCCGAGCCCTCGATGCGCCTGATCAGCGACATGGTGGCCTACACGGTCGACGCCATGCCCAAGTGGAACCCGATCAACATCTGCTCCTATCACCTGCAGGAGGCGGGAGCGACGCCGGTGCAGGAGATCGCCTACTCGATGGCCAACGCGATCGGCGTGCTCGACGCCGTGCGCGACCGCGACGACGTCCCGGACGAGGTGATCCCCGACGTGTTCGGGCGCATCTCCTTCTTCCTGAACGCGGGCATCCGTTTCGTGGAGGAGATCTGCAAGGCGCGCGCGATGGCCGAGATCTGGGACGAGCTCGGCCGCGATCGCTACGGGGTTACCGACGCGAAGCTGCGCCGCTTCCGCTACGGCGTGCAGGTGAACAGCCTGGGCCTCACCGAGGCCCAGCCCGAGAACAACGCCATCCGCATCGTGCTCGAGGCCCTGGGCGTGACCTTCTCCAAGAAGGCGCGCTGCCGGGCGCTGCAGCTGCCGGCGTGGAACGAGGCCCTGGGCCTGCCGCGCCCGTGGGACCAGCAGTGGTCGCTGCGCATCCAGCAGATCCTCGCCTACGAGACCGACCTGCTCGAGTACGACGACCTCTTCGACGGGTCCCACGTCGTCGAGGCCCGCACCGAGGAGCTGCGCAAGGAGGCCCGCGAGGAGCTCGACCGCGTGCTCGCCATGGGCGGCGCCGTGGCCGCCGTCGAGAACGCCTACATGAAGCAGCGCCTGGTCGAGTCCGGCACGCGTCGCGTGCGCGCCATCGAGGAGGGCGACCAGACGGTGGTGGGCGTGAACCGCTTCACCGAGACCGAGGAGTCGCCGCTCACGGCCGGCCAGGAAGCGATCCTGGTGGTCGACGAGGCGGCCGAGCGCCATCAGATCGAGCGGCTCCGCGCCTTCCGCAGCAAGCGCAACGACGCCGACGTGCGCGACGCCCTGAACGGCCTGCGCGACGCCCTCGCCTCCGGCGAGAACGTGATGCCGGCGTCGATCCGCGCCGCCCATGCCGGCGTGACGACGGGCGAGTGGGCCGACTCCCTGCGCGATCTCTTCGGCGAGTACCGCGCGCCGACCGGTGTGGCGGCGACGGGCCAGGCACAGGCCGCCGGCGGGCTCGACGAGGTGCGCACCCGTGTCCAGCAGAAGAGCGAGGAGATCGGGCGCCCGCTCAAGATCCTCGTGGGCAAGCCCGGCCTCGACGGGCACAGCAACGGCGCCGAGCAGATCGCCGTGCGCGCGCGGGACGTGGGCATGGAGGTCGTCTACGAGGGAATCCGCCTGACGCCGGACGAGATCGTTCGCTCTGCCCTCGACGAGGGCGTGCACGTGATCGGGCTCTCGATCCTCTCGGGCTCCCACGGCGTGCTCGTGCTCGACGTGCTCCGCGCCCTCGAGGAGGCCGGCAGCACGATCCCGGTGGTCGTCGGTGGCATCATCCCCGAGGAGGACGCCGAAAAGCTCCGGGCGGCCGGCGTGAAGCGCGTCTACACACCCAAGGATTTCGACCTGAACCGGATCATGGACGAGATCGTCGACGTCGTCGGGGCCTCCACTGCCTGAGCTCTTCGAGCGGCTCCGCTCCGGCGAGCGCGCGGCGGTCGCCCAGGCCCTGAATCTCGTCGACGATCGGCGCCCGGCCGAGCGCGCGGCCGCCCTCGCGCTGCTGGCGCGGCTCGAGGAGGCCCTCGACGGGGAGACGCCGCGGATCGGCCTCACCGGCGCGCCGGGAGCTGGGAAGTCGACGCTGGTGGACGCCCTGGTGCGGCGGCTGCGCCGCACCGGTCGCACCGTCGGCGTGATCGCCGTCGATCCGTCGAGCCAGCGCAGCGGGGGCGCGCTCCTCGGCGACCGCATCCGGGTGCGCACCAGCGCGCGGGACGACGGCGTCTTCTTCCGCTCCATGGCGGCGCGAGACCGTCTCGGCGGCCTGGCCGAGGGCGCACGGGCCGCGGCCACCATCCTCGAGACCGTCTTCGACGTGGTGCTGGTCGAGACCGTCGGTGTGGGCCAGTCCGAAGGCGAGGTCTCGAACCTGGTCGACACCCTGGTCTACGTGGCGCAGCCCGGAGCCGGCGACCTCCTGCAGTTCATGAAGGCGGGCATCCTCGAGCTTCCCGACGTCTTCGCCGTGAACAAGTCCGACATGGGTCCGAGCGCCGCGCGCACCGCCAGCGAGCTCGAGGCCGGCGTCGGACTGGGCGAGCGGGCCGGCGACGGCTGGTCGCCGCCGGTCGTCGCGATCTCGGCGCGCGACGGCGCCGGGCTCGAAGGGCTGGACGAGGCCCTCGCCGCGCACCGCGCCCATCTGGTCGAAGGCGGACGCCTCGCGGCCCGTCGCCGGGCCGGGCGCGATGCGTACGTCATCGAGGCCCTGCTGCTGCGCTACGGGAGTCATGGCCTCGAGGCCATCGGCGGCGAGGGCGCCGTGGCACAGCGCCTGTCCGCCGAGCCCGACGCATCGGGCTTCGGCCTGGCCGCGGCGTTGGCTCGGGAGATCGAGGAGGCGCTGGCCAAGCCCGCCTCCGCGTCCGCCGGGTCCGCCGGCTCCTCCGCGTCCTCCGGCTCCTCCGGGTCGGGGGCAGCATGAAGCGCTTCGGCCGCTTCATCCTGATCCTGCTCGCGCTCGAGCTGATCCTCGTGTTCGTGCTGGGCCTGCGCGTCCGCTCGCAGCTCGAGGCGCAGCCCCGCTACATCGGTGCGTCGCCGGGGGTCGAAGCCGGCCGGCTGGCCTAGCCCTCGGACCGGCCGGCCCACTCCACGTCGGGCCGACCCGCCCGGCGGTTCTCGACCCGGGCCAGGGTGAAGAGCAGATCGGAGAGCCGGTTCAGGTAGCCCACCGCCTCCTCGGCCACCTCGCTCTCGCGGCCGAGGCTCACGAGCTGGCGCTCGGCGCGGCGGCAGACGGTGCGCGCCAGATGGAAGGCGCCGGACGCGGACGTCCCGCCCGGCAGCACGAAGCGGCGGAGCGGCTCGAGCTCGGCGTCGAAGGCGTCGATGTGCCCCTCGAGGCTCGCCACGTCCTCGGCCCGAGGCTCGGCGATGTGGCTCTTGCGCCGACGCTCGGGGTCGGGGGTCGCCAGATAGGCGCCGAGATCGAAGAGCGTGCCCTGGATCTCCGCCACGAGCTCCTGGATCTGCGCGTCGTCGCTGAGCGCCACCGCGAGCCCGAGGACGGCGTTGAGCTCGTCGACCCCGCCATAGGCCACCACGCGCGGGTCGTCCTTGCCGACGCGCGGCCCTCCGAAGAGGTCGGTGTCACCTCCATCGCCTCGGCGGGTGTAGATCTTCACGGCGGCGGAGTATAACGGGACGCCGTGGAGCCGAACGACCCGCCCGCTGGAGACCCCATCGAGATCCGCCACGAGGGACTGCACGTGACCCTCCTCCCCGAAGGCCCGCGGGTGCGCGTCGAGTGGGAGGACGGGCCGGGGCCGATCACGCTGGTTCCGACGCCGCCCACCTCCTTCGCGTCGCTGCTGGGCCGGGGCCCGCGCGTCTCGACCCGGGGCGACGTGAAGGGCCGCGCCGCACCGGCCGACCGCGTCGAGTGGCTGCGCTGGGAGCGCTGTGGCCCCGGGATCCGCATCGCGGTCGAGGTCGACCGGGGGGGCGGGGGCGTCACGCTGGAGATGCGCCTCGAGAACCGCGGGGACGCTCCCCTTCCGATCGAGCCGCTGCCGGTGGCTCGGATCGAGGGCGACCTCGGCGCGCTCGAGAAGGTCGTGCTCTGGCGCGACGACGAGGGCCACGAGGAGTCGCTGATGCTCGGCGCGGCCGCGGGATGCACGCCGTGGGTGGCGTTCCTGACGGGGCGTTCGGGCTACGGGCGACTGCACCGGACCGAGGCCGGCCTCGAGGCGTCGTGCAGCGGGGTGGGCGCGCTTACGCCCGGTGATCGGCTCGACGTCGACCGGCTCTTCGTCGGACGCTCGGCCGACCCGACCGCCGCACTCGACGCCTGGGCGCGCCGGGCAGGAGCCGAGATGGAGACGCCCATGCCCGCCCGCGCTTCCCAGCGACCCGTGGGCGATCCGGCCTGGATCGACGTCGATCACGACGCGGGCGTCCCGGTCCGCGAGTGGCGTGCGCGACTTCGCTCGCTGCGCGGCGATGCGGCCGCCGAGACGCGGGTCAGCGCCACGGGCCCGCCCCTGGCCTCGGCCGGACTCGCTCACGCGCTCCGGGCGGTCGATCGGGAGCTCGACCTCTCCGTGGCGAGCCAACGTCTGTGGCTGCTCGACATGGCACCCGAGGACGCCCTGGATCCCACCCACTGGCGCACGCTCCTCGCCGGACTCGTGGGCGGCGTGTTGCGGCTTCCCGATCGGGGCGCGGAAGCCTTGCGAACCCTGCTCCCGCCCCTGGCCCGCGAGTCCTCGCAGGTGGCTCCGGGGGTGCTCCGCATCCCGCTGCTCGGCGAGCGCATCGCGGTGCTGCTCTGCAACCCGACGGACGCGCCCGTCTCCCTCGGGATCGACTTCGAATCGCTCTCCCTGCGCGGCGCCGTCCACGCCTACGACTTCGCCGCGAACCAGGGGCTCGGGCTCCTCGCATCCGCGATCGAGCCCGCGCCGATCCGGGCGGGAGGCGCGCGCCTGCTCGCCCTCACGCCGCCCGCCGAGCGCGCCCAGGTCATCGGCAGCAACCTCCACGTCGGCATGGGAACGACGGAGGTCGCCGCGCTCCGCGAGACCGACGAGGGGCTCGTGCTGGTGATGCGACACCCGGGCGAGCACGCGGGCGACGTCTGGATCGCGCGGCCGGGGGCGACCCGAGCCCAGCGGGTCCCGGTGCGATTCCGGGATCGCGCGGAGATCCCGGTCGGAGAGGAAGAGGCCGACTAGCGGTTGCCGAGCTCCTCCTCGAGCTGGCGCTCGAGGTCCGAGTCGACGGCCTGGAGGCCGGCGGGGGCGCTGGCCAGGGTGGGCGTGCTGTCGCGCACCTGCTTGCGCATGAAGACGGCGACGATGGCGCCGCCCACCAGGAAGAGCACCAGAGGCGCGATGTAGGCGATCAGGCCGAGGCCCTCGGCGCGTGGTGCCTGGAGCAGCTGGTCGCCGAAGTTGAGGAGCAGCTCGGCCTCGACGTCGGCCTTGCTCCGGCCTGCCTCCTCCTGGGCCAGGATCCAGCGACGCATGTCCTCGGCCTGGGGGCTCGGGCACTCCGCGAGCGCCCGCCCCGGGCAGTAGGGGCTCATCAGCTCGTTGGCCATCGCGTAGCCCCAGCCCTCCTCCTCGGCGAGGGCGGGCGCTGCGAGCGCCGCGAGCAGGACGAGCGGGAGCAGGCAGTGGCGGGCCGGTCTGGCGGGCATTTCGCGATTCCCCTGGGTTTGCTTGGCTCTCGCGGAGTGTAGCGACCCGGGACGCTGGGAGACCGAGGCCCCCGGCCGTCGCCGGGTGAGGAGGAGCATGGCGAGCGAGGACGAGGACGTCTGCGCCGGCGGCGTGGTCGTGGCCGAGGGGCCGGAGCTGCGCATTGCCGTGGCCGAGCAGCTCGACCGCAACACCGAGCTGCGCACCCTGCGCCTGCCCAAGGGGCACGTGGATCCGGGCGAGTCGCTGCCCGATGCCGCCCGTCGCGAGGTGCTCGAGGAGACGGGGCTCGAGGCGCGCATCGAGGAGCCGCTGCAGACCATCCGCTACGCCTTCTTCGAGAAGAGCGAGGGGCGCGAGATCAAGAAGCGCGTCCACTTCTTCCTGATGCGCCACACCGGGGGAAACATCGTGGCCGCCGACGGGGAGTTCGAGCGCGCCTTCTGGCTCCCGATCGCCGAAGCCGAGGCGGCCCTCCACTTCGAGACCGAGCGCGCCGTCGTCGCCGAGGCGCGCGGGCGCCTCGAGGGGCGCGGCTGACGCCAGCCCCTGGCAGGAGAGGCCGAGCAGCCGGCGGGCCCACTGCTACGATCCCGCGGGGTGGCACAGAAGACCTTCAGTCCGTCGAGCCTCGGAAGCTTCGAGAACTGTCCTCGGCAGTACTGGTTCCGCTACGTCCACAAGGTCGAGGTGGACACCGAGGGCATCGAGGCCTTCGTGGGCAAGCGCGTCCACGAGATCCTCGAGCGGCTCTACCAGTTCGTCGCCGAGGACATGGTGCCGAGCCTCGAGCGGGTGGTCTGGCGCTACCACAAGGTCTGGGAGCAACACTTCCGGCCCGAGCGCCTGCGCGTCGTGCGCCGCGAGACCAAGCCCCACGACTACCGCATGATGGGCGCGCGCTGCATCGAGAACTACTACCGCCGCCACTACCCCTTCGACCGCGGCGAGACGATCGGCATCGAGCGCAAGATCACGGTCGAGCTCGACCCGATCGGCCGCTACAAGATGCGCGGCATCGTCGACCGGCTGACCCGCGCACCCGACGGCGCCCTCGAGATCCACGACTACAAGACGGGCCGCCGGGTGCCGACCCAGGAGGAGCTCGACGCCGACCGCCAGCTCGGCGTCTACGAGCTGGCCCTGCGCCAGGAGCTGCGCGAAGAGGGGCCGGTGCGGCTCGTGTGGCACTACCTGCTCTCGAACCAGGAGCGCCAGTCCGAGCGCAGCCCGGCCCAGCGCGAGGCCCTGCGCGAGCGCGTGATCCGCGAGATCGACGGGATCCGCGCCGAGCAGGAGTGGGCCCCGCGCACCAGCGGCCTGTGCGACTGGTGCGAGTATCGGCAGTGGTGCCCCGCATTCGGAGGCGAGCCGCCGCCGAAGCCGTCACTGGGCACGCCGGGCGACGAGGCCGACGACCGCTCTCTCCAGCTCGATCTGATCTGAGCCCGCGACCGGGCTACCGTCCGCCTCCGAGCCCGCATTCGAGCCCGCATCCCCCGATCCCAGCCGATCACACCCGACGAGAACAGGAGCCGAGCATGGCCCTCCAGGTCGAGCGCATCCCCACCCTTCGCGACAACTACACGTACCTGATCCACTGCGACGCCACGGGCGAGGCCGCGATCGTCGACGCGCCCGAGGTGGATCCGGTGGTGGCGCGGGTCGAGGCCGCGGGCGTCCGCGTGACGAAGGTGCTCTCCACCCACCACCACCCCGACCACTCGATGGCCAATCCCAAGCTGGCGGAGCACTTCGGCGTGCCCGTCTTCGGCCACGTCTCGGACTCCGACCGCCTGCCCGGCTACACCGACGGGCTCGAAGAGGGCGACACCGTCCAGGTGGGCCAGGAGACGGCGAACATCCTCTTCATCCCGGCGCACACGCGCGGCCACATCGCCTACGTGTTCGAGGACTCGCGGGCGGTCTTCTCCGGCGACACGCTGTTCGCCGCCGGCTGTGGCCGGCTCTTCGAGGGCACGCCGGAGATGATGTACGCCGCCATGGAGAAGCTCGGCGCGCTGCCCGGCGACACCCGCGTCTTCTGCGGGCACGAGTACACGCAGTCGAACCTCGAGTTCGCGGCCCACGTCGAGCCCGACAACGCCGACGTCGCGGCCGCCCTCGAGCGCGTGCGCGCCGCGCGCTCGGGCGCAGCCGCCGACTGGCACGACGCAAAGGCCGGCGAGATGACGATCCCGTCGACCATCGCCGACGAGCACAAGACGAACCCGTTCATGCGGGCCGGCAGCGTCGAGGAGCTCGGGCGGCGGCGAGCCCTCAAGGACTCGTTCTAGGCGTCGCCTAGCGCGTTCCGAGCAGCCGCTCGACCGCGCCGCGAACCCGGCCCGCCACCTGGGTCTCGGACCAGTCCGTCACGCGCTGGATCGCCTCGAGGGCGTCGCCCTGGCCCGACCAGTGGGAGCGGACGACGTCGGGGTGCACGTGGTTCAGCAGCCGGGAGAGCATCGCGGTCACGACGAGCACGTCGTCCACCAGCCCGAGCGGGCCGAAGAGGAACGTGGGCAGCACGTCGATGGGCGAGAGCACGTAGCCGATGCCCACGAGGGCCAGCGCCTTGTCGCCGGGCTTCACGCGGTCGTCGCGGAGCAGGCGCAGGAGCAGCGCGGTGAGATCCGGGAGCAGGAGTACGATGTCGCGCAGGTCGCTCTTGTCGCGCGAGGCGGGCGGCTGGCGCACCTGGGCTCGCAGGCGGTCGTAGAGTCGACGGCCGCGCTCGCCGAGATCGATCTCGACGGGAGTGCTGTCCCCGGGCTTCATCCGGCCATGACTCCTTCGCCCCCGTCTACGTTGATCACGTTGCCCGTGATCCAGCCGCAGCCCGGGCTCGAGAGCGCGACGAGCGCGCCGGCCACGTCCTCGGGCGTCGTCAGGCGTCCGCGGGGATTGCGCGCCTTCGCCGTCTCGAGGAGCACGTCGGCCCCGGGGATCTTCGCGACGGCGGGCGTCTCGGTCACGCCGGCGCAGATCGCGTTGGCCGTGATCGCATGGGGCGCGAGCTCGAGCGCCAGCTGACGCACGACGGCCTCGAGGGCGGCCTTGGCCACGCCGACCGGCCCGTAGGAGGGGATCACGCGGCGGCCGCCTTCGCTGGTCATGGCGAACACGCGCCCACCCTCGGCGAAGAGCCCGCCTTCGACCAGCGCCTGCACCCAACCGACGAGGCTCGTGGCCATCACGTCGAGGGTCATGGCGATCTGCGGCGCACGGACCGCGCTCTTCGCGTCCTCGGCGACGAGGGGCCGCAGGGTCCCGAACGCGATCGAGTGGAGCAGCACGCGGACGGGGCGATCGTCGCCCGCCTCGGCGCGCAGGCGCTCGATCACGGCGTCGCGCTTCTCGGGGTCGGCGGCATTGGTGTTCACGAACACGGCTCGTCGCCCGAACGCCTCGACGTCCTTGGCCACGCCTTCGGCGAGAGCGAGGGTGGCGCGGCGATCGAGGTGCACGCCGAGCACGTCGAGCCCGGCGGCCGCGAAGGCGCGGGCGGCGGCGGCGCCGAAGCCGCTCGAGGCACCGAGGATCACGGCCCAACCGGGATCGGGCCCGAGCGGCTCGGGCCCGAGGCTCGCGCTCGACTGGCTCTGGCTCACCGCGTCTCTCCTGGCTGGATGGGAATGATCCGGGGCGGCGTGGAGACCCGGCTCTCGATGCGCAGCATGCCGACGAAGGCCGTCCCGCGCGCGGCCGGGAGCTCCACGCCGAGCAGCCGCGCGAGGGTCGGGCCCACGTCGAGCTGGCGGATGTGGGCCACCTCGAGCCCGCGCCGCACGCCGCGGCCGAAGGCGACGAGGCCCGGCGTGTCCTCGCCCGCACCGGAGCCGGGCGCGCCGAGCCAGGGCGCCGGCTGGAGGAAGGCGCCGCGCGCGGAGTCGACGAGGGTGAAGCCCTCCTCGGCCTCGACGCCGAACCAGGCCTCCGGATCGGTCTGCAGGCCCATCATCTCCTCGGCCCCGACCACCCGGAACGCGCCGGTGCGCTCGGCGGCGGACTGGAGCCGCCGACGCGCCTCGAGGGCCGCCTCGGTGTCGTTCGCGTAGAGGAAGGCCGAGCCGCCGTTCGCGCGCAGGATCGCGCGCCAGCTGCCCTGCTCGACGTCGATCAGGTTCGCGTCGGCCAGCAGCTTGTTGGGGCGCACCAGGCTGTGGATCGACTCCCAGGCCACGTCACCGAGCACGATCAGCGTCGTCCCGGCGAGCCGCTCGACCTCGGCCAGGCAGCGCAGCACGCCCTCGATCTCGGCGTCGACCTTCGCGAAGGCGGCGCGTGCCGCGGGAGAGCGCGGGCCCTGGGCGCGCAGCGCCGGAAGCGTCTGGGTGAGGCGCAGCAGGACGAGACGCGGCGCGCGCCGTGCGCTCAGCACCCGGCACGCCGAGGCCGCGAGGAAGGCGTCGCGCGCAGCACTCGGGCGCACGAGGTCGACGCCGCCCCGAGCGGCGGGCTCGAGCAGCGAGGCCGACCCGCCGGCCTGGAGCAACGCGGCGGGATTGTCGGCCAGCCCCGGCACGAGATCGGGAATCAGGAGCGGGATCTTCGAGCCCTGGGTCGCCGGCCAGTCGAAGGCCGCGACGCCCTCGCCGGCCGCCAGCACGGGCTGCCACACCCGGGTGCTCTCGACCTCGCCCGCGCGCGTCAGGTGCTCGCGGGTCACGCCGCGCGGGCCGAGGCGCCGATCCCCCGTCACTCCGTGGGAGCGGGGCGTGGCGCCCGAGTCGAGGGTCACGTGCACGGGGTAGGCGCTCGCCGGAGTGACGGACGTCACGCGACGCACGGCGGCACCGTTGGCGGCCAGCTTGCGCAGCACGGGCATGCCACCGCTCGCGTCGAGGTAGCGGTCGGGCGAGAGCCCGGAGACGCTGACCACGACCAGCTGCCGGGTCGCGCCGGCGCCGGGATCCCAGCGCTCGAGATCCGGGAGCCCGTCCTTCTCGAGCTCGGGCGCCGCTTCCTCGGGCGAGCTGGCACACCCGGCCACGACCAGCACCATCGAGAGCAGGAGCCCCGCGATCCCCCCCACGCGATGCGTCCGCATCAGGTGAAGATGCCCTTGCGCAGCTCGCGGCCGCGTCGCAGCAGGGCTTCGATCTCCCCGCGCACGCGGTCGACCTTCTCCTGGATCACCGCGTCCTCGTCGTCGGCCTCGCCCTCGAAGCGCAGCGGCTCACCGAAGTGGATGCGGTAGCGCACGGGCAGGGGCAGCAGGCCCAGGGGCCCGAGCCAGGGGAAGCCCAGGGTGATCGGCAGGGCGGGCATGCCGAAGAGGTTCGCCACCGACTTCAGGTTGGCAATCCCCGGCTGCTGCTCCTCGGAGCCCACGATCCCCACGGGCACGATCGGCACGTCACAGGCCAGGGCCAGCCGCATGAAGCCGAGACCGAAGCGCTGCAGCTGGTAGCGGTCGCGGTACAGCTTGTTCATGCCGCGCACGCCTTCGGGGAACACCATCACGCACTCGCCGGCCTCGAGCAGGGCCGTGCAGTTCTCCGGCGTGCCCACCTGGTTGCCGCCGCGCTCGGCGGCGACGCTCACGAAGGGAAGCTGCGGGATCCAGTACTCGCCCATGGCGCGGACCACGCGCGGCGGGTCCGCCTCCATCAGCACGCAGGTCCCGAGCATGGCGCCGTCGAAAGGCAGCTGGCCGGCGTGGTTGGCGATCAGCAGCACGCCGCCCGTCGGGATGTTCTCGATGCCGAAGCTCTCGACGCGGAAGTAGTGGCGATACGCCAGCACCGAGCTGATCAGCTGGGTGCGCATCGTCTCGGGACACATCCCGAAGCGATCGAACCCGTACTGGTTGAGCCGCGTCGGGATCTTCGACAGCCGGTCGTCGATCTCCGCCTGCAGCGCGTCGAGGGAAGGAAGCAGGGCCGAGCGCAGCCCGCCCAGCCAACCGGGCCGGGAATCACGTGCCGCCGGCACCAGGGCCCCTCCCGACTCGCGGGCCGGGCTCACCGGTGGATGCTCTGGAAGATCTCCTCGAGACCGAAGAGCGGGCGGTACCCGGTGGCCTCGATGAAGCGCTTGCCCGAGAGCGTCACCGGGAACTTGAGATAGTCGAACGCGCCCGAGGGATAGGGCCAGAGCCCCAGCTGGAAGAGCCGCTCGAGCACGGGCCGCGCGACGAAGTCCGGGACGGACAGCGCGCGTCCGCCCGTCTCGCGGATCGCCACGCTGAGCGGCACCTGGCCGGGGCCGGTCACGTTGAAGACGCCCTGGAGCCCCTGCTCGAGGGTACGCGCGATGGCGTCGGCGACGTCCTCTTCGTGCACGAACTGCATCAGGGGGTCGAAGCCCATCATGGTGGGGCAGCGATCCAGGCGCAGGTACTGGCCGATCATCGAGTGGACCGTCTCGCCCAGCACGTTGACCGGGCGCAGCACGGTGGTGCGGATGTGCGGGTACTTCCAGATGAAGGCCGAGGCCAGGGTGTCGACCTCGACCAGGTCGCGGATCTCCGGGTAGGAGCGGCTGGCCGAGAGCGGATGGTCCTCGTCCATGTAGAAGGGGTTCTCGGGGAAGGCCCCGTAGACGTAGCCGCTCGACAGCACCACCAGGCGCTGCACGCCGTAGTTCGCGCAGTGGTCGAGCAGCTGCTTGGTGCCGCGCACGTTCACGTCGTGGCGGCGCTTGGCGTCGCCGCGGAAGTGCCGGATGAAGCCCATGTGGACCACCGCACTCGGCATCTCGGTGCGGATCACGTCCTCGAACTTCTTCTTGCGGACGTCGACCACGTGGACGTTCACGTCCCGGGGGTGGCCCTCCCAGGGCACCCAATCGACGCCGCAGACCTCGAAGTTGGACAGCAGGCGGCGCGTCAGCAGCCGGCCCTGCCCGCCCGAAATCCCCGTGATCAGTACCTTTTCCATCGTCGCTCCAGGAATCCCCGCGGGCTCCGACGGAGGGTACCGGCCGCTCGTCGGGGGCTCTACCCCCCTGCTCTACCCTCCGCGGGGGGAAGCAGGTATGCTGCGCGCCCCGGAGGGAACGTGGCTGAGGGCGAGCCCCGGTTCGAGCAGGTCGAGATTCCGCTACCCGAGCCGCTGCATGGACTCGAGAGCGTCACCGCCACGCTCGGGATTCCCGAGTGGTGGCCGACCGGCGCCCGGGTGAGCGTCGTCCTCGCCCATGGCACCCAGCTCGACGACCCCCAGCTCGAGAGCCTGCAGCACAAGCTGACGGCGCGAAAGGTGCTCACGCTTCGCTTCGCCTTCCCCTTCGTGGTAGCCGGCAAGAAGAAGGCCGACCCCATGAGCGTGCTCGAGCGCACCTACATCGACGCGCTCTCCATCCTGAGCCGCGACCCGACGGCGGCCCCCGCCCACGTCTTCATCGGCGGCAAGAACCTCGGGGCCTACACGGCCGCCCACGTCGCGACCCGACGCGTGCGCGCCGAGGGCGTGTTCTTCCTGGGCTATCCGCTGCACAAGCAGGACGACCCGAGCGACCCGCGCGCCGACCGGCTCTACCGCATCATCAACCCGATGCTGTTCATCCAGGGCGAGAAGGATCGCCACTGCGACCTCGCGACCCTCAAGCAGACGCTGGCGCGCATCGGCGCCCCCTGGAACCTGCATCGCGTCCCCGAGGCCGATCACTCGTTCCGGGTCCCCAAGAAGTCGGGCCGATCGGCCGAGGACGTGGAGGCCGAGATGCTGGCCACCCTCGAGGCCTGGATCCGCCAGACCCTGGGCGAGTAGCCTGGCCGACGAAGCCGGTGAGCCCCGCGCGGCCCAGTTCTACACGGGCCTGATCTCGGAGCTCTACGAGCCGTTGGTGGGGCAGCGGAGCGAGGCCGACGCCTACGAGCCCTTCCTGCGCGCCAATCCCGGCCCGGCCCTCGAGCTCGGCTGCGGCACCGGCCTGCCGATGCTCGAGCTGTGCCGCCGCGGCTACGAGGTCGACGGCGTCGACTCCTCGGCCGACATGCTGGCCCGCTGTCGCGAACGCGCGGCCGAGCTCGGGCTCGAGGTCGAGCTGCACCAGCAGGAGATGCAACGGCTCGAGCTGCCCCGGCGCTACGGCGCCATCTACCTCGCGGGCGCCACGCTCACCGTGCTCGAGAGCGATGCCGCTGCCGAGGAGACCCTGCGGCGCATGCACGCGCACCTGCGTCCGGGTGGAGGGGTGCTGATCCCCCTCGAGATCCTCGACCCGGAGACCGAGCGGCGCGCCCTCGGGCACTTCAAGGAGAAGGCGCTGCCCGACGGGAGCCGCATCCGCGTCGGGCTCGTCGACCTCGACGTCGACCCGGCCGCGCGGAAGCTCTGCCGGCGGCTCCGCTACGAGCGGACCCTCGCCGACGGCGCGGCCGAGACCCTCGAGCGCGACTTCTGGACGATCTGGTGGGAGCCGGCGCACTTCCGGCGCATGCTCGAGGCGGCCGGCTTCGAGACCATCAAGGCGCTGCTCCCCGACGGGGGACCGGCGGACGACGACAGCCGGGAGTTCGTGTTCCTGGCCCGCCGGGCGAGCTAGGGTGGCTCCATGAGCAGCGAGAGCGACCTCTACTTCGTCCAGATCGCCGCCGGCGAGATGGCCAACCTCGTCTACCTCGTGGGGAGCAAGGAGACGCGGGAGTGCATGCTCGTCGACCCGGCGTGGAACGTCGACGCCCTGGTCGACCAGGCCGAGGCCGACGGCATGACGGTGAAGGGCGCCCTGGTGACCCACTACCACCAGGACCACGTGGGCGGGTCGATCTTCGGCATGCAGATCGAGGGCCTCGACAAGCTCATGGCCCGCCGTCCGGTGCCCATCCACGTCAACGACCACGAGGCCGAGGGCCTGAAGAAGGTCACCGGCGTCTCCGAGTCCGATCTCGTGCGGCACGGCGGCGGCGACACCCTCGAGCTCGGCGGAACCCGCATCCGGCTGCTCCACACCCCGGGGCACACGCCGGGCTCCCAGTGCTTCCTGGTCGAGGACGCGGCCGGCCACTCCCGGCTGGTCTCCGGGGACACCCTCTTCCTCGGCAGCTGCGGGCGGGTGGATCTGCCGGGAGGCGACCCCGAGGCCCTCTACGAGAGCCTGCACGGCACCCTCGGCAAGCTCGGCGACGAGACGCTCCTGTACCCGGGACATCGCTACTCGTCCGAGCCCTACTCGAGCCTCGGAGACGAGCGTCGCAGCAACCCGTACCTGCGGGTCTCGACGCTTCGCGACTTCCTGGGCTTCCTGGGCGTCTGAGTCCCTAACCCCCCGAATCCAAGCCGCTTTTGGCGCATGGGGTGGTTGAAATCGGGGGCCCCGGTTGGTAATGTCCGCCCGCTCCGCCCCCCACCGGCGCCCTGCCCTTCCCGGGCGGCCCCGCCCTGCGGACGGCACGAGCACCCCCGGCCACGCCGCTCCCCCGGCCCTGCCCGATGCAGATCCGGACCTCTTCGAGCGTGGCGCAACCACAAGAAGAGTGGAGGCGAGCCCTCATGAAGATCCTGGTCTGCCTGAAGCAGGTGCCCCACCAGGACGCGCGGCTGGACATCGATGCCGCCGGCACCTGGATCAAGGAAGACAACATCAAGTTCGAGATCAACAGCTACGACACCTACGCCCTCGAGGAGGCGCTCCGCATCAAGGACGCCGGCGAGGCCGAGGTGGTCGTGACCTCCATCGGTCCCGACCGCGTCACCCAGGCCCTGCGCACCGCGCTCGGAATGGGCGCCGATCGCGCCGTCCACGTGAAGGACGCCGAGATCGACGGCTCGGACGCGCTCGGCGTCGCCAAGGTGCTGGCCGCGGTGGCGAAGGAGGAGAGCCCGGATCTCGTGCTGATGGGCCTGATGTCCGACGACAGCAACGCCTCGGCCGTGGGTCCGATGATCGCCGAGCTGATGGGCGTCCCCAACGCCAGCAGCGTGATGAAGGTCGAGCTCGCCGACGGCAAGGTCACCTGCGAGCGCGAGCTCGAGGGCGGCGCCCTCGAGGTGGTCGAGCTCCAGACGCCGTGCGTGCTGGCCGTGCAGAGTGGTCTCAACCAGGTCCGCTACGCGTCGCTCAAGGGCATCATGGCCGCCAAGAAGAAGCCCATCGACGTCAAGGGAGCCGGCGACATCGGTCTCTCCGGACAGGTCGGTGCCGGCGCCGCCAAGACCACGATCGACAAGATCTACCCGCCCCCGAAGGGCGAGGGTGCGGAGCTCATCGAGGGCAGCACCGGCGAGGTGGTCGAGAAGCTCGTCGGCAAGATCAAGGAGCTGGGCCTCCTCTAGGGGAGCCCGCTTGAAGGAGAGAACCGATGGGATCCATCCTCATCGTTGCAGAGGTCCAGAACGGATCGATTCGTGAGGCGAGCTACGAGCTGGCCTCCTTCGCCCAGAAGCTCGGCCGCGAGGTCCACAGCCTCGTGATCGGCAGCGGCGTGGCGGGCGAGGCCGAGGCCTTCGCCAAGAAGGGCGGCGGGACCGTCCACCTGGTCGACGCCGAGGCGGCCGCCAACTACAACGTCGACGTGTACGCCGCGGCCATCAAGGCCGCCGTGGCGGCGACCTCCCCCGACGCCGTGCTGATCTCCAACACGCCGACCGGCTGGGACGTGGCCCCGCGCATCGCCGCCGCCCAGGACTGCGGCTTCGTCTCGGACGCCTTCGACGTCGCCGAAGAGGGCGGCTCGCTGGTGTTCAAGCGCCGCGTCTTCAACGGCAAGCTCGACGCCCAGATCACGGCCTCGGGCCCGGTGGTCGCCACCATGCAGCCCGGCGGCACCGCGCCCTTCGAGGGCACGACCGACGGCAGCGTGAGCGCGCTCGAGGCCGACCTCTCCGGGGCCAAGTCGGCCTTCGTCGAGGTCAAGGTGGCCGAGGCCAAGGGCGTCGATCTGTCCAAGGCCGAGATCATCGTCTCGGGCGGCCGCGGCGTGGGCGAGCCGGAGAAGTTCCCGGAGGTCATCCAGCCCCTGGCCGACGCGCTCGGCGGCGCCATGGGCGCGTCGCGCCCGGTCGTGGACGCCGGCTGGCTGCCCCATGAGTACCAGGTCGGCTCCTCGGGCCAGATCGTGACGCCGAAGCTGTACATCGCCGCCGGCATCTCGGGCGCCATCCAGCACCTGGTCGGCATGAAGGGCTCGAACTTCGTCATCGCGATCAACAAGGATCCCGATGCCCCGATCTTCGAGGTCGCCGACGTCGGGGTGGTCGCGGATCTCTTCGAGGTCGTGCCGGCCCTCACGGAGGCGGTGAGCGCAGCCAAGGGCTGAGCCACACGCTCGATCGCGCGGCAAGCGCCGCGCGGGCTCGATCGCGCGGCAAGCGCCGCGCGGAACTCGGCGCCCACTCTGGCCCCGCGGCCAGGGTGGGCGTTCGCGCTTCTCAGGTGTTGGCCCGATCCGCGCGGCATCGCGTATACCGGCCGGTCGGTCGGTGCGATGTCACGGGATTTGCGTTGACAGCCAAGCAGTCGGGATCTACTGCTTGAATCGACGGACCGGGGGGTTCCCACTTGTCGCGACATCCGACGCACGAGACCTCGCGACCCGCGCCGCGACGCATCGCCTTCGTCAACGAGAAGGGCGGAAGCGCAAAGACGACGCTCGTTGCGAGCCTGGCGGCGCACCTCAGCCTGAACCGCGGCCATCGCGTGCTCGCGCTCGACATGGATCCGCAGGGCCACCTGGGGAAGGTGCTCGGCGTCGACCCGCGCGCCTGCAAGCGCAGCTCGGTCGACCTGCTGCTCGACGAGGTGCTGGACGAGGACTCCCTCGACGGCGCCCGCGTCGATCTGCCGACCCAACCGTCGCGGATCCCCGGGCTCGACGTGATCGTCGCGAGCAAGGCGCTCGCCCTGGCGCCGGGCATCGAGTCCGACGAGATGGTGGACCCGACCGGGAGCCTGCGCCGACACCTGGACGCCTCCCAGACGCTGCCTTCCTACGACTTCCTGCTGATCGACTCGGCGCCGTCCTTCGGGGCCCTCACGCTGAACGTCCTGCGCGGGGTCGACGAGCTGGTGATTCCGGTGCCGCTCACGTATCTGGCTCTCGACGGCTGCGCCGAGCTGCTGCGAACCGTGCACACGGTCCGCACCCGCTTCGCGAACCCCGGGCTGCGCATCAGCATGGTGATCCCCACCTTCTACCGGCGAACGCGCCTGGCCCACGAGGTGCTCGACCGGCTGAAGGAGCGCTTCCCCAAGGAGCTGGCCCACACGGCGCTCGGCTACCACGTGAAGATCGACGAGGCCCAGTCGCGTGGGCTCTCGATCTTCGAGTACGCCCCCAAGGATCGCGCGGCCCGGGCCCTCGCGGCGCTCGCCGAAGAGCTCGAGCTGCGGCGGCCGGGCACCGAGCCCAACGAGACCGCCCACACCGCTCACGTGCCGGAGACGTCATGAACGTCGAGCCGCCCAAGCGACCCACGAAGCCTCCCGGAAGTCCGGACCTTCCCGATGCCGTGCTGCTCGATGGCCAGCCGGGCGAGCCCATCTCCTCGGCCCGGGGGACGCGGCGTGCCCTCGGGCGTGACCCGCTGGCGGAGCTGGACCGCGACGGACTGCTCGACCACGCCCTCGGCCAGCTCCAGGGCGCCCCGCAGCCCGCCACGCCGGAGCGCAGCGGGACGGCCCTGCCGCGACTCGACGAGCTGGGCCCGCCCCCCGATCCGGCGACGACGCCGCTCGGCCTCGGCGGGATCGACGCCCGGCGCCTGGAGGCCCTCGCGCACCTCGCACCCACCGGCTGCAGCGTCGACGACTTCGGGGCGTCTCCGGCGGCGGTGCGACGCGCGCTCCCGCCCTTCCTCTGGGTCTACCGCCACTGGTTCCGCGTCCGCAGCGAGGGCCACGAGCACATCCCGGCCCGCGGCCCGGTCATCCTGGTCGCCAACCACGGGGGCCTCCTCCCCTTCGACGGCGCCATGGGGATCGTCGACGTCCTGCTGAAGACCGACCCTCCGCGCCTGGCCCGCGCGCTGGTCGCCCGCTTCGTCTCGAAGATCCCGGGCCTCGAGGCCACCTACGAGCGGCTGGGGAGCGTCGTCGGCACCCGGGAGCGCTTCCGCCAGCTGCTCGAGGCCGACCAGGCGGTGCTGGTCTTCCCCGAAGGCGTGGAGGGGATCCGCAAGCCGATCGCCCAGCGCGGGCGGCTGCAGCACTTCCAGCCGGGCTTCGTGCGCATGGCCCTCGAGCTCGGCGTCCCGATCGTGCCGGTGACCTTCGCCGGCCCCGACGGGCAGGCGCCGGTGCTCATGGACGTGAAGCCGCTGGCCCGTCGTCTCGGGCTGCCGGTCTTCCCGATCACGCCCACGTTCCCCTGGCTCGGGCCGCTCGGGCTGCTGCCCTACCCGGTCTCCTACCGGATCCACTACGGCGAGCCCATCGACTGGAGCGATCGCCATGGGCCCGAGGACGCAAAGCGTCCGGAGCTGGTCGAGCGCCTCGCGGGCGAGGTCCGCTGCCGGATCCAGCAGCGCCTCGACCGCATGCGCTAGCGCCGCCTCCGGGCTTCTCGAGCGAGATGGGCCCCGCGGGCGGTCCCGGCTGGCCCGGGACGTCCGCTCTGTTATCCTCGGCGGCCGAAAATCCAACGAAGAAACAGGGACTTAAGCGCAGCCATGGCAGTCGACACCTCGCAGTTTCGAAACGGCCTCAAGATCGAGCTCGACGGAGAGCCGTTCAACATGACCTACTTCCAGCACGTGAAGCCGGGCAAGGGCGGTGCGTTCGTGCGCACCAAGCTCAAGAACCTGCGCACGGGGCGGGTGCTGGAGAAGACCTTCCGCTCCGGGGAGAAGGTGGAGGAGGCCGCCGTCGAGGACGCCAAGATGCAGTACCTCTACCAGGACGGTGACAGCCTGGTCTTCATGGACACCACCACCTACGACCAGCTGCCGCTCCCCACCGAGGCGATCGGCGACTCGCTCAAGTTCCTCCAGGAGAACATGGAGGTCGCCGTGATCCTCTACAAGGGACAGGCGATCAACGTCGAGCTCCCGGCCTTCGTGAAGGCGCCGGTGACCCAGACGGATCCGGGCATCAAGGGCGACACCGCCTCGGGTGCGACCAAGCCGGCGACCATCGAGACGGGTGCCGTCGTCCAGGTCCCCCTCTTCATCAAGGAGGGGGAGGTGATCCGGGTGGACACGCGCACGGGTGAGTACGTCGAGCGCGTCAACGACTAGGGAAGCTCTGCGCAGGGTTCTCCGTGCGCGGTGATCAGCTGGCGCGCCAGTGGCAGCTGATCCAACGCCTGGCGCGCAGCCGGGCCGGCGTCGGCCTGGACACCCTCGCCGAGGACCTCGAGTGCACCCGGAGGACGGTGTACCGCGACCTCGATGCGCTCATGTACGCGGGCTTCCCCGTCTCGAGCGAGAAGCGCGACGGCCGCGTCTTCTACCGCTTCGTCGAGGGCTTCCAGCTCGGCGACGCGCCCTTCACGCCCGACGAGCTGCTGGCCCTGGCCTTCGGCGCGGACCTGCTCCAGATCCTCGAAGGGACGGTCTTCCACGACTCGATCCGCTCGGCCCTCGCGAAGATCCGCGCGAGCCTCGGGCCCGAGCTCTCGGACTACCTGAAGCGGCTCGGCGACAGCTTCCGGGTGCTGCCGGGGCCGCTTCAGGTAGTCCGAGAGCTCGGGGCCGAGGCTCGCGCGGATCTTCGCGAGGGCCGAGCGGATCGAGTCGTGGAAGACCGTCCCTTCGAGGATCTGGAGCAGGTCCGAGCCGAAGGCCAGGGCCAGCAGCTCGTCGGGCGTGAAGGGCGCGTCGCCGAGCTGGA
>JAAUYD010238803.1_pt1 | contig 27757 bp, 22 predicted proteins | sample 7278101 | NCBI WGS metagenome assembly JAAUYD01 (sample SAMN14350128, study PRJNA611818) | marine sediment metagenome | isolation source: surface marine sediment (0.6m) | place: French Polynesia: Moorea | collected 2018-08
ATTGCTTGGACAATTGAAAATCCCCCTGCCCCCTTTTTCAAGGGGGATTCTTTTCTGGCGATCCTACGCTATAAAAACACCCAAAAATCCTTAACCGAATGCCATTGCCTCACAGGGAAGGGGGCCGGGGGGATGGGTTTTCGGAAAAAGGGCCCTTTCGGGACGGGAACTAAGCTAGCCTAAGCAAATACGTCAAAATCCGCTTGCGCTAAGTCCGATAGATATGGTAGGGGATTGAAAACTTTCCCATAAAAGAAAATTTAGCCAAAAAACAATAATTTATGCATTTAATCGAATTTTCTATTGCGCATACTCCGATAGATATAGTAGGATTAAGCTTGGTTGGTAATTCAATGCTCTGCTGAATAGCTGAATAAAGGTGGTGACGTCGGATGAGGCTTTCAACGCGTGCCCGATATGCATTGAGAATGATGGTGTTCATCGCCCGACACGCAGACGGATCCATTGCGGTCAGCTTGAGTGATGTGGCTCAAAACACCAACGTATCCCGCCGCTACCTGGAACAGCTGGCCATCTCCCTAAAAAATGCAGCCCTTATCAGAGGCATTGCCGGTCGAAAGGGTGGGTATCTCCTGACCCGGTCCCCATCAAGAATCACCCTTGGCCAGATAGTCGAAGCCGCAATCGGCCCCATTAATATCGTCGAATGCGTGTTGCGACCGGAATCCTGTATCGAAGCTGACTACTGCGAATGCCGCTGGGTATACAAAACAATCAACGATCGCATCATCGCTGTATTGGGCGAGCTCTGTTTGGACGACCTGGTCGCTAGCCCTGCACTTCACAAAGAAGCAGACCTGGCCCCCTGGATGTCCATTTGCCCGACACTGCAAAACATAACAGCCCAAGCATCTGAGGAGGAGACATATGACGGTAGAGAAAAATGTCGGCAGTAGTGTGATCCGTCTGGCCAAAGGCGATATCACCGACCTCGACGTCGAGGCTTTTGTCTACGATGTTATGGAGGATGCCAAACTCGGCACAGGATATGGCAGCGCGATCATGGCCAGGGGCGGTAAGGTGGTCCAGGACGAACTGGACGCAATTGGCAGCTGCCCCAAAGGGGCGGCCGTGGTCACATCTGCCGGTCGGATGAAGGCCAAGTTCATCATTCACGTCAACGGTCCAAAGTTCCACGAGCCCGATCAAGAGGGCAAGTTGGCCCAGGCCGTTCAAAATGCCCTCAAGCGCGCCGATGAAAAAGAGATCGGCCAGCTGGCCTTTCCACCTATCGGCACTGGCTTCTACCAAGTCGATTTGCAGATGTGTGCCCGCGTCATGGTCGACGTGGTCACGGAATACCTAAGGGGCAATACCGGGATTAAAGAGGTGATTTTCGTTGGCTTTGACACGCGGGAATTCAATCCCTTCAAGGCCAATTTGGGAGGTTAGAGCAATGGAAAATAGCGCGTTACATACTGTTGAAGTGATTCACTGGGTCGCTCTATGTTTCATGGTTACCGTATATACGATTCGGCTCTTTTGGCTGTTCAAGTTCAACCCGGGCCGAGACCGGCAAAAGCCCGGTGATATGGGCACCACATCCCTGGGACCGGCCATGTATTCCATGGCCAACGTTGCGATGCCCTGGGCCATGGAGAGTACTAGAGGTGGCAAGGGATTCTTTTTTTGGGTGAGCTTTGTCCTGTTTCATATGGGCGTGGTCGCGGGTATCTCCCTTGCGATCTTTAGCTCCCTGACCCCGTCGTTCTTTGAGACACCGATGGTGGCCTATGTGTTCATGGCCGTGCTGGGCATGGCGTTTCTCATTGGATTGATCCGCATCATCCGGCGGCTGGTTAAGCCGGTGATGCGCCTCATCAGCACGCCGGACGATGTCTTCAGCGTGTTCATGATGACCGGTTGGTTCCTCACCGGCGTGCTCGCCCAGGCCTACATCGGCGGATTTGTTACAGATGTGACATACCTCATCGCGTTCCTAGCTGCGACGAGTTTCTTCTTGGTGTACGTCCCATTTTCAAAGATTTCCCATTATCTCTACTACCCGTTCACCCGGTATTACATCGGCAAGACGCTCGGCCATCGAGGCAGCATGCCCGCGGTCAGAGGTTAGGAGGAACCCATGAGCAAGAAAGATACATCTTACAAAGTGCAAAAAATGATGGAGCTCCTGCCGCCCAAGCTCTCGCGCCAAGTGGTGCTCTCCCTGGTCGGTTGCGTCCACTGCGGCATGTGCAACGAAGCATGCCATTACGTGCTCACCCATCCGGACGATCCCAAGATGACACCTTCCTTTAAGGCAGACCAGCTGCGCAAGATATTCAAGGCCAATCACGACTGGACCGGCCGGGTCTTTCCCGCGTGGGTCGGCGCCAAGACCCCAGTGACTGACGAGGATCTGGAAGAGCTCAAGGATATTGCCTTCGGCACCTGCACCAACTGTCGCCGCTGTACCTTCAACTGCCCAATGGGTGTGGACACGGCGACCCTCAACCGGGTCATGCGCGGCCTCTTAACCCGGGTCGGCGTGATGCCCGAAGGTGTGTGGCTTGTCAGCAAGGACTCCTGGGAAATCGGCAACCAAATGGGCGTGCTCAAGGAAGACTACGTTGAGACCCTGGAATGGATCTCTGAAGAGCTCGTCGACGAAGTAGGGGACAAGCGGGCTGAGATTGCCATCGATAAGAAGGATGCCGACGTGGTCTATACGATTAATCCACGCGAGGTGAAATACGACCCGAGGACGATCACCAACGCCGCGATGATTTTCTACGCTGCCAAGGAAAACTGGACCATGCCCTCTTTTGGTTGGGATCAGACAAATTTCGGTCTGTTCTCCGGAGACGATGTCATGGGCGGGGCCATATACAAACACCTCGAAGAAGCATTCAAGACGCTCAAGGGGAAAAAAGTCGTCATCTCGGAGTGCGGCCACGGGTATAGATCCACCCGGTGCGAAGGGCCCAATTGGTCTGCCACGGATCAGGACTTCGTCATGGAGAGCGCGGTGACGACCATGCTCAATTACATCAAAGAGGGTCGCATCAAGGTGGATAAGACCAAGAATTCGTTACCCATCACCTTCCACGATTCCTGCAACAATGCGCGCTCCTGCGGCCTCTACGAAGAGCCCCGGGAGCTCCTTGAACTCGTGTGCACGGACTTCCGGGAGATGTACCCCAACCGGGCTGAGAATTACTGCTGCACAGGCGGGGGTGGGGCCATGTCCATGTCCGAATACACGCCCAGGCGATTAAAATCAGGCCGCGTTAAGGCCGATCAGCTCAGGGAAACAGGCGCCAAAATCGTGGTGACCTCGTGCCACAATTGCGTGGACGGCCTAGGGGATCTCATCAAGCACTACGACCTGGGCATGGAAGTAAAACAGTTAGTGGACCTCGTGGCAGAAGCCCTGGTCCTTGAAAAACCAGCGGTCGTGCCTACCGAGGCACCAGCGCTCGATGGATACAAGGTTCTGGTGGTTGACGACGAGCCAGACATGCGGACGTTCCTCTGTACGGTCCTGGAGGACAACGGCGCGGTCGCCATCCAAGCCGCAGATGGGGATGAGGCCCTGCTGCTGGCGCGAAAGGAAAAGCCCCACCTGATGACCCTCGACCTATCAATGCCCGGTAAGGACGGCGGCCAGATCTACGAGGCTGTGAGAAGGGATCCAGACATTTCGTCCCTGCCCGTGTGCATCGTTACGGGCCGCCCCGAACTGCGCCGGTTGATATACGACCGGGATGTGGCAAAGCCTGAGGGCTACTTGGACAAGCCGGTTTCGGAAAAGGACATCCTCGTCAATGTTCGCAAGATTCTCGAATTGGGCCCAAAGGACGCCTAGCCCATGACCGACCTGTACCGCCAGTATTTTCGGGATATGCCCTGTTACCTGACCGTGCAGGACCGCAATTTCAGGGTCATTGACGCCAATACGAGATTTGAAGAGGATTTTGGCAATTGGGCAGGCAGGTATTGCTACCAGGTGTACAAGCACCGATCCGAGCCGTGCGAAACCTGTCCGGTGGAGCAGACCTTTCGCGACGGCCGAACCCACTCCAGCGAGGAATTTGTCACGAACTTGAGCGGTCAGGAAATATCTGTGATCGTCTACACCACGCCCATCCGAGATGCGTCTGGCAAGATCACCTCGGTCATGGAGTTGTCGGCCGACATCACAGGGGTCAAGCGTCTGCAGAGCCAATTCAGGGATAGCCAGCGGCGCTACCAGCAGCTCTTTAACGAGGTGCCGTGTTACATTTCGATTCAAGATCCAGAGCTCAACATCGTTAACGTCAACCGGCGGTTCAAGGAGGACTTTGGCAGTTTCTTGGGGTGCAAGTGTTACGATATTTACAAGCATCGGCAGGAGGAGTGCGAAATTTGCCCGGTCCAACAGACATTCGAGGATGGCCAGGTGCATCGGAGCGAAGAGGTGGTCACGACCCGGGACGGCCGACAGATGAACACGCTCGTATATACCTCGCCCATCTTCGATGCCATGGGCATGATCGATCGGGTGATGGAGATGAGCACGGATATTACCCCTATCCGAGAGCTCCAATCTCAGCTCCAGTCCATCGGCCTGCTGATAAGCTCTGTTTCCCACGGCATCAAGGGGCTGCTCAACGGCTTGGACGGGGGCATGTACCTGGTCAACTCAGGAATGAAAAAAGGAGATAATAAGCGGCTCACCCAAGGGTGGGAAATGGTCCAACGTAACGTGGAGCGGATTCGCAGCCAAGTGCTCAATATCCTCTATTACGCAAAGGAGCGGGAGCCCAATTGGGAGTCGGTTTCAGCAGCTGATCTGGCCTCGGAGGTCTTGTCGATCATTGCGGCAAAGGCCACCGAGCTCGATGTGGACCTCGATGATGACGTGGCTGATGACACTGGTACGTTCGAAGCCGATCCCCAGGCCATGCGGTCGTTGCTGCTCAACTTGCTCGAGAACTCCCTCGACGCTTGTCGCGTAGACAACAAGAAAACAACCCATGCGGTAAAGTTCGGTGTTCGAGGAACGAGCGATACCGTAGTATTCACAATAGAGGACAACGGTATCGGCATGGATCGAGAGACGAGAGATCGGGCGTTCAGCCTGTTTTTCTCGTCCAAAGGCGCCAAGGGAACGGGGCTCGGCTTGTTTATCGCCAATAAGATTGCAAAAGCCCACGGTGGGCGTATCGAGCTCGATGCTGAGCTGGACCGGGGGTCTGCGTTCACCCTCACCATACCCAGGCAGAGGAAAGAACCGGTTTTAGAAGAGACCAATAACGAAAAGGGGAAAGCATGACAGGCGAGAAAAAGACAGTTTTGGTAGTTGATGACGAGCCAGATACCCTGGTGTACATTTCGTCACTGCTCGAAGACAGTGGTTATGTCACCGTAACGGCCAAGGACGGCGAAGATGCCTTGAACAAAGTCAAGGCGTCCAAGCCCGACCTCATCACACTGGACGTGACCATGCCGGAAAAGAGCGGGGTTCGATTCTATCGAGACATGAGAGAGAGCAGTGAATTCAAGGATATCCCCATCATCATGATCACCGGCGTATCCAAGGATTTTGAAAAGTTCATCTCCACGAGACGTCAAGTTCCACCCCCCAACGGCTATCTCCCCAAACCCATAGACCGGGCAGCCCTTCTAAATCTCGCAGCAGAGCTCACAAAGTAATCGGGCCCTATTTGATGCCCTGCCCTTAACTGACAGCCAAATTAGCCATGAGGGTTTGGTGCATTAGATGCCTCGAAGGGGGACAAAATCAAGTACTAGTGCTTGACCCAGATTCCCTTTGGTGACAGCGGTTACGATTCAGACCGGATACAAAGGGCCGTCAGAGACAGCGGCATGAAAACAGTGATTCCTTCACGCTTTCAAATTAAGGGAAAGAGATGTATCCTCACGGACTAGAGCGCCGACCGGTTTGAAAACGCAATAATCACGCTGCCTTTCTCTGGGCGATCTCCAAGTTTTGAATCATGGCGGCGCGTCTCAGGTCGTAGAGGTTTTTTCGCACGCCCAGATACTTGGCGCAGTTGCCTTGTCTTTGTCCAATGTGAGCCAAGCGATGTTCGACTGGTACACGTTGTCTGAATTTCTCTCGCCCCGAAGGTGTTTTCATCATACGCCGAAGCTTTTCCTGACGGGGTTCATCCTCTGCGATGGCGACACTACGACCTGCTCCGAGCTTCGCTGATGTACACCGCTTCCGCATTGCACAGACATCACACATCTCTGCGTTGAAGTAGATGGTGCGCCCTAAAGCTAGCGGTTGAGTCTGTCCTTGGGGACAGGTGATTTCCATCGAATGCAAATTGATAGCGAAGTCCTTCTTGGTAAACATCTCCTTGTTCTTCGTGTTGTGTGGTGTCCATGGTTTGCAGAAGATAGCCGCGCCTTCCTTTTCAATTTCATCAACGGCCGGACTTCCCATATATCCTCGGTCAAAATGAGCCTCACCAAAACGAATAGATTGATGAGCAATGTCGCTCTTCAACATGGGCAGAGCTTCATGTTCAGGCTGGTTGGCGGGCGTGATGGCGCAAGCGACAATGGACTGACTCTCCAAGTCCGTCGCGACGTGGCGTTTGTAGCCTTTGATAGTCTTGCTCTTAGATTTGCGGCCATGTCGCATCTCCCCGTCCGCAACAGAAATGCGCCGATCCGCTGCAACACCTTTGATGATGCGAAAACCACCACCATTGGGGTCTGGTTCGAGATCTTGGCCCAGGAGCTCTCGAAGTATTTTCAAAAGTTGGTCAAGTGGTGGTTGCCCCGCTTCTTCGGATAGATTTTCGGCGACCCACCTCTCAAGGGATAGAACCTGTCGGGCAACCATATCAACTGCTTCACCTTTTGCCTTCTCGTCACTCCAGTCTCGATCAAGCGCCTTTTTGATACTGCTGTCCAGCAGCAAAGAGATACCGGCCTTCTTGCAGATAGTCTCAAACTTGCAATCCAATAGACCGGCAATGCAATCCACCACATTGTGGGCTGCATGCCCAATGAGATTGATCGTGTCCTCCACGCGTCCTGCCCCCTCCAACGGGCTGGAGTCGATAGCAATGCGGAGCGTCTTTGGAAGCTTTTTCCAGTCAAATCCCTTGGTAGAACGAGCCAGATTGGCAGTATGCTCCAGCAACCTTCGATCCATCTCGCTCGCAATAAGTCGCTCACGAAAATCAAAGAGCGCCCCTTGAGAAAAGGCAGGCGTTGTCTCTCCAAGTCGACTCAGAACCATCTGCCAACGTAGGTCCACAACCGATAACTCAACAGCCTCTGAATCAGATACTCCATAATAACCTTGGAGTATAAGTGCCATCGCCATCAAAGCTGGCTCTACTGGCTTCTTGCCCGCACCGGTATCTCGGTACATTGACGCGAGCTCGTCCTGCAACGCATCGTTGAATATCTCGTGCCTATGCTCGCGAAGAAAAACGAAGAGCTTGCGTTTCTTTGTGCATCGCTTCAGTAGAAGCTTTTCCTGTTTGCTTGGCCGAATTGAAGGCTTCCAACGTGGGATGGACATTGCGACCTCCTTCTTCAATAATGTCGCATCCCAAACCATCACAGATTTATCGCTGATGCCATTTTTCGGCGTATACGATGAATCCTCGTGGCGAGTAAAACCCTGTTATTGAACTACCTGCAATTAAACCGTTTTCAAACCGGTCGGCGCTCTAGACCGTGTCCAAAAGGTAAAAGTTCATCCCTGCCCGCTCCCGTATTGCAAATCGGTTTTTTGGGATCTTACCACGAACCAATTTCAAGACAGACACTTTTTAAGAACGACTATCTGCCTTTTCTGTGGCAAGTGTATGGATGGTGTCCAGCACGCTGCGCCAGTGATCGCGCATTTGTTCCCGTTCTTGTTCGTTGAAGAGCTTTTCGATGTGCAGGCGCAGCGTGGTCTTGTTCTCGGCGTTTCGCGGACAGCTCAACGTGAGTTGAACGACGATGGGATGATCTAAGTGACTGGAATGGAGGACCATGCGAACCCGTTCTCTGGATCTTACTGTGCGGATCTCTCCAATCATCTGTCCATCATCTTCGAGCGTGAGGTCGGGTTCGGGCGTGAATGGTCCGGTGTTGCCGAGCCAGGCTTTCACGCCCGCTTCACTGAACAGGAGATCCCACAGCTTGTCTTGGGCAATGGGGATGACCCGTTGGATCCCCAGTTGAAATCCAGCGTCCGCGGTTTGACCCGTGGTTCTTCTGCCCCTGGCGAATTCGTACCCCACCGTAACCATCTGCTGCCACCATTCGTTGGTCACGTCTCCTGCACCTTTGACGATGCTCATAATCTCTTTGTGGTCGAGCGTCTCCGCGCCCACGTTGTCGAGGAATAAAACCCACTCGTCCCAATCCCTCGAAGTAGCCTTTTTCACCGCGACGCTCGAAACGTTGTTCAGTTTTTCGATCATCTGAAACCTCTTTTGCAGTGTAAACACCGTTCGAATCGCCCGCCAAGGGTAAGGTTATTTTAAGCCATCCTAGATGCGCATTTTATTTAGAACAGCTCGAGCTTGCACGGGCCATTTGATTGCTATAATTCTGTCAAAGGAGGTAACCAATGCCATTACTCAGACTCTACACATCGGTCGACGTGACTGAGACCAAACGAGATGAGCTGCTCAAAAGCCTGTCCGGCATAGTAGCCAAGGCTATCGGCAAACCCGAATCCTACGTCATGGTAACGTTAAATCAAGGACCGACCTGCATGGGAGGAACAACCGAGCCCAGCGCGTTTGTCGATCTGCGCAGTATCGGCGGGCTGAGCAGATCGGTGAACCGGGATATCTCGCAACAGGTCTGCCAGCTCTTGAACCAACAGGTCGATATTCCCACCGATCGCGTATATTTGAACTTCACCAGCGTGGACCGGGAAAACTGGGGATGGAACAGCAGCACCTTTGGTTAACCAATGAACATAATCCCTGCCAAAAGTTTTGACGCATTTCAGCTTCACGCTGGTCAGCTGGTTTGCATCATCGACATAGAAGGTGGGCAAGTGGTAGATTTGACAGCGTTTCGACTTGGAGACGCGACCGAGTGGCTCTCCAATGGTCGGTCATTCGATTATAATAGCAAACTCCTTTTTACCACTGGTGATGTCCTCTATTCCAATAAGAGCAGACCCATGCTGACTATTGTACAGGATAGCGTTGGACGGCATGATTTTCTCTATACACCCTGCAGTGAGGAAATGTATCGAATTCAATACGGTATTACTGGCCCTTACCCCAATTGCCTCGACAATTTACGAATGGCGCTAAAGACTCACCATCAAGAACCCGCTGAAATCCCGACACCATTTAATGTATTCATGAACGTGGAGATCCAAATCGATGGCTCCATCTTCGTCAAAGAGCCAGTCTCAACCAGGGGGGATAAGATAATTCTCAGAGCAGAAATGGGGTTGATCGTTGCCCTCTCTGCATGCCCGGCACCTAGTTGTAACGGTGGAAAGCCGAAATCAGTTGGGTATGAAGTGATAAGCCAGCTGGTGGAATAGCGTAGTGCCTTGCTTGCCCTTGCTCAGACCTCTGAGATATTTTTACTCGACGGAGGTCTGCACAACGGATGGCTCGTATTAAGGCACCTATTACTGTCAATTACGTGTAAAGGGGGCCGGTCACTGACACTTGACACTTAGGGAGTATCGTTATGGAAGTTGGGCAGAAACCGAATCTGCTCGGTTCTCGATGAAATCTCGGACGTCCTCTATCGAAGCCATGCGCTGCGAATTGGAATACGGTTTGTGAGCGTCCTGGTCAACATGATCCTCAATCTGGTCGATGATGAAATCCAGATCACCGTCCAAATCCATGGACTCCCAGACGGTCAGCGCCTCACTGACTTTCTCCAGATACAAATCGTAGCATTCGGGAACCTCCTTGCACCTTTCAAAGACGATACCGTTTTCCCGGTTAGAGGTGCTGCCGTCGATCTCGTAGTCCTGGTGCACGTAGGCGCCGTCCGCAATACCGAAGGTCTGATCTATGCCCCAGGGAAACAATAAAAATAAATCGCGTTCAAGCTCATGATAGATCTTGTAGTTGTTCTTTGCTCCGAAGTAGCCGTCCCAATCGGCGATTATCGCCTGAACCGCGCCTTCTCTGAGCCATTGCTCCCAATCCAACACAAAACCAGCATCTTGGAAGAACGATGCTATCGGGCCGTTTATCCCGTTCATCAGGTTTACCAGATCAGACGTATCTCCCGCGTCTTGATTGGTTTCGAGCTCGAACCATGGCAGCCAATCGAGCTCTAGATCCACGAAATACTCTTCGCTGCTCGTATCATACAGGTTGCCCGGGGCCGGGTCGAAGAGCCACTCGACAAATTCGTCGTCAAGGGTCTGAAGATTGGCATAAACGCCGTAATACTCACCGTTTACATATACGAGAGCGTGATTACACAACGGTGCCTCTAGGCCCATCTCCCGAAACACTGCATACCCCAGGCGTTCTCGAACCATGCTGGGGTCCTGCGTCATGTTGTTCAGGGTTAGCCGTCTCAGATCCATGAATCGCTGTCCGTCTATGTACGCATCGAATTTCACCTTGAACCCCGGTTTCTGGTTCAACGGTTGGAACGACGCTCTTCCCTTGAGGCGAATGCCTACATTGTCCAGGGCCACGTTGTCCCCGGGGTCTTGGGTGGGGCGGTATTCGAATCCACACGAACAATACTGGAACGGCTCCGAATCGAGGGCCGAAATACACTCGGCGGAAATCGTCAGCTCGAATACGGGAAGATGAGCCTGATCGTAGAGGACAAGGAATTCCGGGGCAGGTGTTTCGGAGTCGGAATCTGAATCCGAGTCGACAGTGGAGTCTGAATCCGGGTCAGAGTCATTGCCTCCGTCGGGGTCGCCGTCGGGGAATAGCTCGCTATCGTTGGAACAGGCAATCGCGAGTATGAGGCTTGCAGTGGTGAAAGTAGGTATCAGCGTGTTAATCATTGAGTTAAGTATGACCGAAGCATATCGATACGTCGAGTATGACCAAGTCTCCCCTCACGCAAAAGGGGTCGCAATCTCGCTCAGATGTTTGTCCTCGCGGATGCGTTTGATGTCAGGGACAATTTGGATTTCAGGATAAACCGATGACGTAGTTGGCACATAGCCGCGTCATCTTGAGGATTTTGATGCCACAAGTTCCCTGATGGTATTCATTTAAGTGAATCTTGAAACAATTGGGCCAGTAAAATTGATCTGGTTCAGCGTAATAATTTTGAACTGAGGTCTGATTCGATCCCGATACACTAGGGTCCCAATAATAACGATATTAGCACTTCCAAAATTGACATTTTGAGTTTTTTTACTAACCTTGAATCCGAGAAAATAAACATAGGGGTCGTCTGTCTGAATATCGAGAATGGGATTGAGGTACTTTAAAGGTTTATTGTCTGGTTTCGAAAGGGAGCGGGTATGAAAATTTTCGAGAGAGCACTCAACTTGACGTCATTTGTCAGGGGCCAATATCATCGAGATGATGCCCTGAAGCGGAATCGCTATTCCTTTGGCAATATTTTTATCGTGTCAATAGTTTTGTTTTCCAGTTGCTCAAGAACAGAAAATAGACAGATCATCGTCAACGAAGATTACGATCCATCTTCAGGCGACCAGACAGACAACAACATAATCCCGGATGATCCTATCCCTGATGATGAGACAATTGTCTATCATGATTTGCCAAAAGCCAGCGAGAACTTTGTCTATAGCTTAAATCCCAATGCGGGCTCGGTCACCGTGATCAATGCCCAGCAGGTGACCATTCAAGTTGTAGAGACCGGAAGCAAACCTACTTTTATCGAGATTATCGAGGGTACCGATGATGCGATCGTGCTGAACATTGGTTCAGATGATGCCACAATTATCAGGATCAATCAAAATGGAATCGCTATTGCCAATAATCTAGAGGTGGTGCACGGGGCAAATACCCTGTCCATTTCACCAGATGGGCAGCACATGGTTGTATATTTCAACGCAGAACGTCAAGATTTCAGTGGCACCTTTGGCGATTTCCAAACCGTGTCTGTCCTGTCTTTTGCTGATGGCAATCAAACCACGACTTCGATGTCTGTGGGTTTCAAACCCCGAGATGTTTTCTACAATGAAGATGGTAGCAAAGCTTATGTCGTTACTGACGATGGAGTTTCCGTTCTGGACTTTGAATCGGTCGCAATAAACGGACCTGGGATCGCGGAAAATATAAACTTTGTATCAGGTAACTACTCCGAAGATGTTGAACAATTCATGATCACTCCAGATGGGGCTTACGCAATTATAAAAAAATGGTGGTTCGATTCAATCGATATGGTCGATTTGCAACAGAACATCGAATTTTCGCTGGAGATTAGTGGATTTTTTAAGACCCATTATCATACGGGAGAAATCTATTGGGACGGTATCTTGTTAACCCCGATTAGTATAAAGGATGTCGATTTCGTTTTCGAGGGAGAGTATGCATTGCTATTGGAGTATAATACGCAAAAACTGTTGAAGATTCCTCTTCCCGAAGGATTATTCGATCCCACATTGGCGACGATGGTATCTCTGGATGATATGTTCTCCGACGAAGCCATTTCTATCGAAAGTATAAGAAGAACACTGTTATTTAGAAAAGAAGTATGGAGTGAACAGATAGGCGTAGTTAACTGGAATGTTATTCCAGAAGGGATGGATATCCTTTTTGACGCAACGTGCAAGGATGATGAATATGAAGAAAACGACAGTATAGAAAATGCGACTTCACTTGAATGGCCCATATTGACAGAGGCAACAATTTGCCGCAATAATGATGATTATTTTAAGACAAGCTTAGTAGAAGGAGATGAACTGATCGTAACGGTACACTTCCTACATTTCCTTGGTAACATTGATCTCATTATTTACGACCCCACTGGGCAGAAAGTAGTTAGCTCAACCTCTTGGACCGATGACGAATCGCTAAATCTGTTTGCGCTCAGCACAGGGGAATACACAATTCACGTTTTCGGACCGCCCAACAGTACGTGGCCGTTCTACAAAAACAATTATCAACTCGAGATTGAAGTCGTAAGGAACCACATAGATACTAAGCCAAACACCGTCGATGAATTCGAGCTCAAATTTGACCAGGATACTGATTCTGATACCGACAGTGATACCGATACCGACACTATTGGACCTGGATTCACTGTGTTACCGCTGCGTAAGAGCGTCAAATCTATTGAACAAGCACAAGACGGAAACACCGCACTAATTATTCATACCAAGAAAGCAGGAGACCCCAATGCTCAGGGCATATCTGTAGAAGAACGGATAGATCGTTCTTACGGCTATTCTCTTTTACATCCGGCAACTGGTGATCTGAAGCTACAATTGACCGAAGTGGAACCTCACGGACAGGTTGCCGTTCCCAACAGTGATACTTTATTCTTGCTCTTCTGGAAAAAAAACCATCCTGCAGTCAAGGAAGTGCATCGAATTGACTTAGAGAATTTTGTGATCGATCCGATCATAAAATTAGAGAGCCCACCTGTTTCGGCTGGTTATGTACCAGGGGCAAAAAAAATATTCGTTAACCAGGATCATCCTGAAGGACGCTTGACGTTTATACATGTCGATACGTTTGATACTCAAACGGTTACCGGTTTTGAGTTGAACAGTGAAATTGAGGACTAGGCCAATGAAACGCATTACGTGTATTTTGATTCTAGGGTTTGGATTGATACTGATATTAGCCTGTGGGGAGGCTGACCCCTTTTTTGAAACAAAGCAGTATTTTCTCGATCCCCCTGTAGCCCTGAAATCGAAAACAGTATTCGTAAATACAAGTACAGATCAGGCGATATTACTCGATTCTACTATGACTAGCAATGGAGATACGATTAGAGTCAATCTTCCAAAAGCACCAATTTATATGGAACGCCGAGCTGGCGATCACGATCAAGTGATCATTCTGACAAGGGGACATACAGGCAATGCGAATCAGCTGCAAAAGGTCGCCACCTTATCCTTACTTGACTCAACGGGAGCCTTGAAAGTTATCGAACTGGGCAATAATCCATTTGATACCATCGTCAGCGATCCCGAAGGGAAATACCTGTTTCTGCTGCGCAAACGACTTGTCGATGCGTTGATCGAGAACATCAATGAAGTGGCAATAGTTCAATTGGACGCAGCTCCAGAAGCGATAAACAGTCTCGTGTATCGCACACTGACTAGTACACCACAGTCAGTTTTTTTCTCAGAAAATTTTAAGATCGGTGGAGAGCCGCGGAAAATTGCCTGTGTCGTTTCGACAAATATGCTCTTTCTGTTTGATATGGAAAACCTACATCGCAGGGCGACCTCCGTGTACCTCGGGCAAAACAATGCTGTACCCATTGTTGCTGAGCAAATTATTTTTGATGAGTTTTCCTCCCGAATTTATGTGCGCTCTCCTGAGTCCAACGATGTATTTGCTCTTAAACTGACACCCAGAGTTGCCGATGAGGACCGCAACGATTTCGCAACAGCCATCGATATTATTGGCGTGGGTGATAGACCAACAGACATGTCCTCGTTTTATGAAGAGGGGAATAGCAAGCTATTCGTTGTTGCGGAAGCGAGTGCCGAATCCTACATTGTTGATGTACCAACTGGTAAAACGATATCGATCCACTTTCCTGGCCCGATTGATCGCGTGCATCTATTTACAAGGTCTGAACTGGGCAGTGAAACGCGACATGCGCTTGTATGGAAAACCGGCGCTAGAGAATTTTTTATCATAGACTTTTACAATGTCGAAGAATTGTTGGAGCGGAATATTCGCTCTATTGGTTACTCGTTTCAACCGGCAAAGGAGCTACTTCCGATAATTGAAGGCAACAGACTTCTTTTGATGCACTATGGTGTCGGGTTGAGCATCATTGACTTGGATACAGAAAGTATTTCTCCATTTGTTTCTAAAAGCCCCTTAACGGATTCGTTTTTGGACGAAGCACGTGGCCGGTTTTGGCTGGCCCCTGTGGGGCAGAGAAGAATTGCGTTCGTGGATATTACACAGGGAAATACTGATGACATGCTGCTCGACAGTGATGTACTGGGTGTTGTTCCGGTGTTTGAGTCAGGTACGTTATTAATTCGCCACATTGGCGCAGCAGGATACGTCACCTTAATCGATGTAACCAACCCCAACAGAAATAACAGCCGCACGATAAGTGGGTTTTTATTAGAGGACATTATATAATGCGCAGGATCTACAAAGCTAAAGCCCCAAAACGACCGTTACGCTATGAGCTGACCCTCGTCGCGATAACAACTTTCTATTTCATTGCCGGCACGAAGCAGGTTAGTGCCCAAGAGAATCCTGATTCGAAAGAGCAGCCCGGTAATCAACATGACACATTAGAAACCAACGTAACCGGCGATGCTCATCTAGAGCTTAAGGAACACGAGGCAAATCCGGCGGATCAAAATATCAATGCAATAGGTGCAACCAGTGCAACCGGTAAAGAATTTTTCCACACTCCAGATGGCCTGGTAGAGGTTTCCTTTGATGTGATGACATTCTTTAGGCAGGACAGGGGCTACGACTTGTTCACCACAGGAGACAAATTTGCCAATCTTGGAGCAACTGCGGCTTTTGATTTGCTATGCTTTGGCCATCGATGGATCTTATCTGCTGGTTTGAGTTGGTCGTATGAAAAGGCAAACTCCCGAGATGTTTTCGGCGGTGATTTTAATACATTTTGGAAAGCTCATCTGGGGATAGTTGGTATCAAACTGCGCTACCGATGGACCAAGTGGTTCTCGCCACACGCCCGATTTTTTGGGGGGGCAAATTACACGAGGGCGAAACTGCGAGATAAAGGTCTGGGCAAAAATTATTTCAAAAAAGGGGCACTAAGTACAGTTGGCGGCGCTGGTCTGGGCGCTGCAATTCACACGCCGGGATATAAGATATCCAAAAGCATTGAGAGATTTCCAATTATTTCATTAGCGTTGTTGTTGGAAGGTGGCTACGCTTTTGGTTCTGGTATCGAGCTGAGAATGACGAGCGATGAATCAGATGAACATGCGATCGAGCTACACGAGGTGTCGATGGGGACACTGCCGAGGAATGCTCCATATTTACTAACTTCTGCCGTCGTTAGATTCTAACCTTATCACCCCTCTCTTCAGTCATCCCTATTCTATTGTGATTTTTTTGTACGCTAAGGCGTCATCCACCAGATGTAGGTAAAGGGCTTTTTGCGCCCTGTCGCCGGTTATCCAGGCGGCATTGCCGTTCAGGGTGAACGCATCATCTCCCCTGTGTAAATGATGCGCATCCGTGATCAAATCCGGCCCCTTCAAGATGTCTCCGTCCGCGGTGATGGCCAAGCCATACACACCGTCAAAGGCGTAATAGTTGTTCCCTGCAGTGACGCTCCACTGCTCCCAAAGTGCAATGTATTTGTCGTCACCAATGGGCAGGAGTTTGGGCCGCTCTGCAGAGGTGCCAGATGATGCATCCAGGTCGTAGTTGGTGAGCCATTGCAGCTGATTGGTGCGATCCGTGCCACTCGAATTTACCTCCAAGGTGTCGGGCAGGCTCGGATCCAAGTGCTCTAGGCTTTGGCCGTCCAGTTCTTCAAAATTCGCTGCGATGCGGACCAGACCGAGATTCCGCGGGCCAGCAATGGACGAAAAATTTCCCATCACGGGGTCCGTGCCCGAGGTGCTCTCTGTGGCAAACAGGGCCAGATATCCATAGGTTGCGTCGTCCTCGATAAGGGCCACATTGCCGAGTCGGGTGTGGGTGTTGTTGGCGCCTAGGTTGCCCTTGATGTAAAACGCCGGGTAGCTGCCGCTGTCCGGTGCCACCCGCGCCAGTACCACATAGCGCGGATAGGCATCTCCCAAGTGGTATTCTATGAATCCTGTGCCGTCGTGGAACACGCGCTGGTCAAACGAATGGCTGCACCATATGGACGCAGTCCTCTCAATGCTGCCGTCTTCAGCGCTCAGGTGGGTCGTGAGCGCCTTTTGATGGCGGACGTCGCCGCTATCTGGATCCGTATTGAGCCCGTGCACGAGCGCGAGGCTGCCATTTCCGTAGGCTAAGCGCGCTGTGGCCGCAACCATGGGATTGATAATCCTCTCTGGGTCGTCTCCTGCCTGTCCCCTGGCAATATCTAGGTCGATATTGAAAACCACATCTCCTTTTGGATCTACTTTTACAACCCTCACGATATCACTTCGGTATTCGCCCACAGGTGGGTAATCCGTTGAAATGTCATCGCTTTCGTCAATACCGACCGCGTAGTATCGATTGCCCTGGTCGTCGCTTGCAAGGCCCATAACACGGTCGAGCATGGGCAGATCCGTAAGGGCCTGGCTCACCCGGTAGTCGTCGTTCCCCTTTGGTTTGATGTGCATGAGAACACATGTGTGGGATGTGCTATCGTCGTAGTCCTGTGCCAGCACATCGAACGCATCCCCGCTCACCGAAACAATGATCTCCGGCCGCTTGCCATACGTCGTTCCCCATCCGTCAGGACCGGATAGATCCGATTCATTGGCGTCAAAGGGCAAGAGCACTGAGGAAACCGGAATGTCTGAGTCCGTATCGGAATCGCTGTCCGTATCACTGTCTGAATCGCTATCTGTATCGGAGTCGCTGTCCGCATCGCTGTCCGTATCACTGTCTGAATCGCTGTCGGTATCTGCGTCAGCATCACTATCAGCATCGCTGTCCGAATCTCCATGGGTCGCGTCATTTCTGTTATCGGTGCATCCATGAATAAACGGGTGCACAACAATGAGAGTGAGGAACAAGACGACCAAAATAGAGGGTTTCATGGGGGCACCTCCGTGCAATCCAGCTGCTATACCGAACTCTAATTTTACCAAATTTTCCCACGTAATAAAGGAAGGGCGTGACCAGTTTTTTATTCATCGTCTTTTTTCCAACACAAGAAGTCCGGAATTATGATTCCGGACGATTCTTGCCGCAACAAATGCTAGGCTTTTATAGGATTTGACTCCTAACCCTGCGACAGATGCTTTTGGGAACATAGAAATGCTTATCGCCGATAGTGAGAGGGTGAATCTTTACCATGACGCGTATGCTGATGCGCTGTGAAAGGAGGAGCAGATGATGAACGGGTATTTGGTTTTGTTTCTTTCCTGGAGTTTAGCCCTACTTTCGATGGGGACGTCGGTTTGCGCTCAGGAACGCAGGGACCAACGCATGGATTCAGTGCGTGAAGCGTTTGCCGAGCAGATGCTGAAAGGGTTTTCAAGAGAAGAAAACCAAAAACTCCAAGCGCGCCAAGAAATTTGGATCCGTAATAATCCCTACCAGCCGTTTAAACGCGCATTTCAATATGCCCAACGCTCGACCGCACAAAGCAGAATTTATAGCAATATCCTCGTTATCAGCAGTACCGATCTTTATGAAAATGCTACCGCAAAAGAAAAAATTGATCGTTACATTGACGACATTCTCAATGCATTTGGATGCAATGTTGCTTTGGAAACCGTAGCAGGCGGGACACCTGGGGATATTCGCGCCCTTATCACGGAATATTACGATGATGACGGTTTGGACGGGGTCGTTTTCATGGGGCGCGTTGTACCGGCCATTTATGAAGTAGAAAATGATCACTTTTGGTGGAATGGTGGGTTCGGGTATTCGTCTTTTCCGTGCGAGTTGTATTACATGGATTTGGATGGAGAATGGCTCGACAATGATAACAACGATAGATTTGACGACCATAAAGAGGGAAGCGGAGACAAGAGCCCAGAGATTTTTGTTGGAAGAATCGATCCTAAGTCGATGGGGAATTATGGGGATGAGATTGAATTGTTTGCCACTTACATGGATAAGAATCACAATTATTGGTCTGAAAATATCACCCTACCTCAAGCCGGCGTAAACTACTTAGAGAGCGATTTTGCCAATGCATCTAATGACTTAGACCTGGTCTATGGTGACGAAGTCGAGCATATTACTTACCCTAATACAAGCAGGGACGATTGGTTAAACAATCGCCTGCAACAGGATATTGGATTTATACACTTGTGGACCCACGGTCATGTCAATGGTCACAGCTTTTCAGGGGGCGGGGTCAGCACTTCTGATACATTCAATGCCGAACCAAAACCCAGGGGAGTTAATGCCATATCCTGCAGCGTTGCCAACTGGGTGGCAGGCAATGACAATGGGTTTGTCGTCGGTGCCTATGTCTTCAACAATGCCCCCACATCTCTGACGGCGATTGGTTCATCAAAGACCGGCGGCATGGCAGATTATCGCACTTTTTACGAGTCATTGGCGCAGAATAATACCATGGCCCATGCCATGACCGATTGGTATCGCGAAGTTATCGACAATTGGGAGAACCACACTGCATTTAACGCCGGTTATGACTATGTTCTCCAATGGTATTACGGGATTGTGAACATTGGAGATCCCATGATTGTTTTCAAGGAAGTCCCGAGTGTCGACGTGGATACTGATGTGGACACTGACTCGGATACTGATACCGATACTGACTCAGATACTGATACTGACAGCGACTCGGACAGTGATACGGACAGTGATACAGACAGTGATACAGACAGTGATTCAGACAGCGACTCGGACAGTGATACGGACAGTGATTCAGATAGCGATGCAGATGATGGGGCGGATTCAGATGCAGATACTGGGTGTGGTTGCTTCGCAGTAGGACAAGCGGAGCTTGAACCGAGAAACCTCGTGGATTTCACCATGGGTTTGATTTGCAGCCTTTGAAATGATCCACAATTGTCGTAGGGGCGGTTCGCGAACCGCCCGTTGTTCGCGAACCGCCCGTTGTTCGCGAACCGCCCTTGGGGCTATCTAAGAGGCTCGTCGAGCAGGAGGACTTCGACGTAGCGGCGGCGGGGTTTTCCATCGCTTTGCAAGTCCTTGGATTCGTCCACTGGCCCACCTTGGGAGATGATCATGCGGTTGGGGTCGATGCCCTTGTTTTTCAGATAGAAAAAAACCGTGCGCGCGCGGCCCAATCCTAGGGTATCGTGGCCGGACCGGTGCTCGAGTTCAGTTGCATGACCTACGAGGTGGATGATCTTGTTTGCTGCCTCAGCTTGTATCGAGCGCACAAACCGGTCAGCTTCCCATGTGTCTGGAAACCAGTAGAGTATTTCATTTGGTCTGAAACTACCGGGAAAGGGCAGGGCAACTGAGGTTTCTGGCAATGGGGGAATCTCGGACACTTCTTGAACATGTAGTCCAGGGATCGCTGTCATGTCGGCGCTCGATCGCGCGGCTGGGGCAGCCTCGGCGCCGACAGAAGGTCTGGGTCGGGGCAGGGCCCTCGGCAGTGGCATGGGCCGCGATTGGGCGATGTGCATCGCTAGGATGCAACAAATGAGTGCGCCAGCCCCCAAAATGGCTTCAATAGAGGGCCGCCACTTAGGCCTGGAATGATTTTCAGGGGCGAGCCGCATGTTGCATATACTTTTTGCCGACCCTGCGGCGTATCTGCTTACTAGGTAGGGACCTGGGTGCAACTGCTGCCCCAGCAACGATTGCCTGCGCCCAGGCGGTTTTTGAACCGAACTGCGCCCGCAGAGATTTTATATCTTGAGGGGCAGGGGTATGTTGTGCGGGGCGCACATATTCACCTTCCCCGGCCAGGGAACGCATGGCTGCGGCGACAATGCGCTGCTCTAAGGTCGTTGATTTCTCGCTGGCGAGCTGAGCAGCACCGATGACGACGTACCCGGGCTCGTCAACGGGATCGGCAACCAGGAACTTGTCGGCGACCAATGCCATCCTATCTGCCCGTATCTCGTTACACGTCAGCATTGGGATGGCCGATAGGGCTGTATTGCCGAGCTGTGGCAACGGTTCGGTCAAGAAATAGTCGATTACCCGTGCTATCATTTTAAGCACTGGCTGGATGGGCACGTTCCCGACCTCGCCGTCCGGCATCTCGATTGTCAGCGTTTCAGGCGTATTGAGCCGTTTTGTCCAGTCCTGCCATCGAGAACCCGCCGCATTCGTAAATCCCAGTCGATTGAGGCACTGGCAGGCCACGAACATTCGCACGTGCAGCGGCGGCGCCACTGTACGCGTTCCATCTATGATCGCGACCGTTGCCCGCTCCTGGGACACTTCATTTTGGAGCCATTTTGACAATCCAGCAGCAAAGCCAGGGCCGAGGAGAAGTGCAGCGCACGTGTCTGCAAACAGCCCTGGCACAAAGCCGCCGATCAAGGCCCATAGGAAAGATTGCTCATCTGGGTAATGGCCGAAACTGAGGGGCGTGGGCAAGACCCCCAGATCCTGGGCCACCTTGCGGTCCAGTCCACGGGTGCTGTGAAATACATCGAGATAGACATCCGAAGCGATTTGAATCCAAGTCCAGGGTGCAGCTGTTCCGTCTTTTGGGAGAACAACCGGGGCAATGGAGGTGCCCTCCAGCGCAATCGCCTGGTCATTGTCAGGGGATCTGACAAGGATCACCGCGAGCGCGTTCGCATGGGGCAATCCAAACCGGTTGGCGTGGTTGAGAAAGGGGACGAGGCATTCTTGGGCAGCAATGTCGAGCAACCTCAAGGACTCAGCAGTATCCGGTCGAATGCGCGCTTCAACGGTTGTTTCGAGGAGTGCCAAGCGCCCGGTCATGCCCGCTAGTTCGGACTGGATGTTGGCGATATCGTTCCAGTCGGGAATTTCTCCGCGTGCACGTTGCTCCGACAGATAGCGCACGATTCGCGCTAGCGGTGCCGCACAGATAGCCTCGACGACAAATGGCATCCTGGCTGCTGTGGACGTCCGGGTCTCAGCCAGGGATTTGAGCTCCTGGGCACGGACGAGCATGGGTTGTGCCTTGGTAAGGAGGGTGTCGAGCTCCGAGAGAGTGGTCTGTGGCCCCTTTTCCTTTTTGCCGCCCATGTCGCCCAATAAATCTTCTATGATGACCTCGATGGGCTTTTTTTGCGGCTTCTTTTGTGGTGCAGGTTTTTGTACTGGTTTTGACGGCTTTGCAGGGGTTTTTTTACGACCGCCGAGCGCCCTCATAATACGGGGCAACAGGAACAGAATAAAGGCGATGATATACCCCAGGTAATCGAGAACTGAATCGTCCAAAGCTCACTTCTCCTGGGTATCGGTAGACGAGGGTTGCTGCCCCTTTGACGTTGAACGCCGCGAACGACCCAGCGGTACCCAGAGCCGTGCCAGTGGACCGATGTTGTTGCGGCGGGCCAGTATTTCTGCCATTACTAGCAGTTGGACAAAGGATCGCGGGGCCGTAGTGTCTGGTTTAAGTCGGTTCACTGCAATCCACTACTTTTTCTCAGGCGTCTCATCCGGGCCCAGATCAGAGATCGAACGGCGCATATCTGTATCAGCAACGATGTTTTTCAGGTTCAAGTAGTCCATGACCCCTAAATTGCCACTGCGCAGGGCCTCGGCCATGGCCATGGGCACCTGGGCCTCAGCTTCCACGAGTTTGGCCTGCATTTCAGCGACCCGGGCCTTCATCTCCTGCTCTGATGCGAGGGCCATGGCCCGGCGCCCCTCAGCAGCTGCCTGGGCCACCTGTTTGTCAGCCTCTGCGCGTTCGGCATTCAGCTTGGCGCCGATGTTTGCGCCCACGTCTACATCGGCAATGTCAATCGAGAGGATCTCAAAGGCCGTGCCTGCATCGAGTCCCTTGGCGAGCACGTTTTTCGATATTGCATCCGGGTTTTCGAGCACTGCTTTGTGGTCGAGGGAGGAGCCGATGGTTGAGACAATGCCCTCGCCCACCCGGGCGATGACCGTTTCTTCCCCAGCACCGCCCACCAGGCGATCGATATTGGCGCGCACTGTAATGCGCGTGATGGCAGAGAGCTGAATGCCGTCTTTTGCCATTGCCGTGACCTTGGGCGTGGTGATCACCTTGGGATTGACCGACATTTGAACAGCCTCAAACACATTGCGCCCGGCGAGATCGATGGCCGCTGCCCGATCAAAAGAGAGCTCGATATTGGCCTTATCCGCGCTGATCAGCGCATTGACAACCGCATGGACATTGCCGCCGGCCAGGTAATGGCTCTCCAGCAAGTTAAGGGGAATCGTGAGCCCGGCTTTCACCGCGCTGATGCGGGGCTCTACAATCGCCTTGGGCGGCACCCGTCGCAGCCGCATGGCAATGAGGGTAAATAAGCCCACATGGGCCCCAGAGGCCAATGCCGCGATCCACAACCGAATGGGAATCAACCAAAAGAAAAGGAGCAGGCCAAAGAGAAAAACAATGACACCCACGACCCATGTCATTGCAGACATGCCGTCGGTCGGTTGAAACGGTCCTGACTGCAGTTGCAGCATCACTATTGGAAATAGGCTTGCCATTATATCGTCTCCTTTTCTGGTCGCTCAAACGGCGCCACGATGATACGGGGACCGTCCACGGCGACGACTGTTATTTTTGTCGCTTTGGCAATAAATCCCCCCTCGGATACCACATCCACACGCCTCTCGTCGACCACTGCGATCCCGGCCGGCCTGAGATCGCTTTTTGTCTTGCCTGTTTTCCCCACAAAATCGGTAAGATCGGCAGAAGCTGTCCCCCCACCAGCCTTAAGTTGGGTACTGAGGATGAGCCGTTGCTTGATGCCGCGGGATCGAAATGCCCATATAACAAGGGTGATTGCCGAGATGAGGGTGATCAGCACGGCCAGCCCGCCCCAGCCCGACCCGAGCCAGGTCCAAGCGGCGACCGAACCGCCAATGAGGAACAACAATCCCAGAATGCCGGCAATGCCGAATCCGGGCAGGATGAAGAGCTCGGCCGCGAGGAAGATCAGGCCAGCAACGAGGAGCAGTACGACGAGCGTTACCATTACCCCTCCTTTTTCACCACGACCCGGTTTCCCTGGGTGCGCACGATGACAATTTTGCTGCCCTGTTCGATGAAATCACCTTCCGAAACAACATCGATCCGCTTGTCTCCGAATCGCCCGATACCAGCTGGCCTGAGAAAGCTTTCAGCCACCCCGGGTTGACCAGCGTCAAGCACCGATGCGATGACCGCACCTTCTCTGCCGCCGCTAGATGTGGTTGCAATGGTCGATGCCAATACCAGTTTTCCGCCGATGCGGGTTCTCGGTAACAGGGCAAAGGCGACAAAAAAGAGTGCCACTGCGGCGAGGAGCGATACGAATACGCGGGCAAAAGCGGTCGAGAGCGTGCCTGTGCTAAAGGAAATATCAATGGGCATCGAGGTCAGCGCCAACACCAAGCTGACGACCACGGCGAACACACCCAGGGCTCCCAAGATACCAAAGCCCGGCGTGATAAATATCTCAACGCCGAGCAGGGCGACCCCGAGAATGAATAGCATCACCTCTTCCCATCCAGCGAGGTTGACCACCAGATGACCTGCGAAAAAGATGACCAGACACGTGATGCCCACAATACCCGGCAGACCGAAGCCGGGTTGATATAGCTCCATCAGAATACCCAGCACGCCCACTGACATGAGGATCCCCGAAAGGATGGGGTGGGTTAGGATGCGCGCCAGTTCTTCGGCCCAATTCAACTCAATGGTTCTTTTTTCTGCTGCGCCAAGGGCGAGTAATGCGAGCACTTCGTCCAGTGAATTGGCCTTGGCGTCGGCAATGCCCCACCGCAGGGCGCCGGCCGTATCCAGGGTGAGGAGCTTGCCCGCTGGCGTGATGCCATCGATCTCGATTTCCGCATCCACCATGGCCTCGGCAATATCACCGCGGCGACCCTTGGCCCTGGCTGTAGCGGCCATTTCCGTGCGAAAGTAGGATACCATTTTTTCGTCAACCGGCTGGGCTTCCCCGCCGCCGCCAATGGAGATGGGCGTGGCAGCCCCCATGGTGCCGCCGTCTGCGATAAAGATGAGATCGCAGGCAAATGAGATAAACGCGCCCGCTGATATGGCCCTGGGATGGATAAACGCCACTGTGCGCATGGTCTTGGGAGCCGTCATGATGGCGTCCCGTATTTCTGTGGCCGCATCCACGCGCCCGCCCGGGGTATTGATGTCTAAAATCAGGGCTTGGGCGTCTGGGTTGTTTTTGATCGCCCGTTCGATAAAGGCGGAAAGACCCATATCAATGATATCTTCTACCTTAATAATGACGACCGCTTTATCTGCCCCACCTGCCGCGTCAGGTGTTGGCAGCTGCCGGTAAGAAGGGAGCCCGCCGTCCGGTGTCGTATCATCAGGTTCAGGAGATGCGGTGAACCCGGTCGATGCTGCTGTTTTGTCGGGGTCGGGCGAATCAGGAGCTGTATCTGGCCCGGCATCCCCTGCTTCTTTGGCTTCGTTGGATTCCCGGGCAATGCGCTCCATTGCGTCCAGGACTTTTTCGACCATGTCTTCTTGTGGGTTTGCCGTGGCCATGCGGCCGATGCCAAAGCCAGCAACGGCAATACACCCATAGACGAAAAGCAGGCGGCCATGTGGCCGGCCATTGGGATTGGTTGAACGCGCTCTCATAGCACTGAGAATATTTCTCTTTTCCCCATACCGCAAACTCTTTGAGTGGTCATAGGGCTATAAAAAAGCAGGGCGTGGGTTTATCCCACGCCGTTGCATGGACGACATGACCTGTCGGCAGGGGCTAAACCCCGGTCCTACGTGCGGATAAATGAGATATTTTTGAGTTTTCCCCTTTGGTTGAGTACACTGCCCATCGTTTTTGACTATGTACAGGTTCTGTTTATAGGAGTGGGCCCATGACCAGCTTGGATTTGAAAAACCCAGTGGATATTTTCAAAGAACGCGGGTTTTTTAAGCAGTGCACAGACGAAGGCAAATTGCGGGATCTGTTTGATAGCAACCCCGTTACCGCATACATCGGGTTTGATCCCACGGCTCCCAGCCTTCACGCTGGTGGCATGATCCCCTTAATGGCCCTGATGCATTTGGAACGGGCCGGCCATCGCCCAATTGCCGTGGTCGGGGGCGGCACCGGGCTCGTCGGCGATCCATCGGGAAAAACAGAACAGCGACAATTGCTCACCCGTGAGCGCCTGCGGGAAAATTACAAAGCGCTCCGGACCCAAATCGGGCGATTTCTCAACTTCGACGATGGATCTGCAATTTCCGTCGACAACGCGGATTGGATAGAAAAATTAAATTATATCGAATTTTTACGCGACATCGGCCGGCACTTCTCGGTCAATAAGATGCTGTCGTACGAAGCGTACAAAATGCGCATGAAAAAGGGGCTCAGCTTTCTCGAGTTCAACTATCAACTGCTCCAGGCCTATGACTTTCTGGTGTTGTTTCAGCGCTATGGGTGTCAATTGCAAATGGGGGGCGATGATCAATGGGGCAATATCGTGGCCGGAACAGACCTGATTCGGCGGGTCACCGGTGAGGAGGCCTTTGGCCTGACCTTTCCCCTGCTCGAGACAGCATCTGGGGCCAAGATGGGAAAAACCGCAAAAGGTGCGGTGTGGCTCGATCCAGACATGTGCCCGCCATATGATTATTATCAGTACTGGGTGAATGTAGACGACCGGGATGTGGAGCGGTTTCTAAGGCTTTTTACTTTTTTGCCGATAGCTGAGATCCAGCGACTTTCTGGATTGCAGGGTGCAGCGCTGCGGGAGGCAAAAGAAGCCCTGGCGTTTGAGGCCACAAAAATATGCCATGGCCAGGCAGCTGCTGAAAAAGCAAGGGATGGGGCACGGGCTGCGTTCGCCGGTCAGGGCAATGCGGAAAACATCCCGTCGACCCCCGTAGTCAAAGAAAGCATCGAAAAGGGGCTGCGCGCGAATGAGTTATTCGTCGAGACCGGCCTTTGCGATTCAAAGGGACAGGCAGCGAAACTGTTCAAGTCAGGGGCTGCCTGGGTTGGGGAGAGAAAATTAAAAGATCATAATGAATTTATATCGTTAGACGATTTTATAGAAGGACAAGTACTGCTTCGGGTAGGTAAAAAACGGCGGCATCGGCTGGTGTTAAAAAACAGGTAGGCGTGTGTCCAATTGAGGCGACATGCGTATCCAATTATTCTTTAAAAAAATCCAGTAGTAAGCGACTTTTTTTTTGGTACAAATACTGCTTGACTTTATTAAAGGGCGCTTCTATACATTGCCCTCGCTGTGCGGCCCATGGGTCTGGCATGTTCGGACTTGTGGGAACTGACGTTGGTGTTTGACAGTTTGATATGTGGAGAAGCGGTGGTGCCGTTTCCCGTATGGACGCTTTGCTGGCGTAGCTCAATCGGTAGAGCACCTGATTTGTAATCAGGCGGTTGCGGGTTCAAGTCCCATCGCCAGCTCTATTGACCGGGTGAAGGTGCAACAACGAGGCGGGATACCCGAGTGGCCAAAGGGAGCAGACTGTAAATCTGCCGGGCTACGCCCTACGGAGGTTCGAATCCTCCTCCCGCCACACACAAATAGGAGCGCGGATTCTATTTCATTGACGCTGCTGTAAAAGGGAGCTATCGAATTTGCGGGAGTAGCTCAATTGGTAGAGCATCAGCCTTCCAAGCTGAGGGTCGCGGGTTCGATTCCCGTCTCCCGCTCAGCCGATCTGAGGTGATAGGAAGTTTTAAAACTGAATCCCACACTGGGCCCACGTAGCTCAGGAGGTAGAGCACCTCCTTGGTAAGGAGGAGGTCACCGGTTCAAGTCCGGTCGTGGGCTCAAAAAAAACGGGAGTGGTAAGAACAATAAAGGAGCTTTGTCATGGCGAAGGAGAAATTTGTAAGGAACAAGCCCCACGTGAACATAGGAACGATAGGGCACATCGACCATGGAAAGACAACGCTGACGGCAGC
>JAAUYD010116827.1_pt1 | contig 27753 bp, 26 predicted proteins | sample 7278101 | NCBI WGS metagenome assembly JAAUYD01 (sample SAMN14350128, study PRJNA611818) | marine sediment metagenome | isolation source: surface marine sediment (0.6m) | place: French Polynesia: Moorea | collected 2018-08
AGGCGCCGTCGGCGCCGTGATCGGCGGTGGGATCGACCGCCAGTTCGACGGCACGATCACGCCGCTGTCGATCGGCTTCATCGTCTCCTCGACGGTCGCTGCGCTGGCCTGGCGCCGGGCAGACCGGGCTGCGCTGACCACCGACGCTGCGTGACCGTCCGCGCCGGGGAACCGCTGGCGGATCCCGAGCCGCGGCGGCGCGGAGGGAGCGATGCGATGCGACGCACGCTGGTCCTGCTGGTGGCGGCCTCGTTGCTTGCCGTGTCGTGCGGCGACGACACACCCGACGAGGCCGAGTTCAGAATTCAGACCGACCCGGTGATGCCTGGCGGCGACGAGACCACGTCCTTCTCGGCGACGGGCGAAGCCGTCGACGAGGGCATGCTCTGCCCGGACGGCGCCTCGACGTGGGTACAGACGCTGCACGCCGACACCGGACTGCCCGAATCGCCCGCCGATCCACCTCGCGACGGCGAGGTGGTGTGGGTCGAGCACCGGCTCACCTGTGCCGACGGCAGCGGCGACTTCGTGCTCCGAGCCGACGCGCTGGTCGACTTCGCAGAGCTCGATTCGGCGATCGCGACCGGTGATCCGCTGAGTGAGCATCCGCTGTCGGTGATCGAGGGCAGCGGCGACTACGTCGAGCTCGACGTCGACGGCACCCGGGAGTGGAGCGTCGTGACGCCCGGTGGCGTCGACGACGGCTTCTACGAGGTGTTCACCGGGACCTTGAGCCTCGGCTGACGTCCGACCGAGCGGCAGCCCCGCACGATGGTGAGCGAACGCTCAGTGGAGCGTGCGCAGGCCCATGATGCCGAGCAGGACCGAGCCGACGCCGAGCACGAGCAACACGAGGGCGCGCTCCTTGCGGACCAGGAACGTCGTGATCAGCGTGGCAGCGAGCACCACGATCGCCTGGATGAGCGCCGTGCGGTCCGAGCTCGGGAGCAGGACGTCGCGGATCGGGGTGTCGCTGCTCATGCGGGCATGATGCCCGATCGCCGGCCGGACGATCGCCTCACTCGGTGCCTGCGTCACTCGGTGCCGGCGTCACTCGGTGCCGGCGTCACTCCGTGCCGGCGTCACTCCGTGACGACCACGGTGTCCGGCCGGAACGTCGACCACGCGAACCAGAAGGTGTCGACGTGCGACAGCGCCTCCAGCTCGCTGCCGGCGAGCGGCCCGTCGACCGCGTCGCCGAGCACGTTCCACGTCGAGCCGGTCTGATCGTCGACGAACCCGTCGCCGTTCGGCGTGAACGTGAGCTCGGTCCCGTCGACGACCGGCACGAACACGCCGGTGGCACCGACGTCCTGGCCCTGTGAGATCGCGGACGTGTCGAGCGCCGAGGCGACGCCGTCGGTCCACCACGCGACCAGCGGTGAACCGTCGAACTCGGCGGCCACCACCTGCTGGGCCTGCAGGTCGATGAGCGGGATGCCCAGCGCCTCCCCGTCGCGCTCGACGCCGACGATGCGCGTCAGCGCCGTGTAGCGGCCGTCGACCTCGCCCTCGAACAGGAACGGGACGCCGTCGACGTTGTCGTATCCGGGGTACGGGTTGGCGCCGTACTGGCGGCTGAAGCCGGTCTCGCGGCTCAGCACGAGGCCGTCGGGGTTGGCGTCTCGCCACGTGCTCCACGCCACGGTGGCGAGCGGGAAGTCGTCGAGCGCCTGGCCGGTGAGCTCACCGATGATGCCCTCGCCCGTGAAGTGGCTCCAGAGCGTCTCGGTCTGCCGGTCGTACATCACCAGCGCGGAGTTCCACAGCAGGCCGGAGGTGCCGAAGTCGAGGATCTGGTCGCCGAGCCGGCGGTCGTAGGCGACCGCCGAGTTGCAGAGCGGGCAGTAGGTGACCGACACGGGGACGCCGCCGACCGTGTCGTTGACGATCTCGTGCCACGTCAGGATCTGCACCGGGTAGGCGCGGGCGTCGCCGTCGATCTCCAGCGCCAGCACCGGCTCGTTCTCGGCGAGGAAGTCGACGTCTGCCGGCTGCAGGAACCGTGGCTCGTCGACGGGCGGGATGCCGTCCGGCGGGGGGCCGCCGCTGCGGATCTCGGCGAAGTCGACGAGTGGCGCCGGGACCGATTCGGGGACGGCTCGGGCGTTCCACGCGTCGAGGCCGCTGGCGGTCACGTTGCGCGGCGAGGACTCGATCTGGTCGACGGCGAACGGCACGCCCGACGACGCGTCGCCGCTCTCGGCCGCTGCGTCGTCGGCAGCATCGCCGTCAGTGTCGGCAGCATCGCCGTCAGTGTCGGTGTCGGTGTCGGAGGCTGCGTCGGTCGCTGCAGTGGCGTCGTCGCCGTCGTCGGTCGAGCCGCAGGCCGCCAGCAGGAGGACGCCGACGGTCGTGAACGAGAGGATTCCACGGTGCATGCGAGCGAAACCCCGGTCGGGACCGCGCTTGTTCCGGGCCGCCGTTGTTCCGCAGTTGTTTCGTGCGATCGACGCACCGGAATGGCATTTCGGCTCTACCGTGTTCACCAGTCGTGCTGAACGGACCCTTCGCCCTCGCCCTCACCGCCGGCATGGCGGCGACCGTGAACCCGTGTGGGTTCGCGCTGCTCCCTGCCTACCTGTCGGCGTTCGTCGGGCTCGACGACAGCAACAGCAGGTCGACTGCGGTGGGCCGGGGGCTCAAGGTCTCGCTCGTGCTCACCGCCGGGTTCGTCCTGGTGTTCGGCGTGATGGGCCTGATCATCACGCAGTTCATCTCCAGCGTGCAGGAGTACCTGCCCTGGGCCACGATCGTGATCGGCATCGGCCTGGTCGGGCTCGGCGTCTACCTCCTCACGGGCCGTCAGCTGGTGCTCAGCATCCCGAAGCTGCAGAAGGGCGGCGCCGACGGCACCATCTTCTCGATGTTCCTGTTCGGCGTCTCCTACGCGGTGGCCTCGCTCTCGTGCACGATCGGCCCGTTCCTGGCGGTCACGTCGACCACGTTCCGCAACGAGAACTACCTCTCGGGCGTCATGGTGTTCGTGCTCTACGGCCTCGGCATGGGCGTCGTGGTCAGCGTGCTCACGCTGGCGGTGGCGCTGGCCAAGGACGGGCTGGTCAACAAGTTCCGGGCGCTGCTGCCGAAGATGAACAAGATCGCCGGCGTGTTCCTCGTCGTGGCCGGCGCCTATGTCGCCTACTACGGCTACTTCGAGGTCCGGCTCTTCTTCTTCGACGGCCCGGTCGACGACCCGATCGTCGGGTTCGCCGAGGAGATCCAGACCTGGCTCGTCAACCGCATGCCGACCACCGAGAACTACGGCTGGTACCTGCTCGGTGCCGGCGCCGCGATCGCGGCGGCGGTGGGCTGGCAGATCACCCGCCGCAGCGGCGGAACCTCGGACGGGCCGGCACCGTCCCTCGGCGACATCGGCGACATCGCGCCCGAGTCCTGAGCGGGCCCGCCACCGCCTCCGACCGGCAGGTCGGTCAGGCGACCTCCATCGACTGCAACCGGGCGGCGCCGAGTGCGATGGCCACCACGGTCACGGCGAGCGGAACGACGATCGCGACGGTCATCGAGAAGTCGGCGAGCTCGAGGTCGACGCCGGTTCGGCTCGTGATGATCGACCGGGTGTAGCCGCGGATCGCCAGCCTGGAGAGGGATCCGAAGAACTGGGCGGCGAGGCCCTCCCAGATCAGGATGTAGCCGAGGCCCCAGACGATCGGGTTCTTGAGCAGCAGACCGACCAGCACGAACAGCGCGGAGTACGACAGGACACCGGTCGTGCCCGCCAACACGGTCGCGACGGTGAGCTGACTCCCACCGTCGACCGCCACCGACGAGATCACGAGCGGGACGAGCGTGATCGGCAGGCTGACCGTGATCGCGGCGAGCCACGATCCGACCACGACGGGCCAGCGATCCATCGGTCGCAGCCACAGGTAGACGAGCGTCCCGTCCTCGCGCATGTCGCCGAGGGCCGCGGACGCGAACACGAGCGACACGACGGGCACGACCATCGTGAACCCGAGGTTCGAGATCAGCTGCACGCCACGCTCGAGCTCGTCGACGTCGGACTCCGACCGGCCGACCAGGATGGCGACGAGCACGACGACGCCGCCGACGAACGTGAGCGCGGCGACGCGTCCACGCGTCACCAGTTGCTTCAGCACGAGACCGTACGTCAGCGCGACGGCACGCCCGGGTTGCACGACGCTCATCGCCGCTCCACCAGATAGCGGAAGACCGATTCCAGGTCGTCGTCGAGCGGCTCGACCTCGCGCAGCCGGATGTCGAGCTGCTGCGCCGTCGCCGCGATCGCCCGCCCGAACCGATCGACGTCGTTGGTGTCGACGACGAGCTCGTCGGCTCGCACCGACACGCCGTCGACCAGCGACCGGTCGACGAGGGCGGCCGCGAGCGTGCGCGCTCCGTCGGCCGCGACGCGGATGCGGTGTGGCCGGTCGTCCATCAGGTTGCGCAGCGCCCGGTAGTCACCCGTGGCAGCCAGCCGCCCCTGCGCGATCACCAGGACGCGCGAACCGAGTCGTGCCACCTCGTCGAGCACGTGGCTCGACACCAGGAGGCACTTCCCGGCGTCGCCGAGCTCGTGGAAGAAGGAGATCATGCGGTTCCGCTGCACGGGATCGAGGCCTGTGAGGGGCTCGTCGAGGATCAGCACGTCGGGGTCGTGCACCAGCGCGGCGGCGAGCTTGACCCGCTGGCGCATTCCCTTCGAGAACGATCCGACCGGCTTGTCGTCGTCGGCGTCGAGAGCGACCTGGTCGAGGGCGGCGCGTGCGGCCGCCTCGTGATCGGCGACCCCGAACGTCTGGGCGGCCACCTCGACGAACCGCAGTGCGGACACGCGGTCGAACAGCCCGTCCTGCTGGGGTGCGAGGCCGATGCGGCCCCGCACTTCGCGATCGCGTCGGGCGTCGACGCCGAGCACGCGGATCTCACCCTGCGACGGCGCCGTGAGACCGCACATCACGCGGAACAACGTCGACTTGCCGGCGCCGTTGGGGCCGAGCAAGGCGGTCACACCGGGGCCGACCCCGAACGTCACGTCGGACACGGCGACGACGTCGCCGAACGACTTCGTCACGCCGATCACCTGGACCATGCCCTCGGGAGCCTGCGGCACGGGCGGCGGCGCGACGGGAGGCGCCCAGTCCGCCATCAGACCGCCGCCAGCTTGCGATAGCGGCCGAGGAGGAGCGCCGACCCGAGCGCTGCCCAACCACCGCTCCCGAGGAGCACGACCCAGGTGCTCACGTCCTGGAACTCCTCCCCGCGGTCGCCGAACATCCGCGGCGCGAGCTCGAGCGCCGAGCCGACCGGGTCGAGGACCCGCCAGTTGTCGCTCATGCCGGCCTCCTCGACCAGCAGACCCGAGACGAGCGCCGTGCCGACCATCACCAGCACGACGGCGATGCTGGCGAACGCCCGACGGTCGGTGAGACTGGCGACGCCGAGGCTCAAGGTGGTGTACACCGCGCAGATCGCCAGCCCGACGACCAGGAGACGCCACATCACGCCGAGCCACGCCACCGGACCGTCGGGGCCGAGGCTCTGGAGCGTGAAGCCGATCAGGGCGAGCAGGGCCGGGCCGAGCACGATCAGCGTCATCGTGAGGAGCACGGCGCCGACCTTGGCCAGCAGGTAGGTCGTCCGCGACAAGGGGGTCGACAGGTAGAGCGAGAACATGCGATCGCGCCGGTCGCGGACGATCGCCTCGGGCGCGACGAGTGCCGTGAACGCGACGGTTGCGAGGAACGAGAAGCCGAACATCTCCCAGTACTCGGGTCGCAGCTCGCCCTCGAGGAGATCGCCGATGAACGCGGTCAGCGCGAGGAACACCAGCGCCGGGATGAACGCGATCACGATGACGATGACGGGGAAGACCTTGTGGCGGGCCGGACGGCCGAGGCCGAGGATGCTCCGCGTCGTGTGCCAGGCCACCGACCGCATCGAACCGCGCACGCCGGAGCGCTCACCCTCGAAGCGCCGGTAGCCCCGGTCGAGGATCTGGGCGTCGCTCATCGCTCGGCCCCGTGGAACAGGTCCTCGAGCCGCCGGCGGCGACGCACGATGCGCCCGACCCGGGCGTCAGCGCTGACGACGGCGTCGCGGACCGCGTCGGCGATCGCGTCGGGGTCGCTACCGATCACCTCGATCCGCGTGCCGGCGACGCCGTCATGGCGCACCTCGAAGTCGTGTCGGCCGAGGAAGTCGGCGACCGCGGCAGGGGCGCCCGGGCGGTCGGGCACGTCGACGAGGTCGACGATGACACCGCCGTCGGCGCCGACGAGCGCGGCGAGCGGGCCCTGGGCGACGAGCCGACCCGCGTCGAGCGCAACGACGTTGTCACAGATCCGCTCGACCTCCTCGAGCAGGTGCGACGACAGGAGCACGTCGATCTGGTACTCCGCGCTGATCTGGCGGATCAGGGCGAGCATCTCGTCGCGCTGGACCGGGTCGAGCCCGTCGGTCGGCTCGTCGAGCAGGATGAGCCGCGGATCGGCGGCGATCGCCTGGGCGAGCTTGACCCGCTGGCGCTGGCCGGTGGACATCGTTCCCAACGCCCGGAACCGCTCCTCGCCGAGGCCGACCAGCCAGAGCGCATCGCTGGCGCGGCCGCGCGCCTCGGCTCGCGGCATGCCCCGCACCTCGGCCATGTGCTTGACGAAGTCAGACGCCGGCATCTCGTCGGGCATGACGTGGTGCTCGGGCCCGTAGCCGAGCAGGGCCCGCAGCCGGGCGCCGTCGTGCTGCGGGTCGAGACCGAGGACCTCGACACGGCCGGCGGTGGGCGGCCGCAGCCCGAGCACGATGCTCATGAACGTCGTCTTGCCGGCGCCGTTCGCGCCGACGAGGCCCGTGATGCCGTGTGGGACGTCGACCTCGAGCGCGTCGAGCGCACGCATCGAGCCGAACTGCATCGTCAGCCCGTATGCGTCGATCACTCCCACGGCGACCAGGATGCCAGCTCGCGACCCCGCTTGCGTCCGCCGACTGATGGATCCCTGGTCATCCCCACGTACGAGATGTGCCGATCCCCCTCAGTCGTCGCGCTCGCGGCTGAAGGTCCACTGGGTCCAGCGGCCGCAGGCTCGTGCCAGCGCGTTCATCAGGTGGAGCGAGACGAACGTCAGCACGATGCCGATCGGCACGAGCGCGAACGACCACGGGAACGGGTCGACGTCCCAGCCGAACCACTCGATGTCGTTGCTGGTCCACATGTACGTCGGCGCGAACGTCATGCCGAGCGACGTCGAGACGAGTGTCACGGCCAGTGAGAAGGTGAACACGCCGACCGGGAATCGGAGCAGCAGGTAGAGCATCCCTCGCCAGCCGACCTTGTCGGCCATGACGGCCTTGAAGTGCCGCCACAGCCCGCCGGGCCACGCCGGTACCGGCGGCACCTTGTCGATGTCGAGCTGCAGGAGCCCGGCGGCGAGTCCGCGTTCGATGTGCATGAACGCCCGGTTGACGTACCACTGCCCGATGATGATCGGGATGCCGATCAACGCCAGCGGCATCAGGCCGATGCCGAGCGAGACGCCGGTCACGATCACGCTGAAGTAGAGCGTGCCGAGCGGCAGCCCGAGCAGGAGGTACAGGATGCTCCCGTAGCTGGCCGGCTCGGCGATCACGCCGAAGAAGCCGGTGCTCCGGTCACGGTGTTGGTTGTTGCGTTGCAGCATCTCTGTACCTCCTGTGCTGCCCCGGGTTCACTCGAAGGCGATCGCCTCCAACACGTTGAGACGGGCGGCGCGCCGCGCCGGCAGCGACGCGGCGAGCAGCCCCGCGATGGTGGCGATCACCACGTAGACGACGAGTAGGACCGCCGGGATCGACAGCTGGTTGATGATCGACTCGGGGATCGCGATCACCGCGACCCACCCGAACGCCAACCCGACGACGACACCGAGCAGTGCGCCGAACAGCGAGACCACTGCGGCCTCGAACCGGATCAGGCCGCGCGTCTGTCGGCGGGTCATGCCGATCGCTCGCATCAGGCCGATCTCCTGCGTCCGCTCGAGCACCGACAGCGCCATCGTGTTCGTGATGCCGAGCAGGGCGATCACGATCGCCAGGCCCAGGAACACGTTGATGATGATCAGCAGCGAGTCGAGCGTGCCCTCCAACCGGTCGCGGAACTCCTCCTGCGTCTCGAACAGGAGCTGGGGGAACTCGGTCGCGAACGGCTCGAGCGCCGCCGCTGCCGCGGTCAGCGAGACGCCGTCGGCGACCCGCGCGGAGATCACGCTGTCGTTCTGGCTGTCGAAGTACTGCTCCCACGCCGACAGGTCGATCATGTGGTGCGTGACGAGGAACGGGTTGTCGTAGATCGCTTGGACGGTCAGCACCTGCAGACCGGTGGCGGCGAATTCGACGTTGAGTCGATCGCCGACCACGACGCCGTAGTCGTCGGCCGCTTCCTGGCTCAGGATGATCGAGTTCGGGTTCGCCGCCGCAGCCGGGTCGCCGGACTGCACGTCGACGGCCATCAGGTCGGTCAGAATCGTGAGGTCGGCACCCCGCATCTCCTTCGTGTCCCCGTCGACGCGGATGTTGCCGGACCGGACGGCCGACACCTCGTCGAACTCCGGGAGCGCGGCGACCTGGCCGGCCAGCTGGTTCGTGAAGTCGACGTCGCCGTCGGCGGTGATCACGTAGTCGGCGACCATGGTCGACCCGAGCTCGTCGCGGAACGAGCTCTTCAGCGACTCGGCGACGACGCTGGCCATCGCGATCAGCGCCAGCCCGATCATCAGTCCGGCCGCCGTCGACGCGGTCCGCTTGTTGTTGCGGGCCGCGTTCTGGCGCGCCATGTGACCGGTGATCTGGTTGCCCGGCACATGCTCCAACGGGGCACCGAGGAACGACGCGGACGGGCTGGAGAACAGCGGCGCGTACATCGAGACGGCGACGAAGACGAGCACCGCGCCGAGGCCCAGTGAACCGAGCAGCGCCCCGGTGTTGTCGGAGCCGCCGAAGAGGCCGTAGGCCATGAAGATCACGCCGAACACCGAGAGGACGATGGCGATGATCGTCCGGCGGGTGCCCTCGCCCGAGCCGAACCGGAAGCCGGCGCGCATCGCCGCGATCGGCGGCACGTTCGCGGCCCGGCGGGCCGGCGTCAACGATGCGAGCAGCGTGACGCCGACGCCGACGATCAACGCCGCGATGATCGTCCGCGGAGCGAGGATGATGTCCATGCTCGGCAGTTGCATCCCGAGGCTGTTCATCAACTCCCGCAACCCGAATGCCAGCAGCACGCCACCGCCGAGACCGAGCACCGATGCGATGACGCCGATCACGAGCGACTCGAAGATCGAGCTGAACCTGACCTGACCCGAGCTGGCCCCGAGCGCACGGAGCAGCGCGAGCTGGCGCACGCGCTGGCCGAGCAGGATGTTGAACGTGTTGCTGATGATGAACGTGCTGACGAAGACCGCGACCAGCGCGAACGCAAGGAGCACGTTGCCGAAGATGTCGACGATCGTGGAGAAGTCGTCCTGCGCCTCGTCGACGACGACCTCACCGGAGACCGCCTCGAGGCCGGCGGGCAGTACGTTCTCGATCCGGTCGATCAGCACCTCCGGCTCGACGCCGGGCGCGGCGGCGATGTCGATGTACTGGATCAACCCCTCGCTGTCGTCGAGCCGCTGGACCTCGTCGAGGGTGAACGACACGATGACGGCGCCGGCCAGGGCGTTCTCCTCGCCGAACTTGTTGATGCCGACGAGCTCGAACGGCTCGCGGCCGGCGGCACCGACGATGTCGTACGTCTGACCGAGCACGAATCCGTTGTCGTCGGCGGACGTCTCGTCGAGCGCGAACTCGCGGGGGCCGTCGGGCACCTCGCCCGCGACGAGCGTCAGGCCGTCGAGGGGTGAGTTCGACCAGCTGAATCCGAAGACCGGTGCCAGCGTGTCGATCGTCTCGCCGTCGGGTGTGAGCGGCTGGATCTTGAGGCTGGCTGCGATCGGGATCGCGTCCTGCACACCCTCGACGGCGACGACCGTGTCGTAGATGCTCTCGTCGAACGACTGCTCGCCGAACGTGACCTCGTCGAAGGTCGATGCCGCCCGGACCTCGACGTCGACCTCTTCGTTGGCGTCCTCGACGATGTTGTTGAACGTTCGCATCAGGCCGTCGGTGAGGACGAACGACGCCACGACGAAGCTGACGCCCATCAGGACAGCGAACGTGGTGAGCGAGAACCGGAGCTTGTTGTTCGTCAAGGTCCGGATGCTGAGCTTGATCATCTGTCCCATGTCAGACCTCGAGCTCGCGGATCTTGTCGAGCACCAGGTCGGCGGTCGGCGATGCCAGGCGATCGACGAACTTGCCGTCGCGGAGGAACACGACGAGGTCGGCGTACGACGCGGCGTGCGCGTCGTGGGTCACCATCACCACGGTCTGGTTCCAGTCGTCGACGGCGCGCCGCAGGAAGCCGAGCACCTCTTGCCCGCTGTTGGAGTCGAGGTTGCCGGTCGGTTCGTCGGCGAAGATGATCTCGGGGCGCGATACCAGGGCGCGCGCGACCGCCACGCGCTGCTGCTGCCCACCCGACAGCTCGTCGGGCCGGTGCTGCAGGCGCTCGCCGAGTTGCAGGCTCTCGGTCACCGTGCGCGCCCAGTCGGCGTCGGCCTCCCGGCCTCCGAGCAGCAACGGCAACATGATGTTCTCCTCGGCGGTCAGCGTGGGCACGAGGTTGAACGCCTGGAAGATGAAGCCGAGCCGCTGGCGACGCAGCAGCGTCAGCTGCTTGTCGGAGAGCTCGGAGATCAACGTGTCGCCGACGCGCGTCTCGCCGCCGCTGATGTTGTCGAGCCCGGCCATGCAGTGGAGGAGGGTCGACTTGCCCGAGCCCGACGGGCCCATGATCGCGGTGAGCTTGCCCGCCTCGAAACCGATGTCGACGCCGTCGAGCGCGACCACTCTCGTGTTGCCCTGCCCGTAGATCTTCGTCAGTCCGGTCGCCTGGGCCGCCATCGTGGGCTCGTCGGTTGGCGTCTGCGGGGCACGGGTCATCGTTGCGTCGGTCATGGTGGCGGCTCCTTCACTCGCATTTCCACGAAACCACCGTGTGTCTCGACCGAACAGAGCACTACGGCCCTGGTGCGGAGCGCGTTCGGAAGGTGTGTGTGACGTGTGTGAGATGTTCCCGACTGGCGATCGGTTTCGGCGCTGCGTCGGTACTCGTGATCTCTGCCGCCGCGGCCCGGCGCGGCCGTGTGCCGCCGACCGAGGAGCGCCTGTTCCGCGCCTCGAACCGCGCCCCGGACGGGCTGGAGCTCCCCGCCTGGCTGGTGATGCAGTCCGGTTCGCTGGCGTCGGTGCTGGTCGTGTCGGCGGCCACGCGGGTGCTCGGTGGTCGCCATCGCGCTGCGATCGCACTGTCAGCCGGATCCGCGGTGTGGGCCGGGGTCAAGGCGGTCAAGCCGCTCGCCCACCGCGGGCGGCCCGCCGACCTCCTCGACGGCGTCGTCGTCCGCGGGCAGCCGCAGGTCGGACTCGGGTATCCATCGGGCCACGCCGCGGTGTCGACCACGTTGGCGCTCACCGCGATGCCGCCCGGTCGCGGTCGGCGGGTCGCGCTGGCGATCGCCGGTTTCACGGGATTGAGCCGGATGTACGTGGGCGCCCATCTGCCGCTCGACGTGGTCGGCGGCCTGGCGATCGGGACGCTGGTCGGAACGGTCGTCGGTTCGCGCTGATCGCGCCCCCGGCCGCGGCAGACTTCCGCTCATGGCCGAGCCACTGAAGGACTCGTTCGGAACCGACGTCCCTGTCCGCATCGCCGACGCGTTGGCGACCGTCGTCGAGGACTTCGACCGCGAGGGCTTCCTCGCCGCCTGCCTCGACGGGTACGACGATCTCGAACTGACGCCGAGGGCGAAGCAGATCGCGTCGGCGATGGCGGCGTACCTACCCGCCGATCGCGAGCTGGCGATGCGGACGATCGTCCGCACACTCGGCGACGAGCTGTACGGCTCGGAGCTGACCGGCATGGAGCCGTTCGTGTACCTGCCGCACGTGTACTTCATCGCGGAGTACGGGTTGGATCACTTCGAGACGGCGATGACCGCGCAGTACGAGCTGACGAAGCGGTTCACCGCGGAGTTCTCGATCCGTGCGTATCTCGAGCGGTACCCCGAGGCGACGCTCGCCCGGCTGGGGGAGTGGGCGAACGACGAGAGCGTGCACGTGAGGCGGCTGGTGTCGGAGGGCACCCGGCCGCGCCTGCCCTGGGCGCCCCGGCTGAGGGCCTTCATCGCCGATCCGACGCCGGTGATCGAGCTGCTCGAACGGTTGAAGGACGACCCCGAGGAGTACGTGCGGCGGTCGGTCGCGAACAACCTCAACGACATCGCCAAGGACCACCCAGGCGTGGTCGTCGACGTGGCACGCCGCTGGTGGCGGGAACCCGGTGCCGGCGACGAGCGACGCAAGCTGGTGCGGCACGCGTTGAGGACGCTGATCAAGCAGGGCGACCCCGCCGCCCTCGACGTGCTCGGCTACGGCGAGTCGTCCCCGGTGGAGGTCGGCGCGGTGACGATCACCCCCGAGCGGCCGGCGATCGGCGGCAAGGTGGCGGTCGAGATCGAGCTGCGCAACCCGACCGACGAGTTCGCCGGCGCCCTCGTCGACCTCCGGGTCCACTTCGTGAAGGCGAACGGTTCGACGAGCCCGAAGGTCTTCAAGGGGGCCGAGGTCGAGATCGAGCCGGGCAGTGCATCGGCCGTCCGCAAGACGATCTCGGTCGCTCAGCAGTCGACGCGGACGCACCACCCGGGCACGCACGCGGTCGAAGCGATCGTCAACGGGCGGACGGTGCCGCTCGGCGAGTTCGACCTCGTCGGGTAGCCGGCGCGGGGCCCGGCTGTCTAGGGTCGACGGTGGTGTTCGAGGACGAACAGCAGTCCGGCTCCGACGGCGATTGGCTCGTGCGCGGCAGTGGCGACCCGGAGGAGGTCGCCGCGTACTACGACCGGTGGGCGACCGGGTACGACGACGACCTCGACAGCTGGTCGTACCGGGCGCCGAGCGTCGTGGCCGGCTTCGCGATGGAACACTCGGCACCCCAGCGGATCCTCGACGCCGGGTGCGGCACCGGGCTGGTCGGCGTCGCGCTCCGGGCCGCGGGGTTCGAGGGCGAGCTGCACGGGGCCGACGTGTCGGAGGAGTCGCTCCGGCTCGCAGGTGAGACCAACGCCTACACGATGCTCACGACCGCCAACCTCCAGGAGCCACTCGATTTCGACGACGACGCGTTCGGAGCGCTCACCTGCGTCGGCGTGATGACCTACGTGCCCGCCGTCGAGGACGCCTGGCGCGAGTTCTGCCGCGTCGTCGAACCCGGCGGCGTGGTCGTCGTGACCCAGCGCGAGGACTTCTGGGAGCCGCGTGAGTGTCCGATGGTGATCGACCGGCTCGTGGCCGACGGGACGTGGGAACCGATCCTCGTCAGCGACGCCGAGCCGTACCTGCCCGGCAACGACGACTACACCGACGAGATCGGCGTCCACTACGTCGTGGCCAGGGTGCGCTGAGCGCGCTGCGTCGGCCGCGCCCGCCCCGCGTTCCCGCCCCGCCGTCCGAATTCGGATCATCGGCGCCTCGCCATCTGGCAGGGTCTTGACGACGGGGAAGCTCCGTCGGGAAGCGAGGAGGGCTCATGGCACCGCGGTCGATCGAACTGCTGGCACCGACGGGGATCTGCGGCGCGGAGGGCCGCCGACCGCGCTTCGCATGGCGGACGGACGCCGCACCGCGGCGCGGGGCACCGATCAAGCAGATCGAGCCGCCCGACCGCGCCGAGTGGCACGTCGAGGTCTGGCCGATCGAGTCCGGGGAGGATCCCGGACGCGTCGTCCGGAGGAAGCCGCTGCTGTCGCAGGTGGAAGACGCTCGGCGAACGTCGGCCCCGTACCCGAAGAACCGTCCATCGCTCGATGTCGGGGTCGGTTACGTCTGGCGGGTCTCGCTGTTCACGAGGGCCACACGCAGCAGGAAGGCGGCACTGCTCGAACGAAGCGAGCTCGGCATCTTCTACATGCCCGATCCGTCGATCCCGGTGCCGATCGAACAGCTCCGGTGCTGCGACGACCGGCGCATCGGCGACCGGATCGACGACTGGGCCACGGCGTACGGCGACCCGCAGTTCAAGCCCAAGACGAAGGGCTGCCTCGGCGCCGTCGGCGCGGTCGAGCTCGCCGGCACGGCGACGTCGGGCGACGCGGTCACCCAGTTCCTCGACCCGAGCCTCAAGATCGAGGGCGGCAAGCACTACATGGTGAGCGTCTGCGTCCGGGCGCTCACGCGCGATCTCGACTACGTCCGGCTCCGCGTCGTCGCCCACAACGGGTCGTTGCCGACCTCGGGCGACCACCCGGACGTGTCGGCGAACGTCGCGCCGATCGGGACGACCGGTCGCATCACCTCCAAGGACTGGACGTGGGTGATCCTGCCCCCGTGGTGCGCGCCGCGCGACTTCGGTCGCATCTCGATCGCCGCGGTCGGCGACAGCGACGACGCGACGACCGGCGACGCGGTCGGCCAGTTCTCGAACGTGTGCGTCCGCGAGGTCGACGGATGCGACACGCCGTTCGGCCCGTTCGGCCCGGGCGGGAGCCTGGCGCTCCCGAAGGGGATGCTGCGGACGAACCCGGAACCGACGGCGCAGCTCGTCGCCACGGACCTCGGAGCGATGGTCGACCTGTACGGCGGCCCGTTCGACGACGACGGATCGAGCAACTGGTACGCCGAGGGGAACGACTGCTCGTCGTTCGGTGGGTGGATCCCGGACGACCTCGACGCCGAGGTCCCCTGGGAGGGCGAGGACCCGCCGTTGACGGCCGACGAGATCCACGAGCTCGTCCAGAAGGTGATCGACGACCTGAAGCACCCGGCGCTGACCGATCTCCTCGAGCCGATCGAGCTCAAGCCGGAGTCGTGCGACGACTGGGATCCGGCGCCGTTCCCGCACGAGCCGCGCCACAGCAACAAGGACGGACCGCCGGTGCCGTTCTCCGGTCGGGACATCGTGTACGTCCACGGGTTCGTGCCGAGCCATGTGCTCGCCCGGTTGATCGCCGAGGATCCGACGATCCGCGCCATCCACACGTCGCTCGGGCTCTCGCTGGCGAGCAACGCGCAGATCGACAACATCCGCGACGAGTGGCCGGACGTCCCGGCCGCGTACCTGGCCGGGTCGGACCCGGCTGACGACGGCTTCTTCCGCCAGGGCGGGAACAGCTACTGGTCCGAGCACATCGTCACCTACCTCACCGGACCGGGTCAGCCGAACCGGTACATGGTCGCCGGGTACAACTGCTCGCAGCGGCTGGTGTTCGCCGTGCACACCGTGCTCACGCAGATCGCCGACGCCATGAACACCGGCGCGGGCGTCCGGAATCCGGACGCCGAGGACCCGACCACCGACTGCTTCGGGACGGAGTTCGTCGTCGTCACCCACTCGACCGGCGCCCTCGTCACGAACGTCGCCATGGCCGTGGCCGAGCAGACCGCCGTCCCCGGTCCGTTGCAGGACGCCTTCGGCGACGTGTCCCTGATCGCCAAGCGCGCCACGGTCCACCTCTCGCTCCACGGCGCGATCAGCGGCAGCGACGCGGCGCAGCTGGCGGTCGCCGGCGCAGCGGTCGTCGGCGGCCTCGGTGTCGTGGCCGATGCCGTGACCGACAGCCTGATCGCCGGGGGTCGTCTCGTCGCGAGGGGGATGGCGCGCAGCGACGGCGAGGCCGCCCGGTTCGACGCGTTCTTCAACGCGCTGGCAGCGACCGACGCCGCGATCGCCGCGATGGTCGCCACCGTCCCCGAGGTCGTGTTCGCGAGCATCCTCGTCGACCTCTCGCCGATCGTCAGCAAGGTCGTGTGGGGCCCGTTCACGGCCGTGTCGCCGACACCGACCCTGACGGTCGCCGGTGGTCACCCGAGCTTCGGCGGGATGGAGGGGGCGCCGTACGTCCTCAAGCCCGTGCTGGCCGGCCTGGACGACGGTGTCGTCAACACCAACAGCCAGGGCGGGAGCTTCAACCCGTTCCACCCCGACCGGTACACGCCGATCCCGGGTCCGGAGCGGGTGTTCGACATGGGGCTCCCGCTGATCCGGTCCGTGCCGTACTTCGTCGAGCAGACCTTCTGGCCCCTCGGCGTCGCCTACGGCGTGTCGCCGTGGCTGTCGCCGAGCGGCATGGTCCAGCCGGTGTTGCTGGCGCTGCCCACGCTCCGGTTCCCGAACCAGTTCGCGTTCCTGCAGGCCGCGTCCGATCACGCCTACACGACCGACATCGATGACGAGCACTACGTGCCGACGTTCGGCGCCGACAACTACGAGGAGAGCTTCGTGATCGACGATCCGGCGGTGCTGACCAGCGGACTCGTCAACCCGGCGATCGTCGGACACGTCCGGCGCTTCGAGCGTCGGCTCGACCTCACGATGTGCATCCGGTTCCCCGTGCCAAACATCACGCTGTTCCCGCCGTCGTTCACCGTCACGATGGTCGAGGTGTGCGTCACGTTCACCGTGTGGCGGCGCCTGTACGACCTGCTCGCGGCCGGGGCCGGCCAGGGCACGAGCGTCACGGTGTCCACGCCGGTGGCGTCCGGCCCGCTGGGGATCACGGGCATCGCCAGCGCGACGAGCACCGATCCGATCTCGTCCGCGCTGACCAGCGACGACACGCTCAGCGAGACCTCCTACGCGTACCGGTTCGTGCTGCCGGCCTGATCCGCGACACTCAGCAGATGCGGGGGAGCTGCTCGCCGAGCGGGAGGTCGACGACGCGGCGAGCCCCCAGGCGGGTCGTCGCGGTGACGATGCCGGGGTGGTCGTCGACGACCCGACCGATCACGGTGGCGCCGGCGCCCGCGGGGTGAGCGTGCATCGCCGATAGGACGGCATCGGCGTCCTGCTCGGCGACGAACACCGCCAGCTTGCCCTCGTTGGCGATGTCCATCGGGTCGAGACCGAGGAACGAGCAGGCTGCCGCCACCGCATCGGGGACCGGCACCAGCGCCTCCTCGTACTCGACGCCGACCTGGGCGGCGGTCGCGATCTCGCACAGGGTCGCGGTCAGCCCGCCCCTCGTCGGGTCGCGCAGCACGTGCAGGTCGGGGCAGGCGGCGAGCATGCCGCCGACGAGCCCGGCGAGTGCTTGCGAATCGGAGCAGACCTCGGTGCCGAACTCGAGCCCCTCGCGCTGCGACATCACGGCGATCCCGTGCTCGCCGATCGGGCCCGAGACGATGATGATGTCACCCGGCGCGGCTCGCGTCGGGCGGATGTCGACGCCCTCGGGGACGACGCCGATCCCGGCGGTGTTGACGTACACGCCGTCACCCGTCACGGCGTCGATCACCTTCGTGTCGCCGGTGACGAGCGGCACCCCGGCCACGCTCGCCGCGGCACCCATCGCCTCGGCGATCCGGCCCAGCGTGGCGAGCTCGGTGCCCTCGGCGACGACGAACCCGCAGCTGAGCGCGATCGGGCGCGCCCCGCTCATCGCCACGTCGTTGATCGTGCCGTTGACGGCGAGGTCGCCGATGCAGCCACCGGGGAAGAACAGCGGCTGGACGACGTACGAGTCGGTCGAGAAGGCCAGCCGGCCGGCGCCGTTTCCCGCGGCGCCGAGGTCGATCGTCGCTGCGTCGTGCAGCTCGCCGGTGGTACCGAACGCCGGCCGGAACAGGTGCTCGACCAGCTCGGCCGACATGCGGCCGCCGCCGCCGTGGCCCATCACGATCCGCTCGGTGTGACGGAGCGGCAGCGGGCAGGACCAGCCCTCGAGGTCGACGTCCGAGCCGCCGTCGTCAGTCACCCGCGACGACCTCGAGACGCCGGTACTGGTAGTAGGCGGCGCAGGCACCCTCACCGGAGACCATCGTCGCCCCGAGCGGCGTGCGCGGCGTGCAGGCGGTGCCGAACGCCTCGCACTCGTGGGGCTTGATCAGGCCCTGGAGCACCTCGCCCGCGCGGCACACCGACGATTCGGGTGCATCGACGCCGGTGACGTCGAACTTCGCCTCCGCGTCGAACGCGGCGAGCTCGGGCCTGAGCCGCCAGCCGCTGGCGGGGATCTCGCCGATGCCGCGCCACTGCCGGTCGCACACCTCGAACACGTCGCCGAGCATCTGCTGGGCCGCCACGTTGCCCTCGGCGGTGACGACCCGTTCGTAGGCGTTCTCGAGGCGCGCCTCGCCGGCCTCGAGCTGCACGACGGCTCGCCGGATGCCGTCGAGCACGTCGAGCGGCTCGAACCCGGTGACGACGATCGGCAGCCCGAACCGCTCGACGAGCGGCCCGTACTCGTGCGTGCCCATCACCGAGCAGACGTGTCCGGCGGCGAGGAAGGCGTCGACCCGGCTGGTCGGCGACGACGCGATGGCCGAGATCGCCGGCGGTACGAGCACGTGGCTGACGAGGACCGAGAAGTTGGTCAGGCCGCGCTGCTGGGCGAGGTGCACGGCCATCGCGTTCGGCGGCGCCGTCGTCTCGAAACCGATCGCGAAGAAGACGACCTGACGGTCGGGGTGCTCCTCGGCGAGCCGCACGGCGTCGAGGGGGGAGTACACGACGCGCACGTCTCCGCCCTCGGACTTGACGCTGAACAGGTCGCGGCCGGAACCCGGCACCCGCAACATGTCGCCGAACGAGCAGAAGATCACGTCGTCGCGGGATGCGATCGCCAGCGCCTTGTCGATCATGCCGAGCGGCGTCACGCACACCGGGCACCCCGGGCCGTGGATCAGCTCGATCGTGTCGGGCAACAACTGGTCGATGCCGTTGCGGATGATCGAGTGCGTCTGCCCGCCGCAGACCTCCATGATCGCCCACGGCCGCGTCGCGACGTCGGCGATCTCGTCGAACAGCTTCCGGGCGAGGACCGGGTCGTTGAACTCGTCGAGGTACTTCACGGCTCGACCACGCCGCCGGTGACACCGAGCTCGTCGTCGAGCACGTTCAGCTCCTCCAGCATCCGCAACGTCTCGAGGGCCGACTCCTCGTCGACGCGCGAGATGGCGAACCCGGCGTGAACGATCGCGTACTCGCCGACCTCGATGTCGGGCAGGTACGCGAGGCAGATGTCCTTGCGGACACCGTCGAAGTCGATCGTCCCCATCGTCGTGCCGCGCTCCTCGCGCGTGTCGACGATGCGACCGGGAACTGCCAAGCACATGTCAGACCTCCATGCTCGGGTCGGGTGTGTGGGCGGCGATGTACGCCTGGCCGAGCGCCAGGCCCCCATCGTTGGGCGGGACGCGGTGGTGCGTCAAGGCGTGCACGCCGTCCTCTCCGAGCCGATCGAGGCACCACCGGGTGAGCAGCGCGTTCTGGAAGACGCCACCGGTGAGCGCCACGGCGTCGGCGCGGTCGCGCAGGTGGGCCACGAGCTCGGCGACGAGCTCGACGACGGCGACATGGAACGCGGCGGCCACGGTGGCCGTGTCGATGCCGCACGAGAGATCGTCGACGATCGCACGGATCACGGGCGCAGGATCGGCGACCACGGGTCCGTCCGCACCGCCGGCGAGGGTGAACCGATAGCGGCGGTCGGTCGGCCCGGCGGTCGCCGCAGCGATCTCGAGCTCGATCGCGGCCTGCGCCTCGTAGCTGATGCGGTGCCGGAGGCCGATCAGCGACGCGACAGCGTCGAAGAGCCGCCCCATGCTGGTCGTCGGCACGCACGAGAAGCCGGTCTCGAGTTGCCGGGCGAGCACTCGTGCGGCGTCGCCATCGGAACGGAGCTCGGCCACGGGCGCGAGGTCCTCACGCCGGTCGATGCCGGCGGCGTGGAGATGGGCGAGGGCGACGCGGTACGGGTTCGCGATCGCGGCGTCGCCGCCCGGGAGCTGGACGGGCGCGAGGTGGGCCGCCCGCTCGAAGCCGGACGCCGTCGCGAGCAGCACCTCGCCGCCCCAGATCGCCCCGTCGGTGCCGTAGCCGGTGCCGTCGAACGCGATCCCGAGCACCGCGGTGCCGGGGGCGACGCCGTGCTCGGCCATCACGGCGGCGACGTGGGCGTGGTGGTGCTGCACCTCGATCACACGGCCCCCGGCCCGCCGCCGACCCCACCGAGACGTGGCGTAGGCGGGGTGAGCGTCGACGGCGATCACGTCGGGCTCGACGTCGTACAACCGGGTGAACTGCGCCGCCACCGCCTCGAACGCGTCGAGGGTGGCCAGCGTGCCCTGCTCGCCGATGTGCTGGCTGACCCAGGCGTGCTGGTGCGACGCGACGCAGCACGTGCTCTTCATCTCGCCGCCGACGGCGAGCACGGCGCGGCGGGCACCGTCGAGCGCGACCGGCACCGGTGCGTAGCCGCGGGCGCGCCGCACCGGCAGGAGGCGGTCGCCGACGACTCTGACCACCGAGTCGTCGCACGGCACCTCGATCGGCCGGTCGTGGGTGAGGGCCACGTCCGCGAGCGGCGCGAGGACCTCGTCGACGTCCTCGTCGCGGTGCACGATCGGTTCGCCGCCCCGGTTGCCGCTGGTGCACACGAGCGGGCCCAGTCCCTCGGCGAACAGCAGATGGTGGATCGGGGTGTAGGGCAACATGACGCCGACGAGCGGGTTGCCGGGTGCGACGAGCCGCGTGAGCCCGCTGTCGTCGCGGGTCCGCAGCAGCACGATCGGGCGCGCTGGTGACGCGAGCAGGTCGGCCTCGGCATCGCTCACCTCCGCAACCTGCCGGGCGGCGTCGAGGTCGGCGACCATGATCGCGAACGGCTTGTCGGGCCGGTCCTTGCGATCGCGCAGGCGGCGCACCGCAGCGTCCGACGTCGCGTCGCACATCAGGTGGAAGCCGCCGAGCCCCTTGACTGCAGCCACGTCGCCCCGGTCCAGTGCCGAGGCGGTCGCTGCGATCGGTTCGTCCGGCACCGTGCACGACAGCGTCGGGCCGCAGTCGTGGCAGGCGATCGGCTGCGCGTGGTAGCGGCGGTCGCCCGGATCGGCGTACTCCTCGGCACACGCCGCGCACATCTCGAAAGCGGCCATCGTGGTGGCCGGCCGGTCGTAGGGCAGCGAGCGGACGATCGTGAACCGCGGGCCGCAGTTCGTGCAGGTGACGAACGGGTGCCGGTACCGCCGGTCGTCCGGGTCGAACAGCTCGGCGAGGCAGTCGTCGCAGACGGCGGTGTCGGGCGGGACGAGCGTGCGCTCGCCGTCCGCCGACCGGCTGGGGACGATGCGGAAGCCGTGCCCGGCCTGGATGCGCCCGTCATCGAGCGGCCGGCGCGAGATCGATTCGATCGAGGCCAGCGGCGGCGCGTCGTCGCACAGCCGGCGCTCGAACTCGTCGAGCCGGTCGGGCGGCCCGGCCACGGTGACGAACACGCTGACCGCGTCGTTGCCGACCTCGCCGTCGAGGCCGAGCTGCGTCGCCAGCCGGTACACGAACGGCCGGAACCCGACCCCCTGCACGATGCCGGTCACCGTGAACGCCTCGACCACGAACACCATCGTTACAGCTCCCAGACGGTGACCCGGTTGTTGCCCGAGTCGGCGACTGCGACACGGCCACGGTGCGCGCACACCCCGTACGGCCAGCAGAACGTGTCGTCGAGCACAGCGTCCCAGCGGTTCTCGCCGTTGGTGGTGAAGTCCGCCTGACCGAGGACCCGGTCGGCGGGCGTGTTCGACGCCGGCGGCACCGAGTCCCAGACGAGCACCCGGTTGTTCGCGGTGTCGGCGACGACCATGGACGGCTCGGCGTCGCCGTCGCGGTGCGGGATGTCGATCGCGTAGGGGAACCGCAAGGCGGTCGCGGACTGGGGCTGGTACGGGAATTCGCCGTGCTCGACGAAGTCGGGCTGCCCGAACACGAGGTCGGCGTCGACGTCGCCGCGAGGTGCAGCGTGCCAGGCGAGGAGCCGATGGTTCCCGGCGTCGGCGACGAACAGGCGCCCGCCGTCGCCCGCGAGGCCGTGCGGCCATCGGAAGCTGCGCGGGCCGACCTCACCGCGGTTCTCGTCGCGTGATCGGGCGTCGGGCTGACCGAGCACGACCGACGGCGCCTGACCCGGTTCGGGGATCGCGTCCCAGGCGAGCACGCGTCGGTTGCCCGTGTCGGCGACCCAGAACCGCCCGTCGATGACGGCGATCCCGAACGGCCAGTAGAAGCCGAGCGGCCCGCACGGTCCGCCCCGGTTCTCGTCGACGGACGCCGCGTCGGGCTGACCGATCACGTGATCAGGGGCGGTGTCCGAGCGCTGGGGGACCTCGTCCCAGATCAGCAGGCGATGGTTCCACGCGTCGGCGATCACGAGCCGGCCGTCGTGCACCAGCATCCCGGTGGGCAGCCGCATCCCCGCCTCGGGTCCGCGCCCGCCGGCCTGGGCGCCCTCGGTGGTGAAGTCCGGCTGGCCGAGCACCACGTCGGCGTCGGCGTGCGATGGCGGACGCGGGTCGTGCCAGATCAGCACGCGGTGGTTGCCGGTGTCGGCGACGATCAGGTGGTCATCGTCGAGCCAGACGCCGCGCGGTGCGTACAGCTGCGCCGCGCTCGGGTCGGCGGCGGGGAGTGCCAGCCCGCCGCTGGCCGGAGCACCCAACCAGGCGGCCGGGCGCGCGCCGCCGGTGTGATCGGCGCCCGTCGGCGCCGGCGCGCTCCAGCCGGTCGAGACACGGACCGACGTCGACACGTCAGGCATCGACGCGAACCCAGATCACGCCGTCGTCGATGCGCGTCGGCACCTGCGTGAGCTGGGCGCCCGGCGCGGACAGGCACTCGCCGCCGGCGGCGTCGAACGTGAACCCGTGCCACGGGCATCGCAGCACACCGTCGGAGCAGTCACCGCCGTCGAGGGTGCGACCCTGGTGCGGGCACTCGTTGCGGTACACCGCGATGCGTCCGTCGACGTTCACGGCGATCAGGCTCGTGCCCTCGAGATCGATCCGCACGATCGTGTCGGGGGCGATCGCAGCGGCGTCGCCCGCCTCGCGCCATCCGGTGTCGCGCTTGATGCCGACCGACTCGAGCGGGATGAACGCCGCGGTCGGCTCGTCGTCGACGATCGCGAGCTCGGTCACCTCGTCGACCTGCCCGACGAGCGCCTCGCTGACCACCTCGCGCAGGGTGACCGCCGACATCGAGCAGCCGTTGCAGCTGCCGTGGAGCCGTACCGTGGCGACCGATCCCTCGACGGCGACCAGCTCGACGTCGCCGCCGTGGGACTGCAGGTACGGCCGGACCGTGGTGAGGGCGCGCTCGGCGCGGGTCGTCGGGTCCGGCCGGATGATCCCGTGGAGGCCGAGGACGGCTCGCACGGCGGGGTCGTCGACGAGCTCGAACAGCAGCTCCTTGCCGCGGGGGTCGTCACGCAGCGTGCGGACGATGTGCACGAGAGCCGGCCGGTGGAAGGCCTCGATCGCCGCCCGGAGCTCGTCGGCGACGTCACGTGCGTCGCCGTCGAGCTCGACGACGCGCCCGAGCGCGGCGTCGACGCCCGCCGCGAGGTCGTCGAAGCCGGGCCCGGCGACCTCCGCGGCCCCCGGAGCGCTGGCGGTCCGCTCGGCTTCGATCGTCACGGTCGGTCCTGACGAACCAGCGACTCCTGCTTGGCGATCTCGTCGAGCACGCCGCGCACGCTCCGGACCGCCTCGTCCTCGCCGAACTCCTCGAAGATCGCCCGCGCCTCGTGCAGCCTCGCCTTCGCCTGGTCGAACATCCCGAGGTGGGCGAGCGCGTTGCCCTGGTTGGCGAGCACCCGCGCCCGGCCCTGCGGGTCGCTGTCGCGGCTGCGGTGCTCGAGCACGGCCTCGTACAGCTCGACCGCCTCGGCGATGTTGTCGGCCTGGTGCTTCGACGGCATGTAGACGAGCGCGTTCGCGAGGTTGAGCTGCGTGCTCGACCAGCGATCGGGGTGGGTCTCGGGGGTGAAGTGGGTGAGCGCGTCCCGCATCGACTGGACCGCGACGCCGGTGCGGAGCAGGTCGGAGGCCTCCTGCATCGGCATCATGAGGTAGGCGAGACCGAGGTTGGCGTTGGCGATCGCCCACGTCTCGGGTGCGTCGTCACGGCGCACGAGAGCGAGGGCTTGGTGGTAGTGGTTGATCGCCTGCTGCATCAGCCGCGGTGCGGCCTCGGACATCTCCTGGTACATCGCGCCGGCCGCGACGTGCAGCTCGGCACTGGTCAGGTGGAGGTCGGTGCCCGCCATCGCATCGAGCGCCGCCTGGAACGTCACCGACGCCCGCTGGACCCCGCCCTCGTCGAGCTGGGTGTTGGCGAGCTGGCCCATCAGCTGGCCGGCCAGCGGCACCGACGTGTCGTGGGCGGACTGGGCGGCGGCCTCGAGGTGCTCGATGGCGGCCGCCGTGTCGCCCCGCTCGAGCGCTGCCGTGGCATGGGCGGCCGCGGCCATCGCCGAGAACTCGCCGTCCGTGTCGGACGGATCGGGCGGGGCGGGGCGGAGGCCGAGCGCGAACGCGATCGTGTCGACGTGGACGACGAAGGCTGCGTCGCCTGCCGCGGCCGCGTCGGCGGCGAGCGCCTCGTACGACGTACGGCTGGGTTCGAGCACCAGACGGTTGGCGCGAGCGACCAGGTCGTCGCCCGTGAGCGCCGCCGCTGCCGCGACCGGGTCGCCGTCGAGGGCGATCGCGTAGAAGCGCAGCTCGTCGGGCCACTCGGCAGGCAGCTTGCCCTCGACGAGCGACGCCCGGACGTCGTCGTGGCCGTCGGGGATCACGAGGTAGCCGGCCGGGAGCGGGAACACGCCGACGGGTTGGGGGCGAACGAGCACGCCGGTCGCCGGGTCGTTCGTCATGGTCACGTCGTCGTCCTCTCAGCCGTTGACCGGGCCGTCGATGTCGCGGTCCGCGCCCCGCCGGATCCAGTTCGCGGCGATCGTCGCCTCGCGTTCGGTCGCGTAGTCGTTGACGGTGCGGCGGACGACGCCCTCGGGGAAGGTGACGGCGATGTCGACCACCCATCGGCCGCGTTCGAACCGGACGACGGTGTCGACCCCGAGCGGCGGGCCGGCGAAGTGATCGGGCTGCTCATCGGAGGGCGACACGGAGCGCTCCGCGGGCGTCGTCCCAGACCGCGTCGCGGTCGCCGACCGGCGGGTCGTCGTCGGGCAGCGCCTCCCAGATCAGCGTCGAACGGTCGCCGTCGGGGTTGCGCTGCTTGAGCAGGAGGCCCCCGCCCTCCGGACCGACGAGCGGCATCAGCCACAGCTCGTCGCCGCGTGGGACCGCGACCAGCGAGTCGCTCGGGAAGAAGCGCTCGGCGACCTCGGCGCCGAGGCGCAGCGAGCCGTCGCCGGTGAACGTGACCTGGACGCTCATGCCGCATCCTCCCACGACGCGGCGATCATCGTCATGACGGAGCCCATCGCCGACTCGACGGCCGGCGACAGCGGCGCGCCGGGTTCGGTCTGCCCGGCTTCGATCAGGAACACCGTGATGTCGTCGGGGAACTCGTCGCCGAGCAGCCAGCGCCCGAACGACAGCGCGTGGTCCCAGCGGAACGCGTGGGTGTGGAGCCCGTCGAGCGGCGGCAGGTCCTCGAGCTCCGCGCCGGGCACGCGGTAGACCGTCCCCGGTGCGACGCCCGTCAGCGACGCGTCGACCAGGATCACCCGCCGGGCGCCGCGCAGCTTGAACGCGACGTCCATGCCGGCCGTGCCGCCGTCGACGAGCGTGACGTCGTCGGGCACGCCGCGCTCCCAGAGGTGGCGCACGAGCGTCGGGCCGACCGCGTCGTCCCCGCGCAACAGGTTGCCGCAACCGACGACGACCGTCTGACCGCTCGGGTGGGCGCTCAGGGACTCGTCGAGGGCGAGGAGGCGAGCCTCGTCGGGCGTCACCGCCGTCTACACCATCCCGTTGACCACGAACGTCGACAGCTCCTTGCCGGTCCTGCCGTCGTACGCGTGGACGGTGCACACCAGGCACGAGTCGAAGCTGCGTGCGACGTGGCCGAGCTCGACGGGGTCGGAGGTGTCGGCGATCGGCGAGCCGATGAACGCCTGCTCCATCGGGCCGAGCACGCCCTCGGAGTCGCGGGGACCGATGTTCCACGCCGTGGGCGTCACGACCTGGTAGTTCTCGATCTTGCCGTCCTCGACGACGATCCAGTCGCTGAGCGCGCCGCGTGCCGCCTCGGTCGACCCGAAGCCCTTGCCCGACTCGTGCTCGACGGGCTTGGTGTAGAAGCTCTCGGACAGGTCGAGTTGGTCGAGCCACTGCCGGGCCCAGCGGTAGTACTTCGGGCCCTCGTGCATGCGGCCGAGCTGGCGGACCATGACCGACGGGCCGATCCGGTTCAAGATGTCGAGGAACAGCGGGTCGTCGTCCTGGTGATCGGCGGCGTCAGGCGCGGCGGCCGCGACACGACGGGCGAGCGGGCCCACCTCGAGCGGCACGTGCCCGTGACCCGGTACGTCGTAGCGGGGCGACTTGGCCCACGAGTACTTGTCCTGCTTGCGGCCGTCGGCGGGGTCGACCGGCACGGTGCGGCCCTCCCACGGGTGGAGCAGGCCGCCGCCCTCGTAGAACGAGTGGGCGGTGTCCTCGGCGACGCGCAGATGGTCGAATTCGCTGAACTCGCCGTTGGCATAGATGCCCGAGCGGTTGATCAGCGCGGCGTTGCGTCCCTCGACGGTCGGGTGCTCGTAGAGCGACGGCTCGAAGTACGTGCCGGTGGCCAGGTAGTTGCCGACGCCGGCGCCGTACTGGTCGAGCCCGACGTCCATGCAGTACCGGATGAAGAAGCCGCAGTCGGAGTCGTGCTGGGCCTCGTTCTCGTCGACCCAGGCGAGCACGTCGTCCCACGTCTTGTTCTCGAGCCAGCGATCGACGGAGCAGCCGAGCCAGTCGCCTTCCAGCCAGGCGCGATTCCAGTTCTCGAGGATCGCGATCGAGCGGCTGACCTCGGCGAGCGTCGGCGCGCACATCACGCCGCCGGGGATCATGAAGCTCGAGTGCGGCCACTGGCCGCCGAACATCGCGTACACCTCGACGGGCTTCTGCGAGAGGACGACGCCCTTCTGGTAGCTCGTCCCCACGTACGGGGCGAAGCGGCGTACGGCCTCGTCGTAGAGCGGCGAGTTCGCGTACTTCTTGTTCGTCAGGTCGATCGCGAACAGCGCGTAGAAGTAGCGCGGGATCGACTGCAGCGTCTCGGCCGCCTGTGCGATGTTGCGGATCAACGTCGCGTTGTGCGGCATGTGGGTCGCCCAGGCGGTGTCGAGCGCGTACGCCGACTTGTAGAGGTGGCTGCCGCCGCAGATCCCGCATCTGCGGGATCTGTGGCGGCAGCCACCTCTACAAGTCGGCCTACGCCCTCGACACGGCGTGGAACACCCACCTGCCACCCAATGCCACCCTGATCCGCAACATCGCCCAGGCCTGCGAGACCCTCCAGTCGATCCCTCGCTACTTCTATGCGCTGTTCGCCATCGACCTGACCAACAAGAACTACGCCCGTTCGCCCCTCTACGAGGAGGCGGTCCGCCGCTTCGCCCCCTATGTCGGCGAGTCGTATCAGACCGGCGTCGTCCTGTCGGGCAAGCCGGTCGAGGTCTACGCCATGTTCGGCGGCCAGTGGCCCCACTCGTCGTTCATGGTCCCCGGCGGGGTGATGTGCGCCCCGACCCTGGCCGAGGTCACCCGGTCGATCGCCATCCTCGAGAACTGGAAGGACGCCTGGCTCGAGGGCCAGTGGCTCGGCTGCTCGGTCGAGCGCTGGCTCGAGAACCGGACGTGGGAGGACGTGCTGGCCTGGGTCGACGAGAACGAGAGCCAGCACAACTC
>JAAUYD010019213.1_pt1 | contig 27706 bp, 19 predicted proteins | sample 7278101 | NCBI WGS metagenome assembly JAAUYD01 (sample SAMN14350128, study PRJNA611818) | marine sediment metagenome | isolation source: surface marine sediment (0.6m) | place: French Polynesia: Moorea | collected 2018-08
CCCTCGGATACGCGAACGGGCCCGGCCACGTGGGGCACACCAACGTCCAGCCGGCGGGCCCCAAGCGCTATCCCCACGCCTCGCGCGGCCCCTTCGAGAGCACCGGGCTCGTGGGCGAACGCCCGCTCCTCGACGCTGCGACCGCCCTGGATCCCGACTTCCTCCAGGAGTCGACGGTGCCCCTGCGCTCGGAGACCCACGGCGGGCAGGACGTGGTCGTCTGGGCCGGAGGGCCGCGGGCCGGGCTCTTCCGCGGCTCCCAGGAGCAGAGCTACCTCTACCACGCGATGGTCGAAGCCCTCGGCTGGCGCGAGCAGGTGGTGCCGGAGCCGGCAACGGGAGGAGCCCCGGCGCCTTAATTCGCGATCGAGACGCGGCCGCTAGGGTCCGCCGCGATGTTGGGAAAGATCGCGATCCTCCTCCTCTTCACGTTCCTGAGCTTGTTCACGGCCGAGTGCGCGGCGCGGCTCGAGCTGCTCCCCCTCCCCGAATTCGTGCACACGGACGCCTGGTGGGAGGAGCGCTGGCACCGCAAGCGGCGCGGACTGAACCCGCGGGTGTTCGTGCAGCTCGACCGCGACCTGGGCTACATCCCCGCGGCCAACCTGCGCGACGTCGAGTACGAGGGCGTGCGAATCAGCACCAACGCCTCGAACATGCGCGGCACCCGGGAGTACCCGCTCGAGCGCAACGGGAGCCGCCGCATCGCCGTGGTGGGCGACTCTTACGTGTTCGGCCAGTGCGCCGCCGACGACGAGGCCTTCCCCGCCGTGATGGAGGAGGTGCTCCCCGACACCGAGGTGCTGAACCTCGGCGTCATGGGCTACGGCCAGGGCCAGGCCATGCTGCGGATGCGGAGGGACGGCTTCGCCCACGACCCCGATGTCGTGGTGTTCGGCTTCCACATGACCGACATGCGTCGCAACGTGATCGGCTTCCGCGACTACGGGAAGCCCCGCTTCCGCCTCGACGAGTCCGGCGAGCTCGTGATGGAGAACGTGCCGGTGCCCCAGCCCGAGGAGTTCGAGAGCTGGTTCCGGGTTCCCCGACTGTGGAACTTCTGGCTGATCCATCGCGACTCGAAGGTGGTGGGCACGAAGGAGCACCGCCGCCACATCAATCTGACGAGCATCGCGATCCTCGACCGGATGGCCCAGGATGCCCACGAGCGGGGCCTGCCCTTCGTGATGGTCCACCTGCCCCATCCGGGGGCGCTCAAGGGCGACGGCTACATGGGCTGGCCCTTCCTCAGGAAGATCTGCGCCGAGCGGGAGGTGCCCGGCCGCTTCATCTGCGCCAGCCCCGTGCCTCGCTTCCGCGAGATCGCGCCGACCGAGCAGGCCGTCCGCAAGCACTTCGACTGCCACTTCTCGGCCGAGCTGTACCGCGCCGTCGGCCTCGAGGTGGCCGAGGTGATCCAGCGCGAGCTGCCGGAGCTGTACCCGCCCGAGTAGACGCCGCGGCGCGCTGCGTTACACGACCTCGCGGAGGCCGTCGCCCTCGCTCAGATGGATGCGTCCGCCGCCCGCGCGCTTCGAGGCGTACATGGCGGCGTCGGCCCTGCGCAGTACGTCGTCGGGCGTGGCCTCGCCGTCCTCGAACAGGGCGACCCCCACGCTCGCGGACGGTGCGATCTCGCGCCCGGCGATCCGACACGGGGCCGCGATGGCCGCGAGGAGCTTCCGGGCCACGACCTCGGGCCCTTTCGGGTCCTCGAACTCGCCGACCACGACGACGAACTCGTCGCCGCCCTGACGGGCCGCCGTGTCCACGCGGCGCGTGTTCGCGGCGATGCGCTCGGCGGTGACGCGCAGGAGCTCGTCGCCGGCCGCGTGACCGAGCCCGTCGTTGATCTGCTTCACGCCGTCGAGGTCGATGTAGACCAGCGCGCCGCTGCGCTGATAGCGCTCGCGGCGATCGAGCGCGTGGGCCAGCGCGCGCTTGAGCTCGAGGCGGTTGGCGAGGCCGGTGAGCGCATCGGTCGCCGCCTGGCGCGAGAGCTCGGCCGCCTGGCGATCGTGCGCCCGGCGAAAGCTGATCGCGAAGCCCAGGATCGTCACGAGCGTGGCCGCCCGCACGCCGAACTCGATGGCGGCCGGGACCTCCCGCTCTGGGATCCCGGGAACGAAGGTCGCCGCCGCCACCAGACCGAGGCTCGGGACGGCCCACAGCATCGCGGCACGCGTCCCCAGGATGTGGGCCGCCGCGAGCAGGACCAGGGCCGGGAAGTAGACGCTGATCACGGGGGAGATGCCGAACCCGAAGATCGCGCACGCCACGCTCGCGAGCGCCGTCCCGTAGAGCCCGTTGGACAGCAGACGGAACAGGCCGGGGTGCCCGTCGATCGCGCGCAGGGAGCCTACGAGGGTCGCGAGGATGACGAGGCCGAGGGCGGCCAGCGGAAGGATCTCCAGCCACAGCGGAACACCCACCACGACCCCGGCCACGAGCACCATCGCCATCTGCAGGGGCAGTCGCGCGCGCGCGATCATCACCGCCGATCGCGGCGTCGGGCTTTGCTCGGGTCGGTGCAAGGGCGGATCTCCGTGCCGGGGTTTCGGCGCAACGGAGTCCGCGCTTCAGTCAGTGCCCGGAGGGAGTTTCCGCCAGGGCCGGAACCTCGCCTCCGCCGCCCAGGGCCGGAACGCCCGCGTGGAGGAACCAGCGACGCACCACCACGTCGCGCGCCACGCGTGGATGGCCCAGCAGATGCGCCGCCAGGAAGCGCACGAGGGGTCCCGGCAGGCGGTCGGTGACCCCGGGGCGGTGCTCCCGCGAGCCGAGACGATCCAGGAGCGCGCGCTCGTAGGCCGCGAGCATCTCGGGGGCCCCGAGCTTGTCTCCCGGGGCGTCGCGCAGCACCCGGGCCAGGAGCAGACCGGACTCGACGGCCGGCCGGATGCCCTCGCCGCTGCGGGGATAGGCGAGGCCCGCGGCGTCGCCGACCAGGGCCAGCCCCTCGTCGAAGAGCCGACGCGGGGCCTGGTCGTAGAGCAGGTAGGCGTGCCCACGGAATCCGTCCGGGAGGTCCGGCGGCAGGCGCCCTTCCCTGCGCAGCTCGGCCAGGAAGTCCGCCAGATGCCCCGAGAGGTTCGCGCGATCCTGCCGCCCCAGGCCCACGTTCAGGTAGTCGCCCTTGCGGAAGACCCAGCCGTAGCCCTTGAGGTCGCGGAGGAAGGCGATGTGCGGGGTCTCGGGCGCGACGGGGCACGCGCGCGCCTGGGCGGGGTCGAGCCGAAACTCGACCTCCTGGGCCGCGATCAGGGGCTCCTCGGACTTCGGCCCGAGCATCAGCCGCCGCGCGATCGGGCAGAAGTGCCCGCCGGCTCCCACCACGAGCGACGCCTCGATCGCGCCGTTCACGCGCAGGCCCAGAGGCGTCCGCTCGAGGGAGCGCAGGGGCTCTCCCTCGCGCACCTCGGCGCCGGATCGCTCGAGCAGTGCTGTGTCGAACTCGCAGCGGCGGATGCCGTAGCTGACCACGTCCTCCGAAGAGGTCGCGGACTGCCGGCCGCCGAGCACGCCGACCCGGAAGCCGTGGATCGGCTGGAGCACGCGACCCTGCCCGTACTCCTCGGGCTCGATGCCGAGGCACTCGAAGACCGGGGGCGTCACCCAGCCCGCGCACATCTTGTCCCGCGGAAAGCGCGCCCGATCGAGGATCACGACCCGCAGGCCGCTCCCGCGCAGCCCGGCCGCGAGGGAGGAGCCCGCCGGACCGCCGCCGATCACGACGACGTCAGCGCGCTCCACGAAGGCCCCCCGGCGTCTCCCACGCGGTGCCCACGAGCGCCTCGTCGGCGAAGAGCGGCGGATCCCCCGTCGCCAGGTGGTCGCGATTCCAGGGGATGTGATCGTTGCCCGCGCGCGCGAAGCACACCTGGAAGAGCTGGACGGTGGCCGTCTCGAAGGAGGCCGTGGTGCCGGCCAGGTAGAAGCGCCAGGTGCGCGCCACCTCGCGGCCCACCAGGGCCTCGATGCGATCCCACTCGCGCTCGAAGCGGCGCAGCCAGTGCCAGGCGGTGAGGCGGTAGTGGAGGCGCAGGTTCTCGACGTCGAGCACGGCGAGATCGCTCGGCTCGAGGACGTCCATCATCTCCTTCAGGGTGGGAGGATGGGCATTGGGGAAGACGCGCGTGCGCATCCAGCGGTTGAGGAGCTGGGGGCGGCTGCGGCCGATGGTGTGGAGCAGGCCCCGACCGTCCGGGCGCAAGCAGCGGTCGATCATCTTGCCGAGCTCCGCGTAGTGGGCGGTGCCCACGTGCTCGAGCATGCCCACCGAGGCGAAGGCGTCGTACTGCCCGTGGAGGTTGCGGTAGTCCTCCTGCAGGAACTCCACGCGGTCGGCGAGCCCTTCCTTCTCGGCGCGTTCCCGGGCGAAGGCCACCTGCTCCTCGGCGACGTTGCACGCGCGCACCCGCACGCCGTAGTGGCGGGCCATGTGCAGGGCGAGCCCTCCCCAGCCGCAGCCCGCCTCGACCACCTCGTCACCGGGTCGCAGCCCGAGCTTGCGACACACGTGGTCCATCTTCGCGATCTGGGCCTCCTCGAGGCTGGCCTCGGGATGCGGGAAGTAGGCGCAGGTGTAGGTCATGCCGGCATCGAGCCAGCAGGCGTAGAAGTCGTTGCCCACGTCGTAGTGGTGGCGGGCGTTCTCCCGAGACCGGCGCAGGCCGGTGTCGAGGACGAAGGCTCGCAGCCCGTCGGGAACGAAGTGGCTCACCCCCACTCGCGGCTTCGGACGCAGGAGAGCGGCCAGGAAGCGATCGAGATCCCCCTCCACGTCGATCTCTTCCGAGACGAAGAGGTCCCCGAGCTCGAGCTCGGGATCCAGGACGAGTCGGGCCAGGGCGCCGGGCCCGCCGACCACGAGGGTCCCCGCCGAGACGCTCGGCGCGGCGCCGACCTCGTCACCGGTCCACAGGCGGATGCGCAGCTCCGGAGACCCTGCGGCCCGATACAGGGCGTCGGCGATGCCACGGGCCAGGCCCGGAGGGAGGTTCGTCTGGGCCATGGGCCTCAATTCAAACCATTGGAGCGTCGGGGCACAAGCCCCCGGCAACTCGTCCGCAGATCTCGCCCGACGACCAGCCCGACAAGCAGCCCGACAACCAGCCCGACAAGCGGAGGGGCACGCAGTAGCCTCGCCCCATGCGTCTCTACACCTATCATCGCTCGTCGGCGAGCTACCGGGTTCGCATCGGCCTCGAGTGGAAGGGCATCGACCGCGAGGACCGCTTCGTCGACCTCGGCAAGGGACAGCAGCTCGAGGCCGCGTACCTCGAGGAGAACCCGGAAGGGCGGGTTCCCCTGCTGGTCGACGGCGACGTCCGTCTGGGACAGGCCCTGGCCATCCTCGAGTACCTCGAGGAGAAGGTGCCCGAGCCTCCGCTCCTCCCGAAGGACCTGGCGGGGCGCGCCCGGGTCCGCCAGCTCGCGCTGCTGGTGGTGGCCGACATCCAGCCGCTGCAGAACACGGGCCCGCTCGTGTACCTCGGCGAGGCCCTCGAGGTCTCGGACCCGCTCCGCTTCCAGTGGTACAAGCACTGGGTCCACCGGGGCCTCTCGGCCTTCGAGGCGCATCTGGCGCGCGACCCGGCGACCGGGCGCTTCTGCCACGGCGACGCGCCGACCCTGGCCGACGTCTGCGTCGTGCCCCAGCTGGTGAACTGGTGCCGCAACGCCGGTGGCGACCTCTCCGAGTGGCCCCATCTGGCGCGCGTGTTCGAGGCCTGCCAGGCGCTCGAGGCGTTCCAGCGCGCGGCCCCCGAACGCCAGCCGGACTCGCCCGACGCTCCCCCTCAGGCGTAGGTTCGCGAGACGAGCCAGAACATGCCGGCCGCGCAGACGGCGGCCGTCGCGGTCTCGGCGAACACGCGCTCGACCGGGGAGAAGCGCGCGATCGCGCGCAGCGCGGGCCAGGCCAGGAGCACCACGCCGAGCTGTCCCACCTCGACTCCGAGGTTGAAGCCGAGCAGCGCCGGCAAGAGCCGCTCCTGCGGAAGCTCGAACTCGGCGAGCACGCCGGCGAAGCCGAAGCCGTGCACGAGGCCGAAGGCCAGCGCGATGGCGAAGCGGATGCGCTCGGGGCGCTCGCTGCGCTCGCCCATCAGGAACGTGCACAGGGTGAAGAGCGAGAGACCGAGGAACGCGGCCGCGGGCACCGAGCCGATGCCGAGCGCGGCGAGGACTCCGAGCCCGACCCCGCCCGTGACCAGCAGCGCCAGGAAGAAGCGGGGCCGCCCGGCCAGGAGCCAGGCGTTCTCCGCCGCGACGATCACGATGGAGAGGCCGATCAGCGCCTCCACCGCCCCCGATTCGGGACGCACGGCGCCGACGGCGGCGAGGCCCAGGGTCAGGCTGTGGGCCACGGTGAAGCCGGTGACGATGCGCACCACCTCGCCCAGTCGGCTGGCCAAGAGCAGCAGGCCGAGCAGGAAGACCAGGTGGTCGGCACCTTTGAGGATGTGCTCGATGCCGATGCCCAGGTAGGCCAGGACGCCGCGCGCGGGCGACGCCTCGCCAGAGGCGTCCTCGGCGCCGAGAGCCCACGTGGAGGCCTCCTCGGTCAGCACGCGCTCGTCGGGGGGAGCGCGGTCGAGCCGCACCCGCGCGAAGTGCAGGTGGGTGGGAGCCACGTCCTGGAGGAAGCGGCTCACGACCTCGAGACGCCCCGCTTCCGGACAGCGCACCTCCCACTCGATCGCGGCGCGCTCGGCCGGAGCCCGCAGGGCTCGCGGCGGAGCGACGAGCGAGCACGCCTCGCCGTCGGCGCGGATCCCGACGCGCGACACCACGTACTCGGCGAGGCGCGGGTCGAGCGCGGGCGGCGTCACCGTCCCGAAGGGGAGCCGCGTGAGCTCGAGCTGGGGAACCCGCAGCACGATGCGCGCCTCGCGCCCCTCGATCCAGTGACTCGACCAGGAGGTGCTGCGCGCGTGGGCGTGGAGCGGCTCGGGAGCCAACGACGCCGCCAGGACGAGACAGCCGGCGATCGCGGCGCATGCGCGGATCACGGGAGCGTCTCCCGCACCTCGACGTCCGCGCGGCTTCGCAGCGCGTCGAGGTACTCGCGCAGGGCGCGGTCGCCTGCCCGCCTGCGCCACTCCTGCTCGACCAGCTCGGCGATCTCCTCGAAGGGCGGCACCCGGTCGGGCTCGCGGTCGACCAGCTCGAGCACGTGGACGCCGGTGCCCGAGCGGAAGGGCCGACTCCGCTCGCCGGTGCCGAGCGCCATCGCTTCGCGCAGGGCCGTGGGCCCGAGGTACTCGCGGATCTTGGCGGCGGGGAGCGGCGCGTCGGGCAGCTCGAAGATCGGCGCGTCTCCCGCCTCGGCCCGCACGGCATCGAAGTCGTCCCCGGCCTCGAGCCGGGCGCGGGCCGCAGCGGCCCGCGCGAGCACGGCGTCGACCTCGCCGCGCGGCACCTTCCAGAAGACCTGTCGCAGGTGCAGACGGCCCGGCTGGGTGAAGAAGCCCTGCTGCTCCTCGTGGAACGCACGCAGCACCCGCTCGGAGGGCTCGTCGTCCTCCACCTCGACGACCACGGAGCGGATCATCGCCTGGGCGATGTCGCCGCGAACGCGTCGATCGTTCTGGGCCAGCCCGAGCTCGAGCCCGCGTTGGACGAGCAGCTCCTCCTCGATCAGCCGGTCGAGCACCCGTTGCTTCGCATCGTCGCCGGCGGGGGCGCGGGTGTCGGACTCGAGGCCCGCCACCAGCCGTCGGTACTCGTCCTCGGTGATCCAGGTGTCGTTCACGCGTGCGACGGCGCTGTCGGGCAGGCTCCGGCGCGCGGGGTCGGTTCCGAGCAGGGAGGCCGCGGCCAGGGCCAGCCCGATGGCGGCACCCGCGGCGAGGGCGAGCAGGGACGTCGGGCTCCGCGGCTCCGGGGTCGCTTTCGGGGATGCATCCATCGGGCGGGCGACACTAGCAGGTCCCCGGTCCGCTAGTCTGGCCGCATGCAGACCGGCCTCGCGTTCTTCCCCACCGAGTACGCCATCCCTCCCGCGGAGCTCGCCGTGTCGGCCGAGGAGCGCGGCTTCGAGTCCCTCTGGTTCTCGGAGCACTCCCACATCCCGGCCGCGCGAACCAGCCCCTGGCCCGGCGGAGACACCCTGCCGGACATGTACTACGACGTCATGGACCCCTTCGTGGCGCTCGCGGCCGCCGCCGCCGTGACGACGCGCATCCGGCTCGCGACGGGCATCTGCCTGATCATCCAGCGCGATCCGATCCAGACGGCCAAGGCGGTGGCCTCCCTCGATCGCGTCTCCGGCGGCCGTGTCCTCTTCGGCATCGGAGCCGGGTGGAACGCCGAGGAGATGGCGAACCACGGCACCGCCTTCGATCGCCGCTTCAAGGTGATGCGCGAGCGGGTGGAGGCGATGAAGGCCATCTGGACGGAGGACGAGGCCAGCTACGACGGGGAGTTCGTCCGCTTCGAGCGGATCATCGCCCGTCCCAAGCCGGTCCAGAAGCCCGGGCCGCCGATCCACGTCGGCGGTGGCTTCCCCGGCGCCGCCAAGCGCGCCATCCGCTACGGCGACGGCTTCATCCCGATCCTCGGGCGCGCCGGCGCCGACGCGGCGAGCCTGGTCCCCGAGGTGCGCAAGCTCGCCGAGGAGGCCGGACGCGACCCGTCCGAGATCGAGATCAGCTCCTTCGGAGCGCCCACCGAGGAGGCGGGCCTCGAGCACATGGCCGAGGCGGGTGTCGCGCGGGCGGTCTTCTTCGTCCCCTCGGCCGATCGGGACACCGTCCTCCCCCTGCTGGATCGCTACGCCAAGCTCTCCAGCCCGATTCGCTGAGCGAGCGGCCCGACGGTGCTGCGCCTCGCCGTGGTCTTGTGCGCCCTCGCCCTGCTGGGCGCGGTCTGGGCCCTCGGCGGGCTCGAGCTCCTGCTCGACGCGGAGCGCATGAAGAGCCTGCTGACCGAGAGCGGCGCCTGGGGGCCGGCCGGCTTCGTCGTGGCCTTCGCGCTGATCAACCCCTTCGGCGTGCCGGGCATCGTCTTCCTGATCCCGGCCAGCATGGTCTGGCCCCTGCCCCTGGCGCTCCTCGTCTGCTGGATCGGCGCGACCGGCTCGGGCCTGGTCGGCTTCGCGTTCGCGCGATGGGTCGCGCGGGACTTCGTGGCCAGGCGCATCCCGGCGAGCCTGGCGCGCCTCGACGAGCGCATCCAGAGGAACGAGATCGCCACCATCCTCACCCTGCGCGTCTTCCTCTACCTGAACCCCCTGGCCCACTGGGCCCTCGGCCTCTCGGGCGTGAACGGCACCCGGGTGGTCTGGGGCACGGCGATCGGCTTCGTGCCGATGACCTGCTTCTTCGTACTCGGGGGGCGCGGCCTGCTCGAGGTGTTCATGGCGCGACCCGAGTGGATCCCGGCACTGGCCGCCCTCGGCATCGCGGTGGTGCTCGCCCTCCTGTGGTGGCGACGACGCCAGGCGCTGTAGGCTTCGCCGAGCGGGGAGGACGAGGAGAGCGCCATGGGTGAGGTCCGGGATCTCGCGGAGCAGGCGTGGCAGGGAGAGCTCGACGGAACCCAGGTCCATCCCGGCCGGGCCCTCGTGGGCTTCGAAGAGCTCTCGACGGGGCTCGGGTTCATGTCGGCCTTCTCGAACGTCTGCGCGCTGCGCACCGACGAGGGGCTCGTCTTCGTCGACACCAGCAGCTTCTTCCACGCGCGGCGCCTCCACGAGGAGATCCGCAAGTGGTCGCCGGACCGGCTCCACACCGCCGTCTACACCCACGGCCACGTGGACCACGTGTTCGGGCTCGGGCCCTTCGAGAACGAGGCCGAGTCGCGGGGCCAGCCGCGCACCCACGTGATCGCCCACGAGGCCTGTCCGCGGCGCTTCGACCGCTACGTGCTCACCAACGGCTACAACGGGATCATCAATCAGCGCCAGTTCAACTTCCCGGAGCCGGTCTTCCCGAGCGAGTTCCGCCACCCGGACGAGACCGTCGGCGAGGGCCGCGACGTCGAGGTCGGGGGCGTCACGATCTCGCTGCGCCACGACAAGGGCGAGACCGACGACCACCTCTGGGCCTGGATCCCGGAGCACAAGGCCATCTACACGGGCGACCTGTTCATCTGGGCATCGCCCAACTGCGGCAACCCCCAGAAGGTCCAGCGCTACCCCCTGGAGTGGGCGGCGGCCCTGCGGCGCATGCAGGAGCTCGAGGCCGAGTGGCTGCTGCCGGGGCACGGGCCGCCCATCGAGGGCGCGGCCCGGGTGAGCCAGGCCTTGGACGAAGCCGCGCGACTGCTCGAGTCGATCTGCGAGCAGACGCTCCGGCTGATGAACGAGGGCGCGCGGCTCGACGACGTGATCCACTCGGTGCGCTTCGACGAGGAGCTGCTCGCGCGCCCCTACCTGCGCCCGGTCTACGACGACCCGCGCTTCATCGTCCGCAACCTGTGGCGGCTCTACGGCGGCTGGTACGACGGCAATCCCGCCCACCTGAACCCGGCTCCCGAGGCCGAGCTGGCCGCGCGCCTGGCGGCGCTGTCGGGCGGCGCGGGGGCGCTGGCGCGCGAGGCCGAGGCCCTGGCCGGCGAGGGCCGCCTGGATCTGGCCTGTCATCTCGCCGAGCTCGCCGTCCAGGCGGCACCGGAGGACCGCAGCGCCCACGCAATCCGTGCCCGGGTCTACGCCGAACGCGCGAAGCAGGAGACGAGCCTGATGGCCAAGGGCATCTACGGAGCCGCCTCACGCGAGAGCGAGTCGAGCTCGAAGAGCGGAACGGGCTCGGCCGACTGAGCCCCGCACGGTCCCCGCGCTAGCGGGCCAGCCAGCTGGCGGGGATGCACAGCCCCTGCTCGGCGGCGAAGCGCGCCACCGACTCGAGCAGCGTCGGCTCGCGCAGCGCCTGGGAGACGACGTAGTGCTGGATCGCGTCCACCTCGGCGGGCGAGAGGACGTCGGCGAAGCTCGCCATCCCCTTGTTCGCGAGGGTCCCGCCGAGCACGATGGGACGCCACTGCTCGTGGGTCTGTCGCGAGGAGTGGCGGAGGTCGGGGAGCAGCCCGCCGGAGATCGCGTTCACGCCGTGGCAGCGGAAGCAGTGGGTGCCGTAGAGCACGCGGCCCTGCTCGACCTGGGCGGGATCGAGCTGGTCGGTCGTCACGCGGACGCGGCCGGGCGTCGGGGCGCGGCGCGCCGGCAGGGGCGCGCGCCCGTCGAGCTTGAAGGCGACCACCGCGCCGTCGTTGCGGCTCTCGAGCACGCTGAAGTTGAGGCCCGCGGAGCCGCCGACGCCGACGAGCACCGCCACGTACTGGACGCCGTCCACCCGGTAGCTGATGGGCGGAGCCATGATCCCGACGCCGAGATCGGCGGACCAGACCCGCTCCCCGTCGGTGGCGCGATAGGCCGAGAGGATGCCGTCGCCGCCGCCGCCCTGGAACACGAGGTTGCCGGCCGTGGCCAGCACGCCGGCGTTGATCTCCGAGCGCTTGTTCACGCGCCACACCTGCCTTCGCGCGACGGGATCCCAGGCGGTCAGGTGGGTGGGCGAGCAGAACTTGAGCGCGCGCTCGAAGCCGTCGATGCTCTTCGCCATCGCCGGAAAGTCCTCGCCGGTGTTGTAGTAGCCCGGGCGATGCTCGTGCTTCGGATCGGCCAGGAACGGATACGCCATGTCCTGGCTCGGGACGTACACGAGGCCCGTGCCGGGGTGGAACGCCATGGGGTGCCAGTTGTGGGCGCCGCCCGGCCCGGGCACGACGAAGCTCTCCGCGTCCTTCCACTCGGCCCGCCCGGTCTCCACCGGCCGGCCGGTCTCGAGATCGACGTGGCTCGCCCAGTTCATCGCGGCGAAGGCGTCGGCCGAGATCAGCTCGCCGGTGATGCGGTCGAGCACGTAGAAGAAGCCGTTCTTCGGCGCCTGCATCAGCACCTTCCGGGTGCGGCCGCCGATCTCGAGGTCGGCCAGGATCATGTGCTGGGTGGCGGTGTAGTCCCAGTTCTCGGCGGGCGTCGTCTGGTAGTGCCACACGAGCTCGCCCGAGTCCGGCCGCAGCGCGAGGATCGCCGTGAGGAACAGGTTGTCGCCGCCGCCGGGGCTGCGCAGGACGCGGTTGTAGGGGTTGCTGTTGCCGACCCCCACGTAGAGCAGGTCGAGCTCCGGGTCGAAGGCCATCGAGTCCCAGACGGTCCCGCCGAGTCCGGACTCGAAGGTCGACTCGCGCGACCAGGTGGCCGCCGCCTGCGCGACCTCGACGTGCTCGTGAGGCCCGTCCTTCGAGGCCGGAACGGTGTAGAAGCGCCAGAGGCGCTCGCCGGTCTCCGCGTCGTGGGCCGAGACGTAGCCCCGCACGCCGAACTCGCCCCCGCCGTTGCCGATGAAGACCTTGCCCTTGGCCACCCGCGGCGCCCCGGTGATGGTGTAGGGCCGGGTGGGATCCGTCGTCTGGACCGACCACAGCCGCTCGCCGGTCTTCGCGTCGAGGGCGACGAGCCGACCGTCGAGGGTCCCGACGTACACGCGACCCTCCCACCAGGCGACGCCGCGATTCACGACGTCGCAGCAGGCATGGCGGCCCCAGGCCCGGGGTACCTCGGGGTCGAAGCGCCAGAGCTCCTGGCCGGTGCGCGCGTCGAGGGCCAGCACGCGGCTCCACGTGAGCGTCGCGATCATCACGCCGTCGACGACCAGCGGCGTGGCCTCGAGGCCGCGCAGGGTCCCGGTCGCGTGCACCCAGGCCGGCCCGAGGCGCGCCACGTTGGTCTCGTCGATCTGCGCGAGGGGGCTGTAGCGCTGCTCCGACCAGGTCCGCCCGTGGGCCATCCACTGGCCGGGCTCCGTGTCGGCCGCCGCGAGACGCGCGGCACCGACGTGCAGCGGGCGCGATGCGGCGGGCCGCACCTCGTCGGCCCGGGCCGCGGCGTCTGCCCCGAGCGACGCGAGCACCACCCAGGCCAGCGCGAGGCGTCTCATCGCCAGGCGTCCCATCGCGGCCGGCTCAAGCCATGCGCGGCAGGGCGTCCTCGGCGAAGAGCCGCAGGCACGACCAGCCCTGCTCGGGCGACATGCCGCCCATCAGGGGATGCAGCACGAAGGTCGACAACGGGCCCTGCGCCTTGGCCCGCTCGACGCACTCGTCGGGCGTGACGATCCGGTACTTGCCCTCGGCACGCAGCTCCTCGACGCTGCTCGCGCCCGAGTGCACCACCGTCACCTGGCCCGGCTGCTGCCACGACGCATAGCTCTTCGCATCGTGCAGGAGGTGCTCGCCCACCTCGGCCCAGGCGCGATCGGGATCCTCGGCCACGTAGAACTGCTCTCCCGAGCCGGGCGGAATCAGCACCGGAGCGGTGCCGTGCTCCTCGCACGCCGCGCGGTAGGTCTCGGCAAGGTCCTCGCTGTCCGTCGAGGGCTGGAAGGGCAGGCCGAAGCGCGCGGCTCGGCGCGCGGCCGCCGCCGAGAGCCCGCCGACGAAGACGGGCGGGTGGGGAGCGGTTGCCGGCCGGGGCGTGACCTGGACGGTGCGCCCGCGGTACTCGAAGGGCTCGCCGGTAAAGGCCTGCTGCAGCGTCGTGAGACACTCGTCGAGGAGCTTCCCGCGACGCTTCCAGTCGCGGCCCATCATCTCGTACTCCTCGGGCCGGTAGCCGAGGCCCGCCGTGATCGCGATGCGACCGCCGCTCGCCAGGTCGAGCACCGCCAGCTCCTCGGCCAGTGCGAGGGGATCGTGGAGCGGAACGAGCAGCGCGGCGACCGCGATGCGGATCTCGCGGGTGCGGCCGAGCATGCAGCCGGCCAGCGAGAGCGGCGCCGGCAGGTAGCCGTCGTCGGTCCCGTGGTGCTCCGAGAGCGTGATGCCCGAGAGGCCCTTCTCGTCGGCGTACTGGGCCATGTCCAGCGCCGCCGCGTAGAGCTCCGACGACCCTGCGCTCGCGAAGTGCGGCCTGCGCATGTCGAAGCGGACGATCGAGATGGGCATCGGATCCTCCCTTGAACGGGCCCGCGAGCCCGGGCCGGCTCAGGACCCTAGCAGCGTCACGGGTGGCCCGTCCGCACCCGACGGCAGAACGCGCCCGATGCGCGCCGCCGGCTGCCCGGCCTGGCGCAGGGCGTCGAGCAGCGCCCCGGCGCGCGCCTCGGGCAGGGCGATCAAGAGCCCCCCGGCCGTCTGGGGATCGAAGCAGAGCTCGACCCGGACGTCGGCCGCGTCCGCTCTGGCCCCGGCGGCCGAGCCCTGTGAGGGCCCGGAGGCCGGGCCCGGCATCGCCACGGGGGCCTCGCTGCGGTTGCTCGCGTGGAAGCTGCTGCGCACGCCCCGGGCGAGGGCGTCGAGCGCGCCGTCGTAGGCGGGGAGTGCCGCGAGGTCGACCTCGAGCGCGACGCCGCTGGCCTCGGCCATCTCGGCGGCGTGGCGCGCCAGGCCGAAGCCCGAGACGTCGGTGACGGCGTGGGCCGCGGATTCCCGGGCGATCCGACCCGCCTCGTCGTTGGGCAGGACGAGCCTCCGATGCAGCGCCAGCACCTGCCGTGCCGGCGCGAGGCCGCGCATGTCGGCGGCCAGCAGCACACCGCTTCCGAGCGGCTTGGTCAGGATCAGCGCGTCGCCGGGCCGCGCGCCCGCGTTCGTCAGCAGCGGGCTGCCTTCGGGCATCTCGCCGAAGACGGTGATCCCGACCACGAGCTCGTCCGAGGTGGTGGTGTGGCCACCGAGCAGCGACACCCCGAGCGGGTCGAGCGCCGCGCGGATGCCGCACAGGGTCTGGTAGAGCGGCTCCCCCGCGCGCGCGTCGTCGCCGCCCTCGGCATCGGGGACGCCGACCCACGCCAGGGCGTGCGCGGGGACGCCGCCCTTCGCGTGGACGTCGCTCACCGCGTTGATGGCCGCCACCTGCCCGACGAGATACGGGTCGTCGGTGAAGGCGCGAAACCCGTCGACCGTCGCCAGCCAGACGTCGCCGCTCGGGCCGCGCACCGCCGCTGCATCGTCGGCGGCGTCGAGCCCGAGGAGCACGCGCGGGTCCTTTGGTGCCGCCGGCAGCCGCGCCAGCGCCGCCGCGAGGCTCACCGGCCCGAGCTTCGCGGCACAGCCGCCACAGGGCATCTCCTCCATCCCCATGGATTCCGGGCTGGGAAACGTCGGAGCGGGTGCGCCCGACGGCTCGAGCACCTGGAAGCGGCGCATGAAGCGGCGATCGAGCCAGCGCTTCCAGTGCCAGGCGAGCCGGCCGGAGAGGTGGAACGGCCCGCGTCCACCGAGGGCGCGTCCGCCGCCGGCATTCAGCAGGACGACGAAGTCGCGCTGGGGGCGGTAGGCGCGCAGGGGACGGCCCACGAGAGCGCGCCGCAGGTTGTCCGCGAGCACGGGCCCCTGGCGGACCGCAAAGACACCGGCCTTCGAGAGCGGCTGCGCGTCGAACGCCGCGCAGTCGCCGACGGCGAACACGTCGCTGCGTCCCACCACGCGGAGCTGCTCGTCGACGCGCACGAAGCCGCGCTCGTCGCGGGGCAGCTCCGACGCCCCGAGGAGCGCTGGCGGAGCGGCGCCGGTGGCCCACAGCACGAGGTCGCCCTCGACGGCCTGGCCGTCCTCGAGCACCACGCCGTCCTTCCCCACCGACGCCACGCGCTGGCCGAAGCGCAGGCGCACGCCGCGCGCCGCGAGCTCGCGCCGGGCCAACCGGCCGAGCCCGGCCGAGGGACCGGGCGAGAGGTCGGCGGTGCCCGACAGGAGCTCCACCTCGGGCTCGAGCCCCTCTTCGCGCAGACGCGCCTCGACGCAGAGCGAGAGCTCGCAGCCGGCGCCGCCGGCACCGACCACCACGACGCGCACCCGGCTTCCCGGCTCGAGCTGCGCGAGCCGCTCCTCCATGCGCGAGACGAAGGCGCCGATCGGACGCGTGGCCAGGGCGTGCTCACGCACGCCGGGAAGCGAGAGCCCGGCGACGCTCCCGCCTAGGTTCAGGCTCAGGACGTCGAAGGCGAGCGGCGGACGGCCCGCGACCTCCAGGCGCCGGGCGGCGAGATCGACCCGCAGCGCCTCGGCGACGATCACCCGGGCCCGAGCGCGCCGCGCGAGGGGCAGGCAGTCGATCACGGCATCCGAGAGCGGATGATCGCCCGCGACCACACCCGGCACCATCCCCGAGTAGACGGCCTCCGCCGTGTCGACGACGAGGGTCAGGTGCACGCCGGGCTCGGGGGCCATGGCGAAGCGGCGCAGCACCTGCACGTGGGCGTGGCCGCCGCCGACCAGCAGCAGCTCGCGCTCGATTCCTCCCGCCTCGGCCATCGGGCCCGACGGTAGCCGAAGCAGCGGCGGCCTCGCGGCGGCCTGAGCGAGGCTCAGGCCCCTCTCAAGCCCGGTGGGCCTCGGCCAGCCCGTAGGCCTCCTGCAGCTCCGACACCTCGAAGTGTCGGCTCTCGAGCTCGGCCTCGCGGGCGAACTCGGCGCACAGCGCCGAGGCCACGTCCTCGAGCGAGGGCGCGTCGATCTCGTCCGCGATGCTGCCGGTGGTCTCGGGATCCCAGGGGAGCTCGAGGGCGTCGTAGACCGGCGTCAGCACCTTCCGGATGCGATCGCTGCCGCCCACCACGATCACGCCTCCCACGTGGGCGCCGCCGCGCACCAGCCGCTGTCCCACACCCACGAGCTTGCGGCGGCCGCGGGCGTTCACGCTGTGCTCGCCGGGGCAGTACTCGCCGGCCACCTCTCCGACCCGCGCGTCCACGCCCAGGGACTGGAGCGCCCGGCACGCGATGTTCGCCATGGCCTCGAAGCGCTGGTGGATGCGCGCCCGGGGCTCGGGGTCGGGGATGCACCAGGCGAAGGCCAGGGTCTCCTCGTGGAACACCGCCGCGTGGCCTCCGGCGAGACGTCGGATCGCTCCGAAGCCCGCGTCGAACGCCGCCTGCCGGGCGCGCTCGAACCCCGGGCGCGTGGCGTCCAGGGGCGAGAAGGCGACGACGCTGCCCGGCACGTGCAGGCGCAGGCTCTCGGAGCGGACGCCCGACGCCACCCGCCCGAGCAGCACCCGGGACACCGCCGTGTCGAACGCGGGATCGGCTGCGTGGCTCTCGCGGAACAGGGCGAGGGAGCGGGGGGCGGGTCCGGACACCCGCGGAGGGTAGGCACGGAGGGGCGCGAGCCAACCAGCCGGGCCCCCGACCCCGGCCGTCCGACCCGAAGGCCCTCCCGAGGCCAGGGCGGCGGTCGATCCGCGGCCGGGGCGGGACCCCTGGCCGGGAAAACCCACGCGACGCGGGGCGTTGGCCCCCCTACCATGGCGCGCGTGGATGACTGGATCGGGACCACCCTCGAGGGCCGCTACGAGGTGCAGCAGGAGCTCGGCGCTGGCGGCATGGGCAGCGTCTATCTGGCCCGCGACGTGCGCCTCGACCGACGGGTGGTCGTGAAGATCCCGCACCGGGATCTGCTGCAGGACGAGCAGTTCCGCACCCGCTTCCTGTCCGAGGTCCGGGGCATGTCCCGCCTCGAGCACGCCCACGTGATCAAGATCCACGACGCCGGCGAGCACGACTCGGTGCCCTTCGCCGTCGTGCAGTTCGTCGGTGGCGGCGACCTGCGCGCGCGGGTGCCGCGGGGCGAGAAGCAGTCCGCCGAGGAGGCGCTCCAGTGGGCGCGCCCGGTGGCAGCGGCCCTCGACTTCATCCACCAGAAGAACTTCGTCCACCGGGACGTGAAGCCCGGCAACATCCTCTTCGACTCCAACGGCTTCCCGTACCTGTCGGACTTCGGCATCGCGACGGTGATGCGGACCGCCGAGGACACCCAGGACGGGCAGCTCACCCAGGTGGGCACCTTCGTCGGCTCGCCCGTCTACTCGCCGCCCGAGGCCCTCGCTCGGGAGCTCTCACCCCAGTACGACCAGTACAGCCTGGCGGTGGTGCTCTACGAGGTCTTGTCGGGGGCCTTTCCCTACGATGCACGCTCGGCCACCCAGGTCATGGGCGCGAAGATCCGCGACGATCCGCGCCCCCTCCTCGAGATCGCCCCCGAAGTGCCCCCCGCCGTGGCCGACGTCGTGATGAAGGGGCTGGCGCGGGATCCGGCGGCCCGCTTCGGCACCTGCGTCGAGCTGGTCGAGGCCTTCGAGGTGGCGCTGCGGAGCACGCCGGCCCCCGTCGAGACGCCCCCGGCCCAGGCGCCGAGTGCCCAGGCCACCGTGGTGGGCGGCATGCCCGCCATCGACGTCGCCGGTCCGCGTGCGACCTCGGGAAGGCCCGCCTGGCTGATCCCCGCGGGGGGAGGACTCCTGGCGCTGCTCCTGATCGGCGGCATCGCCTTCCAGCTCTTCGGCGGCGGCGAGGAGAGCGCGCCCGAGGCCGGCGGCCCGCCGGACGTGGTGCAGCCCGACCGCCCGCCGCCGCCTCCGCCCCCGAGCCGCGACCCCGTGGCGTTCCGCGGCGGCGTGACGCCGGCGCAGATCGAGGCCTCGATCGCCCTGTGCCTTCGCCACGCCGAGGGCGACTCCGGGCAGATCGACTGTGCCGACGACGTCTTCGCGAGCGAGGCCCAACGTCCGACCGCGAGCCTCCGGCCCTTCGAGATGGACGCCACCGAGGTGACCGCCGAGGCCTTCGCGGGCTTCGTGGAGGCGACCGGCCATCGGACCCAGGCGGAGAAGACCGGCATGAGCCTCCACGGTGTCACGCCCTTCGGGCCGAAGCCCCTCCGAGGGGCCAGCTGGGCCGCTCCGGACGGCCCGGGCTCGTCCTGGCAGGACCACCCGGCGCACCCGGTGATCCACGTGAGCGCCGAGGATGCCGAGGCCTACTGCCGGCACGTGGGCGGGCGGCTCCCGAGCGAGGACGAGTGGGAGTACGTGGCCCGCGCCCAGAGCGGGCGGCTGTTTCCCTGGGGCGACGAGTGGGATTCCCGTCGGGCGCTCTGGGGCGGCAGCCAGGCCGATGCGCCCAGCGCCGGGCTGCGGCCCGTGGGCTCCTTCGACGACGGAGCCGGCCCCTTCGGCAACCAGGATCTGGCCGGCAGCGTGTGGGAGTGGACGGCGACCGAGCTCGAGGACAGCCGCGTGCTCAAGGGCGGCTCCTGGCTCACGGAGAATCCGGCCCACCTGCGGACGTCCCTGCGTTTCCTGCTGGCCGCCGACGACACGGAATCCATCGTCGGCTTCCGCTGCGTAAGGGACACCGAAGCCTGGCCGGAGTGAGGACCGCAGCTCGATGCCGATGAACCGCAAGACCCTGGGCTTCGCCCGCGTTGTCGGGCCGGTCGTGTGGATGCTGCTGCTCGCGGGACTCGCCGAGGCCACCCCTCGCGACCAGACCCTGGGCGTCCTCGACGGCATCCAGGGGAGCTGGGAGTCGGCGGGCTTCCGCGCGACCGTCGCCGACGGAAACGGCGGCGCCTACCGCGTGGGCGACCCGATCCACTTCGAGCTCGCCGCCGACGAGTCGCTGCACGCCCTGCTCTTCTATCTCGACAGCTACGGCGTGGCGACGCTGTTCCGCATCCGCGGCGGCGGCGCCGACGGCGCGATCGCGGCGGGCGAGTCGCTGTCGGTTCCCACGGCGGAGGACGGATTCAGCCTCGAGGTGGTGCCGCCCGTCGGCAACGAGACCCTCTACTTCGTGGCCACGCGCGCGCCGATCCCGCCCGAGGCGCTCGAGATGAAGCCGGGCCAGCGCATCACCGAGCCCCTCGACCCCGAGGCGGCGCCCGAGCTGGCCCGTCGGCTGCGCAAGGCCGTCGAGGAGCAAGGGGCCGACGCCGCGGCGCTCGTGCGTCTGCAGCAGCGCATCGTCGCGGGCAGCGACACCCTCGAGTACACGACGCGCGAGATCGTGGACCACTTCCGCGCCACCCGCGCGCTCCGCAGGCCGCGTCTGCCGATGCACCTGGCCTTCGGGTTCGACTCGGCGGAGATCACGCCGGAGATCCGCGAGAACCTCGACGAGATGGGCAGGGCCATGCAGCATCCCTCGCTGCAGGGCCAGAAGATCATCATCGGCGGCCACACCGACGACCGGGGCGAAGAGGAGTACAACCTCGAGCTCTCGGGCCGCCGCGCGCGCGCCGTCGCGGACTACCTGGAGACCCACTACGGCCTCTCGGCAGACCAGATCGAGGTCCGCCCCTACGGCGAGAGCGCCCCGCTCGAGCAGAACGTGGACGACGCCTCCCGGGCCAACAACCGGCGGGTGGAGTTCGAGCTGGCGCGCTAGCGGAGGAGAGGCTTCCCGTTCGAGGCCGGCTTCCCGTATCCTGTAGAGGCCTGGCTGGTGGAATTGACGCCGCACCGACGGCGCTGGTATTGATCGGAACGAGCCGGCCGCTCCCCGTCCGACGGGAAACGGACAGCGGGTAGCGGGCCGTGGCTCCCCTTGGAGGGTTCGTGGCGGAAGATCGCGACGAGAAGAGCGAGAAGGCCAAGGACGCGCCGGGCGAGGCCACCCAGATCGGAGGCATGGCGCCTCCGCCGGTGGCGCCGCCGCCGGCCGCTCCGCCGCCCCAGGCTCCCAAGGCCGCTCCGGCCGCTCCGCCGGCCCCGGCCGAGCCGAATCCCGAAGCCACGCAGATCGGCGGCATGGCGCCTCCTCCGGTGGTTCCGCCGCCGGTCGCGCCTCCGGGCCCCCCGGCCGACTCGGAGAGCTCCGACAAGACCCAGATCGGAGGTGCGCCCCCGCCGCCGCCTCCGGGCGCCGGCCCTGCCAAGGCCCCCACCTATGTTCCGGATGCCGGCGCGGACGAAGACGCCGACCGCACCGTGATCGCCGGCGCCGGCGATGCGACCGTCGTCGGAGGCGTCGCGTCCGGAGACGCGACGGTCGTGGCGGGCATCGACTCGGCCACGGTCGTCGGCGGAGGCTTCGCCCTCGCGTCTCCCGCCACGCTGGTCCGCCTCTCCCCGCCCGAGCACAAGGGCGAGACGGTCTCCCTCGATCCGTCGCGCACGGAGTACGCGCTCGGCCGCCACGAGGCCAGCGACATCCTGCTGTACTCGCCCACCGCCGGCCGGCAGCACGCCCGCATCAGCCGGGGCCCCGACGGTCGCTGGTACGTGCGCCCGGCACCCGACAAGGAGGTGCGCATGGGCCGCCGCAGCTCCAGCGACGAGGTCGCCCTCACCAACGGGCTCAAGATCTCCCTCGGTGACGACCAGTTCCAGGTGCAGACCGAGGCCGACGCCTCCGAAGGCTCCGGCATCGACATGACCAAGGCGATCCTCTTCGGAGTGATCGGGCTGTTGGTGGTGGCGATCGCCGCGGTGCTTCTGCTGCGCTGATCCGCGCACCGCCTTCGCGTCCGGGCCCCGACCTCGCGCAGCGACCCTCACCCGTATGGTGGAAGAGTGTCCCACCGACGGTGTGGGCCGATCGCAACGCTTACGAATGCGTTCAACTCGAACGGGGCTCGTGTCGATTGACTGACGACCCTGAACGCTGGTAGAACCGTGGGGTCTGGCGACTGCGTGGGGACGTTTGCGTAGAGCGTTGCCTGGAAGCGAGGGGCTGCGGTTCGATCGGGTGCCGAGGGGTCGGCGTCGAGCGGATCCGGGAAGTCATGATGCGGGGAGTTCGTGGGGCTGGGCGTCGTGCGCCCGAACCACCCGCGGCATCCACCTCTGGCACGGACCGCGTAGGGCCATTGGATCGAACCCGGCGGACGCCGGCTGCGTGCCGACACCGCGCCTGGGGCCCGCCCACCACCCATCCTTCGAGCAATCCCCCGAGGTCTGGACCACTCCATGAGCGACGATCCCACCGTCACCCGATTGGGCTCCCTCAAGCTGGCCGACGCCGTGGATGCGCCGGACGTGTACGACGTGCTGATCTGCGGCGGCGGACCGTGCGGCACCGCGGGCGCCATGCGCGCCAAGGAGCTCGGCCTCTCCGCGCTCGTCATCGACTACGACGACGTGATGAAGCGCATCCGGGACTACCCGAAGGCCAAGCCCATCCTTCCGACCTACGGCGGCGGCGACAAGGCCACCTTCCCGGGCGGCGGCGAGCACGTCCAGGCGCTCTACTTCGACGACATCGACAAGGACGATCTCGTCGCGAAGTGGAAGGACTGCTACCGCACGGCATCCGCACCGGCGCGCATCGGATCGGAGCTCACCGGGGTCGAGCCGCGCGACGACGGCACGTGGGACGTGATCACCTGGAACCACCGCGGCGGCGAGGAGATCCGCTACGCCGCGAAGAACGTCGTCGTGGCCGTCGGGGCCGGCGTCCCGCGCCGCTTCGACATCCCGGGCGACACCGACGGCATCGCCTTCCGCCTCGACGATCCCGCCAACTACGTGAGCAAGGGCCCGATCCTCGTGATCGGCGGCGGCACCTCCGCCGGCGAGGCCGTGATCGCGATCTCGAACGCGAAGATGGAGGCCGAGGACCCCTGCCACGTGTACTGGGGCTATCGCGGCACCAAGATGCCCAAGGTCTCGAAGGCCCTGGCCGACCGCTTCTTCGACGCCTACCTCGGCAACGGCAACGTCCGGTACCTGCGCATGTCGGACCCGGCCATGGTGACCACCGGCCCCGACAAGAAGGACTACCTGTCGCTCCTGATCGACCGCAAGGTGGTCGAAGGGCGCCCGATCGAGTCGGTGCACTACGAGTTCCCGAAGGAGTGCGTGATCGCCTGCATCGGCACCGACCTGCCGGTGAGCCTGCTCCAGCGCCTCGGGATCAAGGTGCCCATGGTCAACGGCCAGCCGCGCATGCTGGTCACCGCCGAAGGCGAGACCAACCTGCCCGGCGTGTTCCTCGCCGGCGATGCGCGCGGGCCGCGCTTCCTCCGCTGCACCGACCACGACGACCAGGAGACCTACGAGAAGGTCTCCATGAAGCGCAACATCAAGGCCGCGATGAACGACGCCGTCCAGGTGATCGAGGTGATCGGCAAGCGCCTCGGCCTCGACGTGCCCGAGCTTCCCGCCGGCCCCGTGCGCGGCCCGAGCGAGGACGGCGCGGCGGCCGCCGCCGACGTGGAGACCACGGCCGAGGTCGCCACGCCTTCGATGAAGGAGACCAAGGTCCTCCCGGCCGACGAGCCCGAGGGCGGTGCGGAGGCGCCCGTCACGCCCGAGGCGACCCACCCCGCCGAGCAGACGGCGGATGCGGTGGCTCCGGTCGTCTCCACCCTGCTCCCCGACGGCGAGGTCGAGGAGGAGTTCCCGCTGCGCGGCGACAGCGTCGACATCGGCAAGGTGGGAACCGGGATCGCCTGCCCCAACGAGCAGTACATGGCGGACCACCACGCCACGCTCACCCAAACAGACGGAAGCTTCACGATCACCGACACCGAGCAGGGCTCGGGCGTGTGGCTGCGCGTCCAGGGCACCGACGGGACGGTGCTCTCGGACGGCGACCAGCTCTGGGTCGGCGCCCAGATCCTGGTGATCAACAAGACGGACCAGTGGGTGGTCACCCACTACGACCGCGAGGGCCGCCAGGGCCAGACCTACGGCGTCCAGGGCCGCGGCTTCATGGTGGGCCGGGCCGTCGACCTGCCGCTCGACCCGAGCGACATGCTGCTCGGCCGCCGCCACTGCCAGTTCGTGCTGAACGGCGAGGAGCTGCGCATCTACGACCGCGGCGCGCTGAACGGCACCTGGCTGCGGGTCCGCGGCAGCTCGCCGCTCGAGAGCGGCGACGAGTTCAAGCTCGCGACCAAGCGATTCCGGCTCGAGAACGTGGCCGCGGTCGAGAAGCTCGAGGCCGACGCCGTCGTGATCGAGGCGCCTGCAGAGGAGCCCGCGGCCGCCGCGGAGGAGGCCGCTGCCGAGCCGGCCGCCGCCGAGGCCGCGCCGGCGGCCGCAGCGGGCGCCGCCGGCGTGTCCTACACCGGCGAGGACGGCTCGATGGACTGGGCCGTCGCCGACGGCCAGACCGTGCTCGACGCCTACAAGTCGGCCGGCGGCGGCCAGGGCGACCCGCTCGACTACGACTGCGAGAAGGGCATCTGCGGCGCGTGCGCCGTGCAGATCGCCGAGGGCAGCGAGCACTTCGAGCCGGTCGAGGAAGGCTCCACCGAGATGAAGACGATCCAGATCGCGGTGGGAGTCGAGCCCGACTCCTCCAAGTACCGCCTCGCCTGCCTCGCGAAGATCAAGGGTCCCGTGAAGCTCTGCGTTCCGGAGGACTGAGATTGACGCCGACGCGTCCGGCTCGACACGCACGGAGAATCCTCTGCCTGGGCATCGTCTGGGTGCTCGGTGGGCTGGTCCCGGCCGCCGCGAGCGGCCAGGCGCTGGTGCCCCTCGAGCACACGAAGGAGGTCGCGAAGGACGTCCTCGGGCCCACCCAGTGCGGAGAGAGCTGCCACACCGACGCCTACACGGTGTGGCTGACGACGCGCCACGCGAAGGGCTACGACGGCGACGGCGCCCTGCACAAGCGGCAGCGCGCGAAGGACATCGCCAAGAAGCTCGGCCTGCTCTCGGTCAAGCGGAAGAGCCCGTGCCTCACCTGCCACTTCACGCCGCGGCTCAGCAAGACCGGCAACCTCTCCGCGCTCTCCGGCACCTCGTGTGAGTCCTGCCACGGCGCGGCGGCCGACTGGCTCTCGATCCACAACGACTACGGCGGACCCGAGGACGAGAACGCGACGCGCGAGACGGAGACCCCCGCCCAGAAGGCGGAGCGTGCGCGCCGGGCGTCGGCGGCGGGCATGAAGCGGCCCTCGGATCTCTATCCGGTGATCGCCAACTGCTACCAGTGCCACCTGATCCCGAACCAGGAGATCATCGAGGTCGGCGGCCACCGCACGGCGTCCACCAGCTTCGAGTTCGTGAAGTTCTCCCAGGACAAGGGCATCCGGCACAACTTCCTGGGCAGCGAGGGCGCCGGCGGACAGGGCACGGTCAACGCCCGGCGCTCCGAGGCCCGGCGGCGGCTGATGTACGTGGTCGGCCAGGCGGTCGGCCTCGAGTACAGCCTGCGCGGGGCCGCCGCGGCGACCAGCGACGGCAAGTACCTCCGGGCACTCGGCAAGCGGGTCGAGGCCCATCGCGGCTCCATCGAGGACATCAACGGCGCCGTCTCCCTGCCCGAGCTCTCGGCGATCCTGAGTGCCACGAGCGGCGTGTCGATCTCGGCCGGCGCGGACGCGGCGCTGCTGAAGGCCGCCGACGAGGTCGGTCGCCAGGCGCGCGCGATCGTGGCCAACCACGCCACCACCGACCTCTCGAAGATCGACGAGGTCGCCTCCACCGAGACCGCCGAGGTCACCGCCGACCCGACCTTCGTCGCCAAGCGCACGCCTCCGCCCCCGCCGCCGCCGGCGCCCTCGGCCGCGTTCAAGGCCGCGGGCGGGGTGCCGGCCCAGGGCGAGCTCCGCTCCGACGTGCGCAACCCGCGGCCGCCGAAGGGCGCCACCATCGATCCCGACGAGTGCTCGGGCTGCCACGACAGCCAGCAGGAGTGGCTCGACCAGCATCCCCACGGCGCGAGCCACCTGCCCTTCCTGGGCAAGGCCCGGAAGAACTCGCAGATCGCCATGCTGTACTACGGCGAGAAGCAGGGCCTCGACTGGATCGACAAGGGCCAGGCCGTCTGCTCGGACTGCCACGCCACCATCGAGGGCAGCAACTTCAAGCGCAAGGTCGGCTACGGCGTGACCTGCCAGCAGTGTCACGGCGCCGCCGGGCCCTGGATCGAGGCGCACAAGGACGCGCCCGACAGCGCCAAGAAGGTGGCGGGCATGAAGGACCTGTCGAACCCGGCGACGCTCGCCGAGAACTGCACGAGCTGCCACTACATCACCGACGAGCGGCTGCTGTCCTCGGGTCACCCGAGCGGCCAGGACTTCCAGTACGACCTCGAGAGCATCAAGCATTGGCGGAAGGCAAAGCCCAGCACGAGCGGCATCCAGGCCCAGATCGGCAAGCGCGGGCCGGTGCCGAGCGTGCGCCTCGGCAAGCTGCCCGATGGCGCGGCCGCCAAGAGCAAGGCGGCCGAGCAGGCGGCGGTCGCGGCCGATCCCACGCTCAAGGTGGCGGTCGAGCAGGGCGCCGCGGCAGTGGCCGCGAAGGTCGCGTCCGGCGAGGCGCCCCCGCCCAGCGCGGGCACCGGAACCGTCGCCGCCCCGGGCAAGCCCGCCGGACCCGCGACGCCCGAGGAAAAGCTCCGGGCCGTCCACCAGCGGATCCTCGAGATCCACAACGCCGACTGAGGGAGAGCCGTGTCCGAAGCTGCCGTCGAGCAACGAAAGACCCAACTCCATCGCGACCGTTGGTCGGCCCTGGCCGACGACCCGCAGATCCTCTCCTTCTCCGAGCGGCTCACGCCGGAGCAGATGAAGCAGTACGCCGTCTTCGAGGGGATCAAGGACCCGATCCTCGAGGGGCTGACCACCGACGTGGCGCTGGCGACCTGGAGCGCCGGCTCGGTGCTCTTCGAAGAGGGCACCTACGTCGACGTCGCGTTCTTCATCGTCGAGGGCCGGGTCTCGGTCTCCCTCGAGCGGCTCGGCGACCTGAGCGACGCCCAGCCGATCTTCGAGCAGCGCGCGGGCGGCGGCGAGGAGTCGATCGAGCAGGCGGACCACGAGGCGAGGCAGGCCGAGGCCAAGGGCCACGAGATCACGCGCCTCTCGACCATGGACGCGGACCTGAAGCCCGGCGAGGCCCAGGAGCTCGGGCCCGGCGAGTACTTCGGCGAGATCGGCGCCATGAGCGGCTGGCCCCAGTCGGTCACCGCCCGCACGCTCACCGACACCACCGTCGTGCAGATCCGGCTGCCCGCCCTGCGCACCATGCGCCGCCGGGCCAAGGCGCTCAAGAAGCACCTCGACGAGATCTACCGCGAGCGCTCGCTGCTGGCCCAGCTCGCCACGACGCCGCTCCTGGCCGGCTGCGACGAGGCGTTCCTGACGGAGCTCAAGGACCAGGTGGAGCTGGTCTCCGGAGATCCCGACGGGCTGTTCGTCACCGAGGGCGAGGCGGCGGACGCGCTCTACATCGTGCGCTCCGGCTTCGTGAAGCTCGAGCAGTCCTTCGGCGAGGGCGAAGTCGTCGTCTCGTATCTCTCGAAGGGCATGTCGCTCGGTGAGATCGAGCAGCTGCTCGAGGGCGGCAAGTGGGAGGTCTCGGCGCGCTCGGTCGAGTACAGCGAGCTCCTGAAGATCCCGGCCGCCTCGCTGCGCACCATCCTGCAGCGCCATCCCGACATCGAGGCGCGCCTGTGGGAGAGCGCCACGCGCCGCATCAAGGAGATGGGCGCCGCCCGGCGCGACGTGGCGCGCTCGGAGTTCACCAAGATCGCCCTCGATCGCGGCCTGGTGGAAGGCAACAGCATCCTGGTGATCGACCTCACCCAGTGCACCCGCTGCGACGATTGCATGCGGGGATGCGCCGCGGCCCACGACGGCCGCCCGCGCTTCGTGCGCGAGGGACACAAGGTCGGAAACCTGCTGGTCGCCCGCTCCTGCTACCACTGCCAGGATCCGGTCTGCCTGGTCGGTTGCCCGACCGGCGCGATCCACCGCAAGGGCCTGCGCGAGGTGGTCGCGGTGAACGAGAACGTCTGCATCGGCTGCGGCAGCTGCTCGGACAAGTGCCCCTACGACAACATCGTGATGCACGACACGGGGAAGACGTGGCCCGACGACATGGTCCCGGAGACCCTGCGCGGTGAGGATCGCCAGGTCGCGAGCAAGTGCGACCTGTGTCGCGACACGGGACATGGCCCCGCGTGCGTGGCCAGCTGTCCCCAGGGATGTGCCCACCGGGTCGGATCGGTCGAGG
>JAAUYD010270650.1_pt1 | contig 27677 bp, 23 predicted proteins | sample 7278101 | NCBI WGS metagenome assembly JAAUYD01 (sample SAMN14350128, study PRJNA611818) | marine sediment metagenome | isolation source: surface marine sediment (0.6m) | place: French Polynesia: Moorea | collected 2018-08
AACCAAAGCTGAAATCCGATAACTGCGGCAACGAATGCCATCTGCCAGAGCCGGGGTACAGACCCGAACAGGCCAAGTCCGTAGCCGTAGAACACTGTTGTCAGAACGACCGAGTGCGTGAGGTAGTTCGTCAGCGCCATGCGGCCAACGGCAGCGAAACGGCTCATCAATCCGGCGAGCACACCGCTCTTGGCGATCAGCATGACCAGACCAATGTGACCCAGCGCAACGATGATGCTGCCGAAGTAGTTGGCGAAGCCGCCTGTGGTCAGCGCATACAATGTGTCGAAGTCATGATTGTAGAGATCGATTGCGCTGAATACGGTCATCGGCAGGCCAAGCCCGTAGCCGACCAGCATAAGTCGTGTATAGAAAGCAGTCGACCGCTGCGCGGTAAACACGCCGAGCTTCATCATGGCCATGCCGATGAGCATGAGGCCGCCGACACGGAACAGCCCGTATCCGAAGACAAAGAACAGCTGCATCATGGCAATAATCGGCGCGCGATGCTGGACGATGCCAATGTAATCGCCGCGATAGATGTCGACTTCGTTGGCGATGTCCTCGTCGGTGGGCATCATGAATGTGCGCATGCCCTCCCAGTCCTTCAATAGCTGTTGCTGTTCGTCGTCGAGTTCCTCACCCTGTTCGATGAGCACTTCGACTTCGGCGACCATGCCCATCATCTTCGTTGTCTGGTAGGCATTGCCGTAATTGAACAGCAGCGTGAATGGCAACAGGAAACACGCGATGATAATCAGGGTTCTCGGCGTGCGTTTGCGGAACAGGTAAGCGAGCATGCCGATCAGTGCGTACATGAACAGGATGTCACCAATCCAGATCAGGTAGCCGTGAATAGCGCCTATGACAACGAGCCAGAACTGGCGCCGATAGTAAAAGCCGGCCGGCTTGTTGCCGCCCGATTCAGCACGACCGCTCATCAGAACGATGCCGGCACCGAACATCATCGCGAAGATCGAAATGAACTTCTGATCGAAAAGAATGTGCGTAAAGATCCAGGTGCCGATATTCCACGGCTCGGTGCCGCCCATGCGCAGCGGATTCGTGTACGCAATAAACGGCATCGCGAACGCGTAAATGTTCATAACCAGGATGCCAAGGATGGCGATGCCGCGCAGCAAATCGAGACTGACGAAACGCTCGCGCGCCTCGACAGGTCCGGCAGCTCGCACGAATGCAGAGTCGCGGATTTCGCTCATGTGATTTCCCCCGGTCAGTCGTCGAGATGGATGTTAACACGCCGATTCTGACGGCCTTTCTTCTCCACTTTGCCGATGCGCACGGCCCCGACTTCGGCTGTCGAGCGCAGGTGCGTGCCGCCGCAAGGCTGCAAATCCACGCCTGCGATTTCCAGCAGCCGGATCGAGCCCTTGCCACGCGGCGGCTGCACGGACATCGTGCGCACGAGTTCGGGATTGGCGTCGAGTTCTTCTTCGCTGATCCAGCGGCAGCTGACAGGATGATCTTCGTCGACAAGCCGGCTTAGCGATTCGCCAACGGCATCCTTGTCCACTGTGTCTTCCATATCGAAGTCGAGGCGACTCTTCTCGGCACTGATGTTGCCCCCTGTCACCGGGTACAAGAGGATCGAACCCAGCAAATGCATCGCGGTGTGCATGCGCATGTGGCGATACCGTCGGTCCCAGTCAATGGCCAGTTCAACGTCGGTGCCGGCGGCAGGAATGGCCGCTCCATCTTCAACGATGTGGCCGATATCGCCATCGACATAGCGCGTATCAACGATGCGCACATCGCCACCAACCCATCGCAGAGTGCCGGTATCGCCCGGCTGGCCGCCACCCAGCGGATAGAATACGGTCTGGTCGACGAACACACACTGCTCTCCGGTGTCAGTAACCGTGGCGCTGCAGGATTTCAGGTAGGAATCGTCGCGGAACAGCTCAGTCGTCAAAGGCGTGCCTCCAGCCAGTTTCCAAGATCGGCAAGCACAGCGTCGCGCTCGGGCTCATTAAATACTTCATGAAACAGACCGGGGTACATCTTGAGCGTTTTGTCCGCGGAACCCGCGTTTGCATGGAATTCTTCGGACCCTGCCGGTGACGTGAGCTTGTCGGCATCGCCGTGCATGGTGAGCAGCGGCACGGTCACGTCCCCTGCGCGCGCAAGTGTGTCGTCCATCGTTGTCGACATCTCGGCGATGAGCCGCGATGTGAGCTTGCCATGATGGACCAACGGATCTCCAAGGTAGGCCTTGACGACGTCGGGGTCGCGACTGACGAGCGTTGCGTCTAACGCGATCATCGGTAGTGTCGGCAGCAGGGCCGATATCAACCGGTTCAGCCACAGCACGAACGCGGGCGGCGCCTCGTCGGACTTGAAAGCCGGTCCGGACAATGCCGCGGCACGAAATTCATTCTGCCTGGACATCAGGAAGCGGGCAGCAATCAAGCCGCCCATGCTGTGGCCGACCAGGAACAGCGGGGCACCGTCCGAGGTCTTCTTGACGTCGTCGAGCAATGCTGCAACGCCGTCGAGGAAGACGCTGAAACGCGGTACGTGCCCGCCATGACCGTCCGATTTGCCGTGACCGTAGTGATCCAGCGCCTGCAAGGCGAAGCCGCGCTCCGTCAGTGATGAGGCGACGTGCCCGTAGCGGCTGCTGTGTTCACCGAGGCCGTGAATGAGGAGCACAATGCCGCGCGTGCCGCCGTCAGGCGCCCATGCCTGTCGGTACAAACGGCTAGAGCCGCGGGCTTCGCTATGGCGAAACTCGAGCGTCCCCTCGGAATGGATCAACCCGCTTTTCTCCGCGCCGGTGCCGTCTTCTTGGCCGGTGGCGGTTTACCGAAGTGCTCGATGTGCTGGTCTTCGTAGCTGTGCAGGATCGGATCCAGCGTGCGTGAGATCTGCGTCTGGATACGAATGCGTTCGATGCGTGGCCACGTCGACCGTTCACCTTCGGCGATGAGTTCGCGGATTTCATCGTGCGTGCGCCATGACAGTGCGCGCAACGGGTTGTGAAGTTTCTTCGACGGAGCGATCGTGATGTCGCCCTGGTAACTCTGGTTGATGATCGACAGCGCGGAGTTCGCTGCTCGCTCGACTTCCGGAATCCAGCGCAATGGCTTCTCGAAGATCGCCGCCCCCGCGTTGATCCAGGCGCGCGTCGTGTCGATTAGCGCGTATTTCAGTTCCGAGACGGCATCTGTCTTGCGCTTCGTCGTATCGATGAAGGGCAAGACGTACGGGTTTGTCTGGCTGACGATGTAGTGGTTAACACCGTACAGACGCGCGAGACGCTTGGCCGGCAAGTCTTCGCTGAGCGATCCGTCGACCCAGCGACGGCCTGTATATGCCTGGCGCTCACCCTTGTCGTTCTTGGCCATCAGGACGACGGGCGGGAAGAACCCGGGGATGGCGGTCGATGCCAGTACGGCCTCACGCAGGAACGCGTTCGGCGATGTATCGGCGTTCAGCAGGCGCGACTTCTGGTGGTTTTCCGACGGTGCCACCGGTACGTTGATGTGGCGACCTGTCAGCTTCAGCGCTTCCTCGAACGTCATGTCCGGAATCACCTGTTCGAGAACGTCCCAGATGTCCTCAGCCGTGATCCTGTCGGTACCAAAGGTAGAGGAGATTCGTGCGAACAGGCCGGAAGGGGGCTCCCTGCCCGGCAACCAGTCCGGTTCGAAATACTCATCGAGCTGGCTGTCCGTGTTCGAACTCAGCACGGTGCCAACCACCGCGCCACCGCTCGAGCCCGAGATGATGTCGGGCAACAGCCGCTCGCGCCACAGCGCTTTGGCAACACCGAGATGGAAGTAGAGCAGGGTACCGGACCCGCTCATCATAAGCGCGGAGCGCCCGAAGCAATGACTGGCACGCTGGAAGAAGTCGAGCTTTTCCTCAAACGTGATCGAATCAACCTGCGGACTGGCGAGATGCTCCAGCGCCATCGTGATCTCATTGACGTAAGCCTCAATGAGACCCTTGGTGCCGAATTTGGCCTTGCCGTAGAGCTCGGACCTGCCCATACCGCCCATGTTGCCGTGGATGCCCTCATTCAGCGTGAACAACAGGCCCCGGTCATCATGCCGGGCGCGCAGTGCGCGCAAGTGGTCTAAACGGTTGCGAATTGCGACGAAGTCGTAGCGGATCGACTGATCCATCTGCTTCCAGCGCTTCGCGCCGGAGGCTTCGTCATGCTCAATGGCGGCCTCTTTCCATTCCTCATAGCTCTCGGCGTTGTCCATCGCCGCTTCGAGCTTTTTAAGCCGGTTCTTGAATACGATCGCTATTCTCCCGTCAGGCGGCTCCCCTGAGCTCTTCCGCCATCATAGCCCTCATATCGATTTTACGTATTTTACCTGTAACCGTCATCGGATACTCGTCGACGAAGCGGACGTAGCGCGGAATCTTGAAATGCGTGATCTGGCCGCGGCAGAAATCGCGAATCTCTTCCTCCGTCGACGTTTCGCCGTCCACGAGCTGGATCCAGGCGCACACTTCCTCGCCCATCTTGGGGTCTTCGACGCCGAATACCTGCACCTCGGCAATCTTGGGGTGCGTGTACAGGAACTCCTCGATTTCGCGCGGATAGATGTTCTCGCCGCCACGAATAATCATGTCCTTGATGCGTCCGGTGATGCGCACGTAGCCGTCTTCGTTCATCGTGCCGAGATCGCCGGAGTGCAGCCAGCCGTTGACTATCGTCTCAGCGGTCTGCTCAGGATCGCCCCAATAGCCTTTCATCACGGAATAACCGCGCGTACAGATTTCGCCCTGTTCGCCGATCGGCACAACCCGGTTGTTCGCATCGACGATTTTGATCTCGACGTACGGAATCGGGCGGCCTACCGTCTGTGTGCGATTTTCAAGTGAATCCTCGGGCAGCGTCATGTGGTTGATCGGGCTGACTTCCGTCTGGCCGTAACCGATAAGAACGTTCTGCATGTGCAGGTCATCGATGATCTGCTGCATCAGCTTCTCGGGGCAGGGTGCGCCCGCAATGATGCCGGTGCGCAGCGTCGAGACGTCGAAACTCGCGAACTCGGGATGATCGAGCTCGGTAACGAACATCGTCGGGACACCGTGCAGGGCCGTGCATTTCTCAGCCTGGACGGCCTGTAGTGTCGTGAGCGGGTCAAACACCGGGCTCGGGAACACCATGGTTGCGCCGCGGGTAACAGCGGCCAGGACGCCCAGGACCATGCCGAAGCAGTGGTAAAGCGGTACCGGGATGCAGAGCCTGTCGTCGGGCGTCAGCGCCATGCCTTTGCCCGATTCGTAGCCGTTGTTGAGGATGTTGCAGTGCGTCAGCGTGGCGCCCTTCGGGTTGCCCGTTGTGCCGCTCGTGAACTGGATATTGATCGCGTCATCCGGCAGCAGCACGTCACGCAGCGCGGCAAGTCGGGCATACTCTTCGTCGCCGCCCAGATTGCAGACGTCTTCGAAATTGAACATGCCGGGCGAACGCTCCTCGCCCATGCGGATCACGGTCGTCAGGTTCGGCAGTTTGCCGGCACGCAGGTAACCCGGTTCACACGTTGCGAGCTCAGGTGCCAGCGCGTTGAGCATGTTCAGGTATTCGCTGCTCTTGAACTTCTCTGCCGCGATGATCGCTTTGCACTCGACCTTGTTGAGGACGAATTCAAGTTCGAACAGGCGATACGCGGGATTGACGTTGACTAGAATGGCGCCAATCTTGGCCGTTGCAAACTGCGTTATAACCCATTCGTAGCTGTTGGGACCCCAGACACCAACGCGGTCTCCGGGCTCGATGCCGAGCGCAATCAGGCCGCAAGCCAGTCGATCGACTTCCTGCTGAAGCTTCTTGTACGTCCAGCGGATGTCCTGGTGGCGAACCACGAGTGCGAGGTTGTCGGGATGGCGATTAACGACACGGTCGAAGCAGGTACCGATGGTCTCGTAGAGTAACTGACCCGTACCTTCCCCTACCATGTAACTTTTGGTTAGCTTGGTCATGCGAGTATTGTCCACTTATTGGCCAATCTGCGCGATGTGGGTAACCCCAATTGACCCCGTATATGCCGCAGCGGATAGTACGTACCATGAACGAGATAGCACGATTGATTGAGAACTCGTCGCTGGGAGCAGAGCTCTCGGACGAAGAGGCGAAAACGCTGGGAGCCCTTATGAGCGAGCGAGAGCTCGCTGACGGCGAGTTCCTGTTCAACGAAGGCACGAGCGACGACTCACTGCATGTCGTGCTGATGGGCAAGCTCGAAGTCGTGAAGCGTACCGCCGGGGGCGACCTTGCAAGCCTTGCCGTCCTGCGCGATGGCGAGCTGGTCGGCGAACTGAGTTTCGTCGACGGCGCACCGCACACGGTCAGCCTGCGAGCGCTGTGTGAGACGCACGTCGTGAGCCTGTCGCGCGAGGCGTTCGAAGGCATCGTCGACAGCAATCCGCAGCTTGTCTACAAGGTCATGCGCGCGGTCGCCCGTTCCGCACACCGGATCATGCATCGCATGAATACGGAGTTCGTCGAGCTGTCGAACTACATATTCAAACAGCACGGACGTTACTGACGACCACAGAGAAAGGGCGCCGTGAGGCGCCCTTCTCTTCTTCCCCCTGCTGTCAAAGTCAGGCCTGTTCAGCGGCTTCCTTGAGCTGTTTCAACTCGTTTGGCGGTACTTCGGCGTAGTGGCTGAAGTCCATCGTGAAATTGCCGTCACCGCCTGTCAGCGATTTCAACCGCGAGTGGTAACCCTGCAATTCCTGCAACGGCACCTGACCGGATACGACAGCGCGACTGTCAGGTAGCGCATCAGTACCGGTGATCATGCCGCGCATGCCGGACAGGTCACCGGTCACGCCGCCAACGGCGTCGGTCGGAATCGTGAACTCTGCGTCGACGATCGGCTCCATGACGATCGGGCGCGCTTTAGCGACCGCCTCGAGGAAGGCCTTCTTGCCCGCCTGAATGAAAGCGATTTCCTTCGAATCGACGTTGTGATGCTTGCCGTCGTAGACGACCACGCGAACGTCCTGCATCGGGTAGCCGTTTACGGCGCCTTCCGCCATTGCCTGCTTCACGCCGGTTTCTACCGCCGGGATGAACTGACTCGGAATCGCGCCGCCCACGACTTCACTGCCAAACTCGAAGCCTTCGCCTTGTTTCAACGGTTCGACGCGCAGATAGACCTCGCCAAACTGGCCGGCGCCGCCGGTCTGTTTCTTGTGACGATGGTGGCCTTCGGCTTTGGCCGTAATCGTTTCGCGATACGCGATCGATGGCAGCTGCGTGATGACCTCGATGTCGTGGCGGTCCTTGATCTGCTGCAGCACGGTCGCGAGATGCAGCTCGCCGAGCCCGCGCAGAACGACCTCGTTGAGGGACACGATGTGTTCAACGTCGATCGAGGGATCTTCGGCTTCCGCGACATGCAGCGCGTCGGAGACTTTCTGTGCTTCCTTGTCTTCCTTCGGCCGGATCGCGAGGCCAAACATCGGTCTGGGCAGCTGGATAGGCTTCAGGTGGAAATGGTCTTCGTCGTGCGAGTCGTGCAGAACGGCGTCGTAGTGCGCTTCCTCGACGCGTGGCACGGCGCAGATGTCGCCCGGAACGGCGTGTTCGATCTTGCCATGCCTGTCGCCGTTGACCTTGAGCAACTGCGTCGCCTTGAACGGCTTGCGCGCATCACCGACAAACAGCTGGTTCCCGGCATCGATCGATCCCTGGTGGATACGGAACAGAGCCAGTCTGCCTTTGAACGGGTCGACATTGACCATGAATACGTGGGCGATGGCATGCGCGTCCGGATCCGGCGTGACGCTGACTTCTTCGGCATCGGGGCCTTCGCCTTTCAGGAAGATGGGCGGGTTGGCTTCGGTCGGGTTCGGCATCAGTCGTTCGAAGATCTGCAGGAGCTGGCGGATGCCGGCGCCGGTCTCTGCCGAGACAAAGCAGACGGGTACCAGATGCTCTTCGCGCAGCGCTTTCTCGAACGGGTCGTGCAGCTGCTCGGGTTCGAGCTCCTGACCCTGCTCGAGATACAGCTCCATGAGCTCTTCGTCGACCTCGACAACCTGGTCGACGATCTGCACGTGCGCTTCCTTGACCGAGCTGAACGCCGTCTCGTCGCCTTCAAGCTGGAAGAAGCAGTCGACGACCTTGGTGCCGTCGGCTGACGGCAGGTTCATCGGCAGGCACTCGGGGCCAAAAGCCTCCTGGATGTCGTTGAAGACCTTCTCGAGGTCCACGTCCTGCGCGTCGATCTTGTTGACGATGATCATGCGGCTCATGCGCTGGTCGTGCGCGGCGTCCATCATGCGACGCGCCATCATCTCAACGCCTTCCGCGGCATTGATGACGATCGCCGCCGTCTCCGCAGCCGGCATGACCGAGAGGGCGCGACCGAAGAAATCGCGGTATCCCGGCGTGTCGATGAGATTGACGTGAATGCCCTCGTGATCGAGGTGACAGACTGAGTTGTACTGTGAATGCCCGACTTCTTTCTCGCGCGCGGTGAAGTCGGAAACCGTAGTGCCTTTTTCAATCGAGCCTTTCTCGGAAATTTTCCCTCCGGCCTGGAGCAGCGCCTCGGTCAGCAGGGTCTTTCCCGCGTGGCTCGGTCCCACAAGGCAGACGTTACGGATGTCAGCAGTAGAATAGGGCATGAGCTTGTCCTCTCAGTCTTGTTATGCGGCAAGCTTAGCGCGCTGAAATCTGGGCGGATATTTCGGTTTATCACCGTATTGTTGCGGCCGCGGGGCCTGCTGTCCCGCCGCGCTAGAGCTTTGCTTTTATGATCTCGCCGCCTTTCATTATAAGCGCGAGATTCGCCTCCGGGTCGGCCAGCACCGACAAATCGTCGAGCACCTCGCCATTGTGCAGCAGCAGGTCCGCGACCCAGCCCACGCGAATCTCGCCAAAATCCCCGTGGCGATTGAGTTTGCCGGACATGCGAATGATCTCGGCGCTCTCTGCCGTGGCCTGGTGCAGGACTTCGGCGTTCGACCAGAAATTGGCACGTTCGGTGAATTCGCGCGGCAGTCCCTGGTACTGACCGAAGATGAAGTCGGTCGAGAAGCCGGTCGTTATGTCATATTTCTTGATGAGCCTGATCAGGTTCTCCTGGCCGGCGCGCACCTGGCGAGCCTTCCGCTTCTGCAGGTCGGGCAGGTCCGGGATGCCGATGAGCGAGCGGAAGATGACGAGCTGGGTGCTGATTGCAACGTCGTTGGCCTTGACCAGCTTTGCGGTCTTCTCATCGATCAGCAGGCCATGCTCGATGCATTTGACGCCGTTCTCGACGAGGCGCGTGACTGCCTCGCTCGTGTACGCGTGAGCCAGCACGTAGGTTCCCCAGTCGCCGGCTGCCTGCACGGCGGCACGAATCTCAGCGGGTGACGGTTGCAGCGAATGGATCGGGTCGAAATCCGACATCACGCCGCCGCCGCCCATGATCTTGATCTGCGTCGCACCGTTCTTGAGGTTCTCGCGCACCGCGACGAGCGTTGCGTCGACGCCGTCTGCAAGTATCGAATTGTCCGAGGCGAGGTACGGGCTCGTGCCGGTATGGGTCGGATGCGGATCGTAGCGATTGCGCCAGTCCCCGTGGCCCGCTGTCTGCGAAACGATCGCTCCGGATGGGAACACGCGCGGGCCGTATAGCTGACCACTGTTATAGGCGCGCGCCAGGTCCGGGTGCGTGCCACCCGCGTCGCGGATGGTCGTGAAGCCGTGATCCAGGAAGAACTTCGCGGCCGCGACTGTGCGTGCGCCTACCGCAGTCGCGTGCTCGCCACCTGAGCCTCGCGGCGTGTGCATGCTCAGGTGCACGTGCAGGTCGATGAAGCCGGGAGTCAGAATACGGTTGTTGCCGGCAATGACCGTGGCACCCTCGGGCGCGGTGATAGCGTCATTGGAAATGGCCTCGATGACGCCATCGACGACAAGGACGTTCCCGCGCGACAGCTTCGCGTCGACACCGTTGAATATGCGCACGTCATTGATGAGCACCGCCTCGGCCCAGGCATTGGCGGCAAGGACAGTCAGACAGAGCGTAAGCAGGCTGCGGCGCATTGGCTTCTCCCGTTTGTTGTTGTTATCCGGCAGTGCTGACTATCGTGCTACGCTCGCGGAACGACTACAAGGGGGTGTTCATGATTCGACTGCTCGTCGCATTGGGTTTCCTGACCGCCGCTGCCGCAGTTAACGCCCAGGCCCACAGTTCCCAGTACACCGAGGACTACCAGCGCGAGGCGTTGGAGCTCTTCCGCGACATCATCGGGATGCGCACAGCTGCCGGGCACGGTCAGGTCCCGGCCATGGCTGATTACCTCGCCATGTACTTTCTCGACGCCGGCTTCGACGGCGAGGATGTGAAAGTCATTCGGCAGACCATATCGACGGGCGAGGAGGTCGCTTCGCTGGTTGTGCGTTTCCGAGGCAACGGACTTGCCAACCGCAAACCCGTCTTGCTTCTGGCCCATATGGACGTCGTCGATGCAATTCGCTCCGATTGGGTGCGCGAGCCTTTCGTGCTGATCGAGGAGGACGGCTTCTTCTTCGGCCGCGGCACGTCCGACAACAAGACTGGCGTGACGGCGCTGACGTCGGCGTTCCTGCGACTGCAGCGCGAGGGATTCACGCCGACGCGCGATCTCATTGTCGCGTTTACAGGTGACGAGGAAACGACGATGGAGACGATCCAGCACCTGTTGACGGACCACCGCCAGCTCATCGATGCCGAGTATGTCCTGAACAGTGATGCCGGCGGCGGTTACCGCGACCTCGACCACAACGATGTTTCCTACAATCTGCAGGCGGCCGAAAAAACCTACGTGACATACGAGCTGACGATGCGTAACCCGGGCGGTCACAGTTCAGTGCCTCGATCAGATAACGCGATTTACGAGTTGGCCGCCGTGCTGAAAAACATCGAGCAACATGAGTTTCCGGCCCGGATGAACGAGGTAACGCAGCGGTACTTCGAAGAAATGTCGTCGCTTGTAGAGGGTGATGTCGGTGACGCGATGGCGTCTTATGCCCGCGATCCCAATGATCCTGCGGCGCGCGCAGTCCTCAGCAAGTACCCTGCCTTCAACGCGACGACCGGAACAACCTGCGTCGCGACCATGCTGAAGGCAGGCCATGCCGAGAATGCCTTGCCGCAGACGGCGACCGCGACGGTTAATTGCCGGCTGTTCCCTGGCGTCCCCGAGACCGAGGTTCGCGAGCAGCTCATGCAGGCGGCCGGCAATCCCGATCTCGAGATCACGATCGCATTTCCCGCCTGGGAGGGCCCCATGTCCGAGTTGCGCGAGGACGTTACGGCTGCTGTCGCCGATGCTGCGCGCAGTCAATACGGCGACGTGCCGCTGGTTCCGTACATGGCGTCGGGCGCGACAGACAGCCTGCATACGCGCATGGCCGGCATGCCGTCGTACGGGACTGGCGGTTTGTCGATGCGGCCAGAGGACATGTTTGCCCACGGCCTCAACGAGCGTGTCCCGGTCGACTCCTTCTTCAAGGCCCTCGACCACTGGTACAACCTGTTGACAGACATCGGCAGCGATAGGGCGCGCCAATAAAATGAGGCGCCCATTGCAGGCGCCTCAAATGCCATAGTTCTTATTGTTTATGGCAAGGGGGGTTCGTCAGAGTCGGGTACCTCCATTGGCCGGGTCGTCGGTCCAGCCGAGGGCCGCCCAGTCGAGTCCCGCACCGGTATGGCAATCGCCGCAGGCGCCGTTAAATCCGAGAGCCTGCTCTTTCGGGGCGATCTCGTGGTTGACCGAGAGGTACATTACGGTGTCGGCAAAGTCGAAGCTGCCGCTGTAGCCCTGACCCGTAATTGCATCCGCATCGCGCAGTGCGAGATCCCAGTCGTAGGAAACCCAGAACGGGTTCGGGCCGCCCGCCATGCCAAACAGGTGTGGCACGAGAATCTGGTTGTCGTCCGTATCGTACGGCTGGTTGCCAATCATCTTCTTGAACGGATAGATCATTGCGTTCGGGTCGCTAAAGTCGCCCTGCGGATCCGCAAGTACGGCTGGCTGCGTCGTAAATGTGTCGTTGACGTTGATCAGCGCCTTCTCATACTTGCCGTTGAACCACAACAGCGTCGGACGTACGTTGTTTGCCCATACGAACGAGCCTTTCTTCTTGTCATAGGTTGCGCGTCCCGTGGCCGGATCGATCGGAATCGGATCGATATCCTGGCCAGCGTCTTCCCAGTACCACTCGACTTTCGTCGACTGATTGCGGGCGAATGCCGGGATGTGGCAGGCCTGGCATGCCAGTCTCTGGTGCGCGGTTACAGTCGTAAGGACGCCCTCGACCGAGCTGCCGGCGTGGATATTCAGTGCGTTGCCGTGGCAATCGTCGCACTGTTTCATCTCGCCTTCGTCAACTGAGTGGTACGGCATACCGCCGATACCGTGTGACAGCATATTGCCGTCGACATCGCGTTCGACCTGGTGGCAGGCAACGCATTCGAAGTCGGCGCCGTCCGTACCCATGTGCACGTCGTATTCACGGGTCGTGTTAACGAGTGACATGGACAGATCACCATGTTTGACGTTGTCGCCACCGCCTGCCTTGGCATGGCAGTCAATGCAGTTGTCGATCGTCGGCCTGCCGCCGTTCATCGCAACGCTTTGGGCGACGAGCTGCAGGTCAACCGCAGGTTCAGGCAGTCCTGCCGTCGTCTTGGCTTTTGCGTACGTCGTCGTCTGATCATGGCAAACGAGGCAATCGGCATTGTCGGGATCGCCAAAATCAAAGGCCTGGTTGGCGTAGCCGTAACCTGCATGGCAATTCGTGCAGCGGCCTTCATTCGATGGAACGGCAATGCAGAAGTTGTTCAGGATGTCGTTCTTGCCGTGGATGCCGCCTTCGAATCCTTCGATATTCGTGGCGACGCCTTCCCACGTAAAGTGACCCGTGGTGATGAACTCGTCGGCGATCTTGCCGTGGCAGTTCAGGCACGACTTGGTGCCTTCATAGGTGTTTTCGGTAAACCAGCCTTTGTGCAACTGGTCGACGGAGTAGGCACCGCTGGCATAGGCGTTGCAGTCGCGTACGTCGACAACACCGTCGCCATTGATGTCTTCCTCTGGATCTGCGACGCCGTTAGCGTTCAGGTCCCAGCAGTTGATGCCATCGGCACCGTCTGCGCCGGCAGCGCCGGCAGCGCCGGCAGCGCCCGGGGCGCCATCGTCGCCTTCACAGCCTGCCAGTCCTAGTCCAAGTGATACGAATAGCAGGAGAAAGGCGTGTCTAAATAGTCCATGCCTTCTAATCATGATGGGTTCTCCCTACGGAGTGAGTGGTCCGGAGTTCGCGCGAGTTTTTTACAGTTTTGCGCGGCATTGTTATTCCATTAGAGTATTAGATTATTCTAATAATCTGCGTCGTATCTTCCGCTTTCGCGGCCATTTCTCAATAAGGTGGATCATGAACCCGGGTAGGGACATTCACGTACGTGCCAAGCGGTAGAGGCTGCATTGAATCGCGCCTGCATTTGCCGCATCGTAGGCGCATGAAAGGCGATACCCGCAATCGCATACTCGTGACCAGCCTGCTGCTCTTCAATGAGCACGGCGAGCCAGGGACACCGACCAATCTCATCGCCGATGAGGTCGACATCAGCCCGGGTAACCTGCACTACCACTTCAAGCGCAAGGAGCAGATCGTGGCGGCGCTGCTCGACGAGTTCCAGGCCGACGCCCGGCGCGTGCTGGAGCCGCCGCAGGAGTCGATCTCGATCGATGATTTCTGGGTGTTCCTGCACGACCTGCTGGAACTGGCGGCCGGCTATCGCTTCCTGTTTCGTGACCTCGAGGCGCTGACAGCGAGTTATCCACGTGTCGGCAAGGTACTCGGCCAGTTCGCGAAGACCCTTGCGCGTCTGTTCGAGATCTACCTGAGATTCTTGACCGCATCCGGTTGGCTTGGGATCGATGACAACGACGCGCCCGTGGTTGCGCGCAACCTGGCGGTTATCGCGCTCTTCTCCGAGCGTTTCGATCAGCTGTCAGGGGTGTCGGCCACCGCGGACGACAATGCGTTGCGCATCGCCGGGTCGATTCTCAATGTGCTAAAGCCGTTCTCGGCCGCGGACACGGGCCATTACGTCGAGGGGCTGGCGGCTCACTACGAGCCGTGATTTCTGGCTGGCCAACGCCGCTCTCGGACATCCTGTCCTCTGCGGCATAAATGCGTCCCTGCATAAAAAGCGGGGCCGCGAACGGCCCCGCAAGCAGAGAAGCTGCTGTCAGGGGGGGTTGATCAGGCAGCTTTCTTGAAAGTTTCGCGAACGCGATCGCGAGTCTCGTCAACTCTCTTCTCGACGTCTTTGCGGAAGTCCTCAACCTTGTCTTCCCACCGGTCGAATACTTTCTCGCCGTCTTTGGCAAACTTGTCGAAGTCCTTGGCGAACTGGCCGACTCTCTTGTCGAACTCGTTGTAGCGTTTGTCGAACTCTTTCTGTACGAGTGCGTAAACGCCGAGGCTTGCCATGAACGTCTTGTTGGCGAACTTGAACGGAACGGCAATGCGGCTGTCTTCGAGCTGCTCGAAGAAGGTCTTCTTCGGTGCAGGTTTCTTCACAACTTTCTTTGCCGGTGCTTTCTTTGCCGGTGCTTTCTTGGCTGCAGGCTTCTTGGTCGTCGCTTTCTTGACCGCGACCTTCGTCTCTTCAACCTTTTTGGCTACCGTTTTGGGGGTTTCAACTTTGTCGATCATCTCTTACGTCCTATTTGCTGGTTTTCTTTGAGGTCTTGGCGGCCTTCTTACGGGCAGCCGTTTTCTTGGTAGTACGCTTGCTGGCGGTCTTCTTCTTTGCGACCTTCTTCTTCGCAGCAGGCTTACCCTGTTCATTGAGAAGCTTGATAATCTTGTTCAGCTTCCTGTTGATTGCGTCGATGTCGTTCTTACTCGGCACGTTCAGGCGGTCCATGGTGTCGGCAACGCGCGAATCAAATGCGCTCTGCAACTTGTCGAGCCGCGACTTGTCGCGTACCTGGTCGAGAAGACCGGATGCCTTCGACTGAGCATCGTCTGCCATCTCGCGGATCGTGCCCTGAACGTCGTCGATCAGCGTTTCGGTGCGGTCGGTCGTCTTCTTGCGAAACTTCTCGCCCTCTTTGACGAGGGACTCGAAACGCTTGACGCCTTCCTTGCGCGCGTCGGAGAGGGCCCCGAGGCCAGCTACGAACGCGTTCTCGAGCTGCCCGGCCAGATCCTTGACGCGGACTTCTGTATCTGTCTGTTTCTTGGTAGATTTCTTGCCTGCCATGGTGTGTCTCCAGCGGGTAAGTTCCTTACGATGATTGAATCCTAGCTGCTAGGATTAGGGTGTTCACACTAATAACGGACGATTTTTTGGACTTAGGGAATGAGAATTCGGCGCAGGCATAACCTGGGTATGGAGGAGGCGAGAAACCGGGCCGACCGCATTGCGGCCGACCTGGGTCCACAGCTTTCGCTGCGCTCGAATTGGCAGGGCGATAATCTGATGGTCACCGGCAAGGGTGTGAGCGGCCATCTGCGGGTCGCCGAAGATGAAATCGAGATCTACGTCAAACTGGGTTTCGCGCTGAAGCTGATGGAAGGACCGATCCGTTCGGTGATTGAACGGGCGATCGATGAGGAACTTGCCTGATCTGCTGTCCTTTGCCGCGCCTCAGGTGGTGGATTGCAGGACGCAGCTATCCGGGAAAGAGGCCGGCACGTTCCATTTTGGCTGATCGTGCGTGTGCATTGCCGCCGGATCGAGTTGGCCGGGGCGCTGCCTGAGCCAGTCCAGCAATGCGTCACGCGTCCGCGGCAGATCCTGTGCAATGTCCAGGCCGCCGTCGTCGATTGCCGGAGTCAGGATGTCATCGCCGCCAAGCGCGAGGAAGTCGTTGGCGATGACGCGAATGCGGTCTTCGTCGCGGATCTCCCGGCCATCGTCGAGTCGCATCACGACCTGCATGCCATCCGCTTCGCAGCTGACGAACACGCGCATGCCGGCAATGCCCGGCTTGCGGTTTGTGGCCGCCTTGCGCGAGATGATCTCACGCAGCGTCGCGCCGCTGATCTCATGAATCGTCACGAGATTGTCGAATGGGAACATCTCGTAGACTGCGCCAAAGGTCAGTTCGCCGGCGGGCAGAGAATTTCGAATGCCGCCGATGACGTTATGGATCGCGATATCGCCCTCAAAGGAATCGAGTATGGCCTCGGTCATCAGGTTACTGAGCGCTGACTCGACATCAGCTGTGTAACGAAACGGCTCGGTCAGTGTGACGCCGAGCTTCTCGAGCTTGACCTTCTCGGCGGAAACCCGGGCTCCTTCCACGATTGCCGCAACCTCGGGGTGGCCCTGCAACGCCTGGCCTTCGTAGCGCAGCGTCGGTGTCAGTACAGCGGCCGGTACCTGCGGGGGGTATATGCGGCGGTCCAGGATCGAACCGCTCGACCGGTCCATGACAAAATCTGTGCGGCTGAATGCGCGCGTGCTCGAATAGCTCGATGTGATCGATATGCCGTTCACCACGTGCGCAATGCCCTCGTGCACGTGTCCGGCAACGATATGGTCAACCAATCCGGCAGGGAGTTCCCGAGCCACGCGCATGATCTCTCCGTCCATCCAGCATGAAGACGTGTCGCGCGGATTGTCGAACGCTGTGCAGCGGCTGCCGGCGTGCGCGGAGACGATCACGAGCTCGGCGCCGTCGGCGCGCAGCCGGGTCGCCTCGCGCACGATGGCCTCGGCAATTGGCTGGAGGCGCAGGCCCAGAACGTTGGCGGCGATTGTCGTTTGCAGTGAGTTCATTGATGTGACGCCAACAACGCCCACGCGAAAGCCGGCCACATCGAGCATCACAGACGGATATACGTTGTCCCAGTCGACCAGCTCGCCGGTCGATACATCGACGAGATTTGCGGCCAGGAACGGGAAGTTCGCGTCGCGGGCTCTCGCCTTGAGGGCACCGCGTGGATCCTGCCCCGGCCGCGTGGGGATGGCGTCCGGCCCGATGGGCCCGAAGTCGAATTCGTGGTTGCCGATCGCAGTGGCCGCGACGCCGAGGGAATTGTAAGCCTCGATGATCGGCACGCCTTCCTCGAGATTGGATTCGAGTGTGCCCTGGAACATGTCGCCGGCATCGATCAAAAGGACGGCACCGCCATCGAGCTTTCGCAGGTTTCGCAGTGCCTCGATGTAAGCCGACACGGACACGAGGCCCCTGCGTTCGGCATCCGGTTGCAGTTGACCGTGAACGTCATTGAGGCCAACCAGGGACAGCGTGACGACGTCCTTGCGCGGCGCCGGCGTGGTACAGGCGGTCAGCAGGACTGCGGCGATGAGAAGCAGGGTAATCCGGCGCATCGGGGCATTCTAGCCGAAAGCCAATTTGGCGCGAAATCGATATAGTCGCCCCAATGAATGGACTACGATGACCTGATGAGCAGATCGCACCCGATGGAATACAGCGTCCTCGAGGAGATCATCCACGCGATTACGCACGGCGTAGGGGTCATCCTGAGTATCGCGGGCCTTTCCTGGATGCTGTACGTGTCGATTAGTGCCGCCGATCCGTGGCGTATCGCGGCAAGTTCCATTTACGGCGCAACGCTGATTACGCTGTTCCTTGCGTCAACCGTTTACCACTCGATGTACGCATCGCGTCACCGCGAGATTTTCAAGCTGCTCGATCATTGTGCGATCTACCTGCTGATCGCGGGCACCTACACGCCGTTTCTGCTCGTCGCCATGCGTACCGACACGGGATGGTGGCTGTTTGGCACGATCTGGGCACTCGCGACGGCGGGGATTATCAAGAAGCTCTGGTTCCGGCATCGCTTCCCGAAGGTCGCGCTTGCCAGTTACCTCGTCATGGGTTGGCTGGTTGTCGTTGCGGCGCCCCAGGTCGCGAATGCGATCGGACCTAATGGTATGGCGTGGCTGGTCGCAGGCGGCATCAGTTACTCGGTCGGCGCCGTGTTTTACGCGTTGGATCGACTGCCGTTCAATCATGCTGTCTGGCATGTGTTCGTTCTGGCCGGCGGTGTCTGCCATTTCCTGAGCATCGTCTGGCACGTGCTCCCTGCCGCGGTCAGTTAAAGACGTCGAATATGTGGCTGTACTTGATGATGAACTCGCGTCCGGCGGGCGGCGCCCCAATGCCGCGGTCATCCACCTCGTTGTAGACCAGGTACAGCCCCGAGTTGGCTGTGCGCAGCCATGAGAAGCGCAGGTTTGTGCCGAGGACATCGCGAGCCTCGTTGTACTGTACGAGTGCCTGTAACAGGATCTTCGGCGTGAACGAATAGGAAAGCCGCAGCCTAACGAGATTGGCCGTGAAGTCGCCATTCGCGTACGGCAAGTCGAAATCATTGTAGTTGTAAGTGAGTTCCGTGCGGAATGTTTCGCCGATACGGTAGGCGAGGGTTGCCCTTGCCGCAATGCGGTCACCACCGAACTGCCCGCCGATGTTGGCTCGCGTGTTAATGCTGAAAGGCTGCGACTGGTCCGTATAGAAGACGAGCTGGGCCTCGCCGTGATCATAAGTACCGGCAGGGATGACAACGCCAGGCACAATCTCGAACGGCTCGATCACGCCAGCTTTGGTGATGTTGTAGCCGGTGTGGAGCTCGGTGCCGGATTTCCATTCCCAATGGTTGTCTATGTGCAGGAATCCCGATTCCTGGAAGCCATCCGGTTTCCAGTACCCGTTGTAAGAGATATGCGGCCGCAGCTCCAGCAGGCCCCAGAGGTCGTCGGGACGTATGCGCCGCATCAGGAACCCCTGGGCCTTGCGGTAGTTTGTGCGAGCGAGGAATCCCACCTCGGGATTGAAGTTGGCGCCGACATCGGTGTACTGGAGGTTCGCCGTCCAGAATGCCGAGCTATAGCCGTACTTGAGTGAAAATGCCTCGTCGTCACCGTCCAGCCCGGGCGTCTCGGTGCGCGCGGCCCAGCCTTGCAGCAGGGTGTACTCACCAATGCCCCAGCGACCGTCGATCGCATAGGTACGGTTGTAGTCCTGATCGGATGCAACGAGGTGCGAGCCGTCGCCATCGCGGTTCACGAAGATTGCGCCGATAGCAGAACGGTTCGGCAGCTCCTGGTTGACGCGTACGACGCCGAAGTTGTTGGCCGGCGCCACGCCGTCCACGGCCTCGGTGCTCATGTAGAGCAGGCCGACATTGGTGCGTTCCCCAACTTTGCCGGACAGGCGGGCACCACCGTCGACAGGGATCGCCGTGCCGCCCGCGGCGATACCGATGCGGCGGCTGAAAAACATTTCAACTTCCTGGCCGTTGCCGACCGCGAACTGGCCAGCGTTCTCGAGGAAGAACGGGCGTTTTTCCGGGAAGAACAGGTTGAAGCGATCCAGGTTGACCTGCTGTTCGTCGGCCTCGACCTGCGCAAAGTCGGTGTTGACGGTCAGGTCAAGCGTCAGGCTCGAGGTAATCGAATACTTGACGTCAATGCCGAATTCGCTGTTCGACTCAGTGCCTGATACCGTGCCGCCGCGCCGCCACTGGCCCAGAGCATACGGCGTTACCTGCAGGTTTCGCTGGGCAGGAGGCTCGATGCCGCTTAGCGTTCCGGCCCGCGACACCCGGTACAGATTGCGATTGCGATCGAGCGGTGCCCAGTAAGCGATCTCGTTGTTGCGGCGAATATTGCGCTGGAAGTTGATGCCCCATTGCTGCACATCATCACGCCCGTAGCGCAGCGTGCGGAACGGGATTTCAAACTCGGCGCTCCAGCCGTCGTCCGTGATCGTCGCGCGGACCGACCACGCGCCGTCCCAGTTGAGATTAAATGCGCCGCCGCCCGACCCGAAATTGTCGCCCGAGCCCTCCTTGGTGACCTGGCCGTCGTACTCGATCCCGGCAGGGTTCGTACCAAACACGAAACCGTTCTGACGATCGAACAGGCCGTCAATAACAAACAGGAACGCATCGGTGTCTGTCAGGCTCGAGTCCCTGCGACTGTCAGCCACGATAATCGCCTCGGGATTCTCGTCGAAGGCCATGACGCCAACGTACAACGCTTCATCGGTATAGCCGACATAGACATTGGTCTTTTGCGTTGCCGGCAGACCGTCATTGGGCTGAACCTGCCAGAAGCCACTTGCCGGCGTTGCTCCCTGCCATGCTTCGTCGCCAATGACTACGCCGTCGATGCTGGGTGCTGTCGCAAGTGCAATGGCGTTGAGTACCGGGGGACTGTTTCGCTGCGCGTTGTCCTGCGCGAGTGCGCCGGTCGAGCAAATGAGGGTTATGATCAGGGCTCGAGCTAAGGCTGGGATTCCGGCGCATCTGCCGGAGAGACCGGGTGAGGACATGGACTGGATCGGGGCGGTCGGGACTTCGGAGCACGCAGTATACGTGATAGTTGTCGGCAGTTTCATTGCGGCCGTCTGCAATGCTGCTTTTGCGAACGGCGGCGCGATGATTGTACTGGCCATTACGAGTGCAGTGCTGCCGGTCAGTGCGATTGTGCCGATCCACTCGACGCTGCTGATGGGCTCGACAGCGTCGCGGGTAGTCGTATTTCGCGAGCATATTCGCTGGCACATTGCCGGTCCGTTTCTGATCGGCAGCGTCATCGCCGTGGCGATCGCTTCACGGCTCTACGTCGAGTTGCCTGAGCGCGTCATCGCCATTGCAATTGGCGCGCTGATGTTGATTGCGATCTGGCTTCCCGCGGTCAGTTGGCGCCCTCGCATTGCGCATCCCTGGGGCGTTGTTGGCTTCGTCCATTCGTTTTTGTCGACGTTGTTTGCCTATGGCGCGCTGCTGCATGCCGTAATTCTGCATGCCGGTCTGCGGCGCCGTGAGGTCGTTGCCACAATGGGCGCGGCGTTGACAGGCATGGGGATATTCAAAATCACGGGTTACGCCGTGAACGGATTCGACTATCGACCCTATCTCGTGGTCATCCTGCTGTCCGTGCTGAGCGCGTTCGTGGGCACGTGGGTGGGCAAGTTCCTGATTGACCGGATCTCGGAACGGACATTCCGGATCGCGTTTCGTCTTCTTGTAACAGTAACAGCGCTACGCCTGGTGTATATAGGGATATTCTGAGACCTGGCATGAAACGCGTGAATGCGTAAATGTACGAAGTGCGTCACTTGCAGCGCGTAGCTAACCTGAGTATGGGTCAGTGTAAGGAGGTATTCCATGACTAGCATCCTGTGCGTTGTCGAGTACGGTAACTATCCGCAAGAGGTCGTCGCACGGGCCACCTGGTTGGCGAAGGCGAGGAACAGCAACCTGCACCTGCTGGTTTGTGACCCGATCACAGACTATCTCGGCGAGAGCTACGTGTACCTGCTCGAGTCACAACACATTGCTGACACGATTCGTGTCCAGCAGGAAGAGGCGCTCGAGCAAATGGTGGCGGTTATCCAGTCCGAGGGCGTCGAGGTCCATGTCAATCGCTCCACCGAACGTAACGTCGCGAATCTCGTTCGCAACGAGGCTGCCGCGCGCGACCCTGATTTCGTCGTCAAGGGCACGCATTACCACGACCCGTCCGAGCGCGCCTCACTGCGCGACACCGATTGGGATCTGATTCGCGATCTCGAATATCCACTGTGGTTCGTGAAGCCCGGCGAGTGGCAGGAGAAACCACTTATTGTTGCGGCTGTCGATCCGGTCCATTCGCACGATAAGCCTGCTCATCTGGACCAGCGCATCGTCGAACAAGCGCGTGATCTGGCAACTCAGTTCGGCGGCATGCTGGATATTATTCACACGTACCAAAGCATCGAGGAAATCGGCACGCGGGCTACCTGGTCGTTCAAACCTGTGAAGCTGTCGGTTGAGGAGCTCGACATGAAGATCCGGACCGAGCACCGTCAGGCGCTGGATGCCCTGATCGAACGGTGCGACCTCGACCCGGATCGCACGCATATGCTGCCGGGCAGGGCCGATGAAATTCTGCCCTCATACGCAATGGCCAATAATGCAAGTCTTGTTGTGATGGGCGCCTTGGCACGTGGACGGATCAAGCAGCGTATGGTCGGCAGCACCGCCGCGCGCTCCCTGGATCGCATCCCGTGTGACGTGCTCGTCGCGCACGTGCGCGAGCTGGATTAAGACTCAGGCGTATATCTTTTTCATCAGCGGCGCCATGCGTCGCGCGCCGATCATGCTCATCGTTGTGATGAGCCCGGCCATCATTGCCCCCGTGACGCCGCAGGTCAGGATGTCCTGGCCTGTGAGCCACAGCCCGGGAATGGTCGTCTTCGGGCGCAGCCATTTCTGGCGCAGGCGTTCGGGTGAATGCTCGAGGCCATAGAGTTCGCCATGCTGGTAGCCACCGAACCAGTTCGTCGACAGGGGTGTCGATACCTCGTAGTAATCAACCTTGCCGCGCAAATGCGGCAGCTTTTCGTAGACGTACTCCATAAGGCGCTCACCGAGCTGTTCCTTGAAGGTCTCGTAGTCTTCGCCTCGTTTGCCCCAGTTGCCATCGCGCCATTGGTCAAACCATGCGTAAGGTGCGGGCGCGACGATTTCGATAGTCGCTGTGCCGGGGTGTCGATTTTCGTAGTCTGGATCCTTCGCCGACGGGAATGATATGTACACGACCGGGAAGGGTGCGCTTGCATCGTCCATGAACGTCTCGACGGCCGCGTCATAGTCATTCGACGGGTAGATCCAGAAGTTGGTCCGTGGCAGGCCGAGTTCTTCAGCCGTGCCCTTCAGGCCGGCGTAGACGCCGAGGTGCGCAAAACTTGGCTTCACCTTGTCGATTTTCCGGCTGTAGCCGGTGCTCTCGACGACGTCCCTGTCAAGCAGGTGGTGGAACGTGTTGTTGACGCCTGCGGAAGAGATGACGCAGTCGCACTCGATGCGGTGGCCGTCTTTCATATCGACACCGGTCACACGTCCGTCCTCGACCACGATCCGTTCGACCTTGGCGTACGTGAAGACCTCGCCGCCGGCCGCCTGGATCTTCGGGATAATTGACTCGGCAATGCGCCAGGAGCCGCCGACAGGGTAGAAGCCACCGTAGAGGTAATGCCGTGCGATCATCGCGTGTGCCATAAATGGCGAGCGTTTCGGCGGCATGCCCATGTCGCCCCATTGACCACATAGTGTGGCGATGAGGTCCGGATCGTCGGTCAACGACGAGAGAACCTCCCAGGTCGTCTTGCCGAATGCGCCCCTGAGTTTCCAGTCCAGCCACGGCTGCATCGCCCAGCGCAATGCGGTTGGCATTCCACGCCCCATGCCGAACGCCTGCAATGCTTCGCCGGAGCGATCCAGCAACTTTATGTAGGCGTCAATAGCCTCGACTTCGTTCGGGAACTGCCGTACCAGGTTGTCGCGAAACTGCTGTTTGCCCGCAATGGCGTTGAAAACCTTGTCGCCAATGTAAAAGCGATCGTACTCGTCGGCCATCGGGGCCCATTTGAGATTGCCGCCAGATAAGAAGTCGAACATCTTACGCGAACGCGTGGGTGCGCCGACTTCGCCGATGTAGTGCACGCCGACATCCCATTCGTAACCGTTACGTTCGTAGGAGTGCGTGTAACCGCCTGCCGTGTAGTGCTGCTCGAGGACGCACACCTTCCAGCCGAGTTCACTGAGCAGCGCCGCGGTCGTAAGACCGCCCATCCCCGAGCCAATGACAATCGCGTCGTAGCTGTCGGCGAGCCGGCCTGGCCGATAGCGGTAACCGATTCGCAGCGTGCTTGGTTTCATGGCCATTGCTACTGCCTGTAGACCTTGCCACCCTTCATGACGAAGTCGACGTCGAGAAGCTCGCTGATGTCGTCAAGCGGCGAGCCGTCGACAGCAATGATGTCGGCCATCTTGCCGGTCTCGATGGTGCCGATCGCATCGGACATATCGATCAGGTCAGCCGCGTTGATCGTCGCAGACACGATGACATCCATCTCCGACATGCCGGCCTCGACCATGAGTACGGCTTCTTCCGCATTGGTGCCGTGCGGCGAGATCCCGCTGTCGGTGCCGTAGGCTACGCGGACGCCAGCTTTGTGCGCTTTCTCGAAGTTGCCTGCCATGTCGTTGCCGACGCGGATTGCTTTCTCGACGACGGCTTGTGGCATGAAATCGGACTCGACTGCGTGTGTCGCGACAGTCTTGCCGGCGAGCAGCGTCGGCACGAGATAGGCGTCAGTTTCCTTGAACAGCTTGATGGCTCGCGGGCCCGTGTAGGTGCCGTGCTCAATGCTGTGTACGCCGGCCTCGAGCGCCGCGATAATCCCGTCTTCCTCGTGCGCGTGGGATGCAACCTTGCGCCCCATCCGCTCGGCCGCTCGTACGATTTCCCGAATTTCGTCCGCCTCCATCTGCTGGCCCGTGCCGGTCCGGCGCTGCGTCATGACACCGCCCGTCGAGGTAATCTTGATCAGGTCGGCGCCGTACTTGATAACGTTGCGCGCAGCGCGACGACAGTCGTACGGTCCGTCGCAAACATTGGGGGACGTGTATATCTCCATCAGGGCAGGGCTGACACCGCTGATGTCCGCATGACCACCCGTGATGCCGACCCCGCCGGCAGCGATGATGCGTGGACCGTCGATCCAGCCATTGTTGATGGCATCACGAAGCGCGTACATCTCTTGCGGCGACGAGCCGACATCGCGCACGGTCGTAAAGCCGGCCATCAGCGTGTTCATTGCATAGTAGGCGCTGCGCATCTGCATAAGCTGGTCCGACATCTTGAGCGCATCGCGGTCGTTATCCGGACCGAGCTGTCCCTGCAGGTGAACGTGCATGTCCATGAGGCCTGGCATGACAAAGCTGTCTCGAAGGTCGACGATCGTCGCCCCCTCGACTTCGGCAAAGCCCGTTTGCACGCCAGTAATGCGATCTCCTTCGACGATGATGGTCTGGTTTTTCAGCGGGGCCTTGCCCGGAACCGCCAGCAACTCGCCCGCGTGGACAAGCGTGACGTCGGCATAGGTGTTGCCGGCAAGCGGCAGCAGAATCGTGAGCAGGATCAGGGCGAGGCGGTTGGACATGCTGGCTCCTTTCATCGGATGAGCGGCGCGAAAACGCGCAGCGACGTTACCACAGTCCACTGTGTCAGTAACTGGCGTAATAGTTGACCAGCGCCTCGACGTCACCATCCTCGAGCAAGTCCATCTTTTCTTTCATTTGCTCGAGGAGGTGTTCCCGGGTGCCGTCCAGGTAGGCCTTCAGGGCATACCGCAGATAAACGGGATGCTGTCCGTGCAGCGGATAGCCGAGCGCATCCGCGACATCCGGATGGTCTGGCGGCACATGGCAGCGTGCGCAGTGCATGCCATGCACCTGTTCGCCTCGCCGAACGAGCATCTCGTCATAGGGCTCGTTGAGCGACGGGCGCCTCAGCCGGCTGTAGTGCTCTGCCAGGTCGGCGATATTCTCGTCCGTAAGCAGCGCGACGGTCTGGCACATGGCCGGTTCCGTGCCGCATTGGCGAGCACCGTCTTTGTAGGCGTACAACGCTTCTTCGATGTGAGCGGCCGGGATGCCCGTGATGACCGGCACGAAGTGTATGCCAACGCCGCTACCGTCCTCGGCATGGCAGGACTTGCAGGCTGCTACAATGGCAGGCGCATCGGCAAATGCCGGCGCGACGATCAGCGTAGTGCTGGCCATTAGCAGGGTCAGGAGACGCGTCTTGCGCATAGCAGCACTCCCGGCATATACGATAGAGGAATTTACCTAGCGCGTGGTTGTTTGCCACGCTGCACGCAGCTATCCTGAGACAGTATATTAGCGTTGCATGATATGCCAGTCGGAGTTACCGCATGTGCCTCGCAGTTCCCATGAAAATAACGGCCATTGACGGCTACCAGTGCACTTGCGAAGCGCGCGGGATTGAGCGCGAGGTCAGCCTGTTCATGCTCCAGCACGAGAATGTGCAGACTGGAGACCACGTGCTCGTGCACGTGGGATACGCTATACAAAAGGTATCGGACGAAGAAGCGGCCGAATCCTGGGCGCTGTTCGACGAAATGCTCGGAGAGGAACATGTGTGATACCTGCGGCTGCAACGTGACACCCGGCAATGAGCACCTCGTGGCGCACGAATCTGTTGAGGTCCTCAAAAGCCTGCTCGACGCGAACGATCACCAGGCAGTCCATAATCGGGAGCACTTTGCCCGTCACAACGCGCTCGCCGTCAACCTGATGTCTTCGCCGGGCGCGGGCAAGACCGCGTTGCTCGAGGCGACAATCGATGCGTTCGGCGACGCGTTCCGCATTGCGGTCATCGAGGGAGACCTCGAAACCGAAAACGATGCCGAACGGATGCGCGAGAAAGGTGTTGCGGCCGTGCAGATCAGCACCGGCAGCGCATGCCACCTCGACGCCCACATGGTGCACGATGCGCTGCACGAATTAGCCATCGATGACGTCGATATCATCTTCATTGAAAATGTCGGCAACCTCGTTTGCCCGGCAAGTTTCGACCTTGGGCAGCACCGCAACGTGACGCTGTTGTCGACGCCTGAAGGTCATGACAAGCCCGCGAAGTATCCCGTGATGTTCCGCGCCGCGGATCTCGTGCTCGTGACCAAAGCTGACCTGTTGCCTGTCCTGGACGATTTCGACCCGGCGTACGCCGAGTCCTGCCTGCGAGAGCTTGCGAGCGAAGCGCCGGTCGTTGAATTGTCGGCGCGCAAAGGGACGGGTCTCGATGCCTGGCTCGATTGGCTGCGGGCCGAACTTGCTGCACTGCGCGATCACCGCGCTGCGGTTGGCGCCGGCTAGTGGAGCGTACAGCCACAGAGTGGCTGGATGCGCTCAAGGGGCTCGATATCGAGCGGCCCGTGCGCATCATGAATGTTTGCGGCGGTCATGAGCGTTCCATTTCGATAGCCGGGCTGCGCACTGTCGTGCCCGCAAACATCGAACTCGTCCCGGGTCCGGGATGGCCGGTGTGCATCTGTCCCGAGGAAGACGTTTACGAGGCGATGCAGCTCGCGCTGCACGAGGACATCACGCTCGTCGCGTTTGGCGACATGTTGCGCGTACCCGTCAACGTGCCGAAGAAAGAGCCGCGCTCCCTCGAGCAGGCGAAAGCCGCGGGCGGCGACATCCGGCCGATAGCTTCGCCGACAGAAGCCGTCCGCATCGCGCGCGACAATCCCGGGCGCAAAGTCGTTTTCTTTGCAGCGGGCTTCGAGACCACGACCGCCCCGGTTGCGGCAATGCTTGCAGAAGGTGCTCCAGAGAACCTGCTGGTGTTGTTGTCCGGCAGGTTGACGTGGCCGGCCGTGGCGATGCTACTCGACTCGGGCAAGCCGGGATTCGATGCGCTGATTGCGCCGGGTCACGTGGCGACGGTCATGGGTCCCGAAGAGTGGGAATTCGTCGTCGGCAAACACGATATCCCGGCCGCAGTTTCGGGATTTACGCCCGAGTCACTGGTTGCCGGGATGTACAGCGTCATGCAGCAACTGCGGGATGGCCGCCGTAGCCTCGACAACTGTTACCCGCAAGCCGTGCGACCTGGCGGTAATGCAGAAGCCCGGCGCCAACTCGCGGAGGTCATGGACGTTGTCGACGCCAACTGGCGTGGTATCGGTGTCATCCCGGCATCGGGATTTGCGTTGCGTGAGACCTATGCTGCGCACGATGCGCGACAGCATTTCCAGTCGTACGCCGACGAGTCCCGCAAGCGCGTCGGTGAAATGCCACCCGGTTGCGATTGTGCCAAGGTTGTTCTGGGCAAGATCTACCC
>JAAUYD010281744.1_pt1 | contig 27676 bp, 24 predicted proteins | sample 7278101 | NCBI WGS metagenome assembly JAAUYD01 (sample SAMN14350128, study PRJNA611818) | marine sediment metagenome | isolation source: surface marine sediment (0.6m) | place: French Polynesia: Moorea | collected 2018-08
AGGGATGTAGATGTCTGTTGAAGGGCATTAAGTTAGATGAAAGTCTAATAAGTCAACAAGTAGAGACAAGGATGCACGCCTGTCGGAACTTAACGACTAGAATCCATCTTTTTCAAAGCATGGAGACTTCAATAATTACATAAGCAATGGAAGCAGCCTCAACGGTTGCTCCCCTAGGAGAACCCATAAAATACAATGCTCGATACTCAAACCATTTTAGACGTATTACGACCCGTTCAAGACCCAGAACTACAAAAAAGTTTAGTAGACCTTAATATGATTCGTAACGTTGCTGTAGAGGACGGTAACGTTAGTTTTACCCTAGTGTTGACTACTCCTGCTTGTCCGTTACGGGAATTTATTGTCGAAGACTGTAAAAAAGCTGTGCAAACTTTGCCAGGGGTAGAAACGGTAGAAGTAGAAGTCACCGCAGAAACCCCCCAACAAAAAGCCCTTCCTAACCAACAGTCTGTAGCAGGAACAAAAAACATCATTGCGGTTTCTAGTGGTAAAGGAGGGGTGGGCAAAAGCACTGTTGCGGTGAATATCGCCGTAGCATTGGCTCAAACTGGTGCTAAAGTTGGCTTACTAGATGCTGATATTTATGGACCTAACGTCCCCACCATGTTAGGACTAGAAAATACGGAGGTGCAAGTCGAAAAAAATGCAGCAGGAGATATTCTTCAACCCGCCTTTAATTATGGGGTGAAAATGGTATCTATGGGCTTTTTAATCGATCCCGATCAACCGGTGATCTGGCGTGGTCCGATGCTTAATGGCATTATTCGTCAATTTCTCTACCAAGTCAACTGGGGAAACTTAGACTATTTAGTCGTAGATATGCCCCCAGGAACTGGAGATGCTCAGTTAACGATGGCCCAAGCGGTTCCTATGGCCGGTGCTGTTATTGTCACCACCCCGCAAACTGTCTCCCTCTTAGATGCTCGTCGTGGCTTAAAAATGTTTGAACAGTTAGGAGTTAATGTATTAGGGATTGTGGAGAATATGAGCTATTTTATCCCCCCAGACGCACCAGAACGGAGTTATGACTTGTTTGGTTCCGGTGGAGGAGAAAAAGCCTCAAAAGAGCTACAAGTGCCTCTATTGGGCTGTATCCCTCTGGAAATTGCCCTGAGAGAAGGGGGCGATAAAGGGGTTCCTATTGTTATGTCAGCCCCAGAGTCGGCCTCAGCTCAAGCCTTAACAGCGATCGCTAAAAATATAGCAGCGAAAGTGTCAGTGGCCGCTTTAGCTTAAGATTAAGATTCTCGTATTTTGCTTGACTTTAATTCTAATATGATTAGCAGAAGCAAGATTGCTATTTTTGTGAGGAGTTTTCCCCATTATGATGTCACGGGCTACCAAATACGCTTACCGAGGAAGTCGTAAACGAACAGCCCCTCTGTGGTTATCGTCTTTACCCCAAGTTGACTGGTTATTATTAATGTTAGTGGTGGGTTTAACCACTGTGGGCGGGCTAATGATTCGTAGCACAGAACTCCATGAAACCTCTGTTACTTGGTGGCAACATTGGGTATTTGGGGGTTTAGGAGTGGCGATCGCTTTATTCATCGCCCGTTTTCGTTACGAAAATTTAATGCAGTGGCATTGGCTCACCTACGCTATCACTAATCTATCTTTAGTTGCTGTTATTGCCATCGGGGTAGCAGCAAACGGGGCGCAAAGTTGGATCGAAATTGGCGGGTTTAATATTCAACCCTCAGAGTTTGCCAAAGTGGGCTTAATTATCACCTTAGCAGCTTTATTGCACGAAAAGGATGCTAAAACAATCCCATCAGTCTTACGCATTTTAGGGGTAACGGCTGTTCCTTGGGTGTTAATTATGTTACAACCAGACTTAGGAACGGGTTTAGTGTTTGGAGCGATCACTTTGGGAATGCTTTACTGGGCGAATATGTCCCCTGGATGGTTAATTTTGATGCTATCTCCCATCGTTTCAGCTATTCTATTCAATGTCTTGTTTCCTGGGTGGATCATTTGGGCTATCTTAATGGGGTTGTTAGCTTGGTTTACCTTACCGTTGCGTTTTGTTTCCACTATCCTTGCAATGGCTATGAATTTCAGCGCAGGTAAGCTGAGTAGTATTTTTTGGGGACTGTTGAAAGATTATCAAAAAGATCGTTTAACGCTGTTTTTAGAACCAGAGAAAAATCCTTTGGGTGGAGGTTATCAGTTAATTCAATCTCGTATCGCTATTGGTTCTGGTGAATTATGGGGACGGGGACTATTTGAAGGAACACAAACTCAGTTAAACTTTATTCCTGAACAACATACAGATTTCATTTTTTCAGCGGTTGGTGAAGAGTTTGGTTTTATTGGTTCTATTGCTGTTTTAGTTGCTTTTTGGTTAATTTGTTTTCGCTTAGTGATTATTGCTTGTCAAGCTGACGATAATTTTGGCTCATTACTCGCGATCGGAATGTTATCAATGATTTCGTTTCAGGTTATTGTTAATATTTGTATGACAGTTGGATTAGCACCCATTACTGGTATTCCTTTACCTTGGTTAAGTTACGGGCGATCGGCTTTACTGACTAATTTTATTGCTTTGGGTTTAGTAGAATCTGTGGCTAATTATCGACCGAAAAAGCGATTTTAGATAAGTTTATCGTCTGAACTATAGCAGTTCCCATATTTGTGAGGCTTCGCCGTGAGAATCAGCCGAACGGTAGAAACTCTGCTAGTTTTAGGAGTTAGGAGTTCGGGAGGGCAGGCTTCGCCCGATGCTCCGCAGCAGAAGTTCAGAAGTTGAATATTATATGAAATCCGCTTAATCACTCGACGTTAAAATTCCTTTAGTTAAAATCTCTTGTATCAGTTGAGGATAATCTATTCTTTCCATAAGGCAACCTCTTGTTTTAATGCTAACCGATAATTAAGAATTTGTCCTAAAGCTAAATGAAATTCTTTTAAAATCTATCACTTATTTATACTTCAAAATTTAGCTAACTCTAAATCAAATCCAGGTAAAACATTTTCTCCTGATAAAGTAGTTGGTAATGAAACAATTTCTACTGGTTTATTTTGATGATAAATTTCCACTTGTTGATTTTGTGGATTAATTAACCAACCTAACTTTAAACCGCTATTAACATACTCTTGCATTTTGGTTTGAAGTTGACTTAAAGAATCAGTACGCGATCGCAATTCTATGACAAAATCGGGACAAATAGGGGCAAATTTTTCTTTTTCTTCTAATGTCAACTTATCCCATCTTTCGTTAGCTATCCAAGCTACATCAGGAGAACGTTTACCCCCATTGGGTAACATAAAAACGGTAGAAGAACTAAACACTTTTCCCAGTTTTTTTTGACGATTCCATAACCAAACCAAACCATTTAACTCAGATTCTCTATTACCGCTAATAGCACCGACAGGGGGCATAATTATTAATTCTCCTTGGGCAGTTTCTTCTAATCTCCATCGATCATTGACTTGACAGAGTTGATAAAATTGCTCATCGCTTAGACCAACATTTTTTAAGTTTAAGATGATAGGTTCTGTCGTAATCATTGTTTTATTTAACTATTTGCTTTTAGCTTATCCAATCAAAATAAAGGTAACTCTAAAGTAAATCCAGGTAAAACATTTTCCCCTGATAAAGTAGTTGGTAATGAAACAACTTCTACTGGTTGACTATGACGATAAATTTCCACTTGTTGATTTTGCGGATTAATTAACCAACCTAATTTTAAACCGCTATTAACATACTCTTGCATCTTGGTTTGAAGTTGACTTAAAGAATCAGTACGCGATCGTAATTCTATAACAAAATCAGGACAAATAGGGGCAAATTTTTCTTTTTCTTCTAATGTCAACTTATCCCATCTTTCGTTAGCTATCCAAGCTACATCAGGAGAACGTTTACCCCCATTGGGTAAGATAAAAACCGTGGAAGAACTAAACACTTTTCCTAGTTTTGTTTCACGATTCCAAATAACCACATCTGCGTTAAACTCAGATTCTCTATTACCGCTAATAGCACCAACAGGGGGCATAATCATTAATTCTCCTTGGGCAGTTTCTTCTAATCTCCATTGATCATTGACTTGGCAGAGTTGATAAAATTGTTCATTACTTAAGCCAACATTTTGTATGTTTAAAATTATCGGTTCACTGCTCATCATTGTACACCTTAATTTGTTTACAAAATTTGTGATAAAAATTTCTGACTTCTTTCTTCTTTTGGGTTATTAAAAAAGTCTTCTGGGGTGGCTATTTCTACTATTTTTCCTCCATCCATAAATACTACCCTATCCGCAACTTCCCGCGCAAACCCGACTTCATGGGTGACACATACCATTGTCATTCCTCCATCGGCTAAACTACGCATGGTGTCTAATACTTCTTTAATCATCTCAGGATCAAGGGCAGAAGTCGGTTCATCGAATAACATAATTTTTGGTTCCATTGCTAATGCGCGGGCAATAGCAACCCGTTGCTGTTGTCCCCCAGATAATTGACCTGGATATTTATAAGCCTGTTCCAAAATACCCACTTTTTCTAATAGTTGCATTGCCTTAGCTTCTGCTTTTTCTTTTTTCCAATGTCGTACCCAAATGGGGGCTAAAGTAACATTATTGAGGACAGTTAAATGAGGAAATAAATTAAATTGTTGAAACACCATTCCCACTTCTCGTCTGATCGCTTCAATATTTTTTAGGTCATGGGATAGTTTAATACCATCAATAATAATACTACCTTTTTGATAAGGTTCTAAGGCATTAAACGTCCGAATAAAGGTAGATTTTCCTGAACCCGATGGACCCATAATAACCACAACTTCCCCTTGAGTTACGCTAAGACTAACCCCTCGTAAAACATGAAAGTTATTGTCATACCATTTTTCTACATCTTGGGCAATGATAGCTATTTCTCGGGAAGTTTGGATCATAGTTTTAGTTATCTTTAATTGTTGAACTTTACTTATTTTAGCAATGATCAATAAAACTTTTATAGCATTTCCTGGACTCATGAGGTAAGCCTAATATTCAACTTCTGAACTTCTGAACTCCTAACTCCTAAAACTAGAAGAGTTTGTACCTCGCAAGTGTGGGAACTGCTATATCTATATTTCCAGATTGATTGAAATAGTTACTTAATTCATGGCCAGTTTACACTAAAATAGTATTATTCTCTATTAAAAATATTATGCAGGTTATCTTTTTTGGAACTCCTCAATTTGCTGTACCGACGTTACAAAAATTATTAGATCATCCTCAATATAATGTCATTGGAGTGATAACCCAACCGGATAAAAGAAGAGGAAGAGGCAAACAATTAATTCCTTCAGCCGTTAAAAAAGTAGCGTTAAATTATAATATTCCTATTTGGCAACCGAAAAGAATTAAAAAAGATCAAGATACGCTTTTCCAGTTAAAAAATAGTCAAGCTGATGTGTTTGTGGTTGTTGCTTATGGTCAGATTTTATCATCAGAAATTCTACAAATGCCTAGGTTGGGATGTATTAACGTTCATGGTTCTATTCTACCTCAATATCGAGGTGCTGCACCGATTCAATGGTGTCTTTATAACGGCGATCGCCAAACAGGAATTACCACGATGTTAATGGATGAGGGAATGGATACAGGAGATATGTTATTGAAGGCTTACACTGATATAAATTTGTTTAATAATGCTTATGAAATTGCAGAAAAATTAGCTAATCAAGGGGCAGATTTATTAATTGAAACCTTAGAAAAACTAGAAGCGAATAAAATAGAACCCACTCCCCAAAATAATGATGAAGCAACTTATGCTTCTTTAATTAATAAAGATGATTTTATTATTGACTGGAATCAATCTGCGATCGCTATTCATAATCAAGTTAGAGGATTTTATCCCAACTGTTTTACTTCTTTTCGAGATGATAAATTAAAAATTATAGCAACGATTCCTATTGAAGATGATTATCTACAAGCATTAGATGAAAACTTTGAAGGACTCAAAAAACAGAAAGAAGCTTTAGGAAAAAACGTCGGTAAACCTGGGGAAGTTGTTAGTATAATGAAGCACTTTGGTCCAATTCTTCAAACAGGAGAAGGGTTACTATTACTATCAGAAATTCAACGATCTGGAAAACGTCCCCAGTCAGGTTGGGATTTAGTGAATGGAACCCATTTAAAAGTAGGAGAGATTTTAGGATAAGAGTTAATTTAATTATCTTATTTGGGTTCAAAAAAATCACAATCTTTACAAGAACCTTCAGGATTTACTGCACAATTAATAATCTCTGAATTAGCATTAAAACGACAATTAATGTTACCCAGAATCCAACGACCATCCACTAAAGTTTTTTCTTGACTATCTAATATTCTTTGTACGTAAAGAGAAATCTTTTTTAATTGATAACCCCCCACTTGGTATTGATAATGATGGTGATATTCTAAAATACTGTATGTTTTTCCTTCTAACTCTAAAAAATTACCTTGTTTGGGATTCCAATTTAATTTAAACTTGCCTAAAGATTGATGATTATGACTTAAAATGACTTCTGTTAAAATAGAATTTTGATTCATTCTTGAACTAGCATTATCAATTAACGTCTGTATTATAATCAACTTTCGTTAAATCACAACATTTACTCAATACTTAATAAGATTTGACGAAATTTACCTAGTATGATTATAATACTCAAGCTATCGGTTTTAGTGGGGAACAGTCACTAAAGGTAACAGGGAAAGCTTGGTGTGAGTCCAACACTGTCCCGCAACTGTAATGAAACTTAAACAATCAGTTTCTAAGTCAGAATGCCTGCCGATAACTCAGTTATTCTTATCAGTTGAATGATCAGGATGATGATAATTGTTTCAACTGAAGTATTTTTTAAATTTATCTGCGAGGTACGGATGAGATTTGCATTAATTCAGAATAGGTCAAGTCTAAAAGCTAGTGTTATTTTGACAGTTATAGGGTTATTAATACTAGCACAACCAGCCACAGCACATCACCCTTTTGGTGGGCAAACTCCGAGTAATTTTTTTGAGGGATTTTTATCAGGGTTAGGTCATCCTATTATTGGTTTAGATCATTTTGCTTTTATTCTTGCCAGTGGTTTTTTAGGCATAAAATTTAAGGAAGGATTTTTAATTCCTATTGCTTTTGTGACATCTACATTAATAGGAACTGGTATCCATTTACAAGCCATTAATTTACCCTATACTGAGATTATTATTGCTACTTCTGTAATCATTTTTGGAGGTTTATTAGCTACCAAAAAACATTATTTTTTCTTTCCTAATCTCTCTACCATTATCGTTGCAACTTTAGCGATGGTTGCAGGTATTTTTCATGGTTATGCTTATGGTGAAGCGGTTATTGGGGCTGAAATGAACCCTATTTTTGCCTATTTAGCTGGCTTTGCTATTATTCAATTATTGTGTTCTTTTACTGCTTTTGGTTTAGCTACTGTTATCAATAAACAGTTTCAAAATAAAGCTAATTTTATTTTACGAATCATTGGTTTAGGTATTAGTGGAATCGGGTTTGTATTTTTTGGTTTTGCTTTTGGTGGTTAATATTACTACCAATAAAAATAAGGGGCAATGATAATGATAAAAATTGCCCCTACTAAAGATTAACTAATAAAAATTGCCTCACCAAACCAGTAATCTTTTAATTCGCTAAAGGGTTTAGTTTCTGTACCGAAAAGTGGATTTCCTATGATTAATTCTTCTTTTTCAGTATCAATCCCCATTAACACAACTGCATGGGGAAACTGTTGACTTAACCACCTTTGTTTAACATGAAGTAAAGCTAGTTGTTTACGACTGATTAAGTCTTTTAATGTTAAATCGTGATGATATTCTGGGTTTAATCCTAACTTTTCCATTGCTGCAATTTCCGCTAATGTATTGGTTCCTAAACGATTGGTATTGGTTAATTTTACTACTTCTTTTTCCTCTATTTCTGGATGTTTGCCACTCAATCTTGCTAAAGTTGCAATACTCGCCGGTGAACAAGTAACAGTAGTTGATTGTAATACTACTCCATCAACAATTCTTAATTCTCCTACATCACTAATAATAGGAGAAAACCAATAAAATAATAAGGATAAACAAAAGGTAATAGCCCCAAGTCCAACTAATAATTGATTTCGTCGTTTACTCGATGACCATCCTGATAATTCTAATAAAAATAATAGTCCAAAAATGAAAAATCCAAAGCATAATAATACATTATCAAAAACTGCTTGTATATGTAGGGAAAGAATATGAGGAAAAAGTTGAGGAAGATAGTAAGATATATTAGAGCGATCAATTATAATTAATAAAGTTAAAAGACCAGCTAAACTAATAAAAATGATTCTCGCCGTTTTTTGATGTTTTTCTAACGCATTTTCTGCGGTGATTCCTTTTCTAGCCAAATCATTACCTAAATAACCACCTAATCCTAAACCAATGACACTAGGTATAACTAATTCGATCATATTCTTTATTTCCTTATTTTTCTCTAAAATAGCTAAAGTAATAAGGAAATGTCAGTAGTAGAACTACGGAAAGTTCTTTCATTTATTAGCTATCAGGTTTTAAAAAGGACTAATGTTTCTTATTTCCATTTCAGTGTTGATCATTCATTGTATTGGGTTTCTTAATTATGAGTAATTTATTGAAAATTGGAGAAAATGCTCCCCCTTTTACCCTTAATAATCAAAGTAGTGAAACGATTAAGCTAGAAGATTTTTTGGGACAATGGTTAGTCTTATATTTCTATCCCAAAGATAATACACCAGGCTGTACGACAGAAGCACAAGACTTTACAAGATTAACTCCAGACTTTGAAAAGCTTTCGGCAAAAATTATCGGTATCAGTCCTGACTCAGAAAATTCTCATTGTAAGTTTATCAATAAGTATAATTTATCTATAGAATTATTGTGTGATCTAGATCATAAAGTTGCTGAAACTTACGGAGTTTGGGGGTTAAAGAAGTTTATGGGTAAGGAATATATGGGGATTATTCGCTCTACTTTTATCATTGATCCACAAGGCAACATTGCTTATATTTGGTCAAAGGTTAGGGTTAAAAATCATGCCCAAAAAGTCTTAAATCAATTACAAGAATTAAAGCATTGTAAGTATTAAGCCATCAGCGTTCAGCGTTCAGCTTTTGAATGAAACAAAGCGGTTACCGCGCATTCTGTTGGCGAGGGAACCTCACCAACATTGCTGGTAAGCATTCGTTTAATCTCAGTTACTTCCGATGTTAGGGATTGATGGTTTTAAGCTCATGGCTGAAGGCTGATAGTTCATAAAAATATAGTCAAATATGACATATCCTTATTTTGCCGGTATTACCCTAACTGGGTGAACTACAACACCCTCTATCCCATAGCTAAAGGCATTTGGGACTGCTTGTTATTGAACGATTTGGTTTTCTTTTATTCTTGAGTGCGTCTTACATTCTGCTTGCAAAGCAGAATTACGCACTCGCTTCTTGATTATCTCGATCTGATGTGATCTGCTTTCTAGTACCTATAGAGTCGGATTGTTTACCGACTTCGCACCCCAGAAGGACTTTCACCCTAACAAGTCAGATGTCATCGACTCTTAAAAACCTAATCCATCCGCTCTATAGATTACCATAGATGATAATGTTTGACTATATTTGTATTGAATGTTTACAATACCTGAATGCTGACACAGCATTAAAAAATCCTGACCGAATAAAACATCGATCAGGACATGAGAAATGTCAACGAAAAAGCTTAAGCAAGGGCTGCTTGACGTTCTTTCGCTTCTTTGATGACTTCTTCTGCTACATTACCAGGACAAGGAGCGTAATGAGAGAATTCCATAGAGAATTGACCACGTCCTGATGTCATGGTACGCAGATCACCAATGTAACCAAACATCTCACTTAAAGGAACATCTGCCTTAATACGCGCCCCCATAGGAGTAGAATTTTGGGACTTAATCATGCCACGACGACGGTTAAGATCCCCAATAACATCCCCCATATAATCTTCAGGAGTAAACACATCCACATTCATGATGGGTTCCAATATTTGGGGACCGGCTTTGGGTAGAGATTGACGATACCCTGCTTTAGCTGCTATCTCAAAAGCGATCGCAGAAGAGTCAACTGGGTGGAAAGCACCATCCGTTAAGGTCACTTTCAGGTCAACACAAGGATAACCGGCTAAAACTCCCTTATCAATACTCTGTTCAAACCCTTTTTGAACCGCAGGCCAAAATTCCCTGGGAACGTTACCTCCAGTTACCTTAGACTCAAACTCAAAGCCGCTACCGGGTTCTCCGGGTTCAATGATGTAATCAATCTTACCAAATTGACCCGAACCCCCAGATTGTTTCTTGTGGGTGTAGCTGTCGTTAATGGTTTTGGTAATGGACTCCCGATAAGCCACTTGAGGTTTACCCACTTCCACTTCTACCCCGTGAGTCCGTTTGAGAATATCCACCTTAATATCCAGGTGTAGTTCTCCCATCCCTTTAATGATGGTTTCACCGCTTTCTTGATCTGTTTCCATGTAGAAAGAGGGATCTTCTTGCACCATTTTACTCAAGGCCATAGACATCTTTTCGTTGTCCCCTTTCTTCTTGGGTGAGATGGCCACAGAAATTACTGGATCAGGGAATACCATAGGTTCTAAGGTAGCAGGGGCTTTGGGATCACAAAGAGTGTGTCCCGTTTGTACCGTTTTCATGCCCACGATCGCCACAATATCTCCAGCTTGGGCAAGTTCAACTTCTTCACGAGAGTCTGCGTGCATTTCCACCAAACGACTAACCCGTTCTGATTTTCCAGTCGCATTATTGAGTACCGTATCTCCTTTAGAGATGGTTCCAGAATAGATACGAGTAAAGGTTAAAGCCCCAAAGCGATCGTCCATGATCTTGAAAGCTAAAGCCCGCAAGGGTTTTTCTGGGTCAACATAGGCAAAAGCCCCTTCAATTTTATTGCCTTCTTCATCCATTTCGGGTTGAGGAGGAACTTCTGTGGGGTTAGGTAAATAGTCAACCACTGCATCCAGGACTAATTGTACCCCTTTGTTTTTGAAAGAAGAACCACAATAGGTAGGGAAAAAGGCTAATTCACGGGTTCCTTTGCGGATACAAGCTTTAATTTCATCGACGGTTAATTCTTCTCCTTCGAGATATTTTTCCATCAGTTCATCGTCTTGTTCGATAGCCAATTCAACTAAAGCTTCTCGGTATTCTGCTACTTGTTCCTTCATATCTTCGGGAACGTCTTCGATGGTGTAGTTCATGGGATCGCCGGAATCATCCCAGATCCAAGCTTTTTCTGTTAAGAGATCAACCACTCCCTTAAAGTCACTTTCAATACCAATGGGGAGTACCATCACTAAAGGTTTTGCGGCCAAAATTTCTTCAACTTGTTTGACAACACTGAAGAAGTCTGCACCCGTTCTATCTAGTTTATTAACGTAGATAATACGAGCTACCTTAGAATCGTTAGCATAACGCCAGTTGGTTTCAGATTGAGGTTCTACCCCTCCTGAACCGCAAAAGACCCCAATTCCACCGTCAAGCACTTTTAGGGAACGATATACCTCAATGGTGAAGTCGACGTGACCAGGGGTATCAATAATGTTGAGTTGGTGATCTTTCCAGAAGCAACTGGTGGCTGCTGACTGAATAGTAATCCCCCGTTCTTGTTCTTGTTCCATAAAGTCGGTGGTGGCTGCACCTTCATGCACTTCGCCGATTTTATGGATTTTCCCTGTTAATTTAAGAATTCGTTCGGTTGTGGTGGTTTTTCCAGCATCTACGTGAGCAAAGATGCCGATGTTTCTATAGAGGGTAAGGTCTTTTTTCATATTTACTTTTAGCGTTAGGTTTGACAAATGGTTAGCCTTAACTGAAAGGGTGATACCTACAGAGGACTCGACGTTGCCTTTGATAGCTTAATTGAGCTATGCTAAACCACTCTCGAATATAAGTTTTGAGGTTTTGGCTATCTCAATTCTAGACAATTGACATACTCCACTCCCTAAAGTGAGTGGATTCTCCAAACATCACTATTTTGGATTACTGGCTCGTCCAGACCGCTTAACTATCTCCACTCTCGCAGTAGTTAGCCATAGGCGGGGCTGTCCCCAGTCGTTCAGGTGGTTGGCCTCAGTTTTCGGATGCCCTCCGATACTGTTTATCATCTAATTTTGGTTTATGTAAGCATGGGTTGCTTTTTTGCCTTTTTCATTACCAATTGTAATTTACTTTAAGATATTTTCGCTTTACTTACCACCAGAAAGGGAGGGCAATGCCTACCCTTTTCTCATGGCGATTACCGTTGATGTCTACGATCATCCCCGATCAGTTCCTTAAACAACAACTTAACCAATTTATCCCCAACTCTCGCCTTACCCCATTGTTTGAGTGAGTTTTTACCCCTTGGCTTAGGGTTTTTCGGGGAACTTAAGGCCATGGTACGATGCGCCCACCCAAAAATATAACTGAATTCTTAGCATGAATATTAGAGATTGGTGTTAGTCCGCATTGATCTTGATCACTAATTAGATTTTACGAATTTGTTAAACTAAAAGTAGTTCAGATGATAATTTGTGGTTAGTTAGCTTTTTGATATTTTTATTAGAATCACCAAAAAGAGAACTATCACCCTGTATATGTTGTGGACTTTTTGCACAAAAGTTTTATTAATTAACTTGATGATAACTAAAGGGATAGTAACATGACTACTATAAAAGAAGTGCATCAGTTGATGCAAAAAATTGAGGATGGGGACGTTGTTAGCCGTGCTTTTGCCAGACAAAAAGCATCAGAAATTTTAGCAACAAAAACCATTGAGTTATCCATTAGACAAATTTTAGCCGATCACCTAAATCAACAAAATTTATTGTTAGCTTTAAAAACCGCTGTCAGTGATGATAGCTATTAAGCTCCTTTAAGGAGATTATGGATTATTCTCTGTTATTTTTTCAACGTATCAAAAACAATGAAAACTCCCTTCTAATCAAGGGAGTTTTTTATTATACTGTTCTATTAATAAATGAGGATTTTGTAATCAGAACAGGAGGGTAAACTTATAGAGAAAATTTTATTCAGAAAAGCTGCTAGTTGGATCTACCCCCATACTATCAGCTATTTCGCGTAATACAGTGATTTGCTCATTGAAGTCCAAAGATTCAAGAGTTCCTAACCACTCAGTTTCTTCCTTACCCAAGTCATATTTATCAGGCATAGGAATAATTAGTCCTTCTACCATTCCTTTAGCTAAAAAGTACCAAAAAGCTAACTTACTATTGGCACTGAAACCACCATATTGACGGCTATATTCTGTATCAGCACCACTTACTATATCCCGCATAATTTGTAATTGTTGTTCTTGGGATTTGTTGCCAACTTGTTCAAATAATCCACCAGCGATCGCAGGTTCAGCAGCATTAGGAGCAGCCGGGGTAATAGAAGTCCCCATTTTTTCGTAGATAAACCACAATAAAGCTAACTTGTTATCAACTGTAAAGCCATTAAATATTTCTGCTGCTTTATTCAAATCTGATTTAATTTCTGTATATTGTGACATAAAGTAATATTCCTAATTCTACGAAGCAAATACTTGTTTTTCTAATTGATTAAACATTTTTTTCCTGCTTCTTTATAAAACTTAACATTTTATTAACAATGATTGTATCCTCCATTAGATAGACATTATGACTCTTTCTAAAGATGGAGAAAGCAAAAAATGGTTTTCATTAATTAATAATTATTAATTGATCATCAAAGAAATCTTTGATTGCTTTAATTGATTGAAGATGATAAACTTTTTTAGTCTTTTTTGCTTCTAAAACATAGTCACGATATTTGGGAGTCAAACGTTTATGACATAACCAAAGAGTGTAATAACTCTGCATAGAACTTTTCCACAAAGGACTATTTTTTGGCCAGCCTTTTGGGGGAACAAAAAACCCTGTAATAAAGCGTTTTGTTACCCACCAAAAATGAACATACAAGGGTAAATCAATATAGACTAATGTATCTGCTTTTTCTAACCGTAACCATACGGTTTCTAGAGAACCAAACCCATCAATTACCCATTTATCTTTGCTGATAATTTCCTCATGACTCCGTTTATATTCTTCATAAGGAACTTGAATCCCTCCATCTTTATACTGAATTTTATCTAGGATATAAAGGGGTAAATTTGTCATTTCAGATAATTTTCTGCTTAAGGTAGATTTACCCCCACCAGTATTGCCAAATACAGCTACTTTTTTCATTTTTCTAATGATTTTGTAAACAATTTAAAGTATAAACTTTGACAAACTTCTTTGAGAGGAAACGTAATAAATGTAATAGGATTAATGGTAACAATAATATTACGGATATCCGATTTTGCACCCTTAATAATTTGTTTTGCCACCCAATCTGCTGACATGACACCAATAGGATTCAAATTGCTTTTAAATGGTCCTAAAATTAATTTTCTTACCACACAAGGTGCGTCTAAACGACGCAAGGTAATTAAGTCCCCCCAGGTTCTTTTACTCAGTTCATAAAGAGGACTAATCGCAGGATTGACTTCTGCTTCTGAGGTGTTAATCCAAACTTCTTTACATACTTTATTTTTATTGGTTTTAACGGTTTGAAAAAATGTTTCCATTAACCGCCAACCTGAAAACGTATTTATTTCATAAGAGTTTAAGATGGCTGCTTCATCTCTTCTTCCATGAACATTAATACCATGATTAATAATTAAAATATCAATTTTTACTAATTCAGTTATTAAATCACTTTCGTTTCCGACTTGCCAAGTTAAGGTTTTAATAGGTAAACTTTGATTATCAATGTCTAAACTAATTGGTTTATTTTGAGAGGTCAAACCAACCACCTTTGCCCCATTTAACTGTAATTCTTTCAATAAAGCTAACCCTAATGTTCCCGATGCACCGGTCACTGCAACTGTCTTTCCTTTCAAAGATAAAGCGGTTCCCATAATCTTATCAACTAATGTTAATGTGCCACAATAATAAGCCTTTTGATCATCAAAATGATGTCGCCAATGATAAGGACGATTAACAAACCAAGGGTCAGGAAGTGTGGTAAAATCACCAGGGCGGTGAGTAATATCGGTCAACTCGTCTACGTAGGGGACTCCTGCACCACGGGCGATCGCTCCCCCTAAAAAGGTTAAGGTATAAATGGAACCAGACCAAGCCAACCAACTACAGGGGACGTTATAGTAATAACAAATAACCCCAGGAATGAGGCTTAAGGTGAGCATTACCAAGGCTTCAGGAACATCATTATACCAATGTGCCTTACGATATATTTCTTCACTGACAGGGGTTAAGTCGGGTCGAAATACCTTGTGATGCCAACCATGAAGACGGTATAAAGGTTGCCAATAGTGGGAAAGGACATGATAACAGTCCCGAACAATTTCTACCCAGACAATGGTACTTAAAATAAGGATAACAGCAAGGGTCAAATTATTGATCATAAATTAGCTAGTTTTTGGTCTTTATAACTGATCTATTGGAATTTTATTCTAAAAGCATAGCAAAGTACAATTCATTATAAACTCCAAAAAATGGAATTAACAAGTGATGTTTAGAATCTTACCTGAAATAACACGGAAGCATGAAAGCCATCGTCTTTTAAGCGATGGATGAAAGGCGACTCGAATGGTTTTAACCATATGTATCTGTTTTTGAGTTAATCTTGCAAACCCATGCAAAATATATGTTATGATGTGTTCATGGCTATTTTAACTCTGACACTTAAGCTTCCTTTTTATCGGTTAAACCAGTGTAAAGTACAAGAGTTTGACCGATTAACTGAGTTGAATACGAGTATTGCCAATCAGTTATTAGAAGTGTCCAAAACGGATAGAAGAAAATATACCAGCAAAGACTTTAATCATATTGAGATTGGGTCAGGTTGGATTAATCAAACTATTCGTAATAGCTGTGCTGCAACTAAAGTCAAGAAGTTTAAATGTTTGCCCCTTGAAGTCAATAATCAAGGTTGGCGAATTGAGAAAAAAGGGGATACTTATTCGGTTGCTTTCTCAATTATCAGAGGAGTTAAAAAGCGTATTCCTTTATCTATTCATCAATCTAGTCATACCGATACTTTAGATAAAATTATGGCAAAAAAAGCTAAAAAGCGGTGCGACCCCGGCGATTTGCAATCGCCTAGGGAACGCGCACCAAGAAAAGGCAGTCTTAAGCTATGGAAATCTAAGAAAGGTATTTGGTATGTTTTGTTATCAGTATCAATGGATGTTCCTGATGCTAAACCAGTTAAAAACTGGATTGGAGTAGATAGAGGTCAAAATCAGATTGCTGTTGCTTCGTTGCCTAATGGGTTTGGTAAGTTTTGGAATGGTCGTCAAATTAAACACTTGAGAAGACGCTATCAAAAACTTAGAAAACAACTCCAAAAAGCAAATAAGCCCAAAGTAATTAAACGATTAGAATCTAAAGAAAGACGGACTATAACCTATATAAATCATTGCATTTCCAAGCAGTTAGTCCAGTTTGCGTCATCTTATGGCATGGGATTAAGATTTGAAGACTTGTCTAACATTAGGCAAACTTCAAAGCAATCTAAACTCGTCAGGTCTGATGCTGGAAATAATCGCCATGCTTGGTCGTATTTTCAGTTAGAAACACTAACTCGTTATAAAGCTATCAAGAATGGTGTTCCTTTTGAACTAATACCAGCCCCATATACTTCTAAATCTGATCATCGTCACGGTGTAATTGGTAAAAGAAATGGACATTGGTTCAGGGGATTTGATGGTTATCAATGCAATAGTGACTGGAATGCTAGTCAAAATATAGGTCAATGGTTAGGTTTTTCATGTCCTTTAGACCTTCAGAAAACTGTATTTGTAATGGATGCAGACGGTTTAAAGGATGGGGTCAATGGGAGTCCCCCGCGCCTAGAGGTTATTTAAACAGGTGGATTTATCCCCTGTTTAGATAACCTCTAGAATCCCTGTCGATTTATCGCAGGGAGTCTCAATAAGGTTAAATGTTAAGATAATAAAGACGGCATTTTTTCAGCATCTTCTGTTACCCAACTAGCAAAACGTTTTGCTAAAGGAGGCGCAAATACAAAAGTGCTAGTAAATCCTGAGAATAAATGTAATCCTTGGAAGTGATCAATTTTACCCACTAAAAAGTTAGCACCAGGACAAAAAGCAACTAAACAATTATGTAATTTGCCAGGTAAATTTTCTAACTTAGGTAGTATTTTACCCACCCCTTCACGAATTGTTTTTTCAGCTAAATGACGATCAAAGTTTGCTTGAGGATTAGTTATAATTTGACTTATTTGACCTAAACAAAAATGACCATCTCGAAATTGAATAGCACCAGGTTCCATAACATCAGAAATAATTTCATCACTGGGATGATTCCATAAAGATTCAAGCTCTAAATCTCCTGATTTTTCTTCAATATCAAGACGGTTTAAAATAGCTGGCATCACTAAAGTTTTCAGATTAATATCTACGGTTGATGTTAAGATTAACTGGGAATGAGTAAAATAAATATTAACAGCAATACCAATACTTTTTAATAAAGAATGACTTAAACCTCCTGCACAAATGACTACATTTTCACTGAAATATTCTTCTTGAGGAGTTTTTACCCCTGTAATGATTGTATTTTGAGATAATAGTTGACTCACTTCTTCATAATTAATGGTTCCACCTAATTTTAAAAAAGCTTGCTGATAACCATTATTGGTTTTTTGTGGGTGAATATGTCCATGAGGTAATTTAAGACATCCTGAAATAGCATCAGTATTCAATAAAGGTTCAATTTCAATTGCTTCTTTCGGGGTTAGTAATTGAGGTTTTATCAAAAATTTTTGATAATCTTCTGCGATCATTTCAGGATCTTTATCCGCTGGCATTGTTAACATGAGATCCAGTTCTCGAAATTCAGTATTGTATCCTAACTCTTGTGATAAATTATGATGAATTTCTCTGCTTTCTTGACATAATTTATTAGAAAAATCATCCGTTCCAGACCAATAAGCAACCCCTCCATAACTGTAACGGGTTGCATTAGAATAATTAGGGTCTTTTTCTAATAGTAAAACTTTCAGACCTTTTTTAGCTAATTCATAACTTAAAGCTGATCCCGTAATACCAGCACCAATAACAATCCAATCAAAATTTTTCATATTCTTCTTATATAATTTTTATTTATTTTATCATCAATGACTAATTAATTAGTAAAAATTTTTAAATCTAAAACAACTGAGCATGATATAATGATATTTATAAATTCTAATTCTCACTTCATGAATCTGCTTCCTAGACGCTATCATCGTATCAAACAAGTTCTTGAAAAAAGACAACCGGACTTAACGGTTTTAACAGAGGATGTTCATAAGCCGCATAATTTATCAGCCATTATTCGCACTTGTGATGCTGTGGGAATATTAGACGTTCATACTATTAATACAACCGATGAATTTCCTACTTTTTCACAAGTTTCCCAAGGGAGTGATAAGTGGGTATTTCTTCATACTCATCCAAATATTCAAACAGGTATAACTTATTTAAAAAGTCAAAATTTTGATATATATGCGGCCCATCTTACCGAGCAATCTTTAGACTATCGAGACATTAATTATACTCAACCTACAGCTATTTTATTAGGTGCAGAAAAATGGGGAGTTAGTGAACAAGCAGCGAATTTAGTGGATGGACATATTATCATACCCATGTTAGGAATGGTACAATCCTTGAATGTGTCTGTTGCTGCTGCGGTCATTTTATTTGAAGCCCAACGCCAGAGATTAGCAGAAAAAATGTATGATACAAGCAGATTAGATGTGGATAGATACCAGAGAATTTTGTTTGAATGGAGCTATCCAGCCCTAGCAACAATATATCAAAAAAAAGGAGAAAATTACCCATCTTTAGGGGAAAATGGGGAAATTCTTCAGAAAAATTCTTAATAAGTACAAACCCATTCAAGGTTGACTCTAAGAAATTTTATCTAGGGGGATGACGATCGGCATATACGTAGGTTAAATTAGTGTTTAATTAAATTTACCTAAGGGTTTAACATGAAGTTTCCAATAGATACAATTTTACCAACCACTGCGGTTATTAGCCTAATTGGCGGAATACTTAACATTAATCCTTCCTCTGCTGCAACCATAGGGTATGATTTAAAGTTTTTTGATAATTTAGATAATCAAGTTGGTTCTGGTGAATTTACTTATGATTCTCACACAAGTACCTGTATTCAAACACAACCCTTTGGTGATTCCTGCGATCAAGTTAATGGTTTTTTTGTTAATACAGAATTAGTTAGTTTTTCAGCAAATATCTCAGGAACTGAGTGGATATTTGATGATCGATCAGGACAACTTTGGTGGGATGAACAATCTAATAGTGTTCGAGGTACAATTGCGAGTAGAAGTGATATATTGCTAGGCGAACAATGGTTTTTTGGTGATCAATTTTTTAACGAGAATTTTTTATCTATTGAAGGACAAAGTGGGGGAACCTGGACACAAGTATTAAATGATAGTAATTTTGTTGATGGAATATGGATAGCAACAGCAAAAGATTCCGTATCACCTGATGATCGTGCTGTTCCAGAACCTTTAACATTACTAGGTGCAGGAGTTGCCATAGGCTTTGGAACCTTTTTTAAAATTAAACTTAAATGATATTTGTGTCTGAATAGAGTAGTAAACTATTTGTATTGATATAGGTTGGCCAAGGCTATCAATGACTTACATTCTAAAAAGGAGCTAAATTATATTACTTGGAACTTCAGACTCGAATACAAGCTGAACCAAGTCCGCTCCGTCAACCAAAAATCTGAAATCGCCAACATCATTGTCAGTTCCAGTTTTAACATAATCTCGTAGTCTAATTGAATTATCTCTAGATTAATTTAATATTAATTTTTGTCAAAATACTTGGCTTATTCACCCCTCCGTGCTATTTTGCGAGTATTCTTGTCAAACTTTTCTTAATGAGGAAACAATGACTTTCAAATATGCTCTCGCTGCTGTTACCGCACTCAGCTTAACTGCTTTGACTACTCCTGCCCAAGCAGCCCTTATTAATATTCCCTTAACTTTTGATCCTGAATCGGGTAATACATCTTCAGGGGAAGGTTTTTTTACCATCGATGATAGTAATCTAGCTCCGAATATACTCTTAGATGATCTTAGTGATCTAGAAAATTTTTCTGCTACGTTTACTAATTTAAGTTCCATCCCTTCTACCACCACCTTTAGTTTGTCAGATTTATCGGATTGGATATACAGAACAGATGATTTAGGTAATATTGTTGACGTTAACTTCTTTATGGGGGCAGCTACCAATACGGACGGATATCGTTTACAAGGATCTGGGCCTCTTTTTATTCAGTTGTCTGGTAACGGTGAATTGGCAACTTATGACATTACTCCTGGTACTCCTGTTCCTGAACCTTCCACTATTCTGGGGGCAAGTGTTGCTCTCGCTTTTGGCAAAGGCTTCAAGCGTAAGTTAGCCAAAAAGAAATAGTTTTTTCACAGATAATTAAATTACCATTCCTCACCAGTTTTTTCTTGACATCGGCTCAAATTCGACCATCTGCCTTGTAACTGAAGACTTTCTTCACTGGTGAGTGATAACTGATTTACTGATTTAGCGAACCACAACTATGCCATTTTTTTCTTTTCACTTCGGTAGTTAATAAATTCCACCCTAACTGTAGCTGTTCTTTGGCCAGTCCCACCTCATACCATCAGAATCTCACCTAGGTTTTTGTCACCCCGTCAGGCGTTCAACACTCTGGGATAATGAACTTTACAAGGACTTCCCCAAGCTACCATTTCAGCAGGAATATCCTTAAAAACACTACTTCTAGCACCGATAACGGCATTAGAAGCAATATAAACCCCCGGGGCAACAAAACAGTCGGTCGCTACCCAAACGCCGTTACCAATGGTGATCGGTTTAACAACTAAATTAAAAGCTTGATCTCGAAAATCGTGGCTTCCTGTACATAAATAACACTTCTGAGAAATAACAGTTTGAGAACCAATTTTAATGCTTTCTAAACTATAGAAAACCACATCATCCCCAACCCAACTGTAGTCCCCGATGCTAACTTTCCAAGGATAGGTAAAACGGACTGTGGGACGAATAATTACCCTTTTACCAATGTTTGCTCCAAAACGACGTAATAACCAACAGCGAAACCCATTAGCATTATGTAAACTTAGGGGAAAAGCAATAGATTGTACTAACCACCAGAGTAATACATACCAACCAGGACGACCGCGATCGTACCAAGACTGGTCATATTGACGTAAATCTACCCAAGGTTCATGGTCAACCATCACAGAAGAACTTGACTCTAACTTCATTATTTTTTAATGATAATAATTCGTTTATAACTTTACTTTTATGGGTTCTGAGGTTGTTTTTGAATCATTTCCTTGATGTTCTTTATCAATATTGAGTTGACCTCCAAATTTTCGTAATTCGTAAAGTTTAACCCCAATTTGATACTCATATTGACTGAGTAAACGCCCATAAATATAGCCAGGACGACCATCTAAAAATCCTAAGCGAATAAAATAAAATAGAATAAATCTTAATAAGGGTTTAAAGGGAAGTCTTACCCATATTTTTTTAAGAAATCGTTTTCTTTGAACCGCATTTCCCAACAAATTAGATCCAATGGTACCACTGTCATCTTGTCCTGTTAATAAATTATAGTAAACTCGTGCTTCCCAGTTAGAATAACGGTTGTGTCTTTGTAACCAATGATAAATATCACGGAAGTCGATATGTAGCATATCTTCTTTGAGATAGCCTACATTCCCTTGTAAAATAACGTGTTCATGAACTTCGTTATCTCCTGTATTGGGAATATCTTCTGTGTTTAAGTTTTCATAACGTCCTAATTGGTGACGGAATAATCGTAAATTCCAGTCAGGATATTTACCACCGTAACGAATCCATTTGCCCAAGAAAAAGACTTTACGATTGAGATAATACCCGTTGAAATTATCGTCCTTAATAACTTGTTCAATTTCATCCCATAATTCAGGGGTAATACGTTCATCACAATCGACAATTAAAACCCATTCATTACGAAAGGGTAGATTCTCTAAAGACCAATTTTTCTTTTTCGGCCAACGTCCGTTAAAATGGAACTGTACTACCTTAGCTCCATACTGTTCACTAATTTCTATGGAGCGATCGCTACTTTGGGAGTCAACCACAAAGACTTCATCGGCTCGCTCAACACTTTCTAAGCAAGCCGGTAAATTAAGCTCTTCATTCAAAGCGGGAATGAGGACAGACACTGGGACTTTAGCAGTCATTTTAGATATTCGTGTTATGGGTTAATCTTAATCCATATTATAGGTAATGGGAGAAGATGGGGAATTTTCAAGGGTCAACACCCCATGAATTTTATTGATCATTGTTATATTAAGAATCATGAAGACAATAGACCAAAAAAAAATACACAATTGAAGGTAAGAATGAATGTTTGACACAGAGCCACTCCCTTCTACTACGGAAAAGTCTAACAGGAAAATTAACAAAATGTCCCAAGAAAAACCAAAAAAAGACCAGATTAGCTACTGGCCAATGCTTATGGGGATTTTAGCCTTAGTAGCCGTGACAGGTGGGGGCGTTACTTGGTGGTTAACTCAACAAAACCGTAACCCATCATCCGCATTAGCTCAACAAACTCCCCCTACCTCAGTAAAATTAGACACCCTGAAGCCTGGGGTTATCAAAACGGTTTCAGAAGTGGTAGGAACCCTCGAAGCTGACGATGCAGTCATCTTGAAACCTGAAATTCAAGGTCGTATTAATCGAATTTTAGTCCAAGAAGGCGATCTCGTCAGTAAAGGTCAAGTCATCATGGAATTGGACAATAGTGACTGGCAAGCGGAATTATTACAGACTCAAGCACAATTAGCCAATGCTAAAGCCCGTTTAGCTGAATTAGAAGCCGGAAACCGTATAGAAGATATTGAAGAGGGTAAAGCGCGGTTACGGGAAGCTAAAGCCCGTCTAAGCAATGCTCAAGCCGGCGGGAGTGTAGAAGAAATTGCACAGGCCGAAGCTCAAGTTAATGCAGCCGAAGCCAGTGCTGAGTTAGCTCAGCAACGGGTTACTCGTTACGAAACCCTCGAACGAGAAGGGGCTATTTCTACCGATGAATATCAAGAATATGTGACGGAAGCTCGCAGTGCTTCGGCTGAACTAGAACAAGCTCAACGCCGTTTATCCCAACTTGAAAAGCGTCGTCTAACAGATGTCGATGAACTACAAGCAACCGTTGAACGGGAAGAACAAAACCTACGAAGATTACAAACGGGCCCCCGTCAAGAAGTCATTGCTCAAGCTAGGGCTAATGTAGCAGAGGCGATCGCTGAGGTGCGTACTGCGGAAGTCAATGTGAGTAAAACGCGCATTGTTGCGCCTATTTCTGGCATTGTGGGGGACATTCCAGCCGAACCAGGAGATTATGTAGATCAAGGGGATACATTAACCAGCTTAACCCAAAATAATAGTTTAGAACTTAATTTATCCATTCCCCTTGAAGAAGCGTCTCGCTTACGGTTAGGCTTACCCGTAGAAATTATGGATGGTCAAGAAAAGCCCATCGCCAGAGGTAAAATTAGTTTTATCTCTCCCGATGTTACTGCTAACTCTCAATTAGTGTTAGCAAAAGCCATCTTTGATGGCAATAATCGCCCTTTATTAAACCGTCAATTTATTCGAGCAAGAATCATTTGGCAGCAAGGTCAAGGGTTATTAATTCCTGCTACTGCGGTGTCTCGTTTAGGGGTACAAACCTTTGTTTTTGTCGCTAAACCGAATGACTCAACTCAAGAAGGTTCAGCCCCATTTCTTGCTGAACAAAGACAGGTAGAATTAGGAGCAGTCCAAGGTAATAATTATCAAGTTATTAGTGGACTAAAACCAGGAGAAAAAATTGTTACTGCTGGTCTTCTACAGTTAAGAGATGGTGCGCCTATTCAAGAAGTAGGAAGTCAGAAGTCAGAAGTCAGAAGTTTTAATTAGTAGGAAGGTTAAAAAAAAGATGAATTTTGTTGATTTTTTTATTAAACGTCCCGTTTTTTCTTCTGTTTGCGCTCTGCTAATTTTATTAGTGGGATTAATTAGTTTATTTAACTTACCCCTCGCTCAATTTCCTGAAATTGCTCCTACTAGGGTTCAAGTTCAATCCACTTATGATGGGGCGAGTGCGGAAGTCGTTGAAAATGCAGTTACGAATATTTTAGAACGACAAATTAATGGGGTCGAAGGACTCAGATATATGAGTTCTAGTAGCAGTAATAGTGGAACCAGTAGTATTACTGTTACTTTTGATTCTTCAAGAAACCCCGATTTAGCTGCGGTTGACTTACAGAATCAAGTCTCTGTGGTGCGATCGCAGTTACCCGATGTCGTACAAAGAACTGGGGTTCAAGTCACAAGACAATCTGATAGTTTACTGTTAGGAATTGGTCTATATAGTGATAACAATCGATACGATAATGTCTTTTTAAGTAACTACGCCGATCAATATTTAGTGGATGCTTTAAAACGCCTTGATGGGGTAGGAAATGTCCGCATTTTTGGGGAACGTCGCTATGCAATGCGTCTCTGGTTAGACCCCAACAAGTTAGCGAGTCGAGGGTTAACGACCCAAGATATCGTTGATGCTTTATCGGAACAAAATTTACAAGTGGGTGCGGGAAAAATAGGCGCGGAACCTGCCCCCGAAGGACAACAATTTCAGTTTGATTTACGAGCGATTAGTCAATTAAAAGATCCTAAAGAGTTTGACAATCTCCTTCTAAAAACCGATGAAAATGGCGGCTTAGTTTACTTTAAAGATGTAGGAAGAGCGGAGTTAGGAGCGGAAGATTATAGTTCTTTTCTACGGTTTCGAGGACAAGAAGCAGTAGGGATGGGAATTTATCAAAGAACGGGTTCTAATGCGTTAGAAGTTGCCAAAAAAGTTAAACAAGAAATGGCTCGTCTATCGGCCTTTTTTCCCCCTGATTTAAAATATGTTGTGGCTTTTGATACCACTCAATTTGTAGAAGAGTCTTTATCGGAAGTTGTCAAAACCCTGATCATTGCGGTTGGCTTAGTTATTATTGTTATTTTAATCTTTTTACAAAATTGGAGAACCACTTTAATTCCAGCATTAACCATTCCTTTGGCGTTGATTGGAACCTTTGCTTTTATTAAATTATTTGATTTTTCAATTAATAGTTTAACCTTGTTTGGGTTAACTCTGGCAACCGGTATGGTAGTGGATGATGCAATTATTGTAGTTGAACAAATTAACCGTTATATTGAAGATGATAATATGTCTCCACACGCTGCTGCGAGTAAGGCGATGGGGGAATTATCCTCGGCTGTTATTGCCACCTCGTTAGTGTTAATGGCTGTATTTATTCCAGTGGCATTTTTCCCAGGAACAACAGGGGCTTTATATCGACAATTTGCGTTAACTATTGCTTTTTCGATTGTTATTTCTACCTTTTTGGCTTTAACGTTAACCCCATCTTTATGCGCTTTATTGTTAGAAAAAGGACAACAGTTACCTGGATTTTTAGGGGCAATTTTTAATCAATTTAATCATCTTTTGGACTGGGTAAAAAGACAATATCGGCGATCGCTTCATCTCCTTTCCCATCTTCGCCTTGCGGTGGTGGGTGTATTTGCCCTTCTATTATTAGTAACAGTATGGCTCTATAACCAGGTTCCCACTGCTTTTACCCCAGAAGAAGATCAAGGCTATTTTATCACCATTATTCAAGCTCCCCAAGGGGTTTCCTTGCAATATACCAGTGAGGTGATGAGACAGGTAGAAAACATTATTTTAGAGGAACCTGACGTTAAAGCCACCTTTGCGGTGGGTGGGTTCGCTTTTGGTGGTAGTAGTGCTAACCAAGGGGTAATTTTTAGCCCTCTCAAACCCTTTAAAGATCGTCCTGGCCCTCAACATTCCGCACAAGCTATCATTGGTAAATTATGGGGTCAATTTAGTCAAATACCTGAAGCTAATATTTTCCCAGTTAACCCCCCTGCTATTCGAGGTTTAGGGAATTTTGGTGGGTTTGTGTTTCAACTGCAAGATCAACAAGGAAATGAAGATATTAATAAGTTAGTGGGGGTGATGGGGCAATTATTAGGGGCTGCTAATCAAAACCCTGCCATTGGTCAAGCATTTAGTCGATTTTCTGCCAATACTCCCCAATTTGTTATCGAAGTTAATCGGAATAAAGCTCAAGCGTTGCAAGTATCTATTGACGATATTTTTAGCACCCTACAAACAGCGTTAGGAGCACGCTATGTAAACGATTTTACGCTACAGCAGCGCACTTATCGGGTTTATGTACAAGCAGATAAGCAGTTTCGTGCTAACCCTCAAGATATCAATCAATTATATGTGCGATCGCAAACCGATCAAATGGTTCCCCTATCTAACTTAATTACCATGACTCCTACTACTGGGGCCCAAACCATTAGTCATTATAATTTATTTCGTTCTGTGGAAATTAATGGGGGTCCTGCGCCGGGTGTAGGTTCCGGTACCGCTATACAAGCAATGGAAACTGTTTCAAAACAGGTTCTTCCACCAGGGTTTGGTTATGAGTGGTCCGGTACTTCCCTCGAAGAAATAGAGTCAGCTGGTCTTGCACCGATTATTTTTGGGTTAGGACTGTTATTTGTTTTCTTGGTGTTAGCTGCACAATACGAAAACTATATTGATCCTTTAATTATTATTGTGGCGGTTCCTTTGGCTATTTTAGGCGCATTAACAGCACAATTATTAAGAGGGTTTGCTAACGATGTTTATTGTCAAATTGGGTTAGTGATGTTAATTGGTTTAGCCAGTAAAAATGCGATTTTAATTGTGGAGTTTGCTAACCAATTACGGGATGAGGGTTTACCCTTAGTTAAAGCAGCCATAGAAGCAGCGCAAGAAAGACTTAGACCGATTTTAATGACGGCGGTTTCCACTTTATTAGGTATCTTCCCATTAGTGGTCGCAACGGGTGCCGGTTCAGGGAGTCGTCAGTCTCTAGGAACGGCTGTTTTTGGGGGAATGTTAGTGGCTTCTTTGTTGAGTTTATTTGTGGTTCCTATTCTCTATATTGTGATTAAAATGACCACAGAAAAATTCTTACCGAAAAAGTCGTCATAATACGTAGAGGTTTAATAGTTCATAAAAATATAGTCAAATATGACATATCCTTATTTTGTCGGTGTTACCCTGACTGGGTGAACTACAACACCCTCTATCCCATAGCTAAAAGCATTTGGGACTACTTTTCTCATAATGTTCAGAGAACCGTTCACATCTGCATTGATTAATTTTCTTTTGCCAGTGCGATATAAACCTCTGTCTTGAGTGCGTCTTACATTCTGAATGCGATTCAGAATTACGCACTCGCTTTTTATTCTTTTTCCCGAAAATTGAACTTGATTTTTCTGGCCTTTCTGGTAAACAGGAAGACAGTCGTTATCAAGAAAAGAAGCGAGTGATGTATAAGATTCTTCGGCAATAATTACCTTTATCCCTACCATTTCTGCTTTATAAGATAACATTCCTATGAACTTATTATAGGGAATCGATACAAAGTTTTGGTTATTTCTTTTCCCTAAGTTAATGCTTTGTTTCCA
>JAAUYD010253404.1_pt1 | contig 27639 bp, 20 predicted proteins | sample 7278101 | NCBI WGS metagenome assembly JAAUYD01 (sample SAMN14350128, study PRJNA611818) | marine sediment metagenome | isolation source: surface marine sediment (0.6m) | place: French Polynesia: Moorea | collected 2018-08
CAGCAGTTCTTTCTGTTCGACCAGACCGGAACGCGGGCCAACATAAACGTCCCGAAGAGCGAGATTGCGGGTGGCGAGATCGAGCTTACCGCCCAGCCGGCCGATTCTTTGCTCCTCAATCTCGGGCTCGGATTCACGTCCAGCGAGATTGTCGAGTATGAGGACATTCCGGGCGTGCTCGTTCCCGCGAGCCAGATCGTCGGTCGCGAAGTGCCAGGGGCGCCAGTGATTTCGGCGAACCTCGGACTGCAGCACACCGCGTCGCTGGATGCCGACCTAGAACTCGTCAGCCGCCTCGACGTGGAGTATCGCGGCAAGACCTACTGGACCCTCGACAACGAAGACGTGCAGTCGGCGTATTCGCTGGTGAACGCAAGCGTCGGACTCGCAGGCGAGCGCTGGAGCGGGCGGCTCTTCGTGAACAATCTCTTCGATGAAGAGTACATTGAGTGGTTCTTCGGAGCGCGTTTCATTGGCTTGCCGGCGGACATTGCATGGCCTAGCAAGCCACGCCAGGCTGGTGTGGAGATAGCGTTCCGCTACTAGGGACGTTCTGCCCAGACAAAGAAAGAGGCCCCTCGCGAGAGGGGCCTTTTCGTTTTGCGCACCCCAACAGGGCGCGACTAGAGGGGATCGCCGTTTTCGTTGACCGCATTGAGCTGGTTGTCGTCGGGCGCTTCCGACGGCTCGGGGATCCACGGTGCAAGGCACGCCCTGTCCTGTGTGCACGGGTCTGTCAATGTCTCGATAAACTCAAATACCGGTTCGGCGTCGCTTTCCGGACTGAATCCCAGGTCCGGAAACGTCAACGCCGGGTCGATCATGCGCTGCTGCATTACCGCATCGAGCGTAATGCTGCTGTTCGTGATTGTGTTTGGAAAGAGCGTTGCGCAATCAGGGTGTGTCTCGAACTGCGGCACATTGCAAAGGCTACCGGACGGGAAGCGGCCCCGGAACGTCTCCTCGGGCAGGAAGTAGTGGAGTCCGGCGTCTCCCAGAGTGTACGTTCCGGTATGCGAGTAAGGCCCTGTCGCCGTCAGATTCAGCAGGGTTGGGGTGCGGAACTTGAAACGATCGACGCTGTCGCCGGTTTGTTGTTCGCGACCGAAATCCTGATCGCCGGTAGGGCCATCGCCCTTGCCCGGACCTGTTTGCGGGAATCCGGTGATCGTCTGGCGTTCGTCGGTGAAGAAGTCGCCGCTGTGACACTGATCGCAGGCGAGCCCGGGGTTAAGGTCGCCGTAGAATAACAGCGCACCCCGTTTGGCGAGATCGCTTATCGCCGTGTTGTCGCCCTCGACATAGGCTTTCCACGGCGTCTCGACGAAGATCATCGAGCGCTGGTATTCGCCAATCGCGAGCGCAATGTTATCGAACGTGACGAGTTGCTCGGCGGGCACCGAACTGGCGAACGCATCCCGAAATTCTGTAAGCCAGTTGTTATTGGTCAGTTCGCCGGCGCCGGCACCGTAGTCGCCGATGCGCTCCGCGAGCCGTTGCCAGATTTCCTCGGAGGTGGCTCCCGGCATGAATGAGCCCAGCATCTCCTCGGGGACCGTGACCGGGAACCGCGCCTGCGCCGCGACGAGAGACGAGCCGGGTGGGACATTTGAGTCGGCAACATGCAACGGCGACTCAGGCGTGCGAATCCCGGATCCTGTCCCATTCTGTCCTGCCTCCTTCCCGGTGCTTTCGACGCGCGCGTCCCAGAAAAGGGCGCTGTCATACAGGCCGACATTGAAGACACTCTGGGAATGGCGGCCAACGTTGGGCAGTCCGTCCGCACGGCTGCGGCCGGGACCGACGAGGTCCGGATCGATCGCGCCAGTGCCAACGGGCAAGGCAAGACCGTCGCCGCCACCGAGAGCGGGGTGATGGCAGGAAGCGCAGGCGGTATCCATGTCGCCGCTCAGGCTCTTGGAGAAGAACAAGAGCTTGCCGAGCTGCGCCAGCGGTTCATTGATCGATGGCAGGCTGCGTCCGGTCGTCGGGTCGCCGGTCAACCCCTTGGCGGCGATCATGTCCCTGACCTGCGCGTCCAGGGTTGGTGGCGGCACCGGCGGTGGCGGCGGTGGTGCGGTTCCGCCACCACTGCCACCGCCGCCACTACCACCGCCGCAGGCGGATAGAAGTCCAACAAGGATCACCAGTGTCACGCTGTTCAGTGTGCGTCTATTCATCATCAGTCCCCTCTTAACTGTTTGATAATTCGTGGAAAGTCGAAATCGACTGCCAACGGTTGCGAGAATGACGACGAACGCCATTGAGGGCTTTGTCATTTCCTGAAAAGGTCTGAAATCACATGAAAGGCCACGGAAATCGGGCAATTTCCGTGAAACTGCGAGAACGGCGGCCAGTGGCAGGCCGGTCTGCTGGCGTAAGCGCGATCGTGCGCTTCGGACTAGCTGTCGTTGTCCTTCAAGGTCGGGAAGCGGCCAGTCTTCTCAAGGCGTTGCTCGCGGGTGAGATCTCGCGGGTGCAGCGCGCGGCGCCGACCATCCATGTAATGTGCGATTGTAAGGAGCGGGTGCCTGAGCAGCATCCGCGGGCCCGAGAAGCGCATGATCGCCTTGGCCTGGGCTCGGAAATGCGGTTTGTAACAGTGAACAGGGCAGTTGGAACAGGTCGGCTTGTCCTCTCCGTACGGACATTTCTCGAGGCGAACCTCGGCATAGTCGAGGAATTTCGAGCAGTCCTCGCACAGTTCCCCAGCGGTATGGTGGTGCGCGCCGCAATAGATCTGCACCATCTTAACCATCGTGCGGGCTTCGCGATCGAGATGACCTGACATCTTTTTGTTCCTGTGTGCCTTTCTCGAATAGCTCCGAGTATACGTCAAGCGCGGCAGTCCGAGGGGCTGGTATGCCTCATTGCGCAGCGCGGACGCGGCTGCGAGAATCGGTCGAAATTCAGCAGCGAGGCTTGTTCCCAATGAAGAAACTCATTACTTTTTCTCTGCTTACGCTTGTTCTTGGTACGAGTGCAATGCCGACAACGTCCCCCGCGGCCAGCGAGTCATCTCCGACTGTGCTGATTACTGGCGCCAACCGTGGCCTCGGCCTCGAGTTCGCCCGGCAATACGAGGAGGCAGGGTGGCAGGTCATCGGCACCGCACGAAAGCCGGATGCCGCGACCGATCTCAAGAATCTGGGCGTTACGGTCATGCAGCTGGACGTGACCGACGGTGACAGCGTTGCCCAACTGGCCAAGGACCTCGACGGTCGGCCGATCGATATGTTGATCAACAACGCTGGCATCCTGCCATCGCAGAACACGTTAACGGAGACCGAAGTGGACACGGTCGCCTGGATCCTCGACGTCAATACGCTGGGCCCGCTGCGCGTGACGCAGGCGTTGCTTCCCAACCTTGGTGCAGGCGATCGCAAGACGATCATCAATATAACGAGCGGCCTCGGCAGTATTGCTCAGAATCAGTCGGGCCGGTTCTACGGCTACCGGGAAAGCAAAGCGGCTTTGAACATGTTCTCCAGAACGCTGGCGGCGGAACTGGGCGGTGATGGATTTATCGTCGTTGCCATGGATCCGGGCTGGGTACAGACGGACATGGGTGGCCCGAACGCGACGTTGACGCCTGAGCAGTCGATCAGCGGCATTCGCTCCGTTATCGACAGCTTGACCGTGGAAGACACGGGGACGTATCGCAGATACAACGGTGCTACCGTGCCCTGGTAGTCGACTAGCGGCGGATCAATCCACTATTGATTCGACACGAATGGCGTGTGGGAAGGTACGCGGCGTTCCACCGACCCCGAAGGTGATAGCGAGAATCCACTCGTCTTGCGGATAGCCGACAACGGGTTGACCCAGGTCGTCGACGAATTCGTGTCGCCGATCCGTCTCGTAGGCGGCTGACAGATCGATCGACCATCGCTCGAATAATCGGTGCGTCCAGTTCAGGTGTGTGCGGAAACCTTCCACGCGATAGTCGAAATCGGAGGCGAAATCGTCGGTGACGACTCGCCACTCGAAGCCGGCCGGCATGACGCCTGCCCTCATCGTATTGCGATCCGAATACTCCCAGGTGATTCCCGAGACTGGATACGCAAGACGCAGGTTCAGGTTGTCGCCAGGCGCCAATCCGAGCCCAAGGATCGGGTACATCCTGCTCTCGCCAAACGAACGGTCATAGGCGGCGCCGAGAAGCCACCGTCGCCCAGGTTCACCAATCTCGACTTCGACCGCACCACTGAAGTACCAGTCGCCGCCGCTGCCGCGATTCAGGAAGTCCTTGAAAACATTGGACGACGTTGCGATGCCGGGCGCAACGTAGGCATTGAGCCGGCGGTCACCATTTGCTAATCGGAGGCGCACCGGCAACTGCAGGTGATGCAGGTCACGGTTGCGGCTGTTAATGCCGGTGTATTCGTAGCGTGTGTACTGGTAGTGGAAGCCGACCGCAAGCAGGTTTCGGTCATCAGAGTGAACGGGCCAGTCCAGGGATGTGTAGTGTTCCTTCGCAGCGACGGCCGCGGAAGGGCCGGCATCCGACATCGCGGCTTCGCCCTGGCGGCCAAAACCGATGTTCGCGGTCAGGTCGTCGCTGGCGCTGGCTGTCGCGCCGAAGAGCAGAGTGAGCAGTACGGAAGGTCGGACCACAATGCTGATATTCTATCCCGTCAGCAAGGCATTCCATACTGATCGCCCGGTAATCCGGACTTATGAGTTACCCATTATGCGCATATTGATATTTCTCCTGGCCGCTTCGTTTCTTTCTCCCACCTACGCCGAGCCAACAATCGAAGATTACGGCGCGCTACCTGAAATTCAGAATATGGCGATTTCGCCGAACGGGGAGCTGGTTGCGTACAGGAACGTATCAGGTGACCGGGACTTCATCGTGGTTTTTTCTTTCAAGGAAGATGCCGCAGTAGCCGCGCTGGACGTCAGCCTCATCAAACCCCGCGACGTTTTCTTCGTCAATAATGAGCAGGTCTTGCTGCGGGCCGCGGAGTATAGGCGTGTCAGAGGGTTCAGGGGCAGATTCGATGTAAGCACGCTGTTTTCGCTGGATATTGACTCAGGAAAAGTAAAGCAGCTTTTGGTGCCAGGAGACGGGGTTGTCTACCCCGGGCAAACCGGATTAGGGCGAGTAGTCGGAGATTCGCCCAACGGCAAGCATTTATTCATGCCCGCATTTTACGGAGTACCCACGCTCGTAATGGGCGAATATGCCAAGCCGGTCTACTCGTTGCTGAGGGTTCCACTCGGGCCTGGAAAAGCGAGGAGAGTCGAATTGGGCCGCAGTTCGACGATTGATTATTTCGTTGACGACTCAGGCGAGGCAATCGTGATGGAGGAGTTTGACGAGACTCAGAATCTGCACAGCATCCGTGCTCTTCAACAAGATGGTTGGCAGGAAATCTACCGGAGCGAAGGTCGATTGAGAGATCGGGGCTTTGTCGGTTTGACGCCCGATAGAAAGCACCTGGTCGTATTGGATACCAGCGCCTATACCGGCCGCACAGCCTATTCCACGTTGAGCCTGAGTAGCGGCGACATCAGTGACCCGCTGTACGATCGTGATGACGCTGACATTGCCAGGGTTGTTGTGGACACGCAAAGAGTCGTGCAGGGTCTTCAGTATTCCGGAGTAATGCCAACTTACAAGTTCTTTGATGAAGCGGTTGATCGGAAGGTAAGAGAGATTCAGGCAGTCTTTCCAGAGCACTCGGTCAGAATTGTTGACCATTCACCTGACTGGAAACACATTATCGTTTTGATGGAAGGGTCACAGTCATCGGGAGAGTACTACCTGTTTTCTGAGGGATCCGAACCCGAGTTCATCGGTGCCCAGCGGCCGAACATTCCGCCCGAGGAAGTGAACCCGGTCGGGACCGTGACATTTTCAGCCCGCGACGGATTGCGCATTCCGACCATCATTACCGTTCCAAGAGAGCGTGTGACTGACTTAACGAATCTTCCAGCGGTGATCATGCCGCATGGTGGCCCCGTGTCGTACGATGAAATCGGCTTCGACTACAGGGCCCAGGCCCTCGCTTCCAAGGGCTATCTGGTAATCATGCCGCAGTTCCGGGGATCGAGTGGCTTGGGGAGTCGCCACCGAACGGCCGGATACGGGGAGTGGGGTCGAAAAATGCAGGACGACCTCAGCGACGCAGTCCGTTTCTTTGATGAGCAGGGAATCATCGATCCCGATCGGGTTTGTATCGTCGGCGGCAGCTATGGGGGTTATGCGGCATTGGCCGGCGGGGCATTCAGTCCGGAGCTGTACAAATGCGTGGTCTCAATCAACGGAATCGGAAATCTCGAGCGTTTTCGCGACTGGGTTCGCGAACAGACGGGACGGTCCAGTGAAGAGCTTGCCTATTGGGAAATGCAGATCGGAAGGGACCATTATTCCCCGGAAGATGCGCGTGCCAGATCGCCCGAACTAGCGGCGGACGATTTTGCAGCGCCGGTCCTTCTCATTCACTCGAAATCAGACGAGATCGTTCCTATTTCTCAATCTCGCCGTATGTACAGGGCCTTGGAACGAGCTGGAAAGAAAGTTGAACTCCTAGAGCTTGATGGAGACGATCATTACCTCTCGTTCGGAGACACCCGCACGCAGGCATTGAAGGCAACCGTACGATTTATTGAAGAGAATCTCTGATTCGTGAGCCTGTTCGTATTTGCTTACTCAGGTTCAGACAAGAGTTAACTCCCTCATTAGCGGGTGTAGTTCAATGGTAGAACGTCAGCTCCCCGAGCTGGTATGCCTGACTGACAGTTAGTTGACCGGCTGTACCGCGATACCGTCCGATGAGGCGACAAATACGGTGCGACCGTCCGGGGAAATCGCCATCCTCGCTAACAAGGGGTTTCCTGGATCTCCCGCCAGTACTACCCCCGTTCCGATCTCCGGGTACTGGCCTGCCACCGGAGCGGCCGTTAGATCGTAGCTACGCAGAATAGCGCCTGGCGAGACGGTATACAGCCGCGTGCCATCGGGGGCGAGCACGAACTGATTATTGTCTGCCAGAACCTCACCCAACAGGTTATAGCTTCGATCGTAGACCTCGAGGTGATATTCCGTAGGAGAGGCAAAATCGTCAATGCGCAGGCTTACCAGGATATCGCCGTGACGATCCATCATGGATCGGCTCGAATCTATGCCGACGGACATGAACGAATCGTTGACCACGTCATATTCTCCGGTGCCGTCATCTTCCGAGGAGATAAAAACCCGTTGGCCGTCGCCGCTGGCCGCAATCGTGCTCCAATCTTGAAAACCCGTGATCGGAAGGCTGACTCGCGTGACTGCATCGGTCCCGAAACGGTATTCATGCAAGTCGCGTATGCCGGTGGTCCTTGGCGAGTCCGCAATCATTAGTGCGCGATTGTCGCTCGTGACCGCGACTGATTGGTATTCATCTCCGGTAAATCCGGAGTCAATCGTCTGACGAATCGTCGAGAGGTCCGGGCTAAAGATGTCGAGGTGCGCCTGGTTCGAACCAGACGGCGCGGTCTCCGAGGCAACGAGCAAATCCTCACCGTCGGCTGACAACGCCAATGCGCGAGCGCGCGGTACGTTGATTACGTCAGGTGCATTCCAGCCGGCGTTGTAAGCGAATCGCATCAACACGGCGTCGTCAACCGTGAGACCTGGCTCGTTCCTGAACGCCGTCATAAGCAAAGATTGACGCTCGGCGTCGTAGGCGAACGAATTCAGAGTCAGGAATTCGTTGTTTGGGTACGCAATGAAGTCAGCAGAGATTCCAGGGTCATCGACAATGACAAGGTCCGCACTTGAGCGATCACGGACTGCGCCCATGTCGTCGTACATGCGTACCAGGTAGCGCCCAGCTGCTAGCGCCGGGTAACTTACGCGCAGCTCCGTTGGCCCAATAACCTGCACGCTGTTTGCCAGCGTGCCTGCGCTGGTGAGATCGGGGGCAAAGTCAATCTGTGTTCCTCCCAGATCGTCGAGATACTGTCCGCGGATCACAACCGTATTGCCGACGCCCGCCTGACCGACGTAGGGCGTAACCTGATCAAACTGCGGTTTCGCAACGGTTACATTTATGGGTAATGTAACGCTGTTAGCTCCGTCTACATTTACCGTGAGATTCGCCGTGCGTAAGCCGCTCTCGCCTTCGTCAATGGTGTTCCTGTCCAAGTCGATGGTGACGTCGCTATCTCCGTCGCCACCCGATACCGGGTCGACGCTGAGCCATGCGTTATCTACAGACGCACTGTAGGCCGGGTAGGTCTGAATCGAGACCTGCTGACTGTAGTCGGCGCTCACTGAATCGTCGCGGATCGTGAAACCCACCTCATTAGCGGTGGAGGTCACGCCGTTGATCGTATAAGTAACGTCCGCTGTCTGCGTGGTCCCAATGACTCCGCTCGTGCAATTGGGGCCACTCGTGCAAACCGTTACTCGGATGGTGCCCGTGTATTGGCCGGGGCCCAGGGACTCTGTAACCGTATCCGGAACACTGATGTCGGCAGTACCGCTAGTCGCTGACGTCACGGTCACATTGGATACTTCCAGTTGAATCTCCCCGGCAACGACAATCCGGATGTAAACCGTCCCGGATGCCGCGGGACTGATGGTCGCGCGGATTTGTTGCGTTGCAGGTCCGAAGGCCGGGTCATTGGTAACAAAACTCAGGTTGTAATTGCTCAGGGTAAGAGTCCCCTGGCTTCCGCCGCCGCCGCCGCTGCTGCCGCCGCCACCACCACCACCGCCACCACAAGAGGCGAGAGCGAAGGAATTGATAATTAGCGAGGCTAAAAGTACTGGATATCGGCGGTGCGATGTGAGCATAGGCATTCCTTTCCGGGCGTGGATGAAGACCAGTCTTCTTGTTTGTTGTTCTAAAGGTCTTCGCAAGAGTATATGGCAGACGCTCCGGCGCAGTCACATTTGCCCAATCAAATAGCCTTAATACAATGCCCTGATATGTTCTCTCGGAACCCCAAAATCGCTAGAATCCAGGTACTCTCACTTTTGCGCCCACTTAGGCACAGTTGAGAGCTAACTCCCTGAAAAGCGGGTGTAGTTCAATGGTAGAACATCAGCTTCCCAAGCTGAGAATGAGGGTTCAATTCCCTTCACCCGCTCCAGTTTTCTAGGCAGTGCTCCTCGCCGCAGCGTCATCCAGCGACCGTTTCGCGCTTGGTGGCAGCGACCGCGGACGAACCGTGAACGTCATGATCACTGCGCCAACGAGGCAGACCACACCGGCAACGATGAACGGCGTCATCCAGACTGATGGGTCCGCGGCGCCCTGCGCCGAGTCCTTGAAGTAACCTGCGAGCAAGGGCCCCGCGAGGCCTGCGACACCGTAGGCCGTGAACATCCAGCCGTAGTTGCTGCCGACGCTCTTGTTGCCGAAGTAGTCGGCGGTGATGGCCGGGAACAGAGCGAAGCTGCCCCCGTAATTGAAGCCAATCAGCGCCGCAACGAAGATGAACCCGTAAATCGACCCGAACGAGATGAATACGTGGTAGGTCATGAGCATCGTGGCGCCTTGCAGTGCGGACATCACGATGATCGTCATCTTGCGGCCGATGCGATCGGAGATGCTGCCCCAGGCAATGCGGCCGAGGCCATTGAAGATGGCGTACCAGGCCATGGCGGTGCCCGTGATGGCGCCAGCGTCGGCGATGCCGCGATACTGCAGGGCATCGATGCCGAACAGCTTGATGCAGTAGATGACCATCAGGCCGGCGATGCCGGCAAACATGAAGCACGTCCAGAGCATGTAGAACTGCGGCGTCCGCAGCATGTCACGCGCCCGGAATTCGACCCCACCGTCGTGTCCATTGTCACCGTCGGGGGGCGTCCAGCCGGCCGGAACGTAGTCCTCAGGCGGGTTCACCATGACGAAACTGCCGAGCAGGATCAGCAGCAGGAACGTGACGCCATAAATCACGAAGACACTCTGCACGCCGGGTAGTCCGAATACTGCCGTCGTATTGAGCAGGCCGCCAAACCAGGAACCGGCAAGCTTCACCCAGATCGTGGCGCCAAAGCCGAAGCCGGCGACGGCTAGGCCCGTGATCAGGCCCTTCTTGTCGGGGAACCACTTGACGCAAACCGCGATCGGCACAACGTAGGCCAGGCCGATACCGGCGCCGCCAACGATGCCAATGCTAATGAGTTGTACCCAGAATACGCTGCCGAACATACCGCCGACGACGTAGCCGACGCCGAGCAGGATGCCGCCTGCCATTGCCAGCCGGCGAGGGCCGATCTTCGGCAGGATACGGCCTGCGAGCACCATGACCGTCGCAAACGTCGCCAGCCCGGCCGAGAAAACCCAGGCTGTCTCACTGGCCGAAAAGGCGTAGGCACCGAGCGGATCGGTGAGTCGGGCTGTGAACACGGACCATGCGTAGATGGCGCCGAGGGCCAACTGGATGAGGATCGCGCCCGTAACGACGAGCCAGCGATTCGGGGTGCCAGAGCGGATGTCCATAGTGGCCTCCATGAGCCTAAACGCGCGCAAATGGCGCGGTGTGATAGTCCAATAATTTGCTGGGCAGGGACATTGCTGTATTCGCAAGTCGTGTAGTGGGCATTACCTACCAAAGTGCGCGTAGCTTGCGGACCTTGCGTGTTTTTTTCGCCCTTTGACGCCGCTACGCTTGTCTCACGGGAGATGGAGGAAAAAACGATGCGAACAGGTTTCTTGATACTCAGTGCGTTCGTTCTGGCCGCCTGTATGGGCGATGCGCCAGTCGAAGACCCTATGGAGGGTTACCAGGAGGTCCAGTCGGCAAAGGTGGTCGATGCGCCCGAACCCCAGGCCGGCCGGTTTTACCCGGGTGACCGGGACGCCATTGACCATGGTGCCTACCTGATTCAGCTGCTTGGCTGCGGTGCCTGCCATACCAATGGCGCCCTTGATGGCGTGCCAGACATGAATAAGGCGCTGGCCGGTTCGATGACCGGTATCGCTTATTCGAGCCCGGTTACCGATAAACACCCCGGCGTGGTCTTCCCGCCGAACATCACGCCTGACGAAAAGACCGGTATTGGCCTGTGGACAGATACCGAGATTGCCAATGCAATCCGCGCCGGCACGAGCCGTCATGGTAGTCGCCGCCTCGTAACGATGCCGTGGCAGGGTTACGCGCGCATCAACGACGACGACATCGCGGCGATTGTCGCCTATCTGCGCAGCATCGAGCCGATTGCCAATTCGGTGCCAGAGCCGGTGAAACGCGGCGAGCGCACCCGCGAGCGCTTCGTCTATTTCGGCGTCTACCAGAACAAGCTCGACGACTAGCGGCCGAGATCGTCCAGCAGTTCGATCAGCTCTTCGACGCGCCCCGCTGCGGCGGGCGCGCGCCGAAGGGCGTTTTTCATCGTATCGTCGAAAACCCCGGATGCGTCGTTGAGGAGCTCGCGACCGGACGTTGTAAGGGCCGCGATAGCGAGCCTCGCGTCCCTTTTGCTGCGCACGGTCGAAACGATGCCGAGTTTCTCCATCGGCCGCAGTGCACGGGTTATCCCGGAGGGTGTTAGTCCGACCTGCTCCGCAAGATCAACGCGGCTCGCCCGGGCATTCGGCGAGTCGCCGAGTGCCCGCAATATCCGATATTCCGCAAGGCTGATGCCACGGATCGCGCCAAGGCTGTGATCGAGGCGCTTCTCCAGACGTGACCAGGCGGCCGCGAAGGCCATTCCCAGCTGTTGTTCGTTGGTGGTCCTGATATCCATGTGTGAAGCATAACTGGTACTTGAGTGATCACGCAATTGGCAATTAAAAAGTTGATTGGCTGGCCAGCGTGAGTCGGTTTCTATTCGTGCTCATAGAGCTCGCCGGGTTCGAGGCATTTCCTGACGAGATATCGCTCGCGCGCGGTCTCGTCAGATACCCGATCCAGAAAGTTATTCAGGTAATTCCGGACTGAGATTCGCGAGCGCCTTGATAGTGGCTCGAGCCGGTCCACAATCGTGATGAAGTCGCCATGCTCTTCGAGGAAGCGCTCCACAGTGGCGGGCAGGAGTTCGTTGTTCTGGCACAGACCCTTATAGAAGCGCTCCCGAACGTTGTCGATCGGGTAACGCGGATTGGGTTGCGCGTACGGTGCGTTGATCATGCCGGCGAAATCGAAGTCGAAAGGCAACGGCAAGTACGGTGGCCCGCCGGTCGCCGATAACACGTCGACGTTATGGCAGCACGACTTGTTTGGCTCTGGATTGACCAAGGAGTACTCGGTATTGCCGATCATGTATTCGAACAGGTGCACGAGATTCTGACGCGGCGGGTCGAGTTCGTCATAATCGATCCAGCGGATATCGACCATTTGCAGGCCATTGCGCGCTGCGACGTCTTCATCGTCTTCGATGACAAAGCCGGGCTTGTTGATCGTTTCGCCGCTTTCGGTGTCGACGTAGGTGATATCCAGCAGTCTTACGCCGTAGCTGATGGGTGTCAGCTCGGCGAAAAACCGGTAGGCCAGGTACTCGCGAAGGATGTGCTGCGGGAATCCTGGCGCTTTGCTTCGACAATGCGTGACAAGTTTCAGCTTGTCCTGTCCCTCGAAAGGCGTGTGGGTAACCTGGCTCTTGCGAAAGTTCAGCCTGATCGGCGCGAAGTCGCAGTGCTCCGGATCGCGGCGATAATTACCTCGCGTGCGGATCTTCAGATCCAGCTCGATCATCGCGTCGTCAGGTCCGGCGTACGACAGCCTGGCGGTGAGGTACTCCTGGTCCGGCCGCTCAGCCATCAGCGTCGTCAGGGGCGCCTCGATAGTGACGTTGAGAATGGTGTGATCGGCGAACAGTGGCTTCGGCGCCGCGAAGGCCGGCCCAAGCCAGGTCATAAGAAGCAGAAGAATCGCTATGCGTCGGCTTGCTCGCATTGCGGCTAGCGAAGCTGACTGTCCTTGCTGCCGCGGCGGTTGATGGCGCTGCGGAGCCGGTTTTCGTCGTCGTGTTCGGATTGGCACGCGATACAGAGTCGCACACCGGGAACGGCCTGGCGCCTGGCCTCAGGGATTGGCGCATCGCACTCGGCGCAGTGCATCAGGCTTTCGCCTCGCGGCAACTGGTCGCGTGCATGCTTGACGGCGTCCTCGACGGTCGCATCGATCTGGTCCTGTACCGCGCCGTCTTTTGCGAATCCTCCGGCCATAGCTGTCCCCAGAAGCAGGCAGGCCGATCGCAAACTTGCTGATCGGCCTGGTGTCTTCGTCGTGCTAGTCGGGATGCACGACGCCTGGAGGATCTACATGCGGGAGGTGGTGTTCTGCCTCTTCCACCAGGTGCTCCGCGTTTCGAATCCAGTTGCAGTACTCGCTGGTACTGGTTGTTTCGTCATGTCGCAGGTGGCTATGCAGCGACTCAACGAGTTTGATGCCCTCACGCAAGGAAGCGCTTAAATCATCCAGAGATGCCTGATCCAGATGCAGGAAGTCCTGGAGCCGGAAAGTCTCGCCTTCATACTCAAAACCGTTCTCGGCCGAGGCATTACCTTCTTCGATCAGTTCTTCAAACATCTTGCGGGGATACAGAAGCGCTTCTATGAGTTGTTGTCGCATTGGCGTTCTCCTCTCAACTGCCGTTCCATACTAGGACGATCAAGCGGGGACCTCAACCGACAGATCAGGCACTTACGTACGTAATATCCGGTATTGGCGTCGTCAGCGACGTTCAGCGTCGATTCACGAAAATTTCACGTTGCGTTAAGCGGCCCGGGCCTACTCTGACCGTGAGCTACAACGAAACGGAAGACAGGAGTACGTCATGGATATCGTGTATGCCGCCGAAAAACCCAGTATTGCGACGCTGCTCAGCAAGCACGTCAATCGCAGCGTGCGACCGGATGAAATCAAGGTCTCAGAGAACCCCGACGAGACGGGCAGCTTCTTCATCGGCTTCGATCTTGAGCATTATGTTCTGTCGCCGAGCGGCCGGATTGTCCGGGATTCGCTTTGAGAGAAGGTGCTAGACTGCGCCGATGATTTATCGGCAATTAGGCAAAGCAGGGCTCCAGGTTAGCGCTCTATCGATCGGATCCTGGGTCACATTTCACACGCAGTCTGGCGTTCGGGACGCAATGGAGCTGATGTCGGCCGCCTATGACACCGGTGTGAATTTCTTCGACAATGCCGAGAACTACGCGGCGGGTCAGTCGGAAGCCGTGATGGGCGAGGCGCTGAAGAAGCTCGGCTGGCGCCGCGGCAGCTACCTCGTGACAACCAAGTTCTTCTGGGGGCTGCACGACAACGTCAACGAGTGGAACACGCTCAATCGCAAATACCTGATCGAGGCGATCAATGGCTCGCTCAAACGCCTCGACATGGACTATGTCGACATCGTTTATTGTCACCGTCCCGACCCGACTACGCCCATCGAGGAAACGGTCTGGGCGATGCACAACATCATCGAATGGGGCAAGGCCCTGTATTGGGGGACTTCCGAATGGGAAGCGGCACAGATTCTTGAAGCCATCGAAATCGCCGAGCGCCACCATTTGCACAAGCCGGTCGTCGAACAGCCGGTCTATAACCTGCTGGAGCGTCATCGTTTCGGTCCCGACTATGACGCCGTATATAAGGACTATAAGCTTGGCTCGACCACCTGGAGTCCACTGGCGTCTGGCCTGCTGACAGGCAAGTACAACGATGGCGTACCGTCTGACAGCCGCGGTGCCTTGCCTGGATACGAGTGGCTAAAGGAACTGCTGACGGATGAATCGCGTCTCGACAAGGTCCGGGCACTCGCGCCGATAGCTGAGCAGATGGGCGCCACGCTTGCACAGTTCTCGATCGCCTGGTGCCTGCAGAACCCGAGCGTTAGCACGGTCCTGACGGGCGCAAGCCGGGTGGAGCAATTTCACGAAAATATGAAAGCGCTCGATTTCGTTGACCGGTTCACGCCGGAAGTCATGGCCGCCATCGATGCGGCTCTGGACGGTTAGCGGCCGGGATCTAGTCGACCATTGCCGTGAAGACCGCGGCAAGTCCGCCGCCGGATGTCCGGAAATTCGTAGTCTGGCCGCGATACAGGCGCGCTCCGAGCAGCTGGATATCCCCCGCATACGTGAAACAGCGTAGATCGAGTTTCAGCGCTCGTTCCGTGCCTGCGTCGATGACCAGGCGCTCACTGGGAGGCACAAGCTCCTGGGCGATGTAACCCTGATCCCGGATAGCGCTCCAGGTTTTGCGCGTGAGTTTCGCCCCTTTATAAGTGCCGCGACTGCCGAAGCCCCAATTAGGCTTGAAGAAGAGCTGCTTGCGTTGCGCCCAGAGTTCGTCTGCGTTTTCCGGGGTCACTGTTCTCGCGGCTGGTACCGCCGCCGACAACACGGCGATCGTCTCCTCGTCGGCACCCATCTCCCGCAGCCCGGCGCTGTCAGACAGCAGCGTGAGGTTACGCTTGTTAGCGAACAGGGCGTGAGTGCGCGGTGCCGGTGTCACTACAGCCGCATTGGCGAAATACGCTGCATAGAGCGACCGGCACTGTTCCGATTGCAGGTAGAAGTCGGTCAAACGATTGTAGACGAGATCGATACGGCTGCCGTCAAAGTGTAGTTCCGCGCCATCCAGAACGAGCTGTTCAGGACCCGCGACAACGGCATCGATATCGTGGCGCTTGAATACCCGCCTGAAAAGCGCGAATTCCGGGCTGAGGAATTGCTCGTTCGGGTTTGCGTCGACTATTGCGATACGTCGGAGCGGACGGTTCGGTTCCAGGGCGCGATACTCGTTGCGAAACATGTCCACGAACAGACGCTCCACGCCGGGTATATCCGTCCGGCCGACAACGAAATTCTCTACCGCCTCACAGCATGCCTGCTGGGCATCGGCGAGATGCAGAAGGAGCAACGCACCGCCCGCGTTGGTGTTGATTTCAATGAGCCGTGGGCCGTCATTGGTGAGGTGGAAGTCGTAGCCGAAGAAAGCCCCGTGCGTGCCCTGGTCATGGCGGCCAATTCCAGGCGCCCAGTTCAGGACCTTCTCGCGATACGCCTCGAGAGACACGACGCGTTCGATCGCGTCGATGATTGCCCGCATCTCTGCGACCTGGCCGGCCGAGATGAACACGGGCGAATCGGCGAACAGATGGGGATGGCTTTGTTCCAGACGCGACCAGACGCCGGACTCGCCAAAGCGCTCCTCCAGCGAGTCCTGCAGTGCATCACGGTCTACATTGATGCAGTGGCAAGTGCGGTTCAGTGCGTCCGCAACGGCGTTTCGATTCACTCAGCCAGTTTACACGTAGTGCGGGTATACCGGCCGGTACATGTAGTCGTTGATCTCCTTGAAAATATCCTCAGGCTCTTCCTTGTCCGTGAAGCCGCGCTCATACGCCATCTTCGCAACGTCCCTCGCGATGTAGGCAGAGACCTCCCGAATCCGGGAAAGCTTCGGATACACGCGACCGATGTCGATGTCATGATCGGTAACGAGGTTGGCCAACGAGTGAGCCGCCGCGAGGAACATCTCATCCGTCACGATCCGCGATCGGCTGACGATGACGCCAAGGCCAACGCCCGGGAAGATGTAGGCGTTATTGCCTTGTCCCGGTACGAGAGTCTGGCCGTCCAGCTTGACCGGGTCGAACGGACTGCCGCTCGCGAACACGGCGCGACCGCCGCTCCATGTGTATGCCTGCTCTGCTGTGCATTCCGCCATGCTGGTCGGGTTGGACAGCGCAAAGATGATTGGCCGTTCATTGATCTCGGCCATTGCCTCGACGACCTTTTTCGTGAATGTCTGGGGCTGGCCCGACAGGCCGAGCAGGGCAGTCGGTTTGAGCGTCTTGACGGCATCCAGCAGGTTGTCGATGTATTCGTGCTCGTGAGCGTATGGTTTCTTGTGATCCGCAATGTGATCGCGCCATGCACACACGAGTCCGCGGCTATCAACGAACCAGCAGTGCTTGCGTGCCTCGTCTTCAGGGATGCCTTCTTCTTTGAGTGCGGCTACAAAGACATCCGCAATGCCGATGCCTGCTTCGCCCGCGCCGAGGAACAGGACCTTCTGGTCCTTGAGATCACCACCCGTGATGCGCATCGATGCGATAAGGCCGGCAACGGCTACAGCGCCTGTTCCCTGGATATCGTCATCAAACAGGCACGTGTTGTCACGATACTGTTTAAGGAGCCGGAAGGCGTTCGTGTTACCGAAGTCCTCGATCTGGATCAGGACGCCCGGGAAGACCTCTTTCGCAGCCTCGATAAACTCATCAAACAGCTCATCGTATTCCGGGCCACGCGCACGATGACGTTCAATTCCGTTGTACAACGGGTCATTGAGGAGCTTCTCGTTATTCGTACCGACGTCGAGCATGACCGGCAGGCACTGGGTTGGCGGGATACCGGCACAAGCCGTGTAGAGTGAGAGCTTGCCGATCGGGATGCCCATGCCGTCGGCGCCCAGATCGCCGAGTCCAAGAATGCGCTCGCCGTCGGTGACGACGATGATGCGTGCTTCCTTGTGCGGCCAGTTCTGCAGCAATTCCTTGACGCGTCCTTTCTCGTGCAGCGAGATGTACATGCCTCGCGGCTTGCGATAGATGTGCTGGAATTCCTGGCATGCCTTGCCGACCGTCGGCGTGTAGATGTACGGCATCATCTCTTCGACGTGGTTCATGATCACGCGGTAGAAGAGGTTCTCGTTACGGTCCTGTAACGAGATGAGGTAGAGGTAGCGTTCCAGGTCTGTGGGCTTCGCCCGGATATTGCCGAGTACGCGCAATTCCTGCTCTGCCATCGAGTGCACACGCGCTGGCAACAGGCCTTCGAGCTTGAGCGCTTTGCGCTCGTCCTCGGTAAATGCGGTTCCCTTGTTGCGAACCGGGTCGTGGAGAATCTTCACACCAAGATGAAGGGCTTTAGGTTCTTGATCAGGAAAGGGATTTTCCTGGAGATTGGCGGCACACATGACGACCTCCAAACATACGTCTGTAAATCAAAACTTACGCTAATAGGTCCCCTTGCCAATGCTGGATTTCACGTAGAAACACGCCTAGGTACAAGACCTTATCCGCCCCGGGAAAACCGACTAGTAACATCAGAAACAGTTTTTATGGGAGACCTGTCATGAGCCGGAAACTCGTCATCATGGGCGCCGCGGGGCGCGATTTTCACGTCTTCAACGCGATGTATCGCGACAACCCGGATTTCGAGGTCGTCGCGTTTACAGCAACCCAGATTCCCTACATCGATGGGCGCAAGTACCCTGCGGAGCTCGCCGGTGCGCGGTACCCCGACGGTATTCCGGTCTTTCCGGAGGAAGAACTCGCCGCGTTGCTCGACGATACGACCGTTGACGAGGTGATCTTCGCGTACTCGGACGTCAGCAATGAATACGTTGATGAGCGACGGCGACTGGTCGAAGGGAAGGGCGTCGCATTTTCGACGTTCGATGTCGATACCTCAATGCTCGTGTCGAGCAAGCCGGTCATCGCGATTACCGCGGTTCGGACAGGTTGCGGCAAGAGCCAGGTATCGCGCCGCATCACGGACATCCTGCGCGATCTCGGCAAGAAGACCGTGGCGATTCGCCACCCGATGCCGTATGGCGACCTCGCGCAGCAAAAGGTGCAACGTTTCGAGACGTATGAGGACCTCAAACGTCACGAGTGCACGATTGAGGAACGCGAGGAGTACGAACCGCATATCGCGAATGGCGTCGTGGTCTACGCGGGCGCCGACTACGGAGCGATTCTCGCGGAGGCCGAGAAAGAGGCTGACGTCATTGTCTGGGACGGCGGCAATAATGACACGCCGTTCTACAAGCCGGATCTCTGGATCTGCATCGCCGACCCACATCGGCCCGGCGATGAGTTCCGTTATTTTCCGGGTCGCGCGAACTTCGAAAATGCAGATGTCATCATTATCGGCAAGGTTGGCCACGCCGATGAAGCCTCGATCCAGGTTGTTGAAAACAACGCGAAAGAGGCCAATCCTGACGCGCTGGTTCTGCGGCGTCATTCGCCCCTCGATATTCCGGATCCCGACGCGATTCGCGATCAGCGCGTACTTGTCATTGAGGATGGGCCTACGACGACGCACGGCGGAATGCCGTTCGGCGCTGGCGTACTGGCCGCGACTACCAGCGGTGCTGGCGAGCTCGTGGACCCGCGGCCCTATGCTGTTGGCGACATTGCCGAGACGTTCCGCAAGTATCCCGATATCGGCGACCTGCTGCCCGCCATGGGCTATGGCGACGAGCAGATTCGGGACCTCGAGGAGACCGTCAACGCGGTCGACTGCGATCTCGTCATCGTGGGCACGCCGATCGATCTGACACGCCTGATCGATATCGACAAACCGAGCATGCGCATCCGTTACAGCCTCAAGCCCGAAGACGGCAAACTGGCCGCAGCGGTTGCGAGAATCGTTGCGCCAGAGGACTACCGCGCCGCCTGAAGATCGGCGAAGAACGCCTCGAGGTCAGCGCGCATCGAGGCTTCTTCCTCTTCCCAGCGACGCATTGCCTCCTGAATACGCGGATCGGCGGCGATTGTGGCGTAGTGCGGCTGCGTGTAGGTCTCCCGCCAGTTGAAGTGCATTGCGACGGACTCCGTAAACACCTCGTTCAGTGCGACATCGATGGCCGCGTCAATGTCATCGCGCATGATCAGTATGTCGACATGTGTTTCCGCATTGGTCGTCGGGTCAAAACCGTAGGATGCTGCGAGGTCGATGAGCACGTCCAGCCGGCGAATGAGTTCGGCGCGCGGCAGCAAACCGATCCATGCCTCCAATGCAATGCCTTGCACGTTGCGCTGCTTGAGCGGAGTCTCGGCGTTGTCGATATCGAAAATGCCCGGACTTTGCGCATCGAGCCACGCGAATTCTTCTTCGACTCGTCCGTCGCGCACCGCCTTGCGAACGAGATACTGGATTGCTTCGGTATACGCCAAGCGACGATTTTCGATGTCGTCGACGATCGCCTTGCGGGCGGCCTCGGCACCTGCGACTTCATCCCCCAGGGCACGCGCACGGCGCAAATCGAGTTGATAGGCGATGGTGCTCGTCGGGCCGAGCGCTTCGACGCGCCTCCGGAAGTCATCACCGATCTCCACGAGACCAAGGTCGTACAGGAACTGAGCCATGACGCCGGGAAGCTCATGATCCTTGGGGTCGACGGCAATGGCATTCAGGAACTGCTGGACGAGCGTAACGACGTCACCGGACCGTAATGCGATGACACCCAGGTTGGAATAGGCATTCGGTTGCTTGGGCTCTATCTCAAGCGACCGCTCCAGCGCCGTGCGCGCTTCGTTCCAGTTCTCGAGATTCATATGTGCGGTGCCCAGCTCGTAGAGCAGGGCAGGGTTGTACTTGTCCTGCGCAATCGCCGCTTCCAGTACCGGGATGCACTCCTCGTTACGCCGCAGCGCTGTGTAGGCGCGAACCAGCAATACGCGGGGCTCATAGATGCCTGGTGATTCCTCGACAATAGCCTCGAGCTCGGCGGCGAGATCGGGGATGGCCTCTGTGTCACCTTGTTCGGCGAGTACAAGTGCCTTGGCATAGAGCGATGTCGCTCTTGCCACGGGATCCTCGGGACGCATGGCGAGTACCTGGTCGGTGATCGCAATGATCTCGGCCAGCGCGCTGCGCCGGTCCATGAGGCCGGTTTCGATCTGGTGAATATAGCTGTTGGCGAGCTCGGTCTTGGCGTCCGTGAAATCAGGGTCGATCAGCAGCGCACCTTTGAGCAGGTCCTCGGCTGCCTGCAAGCCACCGTAGGAATACGTAGCTCGTTCCCTGCGGGCTTGCATAAAAAGATCGTATGCGTCGGCGTTCGTCGTCGTCACGCCGGCAACGAGCGGCGTCGTATCGTCCGCTCCGAGCAGGGACCTCGACAGCGCCTTGCCCACTTCTCCCGCGATCTCGTCCTGGATCGCGAAGATATCGTCCAGGGTACGGTCATAGTTCTGCGACCACATATGAAACCCATCGCTTGCCCGGATCAGCTGCGCCGTAACGCGGACCCGGTCGCCCGCGCGCTGCACGCTGCCTTCGAGCACGTGCGCGACCTCGAGCGCCGAGGCGATTTCCTTGACTGGCTTGTTCTGGCCCTTGAAAGCGAAGCTGGACGTCCGTGCCGCAACCTGCAGGTCGGGCATCTGGGCCAGCATATGCAAGAGGGTCTCGGTCAGGCCGTCCGAGAAGTACTCATTATCCTTGTCATCCGACATGTTGACGAAGGGCAGCACCGCGATCGAGGTTGCGCTGACCAGATCTTCGCCCGGCGTGGCATCGTCGGCGGTGTAGCGCGCGCTGAAGAGTCCGACCACGATGATCAGGACGATCGCGATCGCAATCGTCACCGCGTCGATGCGGCGTGTTGCCAGCCGCTGCCCCGGGTCTTCGCGGTCGACGTCCTCCTCGCGTTTGATGCCGTCAGGCGTCACCTCATAGAACCACGAGAGAATGACCGCCGGGACAAAGCCGAAGGCGAAAATGAGGATTACGGCCCGGGGCGCCCAGTCCGGTGCGCCGAGCTCGGGGAGGATCGTGGTGAGAACCTCGGTCAGCAGCCAGCCCACGACCAGGTAGGCAGCCGCAACGCGAAACACGTTCCGCCGTCGAAGTTCAGGAATAAGGGACATCAGGGCTCCACACCCGCCAGCCGGGTGTACAGGTTACACGATCATTAGATGCTTACCAGAGACCGAAGGTTTCAGTTTTCAGCCAAATAGTTACGCCTGATACGCTTTGCTGTAAGCCGCGCAAATCTGTACGCGGATTCCACAATGGGTGTTTACCGTGCCGGCTATAGAATTCAGTCAGATATCAGGTTCTGGATTCTCCTATGTTGACAGGCGTAATAACGCTCGCGGCGCTGAGCTTTGTCTTCGCTACCCTGCTGGTGGTGGCGAACAAGGTGCTGTATGTCGAGGAGGATCCTCGTATCGAAGCGACCAATCTGATGCTGCCCGGCACCAATTGCGGCGCCTGCGGCTTCCCGGGCTGCGCGGGTCTGGCCGAGGCCATTGTTGACGGCTCCGCACTGCCCGGAAAGTGCACCGTCATGACCGAGGACGAGCGTGAGATGCTCGCCAGCTTCCTGGGCGTGGACGCCGGCGCGGAAGAGAAGGTCGTCGCACGACTCGCGTGTGCTGGCGGGATCAACGTCGCGCGGAATCGCGCACACTATGAAGGGATAGAAACCTGCCGAGGCGCCGCGCTGATCGCCGGCGGTGGCAAAGCCTGTTTTTGGGGATGCCTCGGTATCGGAGACTGCGAGACGGTCTGCGACTTCGACGCGATCGTCATGAACGAACACGAACTTCCCGTGGTCATCGAAGATCGCTGCACGGCCTGCGGTGACTGCGTCGATGCGTGCCCCAAAGACCTCTTCAGCCTGCATCCGGTCAGCCACCGGCTGTGGGTCGCCTGCATGAATCTGGAGCAGGGCGACGCGGTACTCGAGGACTGCGACGTGGGTTGCGACGCCTGTGGCCGATGCGCAGCCGATGCGCCGAGTGGACTGATCACCATGGTCGACAACCTGCCGGTCGTCGACTACACCCGCAATCACAACGCCAAGAATTCTATCGATCGCTGCCCAACAGGCGCGATCGTCTGGTTTGACCCGACCCAAGGACCTGTCACCGGCCGCGCGGCGAAGAAAGTCGTTCGCCAGAGTGCGCGACAGGCAACTGCGACCTAAGCCATAGGGACCCCCGCATGAAACAGAAAAAATCGACACCCAAGTATCCCGGTAATCGAGCCGCGATGGATGGCAACTCTGCTGCGATCATGTGCGAGCGGGAATCCTCTGACGGCGCCGGCGCGTATCCGATTACGCCATCGACACAGATGGGCGAGTTCTGGGCAGAGGCCGCTGCTGCCGGGCACATTAATGTCTCTGGCAGACCGCTGATCTTCATTGAGCCCGAAGGTGAGCATGCTGCCGCGTCGGTGACGGCAGGCATGTCGATGACCGGTCTGCGGGCGACCAACTTTTCGTCCGGCCAGGGCATCGCCTACATGCACGAAAACCTCTATGCGGCCGTCGGTAAGCGCCTGACCTACGTTCTGAATATCGGTTGCCGTGCGATCACCAAGGCGTCCCTGAACGTCCATGCCGGTCATGACGATTACCACTGTGTCGATGACACCGGTTTCTTCCAGGTAATGGCCAAGAACGCGCAGGCAGTCGCCGATCTCAACATCATGGCGCACTACATTGCCGAGCAGGCACTGACGCCCGGTATCGTCGGCCAGGACGGATTCCTGACGACGCACCTGATCGAATCGCTGAATGTTCCGGAGCGCGAGCTGATTGCCGAGTTTCTTGGCAAACCCGAGGACATCATTGATACGCCGACGCCGGCACAGAAGATCATCTACGGTGAGAAACGCCGCCGCATACCCGAGATGTGGGACGTGGACGACCCGGTCCTTGCGGGACCCGTGCAGAACCAGGATTCCTACATGCAGAGCGTCGCTGCGCAGCGGCCGTATTTCTTCGACCACGTGCAGCCCATCACTGAAGAAGCCTTCGACAAGTTCGAAGAGCTGACCGGTCGTCGATACGACCGCGTCATGACCTACCGTTGTGACGATGCCGATTACCTGATCGTCGGCCAGGGTAGCCTCATTCCGACGGCCGAGGCCGTCGCCGACTGGATGCGCGAGGAGAAGGGCATCAAGGTTGGCGTCGTCAATATCGTGATGTTCCGCCCGTTCCCGGGCGACCTGCTCAGCAAAGTGCTGAAAGGCCGCAAGGGCGTTGCCGTACTTGAGCGTACTGACCAGCCGCTGGCTGCCGACCTGCCGCTGATGCGCGAGATCCGTGCGACGCTGAGCAAATCCCTCGAAAACGGTCGCAGCAAAAACGGATTGCCGTATCCCGACCTCAACAGCTACAAGAAGCTGAATGACATGCCGGAGCTGTACTCCGGTTCCTTCGGCATGGGCAGCCGTGACCTGCAACCCGAGGGTGTCCTCGCCGCGATCGAGAACATGCTTCCGGAAGGCAAACACAAGCGCATGTTCTACCTGTCCATCGACTTCGTCCGAAAATCGATGATGACGCCGATGCAGGAGGTCTATAACCAGCAGGTGCTGGATGCCTATCCGCACGTCGAGGACCTGGCGATACGCGGCAGTGAAAACCCCAACCTGATGCCGAAGGACTCGATTACGGTGCGTATGCACTCGGTTGGTGGCTGGGGTGCGATCACGACGGGCAAGAACCTGGCGATGACGCTGTACGATCTGCTCGGCTATCACATCAAGGCAAACCCGAAATACGGCTCGGAAAAGAAGGGCCAGCCGACCTCTTACTACCTGTCGGCGGCGCCGGAACCCATCCGCATCAACTGCGAGTACTTCTACGTCGACGTCGTGCTGTCGCCGGACCCGAACGTCTTCGGACACACGAACGCGTTGGCGGGCCTCAAAGAGGGCGGCGTGCTGGTCATGCAGAGCGATGCCGCATCACCCGACGAGTTCTGGCACGCGATCCCGATGCGCTATCGCAAACAGATCGTCGAGAATGATGTTCGCGTGTTCTACCTGGACGCTTTCCGGATCGCCAAGGACGAGGCGACCGACCCCGAGCTGCAACTGCGCATGCAGGGCATCGCGTTCCAGGGAGCCTTTTTCGCAACCTCGCCATTGCTCGAGAAGCATGGCCTGAGCGAAGACAAGCTCCTTGCCGCGATTCGCGATCAGCTGCAGCACAAGTTCGGCTCGAAGGGTGCTCGCGTTGTAGAAGACAACATGCGCGTCGTAAAGCGGGGCTTCGAGGAAATCACCGAAGTCACGGACAAGCACCTCGAGGAACGTCCCGACGCGAAGGCCAATGGCAATACGCTTCCGGTACCGGTGATGGTCAAGCGCCAGCCGGAATCGTCATCACCGTCGTCTGACATCCATCGCTTCTGGGCGCAGACCGGTAGCATGTATGGCTCTGGACAAGGCGAGCAGGTGCCTGCCGATCCGTTTATGAGTATGGCCCTGATGCCTGCGGTTTCCTCGCATTTCCGCGACATGACGGGCATTCGATTCGAGCATCCGGAATTCATTCCCGAGAAATGCACGGCCTGTGGCGACTGCTACACGGTCTGCCCCGATACGGCGATACCGGGTCTCGTCAACGACATTGGCCAGGTGCTGGATACGGTCGTCAAGCGGCTCAAGAAAAACGGCAAGCCGACCGAGCATCTGCCGCGCGCGGTACGCAAGATGGAATCGACGCTTCGCAAACTGGCTGTCGAAGCCGGTGAGGAAGCGTCCGTATCCGAGCTCCTCAATGAGGCGATTGACGTCACGATTGACGCGGCCAGCGGTGATGAGCAGAAACAGCTCAAGGCCGAGTTCGTCGATTTCCGTCAGGAGCTTGGTACGTTCCAGTTCGCACTGACGCGGCCTTACTTCACGACGAAGGAAAAGAAACAGCCTGGCAGTGGCGGATTGTTCAGTGTCACGATCGATCCATACACCTGCAAAGGCTGCATGGAGTGCATCGAGGTCTGCAACGACGAGGCACTTGTGCCGGTTACTCAGACACGCGACTCGATTGCCGATCTGCGCAAGAACTGGGATTTCTGGCTTGATCTGCCAAATACGCCGGAAAAATACAGCCGCGTTGACAATCTCGAGGAAGGCATCGGCGCGCTGGAGACCATCCTCCTCAACAAGGACGCCTACTTGCCGTTTGCCAGTGGCGACGGTTCCTGCCTGGGCTGCTCCGAGAAGACAGTAGTCCACCTGTTCGTCGCGACCGTCGAGTCGCTGATGCAGCCACGCGTCAAGGCACACGTAGCCAAGCTCGATGACCTGATCGCCAAGCTCAAGGAAAACATCAAGCTCAAGCTGGTTGGCGAGATCGACGTTGGTGACAGCGCCGAGATGGCGGCCGTATTGGACGGTGCAGGGGATGGTGAGCTGACGCTCGCGAAGATCGCGGACACGGTGGAGAAAACCCATGAAGCCGAACCTATCGACCGCGAGTGGCTGAAACACGTCACCGACCTCGTTGCCAGGCTGCTAGACCTGCGCTGGCGCTATGAGAACGGTACGACCGGTAAGGGTCGCTCGAATATGGGCTTCCTGAATGCCACGGGCTGCACCTCTGTCTGGGGTAGCACCTATCCCTTCAACCCGTACCCGTTCCCGTGGGCGAACCACCTGTTCCAGGATCCTGCATCCATGGCGATGGGCGTGTTCGAGGGCCACATGGTCAAGATGGCCGAGGGCTTCAAGGCGGTACGGATGGCCGAGGAGGTGCTGAAAGGCGAAAACAATCCTGACGAGCAAGTAGAACGTTACCGCTACTTCAACTGGCAGGACTTCACTGATGAGGAGTACCACCTGTCTCCACCGGTTGTTGCGGTAGGCGGCGATGGTGCCATGTATGACATTGGATTCCAGAACCTGTCGCGCGCACTGATGTCGGGCAAGCCGATCAAGGTGCTCGTGGTCGATACGCAGGTGTACTCGAACACCGGCGGGCAAGCCTGCACGTCAGGCTTCTTCGGCCAGGTTTCGGACATGGCGCAGTTCGGCAAGGCGATCAAGGGCAAGGAAGAGACCCGTAAGGAGATGGGTCTGATCGCGATGGCGCATCGCACCACCTACTTCCTGCAGTCGACGATCGCCCATGCGAATCACATGATCGAAGGCTTCGTGGAAGGCCTGATGTCACGGCAGCCGGCACTGTTCAACCTGTACTCGTCGTGCCAGCCGGAACACGGCATAGGCGACGACATGTCGCATCACCAGGCCAAACTCGCGGTCGAATCACGCGCCTATCCGATATTCAAATACGATCCGGAACGCGGCACGACAGTCGGCGAATGCCTCGACATCGACGGCAACCCGAACCAGGATCTGGATTGGCCCGTTGCGAAGATCGACTTTGTTGACGAGCGGGGCCGTGAACAGACGATGGAGTTGCCAACGACCTTTGTCGACTTTGCCGTCACCGAGGCACGCTTCCGCAAGCACTTCCGCAAGATCCCGCGTGATTCCTGGAACGACGACATGGTGCAGGTCGCCGAGTACCTCGACCTCGACGAGGACGAGCGCGAAGGCAAGGTGCCGTACGTTTGGGCACTCGACGCCAAGCGGCAGCTGAGCCGCCTGCTCGTTGCGCCGCCGATGATTGAGTCGGCCGAAGAACGGCGTTCGTTCTGGGTCATGCTGCGTGACCTCGCCGATATCGAGGAAGCGCCGGCAGAGGCAGATGAAGCGCAGATCGAGTCCCGAGTACGCCAGGAGGTCATGCAGCAGATCGCCTCCGGTCTGATGGGGCTGGTCAGCGGGAACCAGGCGCTCGATATGGGCGCCATGGTCGACGCCGTGGCTTCAGAGCCAGTGCAGCCGCCGCAGCTGAAGGCGGTCGAAACGCCAGCGCCGGCACCAGCCGCCGATGGCGAATACATGGCCCCGTGGATCGATACCGAAGACTGCACCGAGTGCGATGAGTGCATCATGATCAATTCGAACATCTTCGAGTACAACGCGGACAAGAAGGCGATCATCAAGAACCCGGACGGCGGCCCGTACCGGGATCTCGTCAAGGCGGCTGAGAAATGCACGGCCGAAGTCATCCACCCGGGTTTGCCTCGCGATCGCAGCGAGAAAGACATCGACAAGTGGATCAAACGTGGCGAGAAGTTCAACTAGGTGAGCTTGGGATGACGGCGAATTAATATGCTGGACCTGTTCCGGA
>JAAUYD010281783.1_pt1 | contig 27623 bp, 39 predicted proteins | sample 7278101 | NCBI WGS metagenome assembly JAAUYD01 (sample SAMN14350128, study PRJNA611818) | marine sediment metagenome | isolation source: surface marine sediment (0.6m) | place: French Polynesia: Moorea | collected 2018-08
CTACACTGGTTATTATCCGGAATCTGTTCATGTAGATAAAATTTATCGGACTAGAGAAAACAGAGCTTGGTGTAAAGAACGAGGTATTAAAATGAGTGGTCCACCTTTGGGGAGACCTCCAGCTAATGTGAGTAAAGAACAAAAAAGACAAGCAAATGAATCTGAGAGGATTCGTAATAGTATTGAGGGAAAGTTTGGGCAAGGGAAAAGAAAATTTAGCTTGAATAGAATCATGGCTAAACTTCCTCATACTTCTGAAACTGCAATTGCTATTACTTTTTTAGTCATGAATCTTTCTACTTGGTTATGGCGGCTTTTTTTGGACTTTTTATGCCAATGCATGTCAAGTACGCCTTTTTTATGCAAGTATGATTATTCAAACTTATGCCTTAAGCAATTATACTTAACAAACGATTATCTTTCATATTTGACTAAATTGTCCATCGCTCCCTATTAGACTTTTTCAGCAAGCCCTAATTTATTGAGCTGATATTGCTATGATTGATCTTGACTAGTACATTTGTATTTTTTAGTGTAAATAAGTTATGGATAGAGTCAAACAAATCGTATTACAACCTTCCATTTGGGATGTAGATAATTCTGGAGACTTGGTTGCGGAAGGTGAGCTACATAGTGACGATTTATCGTTACGTGCTGTTGTAGAAGCTCAAAGGGAAGAATATCTACGTTTGTCGCGGGAATGGGACAAACAGATGGAAGAATATTTGAATTCTGTTGATTGGGAAGAATTCAAAATACAATCGCAATTAACTACTGACGAAGAGAAAGTTTTTTGAACAAGTAGACAGATTCCCGCTCAGGAATCTGCCTACATATATTTATTATGATGGAATTTGGTTAGCTAGCAGCTACTTTACTTTTTGATGTGTCTGCTATTTCATTCAAAATAATTTCTACTTGTTGCGGTTGTGTTTTTAACTTGGTTTGGATTTTTGTTCTCAAAACTGCTAACTTTTGATATTTACCATTAATCTTATCCCCAATCCCTAACCGTCGTGCAGCAGTACGAATGCGAGATTGTGGTAAATTTTGTATTAGTTCTTCAAGTGACTCTGTATCAATACTATTGTCCTGTATCGCATTTATCCTGGCAACTTTAGTTACTGGTTTCAGGTTGGAAAGTGTGTGATTCATTTCTGTGTTTGACTTGGAAGATAAGGAATTTGATTTGTTCGATTTGTAACTCCATAAATTTATTAAACCTGCACAGAAATCGAAGAACATTAAGATTGCAAGAGCAAATATTAAACCAATGATGAGAACGTTCAAAACGATTTGAGTACTTTCCATTTTCTACATCTCCTATGTCCAGCTTGAAGCGGATGCTGGTATTTATTTCATCATCCTTTCCCCGTGAGGGGTATTTCAAATTCGTATTAACTAAACTATAGCAACTGGAATTATTCCCATCTAACTCAGTACACTTGGTTATATAATGCCTGCAATTCTCTTTTTAACCTTACATAAGTGCAGGATTAATCAATAGACATCTCCGAAAACAGTCAAAACTGCTCTGTAACTAGCTTATCAGCTGCATCTTTCAATGTTGCAGAGAGCGCCAATCAATACGATAAAATAGGTGTCTGGGATATTTATTGATAGTTACAATGTCAAAATATATAGTTATGTGCATTAATTTTAACCTGATAACATAGGGTTTGTTTCTGCTGGCAATATTAGTGCTCCGATTCGTAACCTCACTAATCCGCAAATTGTCAATATTACTTGTTCATACTTTTTAGATTTCAACCTAAATCTTTCTTGAACAACTCGAAATATTTTTACCGAACGAATTCGGTGTTCCACAAATACTGCTTTAGATGAAAACACCTTGTTTGATTTTTTCTGGTCAATTGTTAATTTTCCTTTTTTTGGTGTTTTAATCGGAGTATTAATTAAATCTTCTCATATGTAAGCTAAATCACCCTTAAATTGTTGTTTTGGGTCAAAGTTATCACGGTTTTCTCGAAACAAAATTATATCGCTTTTTGGCCCAGGCTCACCAGTTATCACATCAACAATATCCTTGGCATTTGGCAAGATAATTATTTGACTTTTAAAAGTATGGTTACTTGCTTTCCCTAAGTAATATTTTTCTTGTCCTTCTATCTTCCCTCCCGAAACTTCTTTGGTGTAGTTTCCACAATTCGCCGAAAATATTTCGATAGGTGACTTTGATCTGTAAAGCCACACCTCAAAGCAATATTAGCGATAGATAATTCTCGTTGCTGTTTTAATAATTGCTTGGCACGTTCTATTCGCTGTTGTATTACATACTGATAAGGAGAAATTCTCATTGACTGGCGAAATAGGCGGCAAAAGTAAAATTGACTCATATCTAAAGCTTGGGCAATGTCAACAAGTTTGATATTTTCCTCTATGTGGGCATTTATATACTCAATGGCTTGTTTCAGTTTGTAAGGTGATAGCCCATCTGTATATTCACGAATTATTGGTTTGTATGCGGAGTACTTTTTGAGTAGATGAATTGCTAAAGTTGCTCTTAAGCTTTCAATATACAATCTATCGCTAACACCACCTGTTTCTAGTTCTTTTTTGCAAGCATTGATAATTCCGTATAATAAGGGATCTCTAATAGTTTGAAAATAAGGTATGAGCTCAATTTTATTTGGCTCAATAATTTCTTGCCCAACACAATGCAGTAGTTTGGGATGAATAGCAACGAACATGAAATTTAAAAGTTGTTCTTTTGCGTTCCACACTGTACGATGAAGAGTATTTGCCGGATATATTCCTATATTTCCAGGATTCACTAATCCTTGTCGAAATTTTCCATCAAGCCATCTTTCTCTTACAGCCTTAACCATAGCAATACAGATAACATGCATTGCAAAATGATGTTCATTAGTATCGTGAGTAGGTTGTTGATGATACTCAAATACCATTCCTTCCCATCTACTTCCATTACTAGAAAGAATGGGAGAATTGGGGAAAATTAAATTAGAAGCTGTTTTCTCCTGAAAATTCACTTTAATTGCATTCTCAGGTTTCATGTTTTATACCTCGAGCAAGAATTTTATAATTATGGCAATAATTTACAAGACAATTTTATATTTTGATTCTAAGTATAGGACAAAAATTGTATGACATAAATAAAATTATCCATTTTCGAGTCAAGATTGAGAACAATAGAACGAAGAAAATCTAAACCATAACGGAAAATGCTTTTACTACGACGACCGTGCTTTTTAATCACAATAGGTTTATTTTGATGTAACCATTCCCCAACTAAAACAGCCCAACATAAGGCTAAGGTTAAAATAGCAATCAGTTTACTCAAACGCTCGGGATCTTTAATATGGGTAGATTCGAGACAAAAGCCTCTTGTCTTGAAAATACCGAATAAGGTCTCAATGCCCCAACGATGAGCATAATCTGCGGTAAGCGTTCGCGCAGCGTGTCCAAAGGACTCAGCTATGCCGTAGGCTTATCACTTTATGTGGAGCAGTTTGAGTGGCGACAACAAGTAAGGAGCCATCCTCAAGACGTAAAGCTGCAACGTACAACCAAAGTCCCCATAATCGTCTCGGACGACGTAAAACTTTAGTTTGTCCTCGCTTCAAGTCTTGAAATACAGTTTTTGGCTGAGTGCTATGTGGAAAAACGTTTTTTAGCCCTGGAAACCAAGTTCAAAAACTTAGTTCCTCCAAAAAGAAGAAGTGGGTGGAACCGTATTTTAGTAAAATTAGAAGGCTGCCAGATTCGGACTGGGAGCTTGATTTCAGGTGAAACTGAAGAATTAACGTCACTACGCCGTCTTAAAAAACGAAAACGTCAAACTGATTGGCGTGAATATTTCACTGCGACAGGCATTAAAAGAGGGACGGCTGATAATGGTTACAGATGCTTCTTCAACACAATCTGATTCTGAAAATTCTAGTGATGCAGATTCAGAGAATTTAGATTCTGGGGATATCAATACAGAAACAGATGCGGATATTGCTGAGTTAAATTATCCCCAATTTCCCAACGCAGATAGAGAAGAGGAAGCTATAGCTTGTGTTTTGGACAATCAACAATGTGCAATTCATGAAGAAGAGGCTGCAAGCGTTGATACAGTCATGTCTTTACTACGACAAGCTGGTAGTTGGGAAGAAGTAGTTCGCAGTACGGAAAACTGTGTCTGGAATGGATTTCACAGATTTATGGACAAAGTGGCTGAAAGCATTGTCTGGAAAAAGTTTCAAGGATTTTTATGCTTATTTCCCAACAACTCTATTGTTTCGAGAAGTCCGCGAACCATTACCGAAACCGGACTTTCTTCTACAAAACGCTCAAACACTTGACCTTGAATCATTATAGCTGTTCCATATCTACCAACTATATTTTTTCAACTAACTATAATTTGAGGGAAATTACAAGACCTTGAAAGGGCTAGTTCTATGGGAGTAAAATTTTACTTTTTCAAATTTAGAGCAAGAATCGGATAATTTTGGCAAAATTGTGCAAGAAAATTGTGTATTTTGTCTATAATCTCAGAACATTAGCGCGAGTTAAAAAATATTCTTGCCTGAAATACCTCCGAGCCAATGTTCGTTGGGAAAAAGCAACTTAACTACACTCTAAGTCCTACATACAATAAGCATTCAGTAGGAGTATTCACCAAGTAGAATTATTCTGAAAAAGAGCACACCTCGAATAAAAAGAAACCACTATGGCAATTCCAGGCTGGACACGCACCGAATCGCCCTTTCACCCAGGTGAACTGGCAATTCAAACCCGAATGGGAGCACAGGAGAGGATGGATAAACAAGGACGACGGCTGATCCGAGAATTTCTCCCAGAACAGCACCGTCAGTTCTTTGCCCGACTATCATATATAGTGGTGGGAACAGTGGATGCCGACCATCGTCTATGGGCTTCGATTCTAGTAGGAAACCCTGGCTTTCTCTCCACTCCGGACGAGTATACCTTGCGAGTTGCTACCAAGCCCCTGTTAGGCGATCCTTTAGCTGAGATACTCACAGATGGCATGGATATTGGCTTGCTCGGCATTGAACTTAGTACACGTCGCCGCAACCGTGTCAATGGGGTTGTGAGCACTATCCATGACGATGGTTTTGAGGTGCAAGTGATGCAAGGCTTTGGCAATTGCCCCCAATATATTCAAGCCCGAACCTTTGAGTGGGTAGAGTTCGATCCAGCAACACCCAAGCCAATCCATGAGATTACGGCATTGACAGAGTCAGAGCGGAATCTCATTGCTGGGGCTGACACTTTTTTTATTGCAACCGCCTATCAAGATGAATCAGCAGGGATTGCCAGTGGTGTGGATGTCTCCCATCGTGGCGGCAAACTAGGCTTTGTACGCATAGATGAGGATGATACCCTAACAGTTCCTGACTTTGCTGGTAATTGCCATTTTAATACATTCGGGAATATTGAATTAAATCCTTCTTCAGGATTGTTATTTATAGATTTTGACCGAGGTGACTTGCTGTATCTCACCGGCAGAGCTGAAGTCATTTGGGAGGGAGAGGAAATCAGCACCTATGCTGGAGCAGAGCGGTTATTTAAATTCCAACTAGAAAGTGGCTATCGGGTTGAAGGCAGCCTTCCTTTACGCTGGTCAGCTCCAGAATTTTCCCGTTTCCTTGAATCTACAGGTTTATGGTAATCTATCTCGCCCCCCTTTTAACAACCTGACAATTCACTTATTCTCATCAGCCGACATTCCACGAAAAAATTCCACAACCAAATATGAAAAATGTTTCTTCCAAACTCATAACTCCTTTCCTCCTAACTATTTTCAGCTCAATTTCAGTTTGATTAATTATTACTTCGATTGGAGATAATATATATCTATGGCAATAACAAAAGGAGCTCACCATGTTGGACTTACAGACTTACAGTGCCAGATTTAACCGCAGCACGTAATTTCTTTGTGGATACTTTTGGTTTTGAGCAGGTTGGTGAAGTTCCAGATATCCAGCGGTTTTTCTCTCGGATGGCACGCTTATGTTAACTCTTTGGCGAGCAGCCGATCCAGAAAAAGCTACGCCGTTTGATCGTAAGAATATCATCGGTCTTCATCACTTTGCTTTGAAAGCTGACAGTGTGGAAACCCTTAAATCTCTTCATCAAACCTTAGTGAATACACCTGGAGTTGAAATTGAGTTTGCCCCTGAACCCTTGGGTGATGGATGATCCAGGGAAGCAGTCATGATACTCAAACGGCTATTTAGCAGGCTAGATTTTAACTTTCCCTCACCACCCCAATGTCGGGATGAAATTTGGCTCCTCGCATCATTATTTCAGTTAGAGCGTGAATTTCTGCCTAGCAATTTGTCCAGGGGACGATTTAGACAAGTATTGAGTTTCTGATTCACTAAAGGTAATTATTTATGGCAAACTGTTGAAATTTATACTTCGAGTACCTGTCCATTTTGTCGCCATGCGAAACAACTCCTTGATCGCAAAGGAGTAAGTTACACCGAATATGTGATTGATGGTGATGAAGCAGCGAGAGATGCAATGGTTACACGGGGTACAAACGGTAGACGCACAGTACCGCAGATTTTCATCAATGACCAACATATTGGTGGTAGCGATGACCTATATGAGTTGGAGAAACGGGAAGAGTTGGATATGTTGTTAAATCAAACACCAACATTGACCATCGGATGATTTTATCAAAATACGGATTTATTTTGTGCGATCACGTACCCCTTAGGGGAAGTAAACTACGCGTAGCGTGTCGCTCTGCGACTCAGCGTCTCATGAAGGAGAATCGCTTCAAAAGTATCGCACCTCAATGACTCAAATTTTTACTTTAAAGGAACAAAACCATGATTACACTCTACGGTCACGAAATGTCGGGTAACAGCTACAAAGTCCGTCTGTTGCTGGAACTTTTGAATCTGGAATACGAATGGGTGAAAGTCGATTTGATGAAAGATGAACATAAATCGCCGGAATATTTAGCCCTCAATCCTTTTGGACAATTACCCTTGCTAATCGATGGAGATATCAAACTCGCGGATGCTCAAGCTATTTTGGTATATTTAGCACGTCAATATGGCGGCGATGCTTGGCTACCTTTAGATACATTGTCCTTAGCTCAAGTGGTGCGGTGGTTATCAACTACAGCCGGAGAAATACGTCAAGGTCCCGAAAATGCCCGACTTTACCATTTGTTCGGTGCAACTAGTATCAATATCGAACGAGCATATCAAAAAGCTGAACACATCCTCACCCAATTGAATCAACATTTAAATACCCGCACCTGGTTAGAATTTGAACATCCCAGCATTGCAGATATAGCTGTTTTCCCTTACGTCGCTTTAGCTGCTGATGGCAAGATTGAACTAAATCCCTATCCAAATGTAATAACCTGGATTAATCGGGTGAAACAACTTCCTAACTACATACCGATGGCAGGACTTTAAAATTATTCACAATTGTTTATGTGAAAGGGCTGGGATTTAAATGCTAACTCTTTCACTAGCAAATCATGGAGTATCGTAATTGGACTTATAAGCTTTGTTAACAAGCTAAGATTCAAGGAGAGAAAACAATGGCAAATCCAGGTTGGGAGCGTTCCGAATCACCATTTCATGTTGGCGAACTGGCAATTCAAGCCAGATTGGGGGCACAAGAACGGATTGACAAGCAAGGAATGCGGGTAATTCGGGAATATCTACCCGAACAGCATCGTCAATTTTTTGCCCAACTTCCTTATGTAATTGTTGGTACTGTAGATGTATCTGGTTATCTGATGTTCTATATTCCTGGTGGCATTCGCATGGAAGTAATTGCCCTACCATCCTAAAAATTTAATCTTCTTAAGGAGTTAATAATCATGGCTCTCCCTAATCCTGGTATGACTATCGATCCAGAGAGAACTGCAATTGTCATTATCGATCCGCAAAATGACTTCCTTAGCCCTGGAGGTGTTGCCTGGAGTGTAGTTGGCGAAAGTGTCACCGAAAATAATACCGTGGCTAACATTGAGGCGTTAATGAAAGCCGCTAAGAATTATAATCTGCCGCTTTTCATTTCTCCCCACTATTATTTCCCTGCCGATCATCGATGGAAATTTGAAGGGGCACTGGAAAATGTTATGCATAGTATCAATATGTTTGATCGACCAGACCCATTAAAACTCGATGATTTTATTGGCTCAGGTGCTGATTGGCTAGAGATATACAAGCCCTACATCGAAGATGGCAAAACGGTTGTGTGCAGTCCCCATAAGGTCTATGGTCCTGAAAATAATGATTTGATTCTGCAACTTCGCAAACAGCGGATTGAGAAAATTATTTTGGGTGGTATGTCCTCCAATCTGTGTGTGGAATCCCATTTGCGAGAACTACTTGAGCAAGGTTTTGAAGTAGCCGTAGTCAAGGACGCGACAGCTGGGGCAAAAGTGCCTGAGGGGGACGGTTATGCGTCTGCACTGGTCAACTACCGGATGCTTGCCAATACTGTCTGGACAACCCAAGAGGCTTTACAAGCCTTAGGGGATAGTCTTCCTGCCTTCGTTTCAAACTAAATAAATGCCCAAGAACCCGGTCTTGCTTGCAGAACTCAGAGCTTGAACTAATGCAAGCGTTCAAAAAAATCGGCGTTGCTGAATTGAACTATGAATTTATTATTGTTATCTAACAAAAGCCCCCGTGACCCGTGACCCCCAAAAATTGGGGGTACATTGGGGGTACATTGGGGGACTTTTAAATATATTTCTCCCCCAGAATTGGGGGTTGGGGGGCTATTCATATTTTTAATCAGCAACACCAAAAAATCAGTCCCTTCAAGAATAGGTTTCTGTTGGGAATAACCCACAGGGGGACATTATCACAAGTTCATATTTTGCACCTTCTCAATAAGGATAAGGTGGGCAGTGCCCACCCTACCAAATTAATCCACCCATTTGGAAACTAGCACCATGGCTAAACAACAAAATCTGAATGATGCAGGGGTTGCAATTAATGGCTATGATCCGGTGTCTTATTTTATTGGCGATCGCCCTGTTCATGGTAATTTCACTATCTCATCAACGGTAGACGGTGCTACTTATTACTTCGCAAGTGAAGCTAACAGAGCAAAATTTGATGCCGATCCCGCCGCTTACATCCCACAATATGGAGGCTTTTGTGCTGTTGCGGTCTCCGAAGGCAAGATATTTGATGTAGATCCAGAAACCTACAAAGTTACCGACGGTAAACTCTATCTCTTCTATAACGGAGAATTAGGAAATACCAAACCCCAATGGGAAGCAGATGAAACGACCCGACGTGGGAATGCTGATGCACATTGGGCAAAGGACGAGCCCCTGGAAATGCATTAAAGGTTCAAGTGTGAATGGGCACGAATAGGGATATAAGGACATCAAAATGAAAACTGATTCGCATGTCGTCATTACCGGCAGCAATCGAGGCATTGGTCTTGCTTTAGCCAAGCATTATGCTCAGGCAGGATGCGATGTGACCGGCATCTGTCGTCAAACTTCGGTAGAACTAACTGAAGTTGCCAACTATGTCATTGATGGCATTGACTTAGCCGATGACAGTGGCATCGCCAAGATTATCTTGAAATTGCAACAACGTTCAATTGACCTGTTGCTAAATGTTGCTGGTATTATGCATTGGGAAAGCCTTGATGAGGTGGATGTAGAACTTATTAGACATCAAATTGAAGTAAACGCGATCGCACCTTTACGTCTAACAGTGGCTCTATTTGACCAGCTCTCTCAAGGTGCAAAAGTTGTTTTCCTTACCAGTAGGGCTGGCTCAATTGCAGACAATGGAATGGGACATGGATATGGATATCGCATGTCGAAAGCTGCTCTTAACATGGCTGCAAAAACTCTGGCGATCGACCTTATGCCCAAGGGGATTGCGATCGGTATTCTCCATCCTGGGTCGGTCAAAACACCACTAAACAAGCTCGGCGGTGAAATAGAAGTTGAAGAAGCTGTTGAAGGTTTGACGGCACGAATTGCTGAACTTACATTGCAAAACAGCGGCAGCTTTCTACATCAGAACGGAACCGCTTTGCCCTGGTGAGGTCGATGATACTTAATTTTCCATAGTTGAGTGCAGCATTGGAGCAGTTGAATCAGTTACAACCCCTTGGCAGAGTAGGTACCCCTAAGGACATAGCAGATGCCGTGTTGTATTTGGCGAATGCCAGTTGGATCACAGGTGTGATTCTTCCCGTTGATGGTGGTGTAGATGCTGGAGGTGACGGTACGAGTAACCTGAACCAAGAAGCAGCAGCATAATGTTTTTCGATTTTTAGTATAACCAGACAAAGTAAATCTGGTGGACTATTAGATTAGTAATTTTTGTGACTTAAAGGACTGTAATAATGAGCAAAATTGATGATATCAATGCAATCCGAGATATTGCTAAACTGTACTTTGACGGCACCCATTACAGCGACGGCGACAAAATGGAACAGGCGTTTGCCCCCGGTTGTCAAATTATCGGTAAGACCATGCGTGCAGAGCGTGATGACTGGATTGCAAGCATTCGCAAACGCAAGTCCCCCCATTCTCAAAATGCCCCCTATGACTATGGGATCCAATCCATTGAAATTGATGGAGATATCGCTCTGGCGCGCCTGCTGACACCGATTAACGGAATGCTGTTTACCGATATCATGACACTCTTAAAGGGTGATGATGGTCGCTGGCAAGTTGTTGCCAAGGCTTTCTACAAACATCCGCAAAACTAAAGTTTGGATTTCATCTTTAGCCATGTTAAGACTTTACGGTGCAGCCTTCATTCAATCATCCTTTATTCGAGGATCGATTATTAATATTGCTCAACTTGTGGAGAAAGGTCAGTTACGTCCACTTGTAGATGCCAAATCTTTTACATTTGCAGACATTGCTGCTGCCCATGCTCATGCGGAATCAGGAGCCGCCATTGGCAAAATCGTTTTAGAGCAGTCATTTAAAGCTGCATAAAGGGGGATAATCGCTCTGGTGGTTTGGTGATATGAGAGACTTGAGGAGCGATCAGGCAGTGAATAATCAGCTAATCCTAAGGAGACATGATGATAGACCTTTATACTTACACCACTCCTAATGGTCGTAAACCCGCCATTATGCTGGAAGAACTGGAACTACCCTACACCATCCACAAAGTCAACATTGGTAAAGAGGAGCAGTTTTCTCCTGAGTTTGTGGCTATTAACCCTAACAGCAAAATTCCAGCCATCATTGATCGCGATGCCAACATTACCGTGTTTGAATCGGGAGCTATTCTGATTTACTTAGCTGAAAAGACAGGTAAACTATTACCCACCGAAGCTGCCAATCGAGCTCGCGTTATGGAATGGTTGATGTTCCAGATGGCAAGTGTTGGACCAATGTTTGGTCAAGTCGGTCATTTCCGCAATGTAGCCCCTGAAAAAATACCCTACGCTATTTCCCGCTATCAAAAAGAGGCATTGCGTATACTCGGTGTGCTAGATCGGACATTGGCAACCAACCCCTACATTGCTGGAGAATATTCCATTGCAGATATTGCTACCTATCCCTGGGTCGTAACAACAAACACTCCTTATATGGGCTTATCCCTGGAGGAATACCCCAATGTACAACACTGGATTGAGACTATGCAAGCTCGTCGAACAGTACAAACTGGTATGGCAATTCTGACACCAAAGTTTAATAGCGATTACGGAACTGCTGCTTAGGTTGTGGAAACTGCTATTTGAAGACAGCCAGGAGGAAGAAAGGAATAGGGTAATCAAGGAATTAAAATAGGGAGTTAATAGAATGCAGATTTCCAAAGAATTATTACCAAAAAAAACTGAGCAGATTTATGATGCCATTGTAATTGGTGGCGGTGCTGGAGGATTATCGGCGGGCATTTATTTAAAGCGTTATATGCTCTCTACCCTGATTATTGATAAAGGCAAAGCGCGTTCTTTTTGGATGCAAGAACTGCACAATTATCTGGGGTTACCATCAAATACAACAGGACGCAGCTTGTTGAAAACAGGGAAAGAGCATTATCTTTCTTTGGATGGGGATTTTTTAAATGGCTTTGTAGAAGAGGTGATAGATGAAGGAGAAACCTTTGCCATTCGTGTTAAATTTGGTCGCCAAAATAGCGTCTATCCAGTGTTTCGCTGCAAGTACTTGATTGCTGCTAGTGGTATTATTGACTATTTACCTCAATTAGAAGATATGCGGAATGTCTATGAATTTGCTGGACATAATTTGCATGTTTGCCTGATTTGTGATGGCTATGAAATGACGGATCAAGTGGTGGGTGTGTTTGTTGGCAGTAATGAAGTAATCCCTGTTGCCTACAGCGTGGGCTGGTTTACACCTTATGTTAAAGTCTTTACTAACGGTCTTTTTGAAGTCAGCCCCGAAAATCGTCAAAAACTAAAAGAACATGGCTATCCCTTGTTTGAATCACCCGTTCAGAAATTCCTCGGTGATAATCATCAGATGGATGGAGTGGAGTTGGAAGATGGCTCAGTAGTTGAGTTGCAATCGGGGGTTGTTTCCATGGGATCGAAATATCACGCCAACTATCTGGAGAATTTCGATCTAGAACATCAAGGTGGCAATCTGGTTACTGATAAAATGGCTCGCACTTCCCACCCGCGCATTTTTGCCATTGGTGACTTGAAGGTGGGGCTGAACCAAGTGATAATTGCTGCTGCCGATGGAGCATTAGCAGCAACCCAAATTTGGCGAGAAATCCGTCGTGAAAAAGGAGCCCAGCGATGGGCAGAAGGCATCAAGTCGTAATGTACTCAGCCACAGAAGCAACTGTCAAAGTTGTTTTTTAGATTGTACAATCCATTTTTTATACAAAAAATGAGCAAAATAGAACTTTTAACTCCTCAAAACTCCGTATTACTGGTCATAGATCATCAACCTCAGATGGTATTTGGGGTTGCTAACATAGACCGACAAACTTTGAAAAATAATGCTGTAGCACTATTAAAAAGTGCCAAGGTATTTAATGTTCCCACAATTCTTACTACCGTAGAAACTGAAAGTTTTAGTGGTTATATGTTGCCCGAACTTTTGGATGTTTTTCCCCAGCAAGATTTACTAGAACGTACCAGCATGAATTCCTGGGACGACCAGAAAGTAAGGGATGCGGTAGCTGCTACGGGTCGCAAAAAGTTAATTTTGACAGGATTGTGGACAGAAGTATGCATTAATATGTGCGCTTTTTCAGCAATGGCTGATGGCTATGAACTATATGTTGTTGAAGATACCTGTGGTGGTACTAGCGAAACGGCTCACCGTGCGTCCATGGATCGGATGATTCAAGCAGGTGTAGTACCGATGACATGGCAACAAGTGTTACTAGAATGGCAAAGAGATTGGGCGAGAAAAGAAACCTACGATCCGACTTTGGCTATAGTGAAAGAACACAGTGGAGCATATGGAATGGGTGTGGATTATGCCTATACTATGGTACACAAAGCACCCCAGCGTACTTCATCTATAGGTACGATTGTCAAGTAAATCATTTAGGACTTACACACTCGTTATAAATTTCCAATATTTTGGGGTTGCTAGTCTACGACAAGCCGCTTACGCGTCTACCTTCGTCGCAAAGACTATAGTTAGGTTGTTTGTGGCTAAGTCCTATTTAGTTCACAATTGTATAGGTAAGTTCCAATTATTGATAATAATTTATTCGCTCATTCGCAAATATTGAAACACCCTCTCAGACTTGGTGGTAAAAATGAACACTGAAAACAAGCTTTATCCCCAACTAACTCTTGAAGAAGCAATTGTAAATCGCCGTGCTGCTCGTGCTTTTCGTTCAGATGCGATTCCTGAAGATATTCTTCAGGAAATTTTTCGATTGGGACTTCGCTCACCATCTGGATATAACCTACAACCTTGGCGATTTATTGTAGTCAAAGAACAAGCTAACAAAGATAAGTTACGAGCTTGTGCTTTTGACCAACCCCAAGTTTCCCAAGCACCTGTAGTTTTGATTTGTTGTGGCGATCGCCGTGTCAATAATCCTGAGTATATCGAAGAAATTATCCAATTAGGAATAGCTGCAGGAGGGGTGAATGAAAAATATGCCGAGTTTATGCGCGGTGCAATTCCCCAGCTATTTGAATATCAGCCTTGCTTTGAATCCTTAGAAGCTTGGACAAATCGTCATACAATGTTAGTAGTAGCCCATCTGATGATTGTTGCTAAGGCTTTTGGTGTAGATTCTTGTCCGATGGAGGGTTTTGTCACGGCTCAAGTCAAGGAAGCTTTTAATATTCCCTCAGAAGTAGATGTTTGCTGCTTATTACCTCTGGGATATGCTGATGAACCGATCAAGAAATATGGTGGAAGATTTGATAGCAAGCGTGTTTGTTACGGAGAAAGTTTTGGTCAAGCACTGTAATTAAATCGAAAAGAATCGAAAAGTTAGGAAAGAATCGGGTTCCTAAATACGCCCCCTGTGCCCCTTACTATCGTCACCAGTTTTCAAGGAGAATAGCAATGAATAGACCCGAAGATGCAAATTTTCTGCTGCCAGACTCCTACTATAAAGCACCAAATATGAATGTATCACTAGCCAGATGGCTTGATCGAGCACGGCAGTGGGATATCGAATATGGTGGCTATCTTTCCAATCACATCACTCACAATTGGGTGGTTATGGGGGCAGCTGGTGCTTCGGACGCACAGATGCAATGGTGGGAAGACCTCTACACTTTCAAGTTGGCAGAAAAGCCAGCCCGCGAGCCTGGGGATCTTGAGCCACCTCTCGTACCTCTGCCCGACCAGGTTGAAATTACAGATGAAAACTGGCGCGATCGTCTTGAGAGCAACCGTGAAGCTTACCCAGCTTATCGCGATTTCTTCGATGCCCGTGTTGCAAAGCTTGGTGTTTCCACTGTCCTGCGAGAATATTTGCCAGCTTTACTACCTGGTCTAGCTGGGGCGGCGTTGCATCCTGTCATCCATACTGGTTGGGGCTTTGAGGCTAACCACGCTGATATGATTTGCGACGGTCTTGCTTATATGGCAACGCTTTACCAGCCCTTAGCCACAGATACAGGGCATACGCCGCCAAACGCCTTGTGGTCATCCGATGCTGCTGGTCCAATTGAGGCTAGTTTAATATTCCTATCGAAGGCGAGCAAATCCGATCTTTCCCGTATAGACCTTGAAGCCAGCAAAACAGAACCGTATCAAAAACTCAAGCGTGGTGAGTTTCAGCATCGTATAATTGCATTTAACGACCCAAAACTACCACTCGGTGCAGCGTTGAACGCAGCAGCCCCGCTTGGATTGCCTGGAGTTGAAGAGCCACTCAACAATGCAATTGAGGAAATGGCTGTGACGATCGCTGCCGCACTGCGGGGATCGGACAATGAATTTTTTGTGCTCCATGGTCTCACAAGCCTCCACGCAATTCTCAGTTTAGTTCCTCATCTCGAAGCAAACGACCAGCGTTTGGCTCTAGCCTATTGGTGGCGAGCGGCAATGGCGACTATGGTCTCTCAAGATCTACCTGGTCTATCCCAAACTGTTGATATCCTTAAAGACTGGCGTAATCATCGCCAAGCCCAGAAGCAACCAGATGCTCATCAGCTGAGTGACGAAGAAAAGACGTGGTGGCTGACTGCGCTGAAAGGAACACTAACGAGTCATGATGAGCATGTTCCCAAAGCTGTCTACGCGCTCTGGCGTTGGGCTGAATGGGGTGTTTTCTCGAAAAACACGATTATGGTATTTGAAGATACAGCCAAAAATCTGATTAAGCCACACCCTTCTGGACAGATTCATCAAAACCTTTGGTTTAGTAGAGCTTTCTCTAAAGCCTCCAAGGCACGGGAAGGAAAACAAGTTATTTCGCAAAAATAGGAGTAAATATTTATCAACTGCAACAGTATTTTGAGCGATCGCTGCAACCCACTGGTTAAAATTTGATATTGTTTAGACAAAGAATGTAGAGACTATTGCGTCTAGGGTTAGAACATAATTATGAGTATCGATATGTATTAAATATGCCTACTCTGCGCTAAATTATAACCATTAAACCTCGTCCATGTTGAAAGGGTGTAGTTTTCCAAAAGTCCTGGGAATGCCCTTATCCCCCAGCCCCTTCTCCCAAATTTGGGGAAGGGGAGCTAATATTCAAAGTCCCTCTCCCAAGGTTGGGAGAGGGATTTAGGGAGAGGGCAAAAACTACGGTTTTCAACTTAGATGAGATTTAATAGGTTTCTACAAGCATTTTGAGCATATGCGTAGATAATTTTGACGATGTCCAATATGGGAATATTTGGAGATTAAGTGGTGGATAATTATAAAAGCAAAAGGCGAGATTTTTTTAAGCTTGCTTTAGCAGCAGGATTTGGCACTTACTTCCTAGAAAAAGGGCAAACTTGGGCACAGAATCCCCCTGATAAAAGTAACAAAGCTGATTTAATTCTCCATAATGGTCGCATTGCAACCCAAGATAAGAGACGTTCTTTTGCACAAGCTGTGGCAATTAAAAATAATCGTTTCCTTGCTGTGGGTAGTGAAAAGGAGGTAATGGCTTACCGAGGTGATAAAACCCAAGTAATTAATCTCAATCGCCGTACAGTAATTCCGGGGATCAATGATAGTCATACCCATCTGATTCGTGGTGGGTTGAATTACAATATGGAACTGCGCTGGGATGGAGTTCCTTCTTTAGCTGATGCTCTAAAAATGCTGAAGGAACAAGCCAGAAGAACCCCTGCACCCCAATGGGTAAGGGTGATTGGTGGTTGGAGCGAGTTTCAGTTTGCCGAACGACGAATGCCGACCATTGGCGAAATTAATGCTGTTTCCCAAGATGTGCCTGTTTTTATTCTCAATCTTTACGATCGCGCCTTACTCAATGGTGCAGCTTTAAGGGCTTTAGGAATTAATCGTAATACTACACCACCTCCTAATTCTGTGATTGAGAAGGATATTAAGGGTAATCCCACGGGGATGTTGATTGCTAAACCCAATGCCACAATTTTATATGCTGCGATCGCTCAGGGACCCAAATTAAGTTTAGAAGACCAAATAAATTCCAGTCGTCACTATATGCGGGAGATGAACCGTCTGGGGATTACTAGTGTCATTGATGCTGGTGGTGGGGGACAGAATTATCCTGATGATTATCAAATTATCGATCAACTCCACAAACAAGGACTGATGACGGTGCGGGTTGCTTACAATCTGTTTACCCAAAACCCAGGTAAGGAAAAAGCGGACTTTGAAAGATGGATTAAAATCGCTAATCCCGGTCAAGGTGACGATTTTTACCGGCTTAATGGTGCGGGGGAAATGTTAGTTTTCTCCGCTGCGGATTTTGAAGATTTTACCGAACCCCGTCCCGACCTCAATTCCAATATGGAAGCGGAGTTAACTGATGTAATTAAACTTCTGGCTGCAAAGAAATGGCCCTTTAGACTCCATGCGACTTATGATGAATCTATATCTCGTTTTTTGAAGGTATTTGAGAAGGTTAACCGAGAAATTCCCTTTTCAGGGATGCACTGGATTTTAGATCATGCCGAAACAATTAGCGATCGCAACATCGAGCGTGTTAAAGCTTTAGGGGGTGGAATTGCGATTCAACATCGTATGGCTTTCCAAGGAGAATATTTTGTCCAACGTTATGGTTTTGCTGCTGCAAGTCATACTCCCCCAATCAAAAAGATGATCGCCATGGATGTTCCCGTATCTGGGGGAACAGATGGAACTAGAGTAGCTAGTTACAATCCTTGGGTGGGTTTGTACTGGTTGGTTTCGGGGAAAACTGTGGGGGGTACACCTCTGTATCCTCAAGCAAATCGCTTCGACCGCATGGATGCTTTAAGAATATATACTACAGCTGCTGCTTGGTTCTCAAATCAAGAAGGTAACAAAGGTGCGATTGTTCCAGGTCAATTAGCAGACTTAGCAGTCTTATCAGAAGATTACTTCTCTGTACCCGAAGAAAGAATCAAACACCTGGAATCGGTTTTAACTATTGTTGATGGTAAACCCGTATATGCGACCGCAGAATTTAGTAAGTTATCCCCTCCAGCTTTACCTGTAAGTCCTGATTGGTCGCCTGTCAAATATTTTGGTGGTTATCACAACAATTCAAAGATTGGACAAACATCTTCTGTAATCCCTAACTTGCAAAATCAGCAAAATTCAAGGGTATCTTCTCTGAGTATGCCAGGTAGTTTATCTCATTTTTGGGGTGGTTTAGCTTGTGCTTGTTGTTACTAGTTTCAAATTAAGTATTGAGTAATTATCAATCTCAATACTTGGATCAACTTCATTGAACATTTGAACTGTATGGAAAATCTGCAAAAAAAACAGTTGATATAACTCAGTAGTAAATATACAAATCAATTTACTTTCCTATTGATAAATGTATGAATGTGCTGTAGTTTTTTATTTTGTTATTTGCGTTTTTAGCGTATTATAATTCTTGATTTAGACTGTAGGTTGGGTGGAGGGTAGCCTAAACCAACATAATTGTCGGTTTCCATTGCGTTAAAACCAACTTACGCTAATTATAAACATTTAACCGGACATGATATTATTCGCGTTTTTAGCGTATTATAATTCTCTGGTTAATTGAGCTTAATAGTATAAAAAACATTGCTTATGAACTCTCAAAATTATCCGATGAATATAGAACAAGATAAATCAAATCAACAGGTTACCGCAGTTATTTCTCATTACGTTCGTCCTGGTCGCGAATCAGGCTATGAAGAATGGCTTCAAGATATTTCTCAAGTAGCCAGACAATTTGAAGGTCATAACGGGGTGACTATTCTCAAACCACAACCTGGTACTAGACCAGAATATGTAATTATTCTCCGTTTTAATAGCTATAAAAATCTCTGCCGGTGGATGCGATCGCGCGAACGAAAAGAATGCATTGATCGCGCCAAACCTTTAATTGAAAAACCAGAAAATGTCCAAATTCTTACCGGATTAGAAGCATTAGTCTCTCTTCCTAATAATGCTTCTCCTCCCCCACCCAAGTATAAAACTGCTTTTGTCACCTGGATAGGAGTTTTTGTCTGTGCGTCTACCCTGGGTTATTTGTTAGGTCCTTATTTGGTTGCTTTACCTTACCTACTGCGTCAAGCAATTATGACTGGAGTCGTAGTTGTCTTACTAGCTTATGTAGTTATGCCTAGGTTAACTCGCTTATTTTACAAATGGCTTCATTCATCATAGAGATTATATTCTAAATCAAGTTAACTAATCCCTAAAATTTTCCGATTAAGCAATTAAAATTATCGCTAGTTATTTTACCTGCTGGAGTAGAACATTATGTAAATTGGAATAATACGATTAGATTTATTACTTTTTCCATCCTCCCCGACTTTATTCCCAAAATCGCCTATGAATCGGTAAATCCTAGCAAAGTAGAACTTTTACCAACATTTACTCAACTAGACCCTTTAATTCACGCAATTGGTTTAAATCTGAAAACGGAACTAGAATCGGGAGGAGTTGGTGGTAGAGTTTATGTCGAATCTTTAGCCACAGCACTTTACGCTCATTTACTAAGAAATGATTCCACCCACCAATTAAACTTCAAAGATTATCAAGGTGGACTTCCCCCCTACAAGCTTCGACAAGCATTAGATTACATCAATGATTATCTCGACCAAAATATTGGATTAAAAGAAGTCGCAAACTAAATTGGAATGAGTCAATACTACTTCTGTCGCTTGTTCCGTAAATCAATGGGTGTAACTCCATATCAATATATTCTCAAACAAAAAGTAAAACTTGCCAAACTCTTACTCAAAGAAAAGAAATTAGAAATTGTTGATATTGCTTTAGCTTGTGGTTTTTCCAACCAAAGCCAGATGACCAAACATTTTAAACGGCAGACTGGTAGCACACCAAAGGTTTATCGGGAGAGATTATAAGACAATGAAATAATGTTAAAAATTAACACAAATAACTAACTAAGCAGTATTTATACGTAAATAATGAAAGAACAACTCATTACCCTGGATTTATCTGATGAAACTGCATTAGGAAAAATATTACCTTGTTCGGCGTTAAAAACCAGCAACAGAAGTAAATGGAATAAATTTTATCTCGAATACCACAAGCAACCTAGGGGAGAAACCCCACCCCACACAATATTTAACATAAATTAATATGGACTTCGCAAAAATCAATTAAATAAAACAAGAATCAACAATATTAAATTTTTAGAATTATTTAATATTTGAGTCAACAGCTTATATCTGACTCAATCATAGCGATCGCAAGAAATATGAAAGTCGCGGTATGTAAGATATAAAGCTGCTTGTTAAAACAATTAATTGGATTTATTGGAGAAATACAGTGGAAGCATCCAATTTCACACAAATAAAGCCATTAAACCTCACAGAATCAAAGCTTGCAATTCCTTGAAAGAGGTTGTGGGGTGTAGGGGAAAGAACCCTGTTTTCAAATTTTTCATCAGGACTACCTCCTTCAGTGAAAAGTATTTTGCTCATGTCCTTGATTTTTTGTGAACACGTATTCATAATTTAAATTATGTACAAGTGTTCATAATTTAATTATGACTCGAAAGGTAAGTGTTGTAGCTGGTAGACCCAGAGAATTTGACCACGATGCAGTTTTGGCAAAAGCAATGGATGCGTTTTGGGAACATGGTTTCTCCAAAACTACCTATGCAGCTTTAGAGAAAGCAACCGGATTGCATCGTCAAAGTCTGGTGTATGCCTTTGGTGATAAAAGATCACTGTTCCAAGCTGTGTTGCAATATTATGCAACTACGCGAGTACAGGCTATTATCAACCAGTTACAAGCTCCTGGTTCTCCCTTGACAAATATTCGAGCTACATTTGATTTGTGGCTCAATGATACTTGCCGGGAAGCTACTTCTGGTTGCTTGTTTGTGAATACATGCGGCGAACTAGGTAAGATAGAACCAGAATTTACTAGGGTAATTGAAGAATCAACTCAGCAGTTAGTTCAAGCTTTCAAGGAAACTATCGCAGCAGGTCAATCCCAGGGTGAAATTGTCTCCCATGCTGATGCAGGCGATTTAGCACAACAAGCGATCGCGGTAGGGGATGGGGCACTTTTACAAAGTCGGATTAGTAACGATTCTTCTTTTGCTGAAGCAGCATTTCGAGCTTTTATTACATTAATTGAGGCTTAAATAGGTTTTTTGCAAACTTTGGCAGACGTAGCACTGTTAGGTTTCTAAAAACTATCAACATCAATGAACAATACCACTAAGGTCATGTTTTGAACTAATTTATGAATATACGTTCACAAAAAGGAGGATTCCGTCATGGTTGTAGATTTGTCCCTAGATCATCAAGCCTTTAGATTGCGCCAGAAAACAATTGTTGTTTCATTTTCACTTGATTCCATTGTCTTAAAGCGTACATCTGCAAGGACATTTGGCCTTTTATTAAGCTTAGAACCCGCGATCGCATCCTTAATGGGTTGGTTTATCCTTGGAGAGCAATTATCTGTACGTTCCCTAACAGGTGTTGTTTTGATATCCGTTGCTGCTGCGGGTCATTCTCGATTTCAAAGCAATTGCGAATACTCGACCAAACCTAAATAACTGGTTGAAGTAATAGGAGCAGGGGAAAAATTGTCCCAGAAAATCTAGAAAAATTATGTCTAACGAAGGAGTTCCAAGATGCTTTTAAGTAAAGGTTTTGAAGTTGAAATGTATACTTCTACCTCTAGAGGTGAGATTGTGGGACTGTCAGATAAAATTAGCGCAGACTTAACTAATTTTGCTAAAGAACCCGACAGTCGCAACGTTGAATATATCACAGAACCATTTACTCAATACAATCATCTGTTTCATGCTTTGCTCGAACCAAGACAACGGTTAAGACGTTATTTGCAAAAATTGGGTAATTATACGATTATGCCTGGTAGTACATTAGCCTTGGGTGGTACAGATAAATTTCATCGCTCCCAACCAAATAATCCTTACCATACATATATCGAGCAAACCTATGGTACAGATGTTGTGACTGCAAGCATCCACATTAATATTGGTATTCCTGACTTAGAAAAACTGCTACAAGCCTACCGTCTCATTCGCATGGAAGCACCCCTTTATCTGGCTTTAAGTGCTTCTTCCCCATTTTTAAACGGGGAAATCACAGGTTTTCATTCTACTCGCTGGCATATGTTTCCCAAAACACCTGCTCATGTGCCTTTATTTATGAACCACCAACACTTTATAGATTGGACAAATACCCAGTTAGAGCAGGGAACCATGCAAAATGTGAGACATTTGTGGTCGTCAGTGCGTCCCAATGGAGAAAATCGCCCTTATCAGCTTAATCGCTTAGAACTACGAATTGCTGACCTTGTTAGCAATCCACATCATCTACTAGCAATCACAGCCTTACTAGAAATGCGATTGCAGCTAATGTTACTAGAAAATCAACTTTGTTCCAAATGCGACCCCATTGCAACGGGAGCAAGTCCATTTACTCCCGACGAATTGATTCAAATAGCCGACCAAAATGAAACAGCTGTAGCTCGCGATAGCCTCGATGCAACCTTGATTCATTGGCAAACTGGGGAATATATTCAAGCCAGAGATTGGATTGCTCAACAATACGAACAGGTAAAAATTATAGCCAAACAAATGGAAATATTTGATTTTCTGCTTCCCATAGAGGAAATATTATCATCTGGAAACGAAGCACAGAGATGGTTAGCCGAATATGCCAAGGGTTTAAGTCCGCATCAAATCATGACTAATGCAATTCAAGCAGCAGAACTTCAGGAAAGAGAATTAGTAGAAGGTTTAGCTTTACCCACTTCTTCTCTTTTTTCAGCAAGCCCTAGGTAGAGTAGTGGCTTCTCGTTATTTCTTTTTTCTCTACTTTTTGCAACACTACCCGTAAGTCCTACTATCTTTTAAAACTTTTTACAGCAGAACCTACTTTGGTTTCTCTTCTTCTTCACTAACTTTGCCAATTTCTTCTGACAGTATTTGAATTGCCCCACTAATCCGCAATAATGTATCCTGCAGATTGGCTTGTTTTGCCTCTAAATCTGTCATGACTTTTTGTCCCGATTCAAATGCGGCTTTAAGTTGTGCTAGGCGTTTCTCCAGTAGTTCTTTCATGTTCCCTTTACTTTCATATACGTAGTAATAAATGTACCCAGAGTATTGGGATTTGGAAACGTGGAATAGAGTTATCCGTTCTTTGCTATCAACTAACTCAAGATTTTCCTAAATCTGAATTATCAAACTACTCCCTTCCCGGTGTAAGATTACCTATTAATTTCTACGTTTTTTCAGGCTTTTGCGCCTATTATTATCGGTATTATTTGGGCGAGAAGGGAGTAATTGTAGAACTGTGAAATGGACGAGGATTTGCAGCAGTACGTACTAAAATAGACCCTATCAAAGATTTATCAGCCTTGACAATTGCTGCAACTAATTTACATCAAGCAACTATTTGTGAGTCGGATACATTGCGTGTGGGTGAAATCGTTTTAGCAGTAGGTAATCCTCTTGGTGATACTAATGCTTTAACAACCGGAATTATTTCCCAAGTTCAACAGAATTCTATCATTGCCGATATTCAGTTGTTTCCTGGTAATTCCGGTGGTGCGATGACTAATTGTCGTGGTGATGTTATCGGTATTAACACCATGATTGCTTATGGTTTAGCTGTAGCAATATCAACGACAACAGTAGAGAGATTTTTAGCAACTGCAAACAATATAAATAAGCCGCGAAGATTAGGTGTAACTCTCAAACCTGTAATTATAGGTGCGAAAAGACAACCTACTTTGGGTTTATTAGTTTTATCGGTGAATCATCGTAGTTATGCTGAAGCTGCGGGAGTACAAATTGGGGACATTATTTTTGGTGTTTCGGGAAGATTCCTTCAGCAAGTTGAAGATTTAACTTATTATCTCCAACCTACAAATGATAAAGAGTTATTAGCATTACAAATTTTGCGAGGTGGAACACAAATAGTTGTAAATGTTGCCTTTGACAAAGATAAAACTACTTATGTTTCCTAATAGAATTTGCATGGCAGATATAATTCGAGTAATGGTAGTTGCAGCTTCCCCGGCAATGAGAATGGGTTTGTCAGCGATGCTGGATGATAACCCAAACTTGACAGTGGTTAAAACTGTGCCAGATATGGATTCCCTTACCGAAGAAATGATGCAGCTACAACCTGATGTGGTATTGCTTGATTGGGACGGGAATGATTATGAAGCAATTTCCCATGCACCACAGTTTCTCTCAGCAACTATTATTCTCATAGATGATAGATGAACTTGAGGATATTAATTTAGGAATGGTTTTAACTGCTGGAGTCAAAGGAATATTAACCCAAATGAGTGCAGAGTCAGAGATGATTGCAGCTATTGAAGCGATAGCTTCAGGGTTAGTGGTATTGTCCCCAGAAGTGATTGATAATTTGCAGTTGCAAAAACAAACAAATGTACGGGAAGAAGTTGATATTAACCTAATACAAACATTAACTCCACGGGAAATTGAGGTTTTGCAAATGTTGAGTTCTGGATTGAGTAATAAGGCACTTGGACAACAGTTGCATATTTCTGAGCATACTGTGAAGTCTCATATTTCATCTATTTTTCAAAAGCTTGATGTTTCTACACGTACTGAGGCGGTAGCAATGGGGGTAAGGTTGGGTTTAATTATGTTATGAGCCAATACATACTCGTTAAGTTTAAAAGTAAGCAGTGTCAAGATTAGAGAGGGACTGGGGTAATTTTATACGAGTTTCTTCTTCATTCTCCTATCTCGATAATTCTCCTTATTTGAAGGATCTTTAAAAGAGGAGCATTACTAACTGTAAATATTCTGTTTCTAGGGAATTAATTGTCCTAAAGTACAAACGAAATGAACCATCACCATATTGTTTGATGTCTCTTTCATCAAAGATAATTTCTTGTCTTTGTAACCATTGGGCAACCCTTGTGTAATAATCAGCTAAAAACAGCGCAGGAAAGTAAATTCTTCCTACTTGTGTTCCAGTGATTGGATGAGTGAATATTTGGAATTGAGGCTCTATCAATACTTCCGCCATAGATATTACCTTTCTCGTAAGAACAGATAATGAATTTCCTCCAGCAGCTTGTAATACTGGAGGATTTGAGAATGAAGCTATAATTTTTTGGATTTAGCAGGATTGGTTTTCTTGCCCAATCTCGAATTGAGTATTACGATTGGCACGTTCGGCATATTCTTGTCTGCGTTGCCAGGATATTTGATTTTGAGCAATTAAATCTTCCAATGTTTTACCAAATTTGCGGTTAGCATATTCTAGTAATTGTTCTAGGGAATATCGCTTTTCTTCAACTTGCCCAAAATCACTAGAAAAACGTTCTTTGAATTCGTCCCAGCTAAATGTTTCTTTCAGGGTTCGCTTGGCAACAAGTCCACACAGAGAACGGATTGAGTAGTATACTTTGGAATATACTCTTTCTGAGTAATCGCTAACGGCATATTCGCCTAAAATCGAGGTATCTATGGCTTGGAAATTAGTTGTTGATTGTTTACGTGTCGCCATAATTTGACTCACCTTTAATTCTTCATTTTCCTATAGGCGTTAGCCTGAAATCAGTTATCAGATGCCAATAATTATTGATAACTGTTAAAACCAAGATGTATCATCACAATCACCCATTAAATCTTTGATATCGCAGTGGTGCTGATAATCAATTTCCAACTGTTGCAAATCTGTATCCAACACCAAATTTTGCAATTCCTTTACTATTTCTCTAACATGGGTTTCTTCACTAATACCTGAGTAGTAAGTTTTGATAAAATTGTCAGCTTTAGTCATGAATTGTTCGAGATTAGTGACAAATGTTTGTTCTTTGCTAATTGCTTGAATCATGATTATTCTCCCAGTATTTATCTGTATGAGGCGGATTAGTATTCGCTTGGGAGCATGAGAATTGTTTCTATCAAATACAACTTGATGTGGCTGAGGGGAAAATCTGTATATTCGATTTCCTGGCGTAATACTTCTTGATTTGTATCCCACTCACAAATCAAAGTGCCGGAATTATTTTCAACTCGTAAATGCCAGATTTGGAATTCTCGTAATTTGGGATTGGAGAGAAATTGTTTAGTTTGATAAGAGAAAATCGTATCCAATAGCCAATAGCAATTTGTTTCGTTGGCAAGGTATTTTATACCTTCTGTATATTTACAGCCAAGCCAATGTTTGTAGAGAGTGGTTGAACCGATAAATTGTTGCAGTTCTGCGGTTATTTGTTGTGAAGTTTTCACCGTTTACATTCCTGGTTTTATAATCTTCACAACTTCCAAGGCGTGAGCCGTAATATATAGAGTAGCTTAGTGAAAAATAAATTTTATGTATAAAAAATATCTGAAGCAATGTAGATACGTTGCTGTTAGCAGTATCCTCAGCATCACAATCATCAATTCCCATAGTTCGGCTTCTACATCAATCCCTGACAAAAATACTGATTCCAAATACCCGAAAGTCACTAATATCAAGCAACTGAAGAATGAAGCACCACAACCACAAAATTCGTCACTATACAAGAAAATTCAAGTTACTCCTGGTCCTTGGAAGATAGTTCGTTCTGTAGCAGTCAGCCGGGATGGGCAAATAATTGTGAGCGGTAATGATGAAGGAAAAGTGCAGTTTTGGTCACCAGATACGGGAAAATTAATCCGTACTTTATCTGGACATTCCAATTGGGTTCAGTCTATTGCTATCAGTCCAGACGATGAAACTATTGCTAGTGGCAGTGTGGACGGTACAATCAAACTTTGGCATCGCAATGGTGAATTAAAGAGTACTTTCACAAACCCCAAGCCAGTATATTCACTCCTTTGGAGTCCTGACAGTAAAATACTTGCAAGCGGTGATGGTGACGGTAGAGTTACACTTTGGAACCGGGATGGGAAATTAATTCGTTCTATCAAAGCCCATTCTGGTAATGTTGTATCTGTGGCAATTACTCCCAATGCCAAGATTATTGCTAGTAGAAGTTTTGGTGACAAACAAATCAAACTTTGGGACTTGAATACAGGTAAGCTAATTCGCAGTATCCCTGCTGGTAGTGTCGGTGGAGTTAATTCTTTAGCTATCAGTCCTGATGGGAAAACTTTAGCTGGTTATTTCAGCAATCAAACAGTAAGGATTTGGCTCTTAGAGACAGGGAAACCTGTTAATACTTTAGATATTGGAATTAATCGACCCCACGCGATTGCTTTTAGTCCTGACTTCAAAACTCTGGCTGTTGGGGGATTTGGTTCGGAAGTTCAAATCTGGAGTATGTCCACTGGTAAGAAGCTAAGTACTTTTTTCTCTCCTGACCATATTTATTCTCTCACTTTCGCCCCCGATTCCAAAACTCTTGTTGGTAGTGGTGGTAAAAATGGAGGTTCGATAACTATTTGGTCACCATCAGCAAGACATTCTACTTCTCCATCATTACATCTTGAGTACTAGCGGTATCCAACACGCCACCAAAACTTAACCTGATATTCTTCAAAGCTATTATATTACTAAGCTAAACTAGAAAAGCTTTCAGTCTCTCTCATTTTTCTATATGCCTCTGAACGAACTTTTACCAACCGTCAGTCAACTTTCTCATCAAGATAAACTTC
>JAAUYD010125470.1_pt1 | contig 27606 bp, 27 predicted proteins | sample 7278101 | NCBI WGS metagenome assembly JAAUYD01 (sample SAMN14350128, study PRJNA611818) | marine sediment metagenome | isolation source: surface marine sediment (0.6m) | place: French Polynesia: Moorea | collected 2018-08
ATAGCGAGTGGGAACCACCCGATCCCATTTCGAACTCGGAAGTGAAAACGCTCAGCGCCGATGGTAGTGTGGGGTCTCCCCATGTGAGAGTAGGACACCGCCAGGATCTTAATTCGAAAAGCCGCACCTTCGGGTGCGGCTTTTTTTATTGTTGCGCTGCAATCCCGGGTCCGAGCGGGTCTTCTTCCTCGATTCGGATCCCGAACTCATTGCTGATCAACTTGAGCGCGGCGTTGGCCTGGCTTTCTCCCTTGAAGCCGTCGCCGAGCTCGTGTTTCTTGCCCGAGCGATCGACGGCGTAGATGCTGAAGTAAACAGTGTGCTTGCCGCCCGACTGCGACTGCATCGTGGATTTCTTGATCAGCGTGCGGATTTCGGACCGGGCCAACTCGATCGTCCCGATCGGTATGCCGAGCAGGCGGCGAACGGTCCGCAATCCTGATGTTGTTTGCCGTACCTCGAGCGAGTTGAACATCACGTAGAAGAATGCAAGTGCAAGCAGTGCGCCAATACCCACAAAGATGCTACCGAACACTCGTGCTTCCTTGTGCACGAACAGAAACCAGCCGGCCCCGGCGAAAACGGCCCCCATCAGAATGCCGCCTAGCGGTCCCGCGAAAAACCGGCCCATCGGAAACAGGAGTCGTTTGCCGGTCGACTCGTGGCTCAGGTTGACGAGCTTGCGTACTGCCTGGATGTCGGAAGTGCTTTGCGCGGCTCTCGCGCGTTCGATGGCGTAGCCTTGCAAAAACCGCGACTCCTCCGCCGTGGCATACACGGGCAGGTCATAGTCACGGTCGAGGTCAGTGCCTGGCAGATCGGCCGCAAGGTTGAGGCGCCAGAGATTGTAGTTGTCATCCGGTTCCGCGTCCGATGGCTGCAGGTCTTCGGGCACATCGAAGCGAAACGTGAGCCGCGTGGTGCCCCGGCTGCCGACCTCGGCATGGGCGATGATTGCGTCCTGCCACAGGGCCTTCTCGCGGCGACTGCGGTCGTCGCCGCTGCCCGACATGTAGCTGTTGATGTTCGTCAGCGTGAGCCTGAACTCGGTCTGCGGATCGAAAGGAAGGTTGAGGTCGATCGTGCCACCCACATGGCCACCGATTGATCCCGGGAACGGGTCGAGTACCACCGGCGACGGGCCGAAACGCCGCCACTCGAGCGTGCGCCGGATCGCCCAGGCGAGCAGCCCGATCCCGACGAGCGGGAAGAGCAAGCCGACCAGCGCGATGTAGTTGCCATCCTCTAGCTCTCCGACGAGCACGAACGGGATAAACGACGAAATCGCATTCCAGCAAACTGCGAAGGCCCATGCACCCCACATCGCGGACTTCGAGGCAGAGCGGATCTCGTTGCTCTGCCAGTTGTCGTTCAGGAGCCACGGCGTGTCGGCGTATGCCGGATCCGCTTCGTCTTTCTCCGGCGATGCCATGAACGTCGCGAACAGCAGGCCAAACCCGACACCGCCAAAGACGACCACGAAGATCATCTTGAACCCGAGCAGGCCCCACCGGATGTCGGGGTCGAGAATCGACTCCGAGGGGTTGTCCGGGTTCACGTAGACGCTGACCGACCGACCGTGGTCGGCCGCATACTGCAATTCCCGGCCGGTCTCCTCCTGATAATCGCCGATATTGTCGGCACCGGAGCTGATCGTGACCCGGCTGCCGGAGTAGTCCTGTCCGTCCCAGGTATAGGTGTATTCGGCAAAGGCCTCGTAGGTCGTGGAGTCACCGGAGTGAGCGTCGTAGCCGCCCGACTGCAAACTGGCTTCGACCTGCACCCAGTCGCTCATCTGCCAGGCCTGAACCAGTGTGCTGCCGACCGACCACGACATCCATACGCCCACGGCGGCGAACGGCAATGCAAACAGCGACAACAGGATTCGGCCTTTCATACCTCTCAAACTAGCAGGGGAGCAGGCGCGACGCTGTGACGCGCATCCGGATCCGCCGGCGCAACGTTTACAAATCGTTACACCTTTACGAGTCCTCGCGAGGCAAATTCGCATGCCCATTCGCTAGAATAATACCGCTATGAATCGATCCCAAGAGCGCATTCCGAAACTCCGTTCGCGAGGCAAAGCGAACCGCCGCAAGCTCCTTGCGGAGGCGGAACGGCTGCTGCTCGAGAGGGATGGGTTACCGCTCAAGTTCAGCGATGTCTTTGAAGCGGCCGGCGTCTCCCGCGGATCCGCATACCGCATCTACATCGGCATCGACGATCTGCTTCAGGATCTCGGGACCGAGTGGATCAACAATTTCGTCGCCCACTTGCATTCGAGCGACCCCGGGGCACCGCCCGCAGACTGGGCGCAGCTGTCGGACTTCATCGTTCGCCAGGGTGCCGCCTACTGGCGCGACACCTCGGATACGATGCGGGTGTTGCCGCGCATTCAGTCGACTACGCCGGCGAGCTACGATTCGGCCGTGCTGTCCATGAGCCGCTGCCTCTCCGACATCTTCGATCGCTATTTCGTCATTCCCGAGATCGACGATTGGCTCGGAAAGCTTGCGTTCTTCACGCAGATTTGCGATATCACCTTCGCTGATGCGGTTCGTTCAGACGGGCACATCAGCGAGCAACGCCGGGCCGAGGCCGAAACCCTCTGCCGTACGTACCTGGCGATGCACTTGCCGCCCTGGTTGCCCGCGCGCGACCAGGCGGAGACGTGATACAACAACAAGTCTGACCAACGCGGGATCTCTCCTGATGCTGAAACACACGCTTTCGGCAGCGCTCACAGTGAGTCTGCCCGTTGCGTTCCTGGGTTCGTCCCCGATACTGGCCGACGAGCACGATGGAGCCGACGACGAAATCACCGAAATCACCGTCAGTGCGCGCCGCGTCGCGAATACCCGGCCGGCCGGAACCTACGTGTCGCCGGCCACTGCGCTGCGTTTCGATCCGCTGACCGAGCTGCAGTCGCGCGGTATCGCCGAAGGACAGTCCGATGTCACGGTACGGGGCGGCGTCTTCGAGAACACGGGATTCAAGGTCGGCGCGGTCACCGTCATGGATCCGCAGACAGGCCACTACGTCGCCGAGTTGCCGATCGATCCCGCGGCGCTGGCGACGCCCGCCATCTACAAGGGCATCGACAATGCCGTGGAAGGGTTTAACTCGGCGATTGCGACCGTGACTTACGGCATTCGCCGTATCGAGTCAGGCGGAAACGCAAACCTCGGTTTCGGCACCGACAACCTGAATTTCCAGGCGATTCGCTATGGCAGAGCGCCCGAGGACGGCATTGGCTTCCAGGTGTCGGCGGCGCGTTCCGATGGCGATGGGACAGTGGAATTCGGGGATCATGAATTCACGCGCGTGAACGCACAGTTGCAGTGGGAGGGCGACGGTGTGCAATCCGATGTCATCGCCAGCTACCAGGACAAGTTCTACGGCTGGCCCGGTGCTTATACCGGGTTCGCGTCATTGCCGGAAACCGATGATACGCAGACGACCTTTCTGTTGTTTAACCAGCGTCGCGAATCGGCAGACGGCTGGTTCGAGTACGGCGGTTTCTATCGGCGGCTCGAGGACGACTACGACTTCAATCGCACCGACTTCGAGACCGGCGCGCCGGGTTCGTTCGAACACGAAACGCGGGTCATGGCGATCGGGTTTCAGGGCTCGCAGCGGACGGGCCGCATCAGCTGGCGCTACGGCGGACAGGTGACCAGCGACGAGCTCGTGCGCTCGACGGATCTGACCAACGGCTCCTTCGACGACCGAAGCTACGCAACATTGACTATCGTGCCCTCCGTCGACGTGGCGCTGGACAGCGGGAGTGTCCTTGTCTGGCGATTCGGAGCGACCGTGGATTACAGCAACCGAGACAGCAATGAGGTGTCGCCGATGCTTGGTGTCAGCCTGGAGCGGACCGATCCGTCAGGCACGACGAGCCTGTCGCTCGAGTATGCGCAGACCACGCAGTTGCCGGGCTACACGGCGCTGAATTCAAACCCTTCCGGCCTGTTCGGCGGCAACGCGTCCCTGGGGCGCGAGACGGCGCGACAACTATCCGCGTCCATCGCCCGGGATACGGGCCAATGGCAGGCGCGAGCGACCGTTTTCGGTCGTGAAGACGATGACCTGGTCGACTGGACTTATTCGACCGGCGCGCCGTTCGCACGCCAGGCAAATGCGGTCGACGTCGACGTCATCGGTGTCGAGATGTTCATCACGCATCAGTGGGCCGATCTCGATATCGCTGCCGGCTACACCTGGCTCGACAAAGACGCGGACTATGGCAGCGCGCAGGTCGATGCGAGCTTCTACGCGCTGAATTTTGCACGCCACCGAGCGACATTGGCGCTGCGCTACCGGTTTGCCGCCGGTTTCGAGGTGCGCCTCGACAACGAGTACCGACGCCAGGAAGAAAATCCGCTGCGTGTCGGTGATGACCAGACCTACCTGGCCTCGATGTCGTTTGTCTGGAGCGGAAACTCTGCGCGTGGATTAAGTATCGCGCTGGTTGCCGACAATCTGACCGACAGCGAGTTTCAGCCATTCCCTGGGACGCCGGCCGCCGGCAGGCAAGTCAGTCTCAATGCCGGTTATGCCTGGTGAGACATCATGATTGATCTTTATTACTGGCCGACGCCGAACGGGCACAAGGTTTCGATCATGCTCGAGGAGTGCGGGCTCGATTACCGGGTCAGGCGCGTCGACATCGGCGCGGGCGACCAGTTCGCGCCGGAGTTTCTCGCGATCAGCCCGAACAACCGCATGCCGGCCATCGTCGATCACGATACCGGCCAGTCCGTTTTCGAGGGCGGCGCAATCCTTTCCTACCTGGCCGAGAAGAGCGGCCGGTTTCTGTCGGTGGAAGCGGCGGCGCGTTACGAGACGCTGCAATGGCTCTTCTGGCAGGCTGCCGGGCTCGGCCCGATGGCGGGCCAGCTCAGCCATTTCGTCAACTACGCCAAAGGCGATCATGACTACTCGTTGAAGCGATATGCCGACGAGTACGATCGGCTGCTTGCGGTCATGGAAGTTCGGCTGCGTGACCGGGACTTTCTGGCAGGCGACCTTTCGATCGCCGACTTCGCCAGCTTTCCATGGGTTTTGCCGTACCGCCGGCTGGGCAACGATCTCGACAAGTTTCCCGAGCTCCGGCGCTGGTTTGACACGCTCAAGCAGCGTCCGGGCGTACAGGCCGGAGTGAACCTCGGCAAGGACTGGCGCCGCGACGAGGCAAGCAACGAGACGGCCAGGGCGCTGCTGTTCAACCAGGATTCCGGGACCGTGTTTCGCGCTGCACAAGCGAAGGATAGTAGATGAAGTTCTATGACTGCAGGACGGCACCGAGCCCGCGTCGAGTGCGAATCTTCATCGCCGAGAAAGGCGTCGATATTGAGACCGTCCAGGTCGATCTCGGCAGCGGCGAACAATTCAGCGACGCATTCCAGGAGTTGAATCCCGACTGCGTCGTGCCGGTCCTGCAGCTCGATGACGGCAGCAGCCTGAGCGAAGTCACCGCAATCTGCCAGTACCTCGAGGAGCGGTACCCGGATCCGCCGCTGCTGGGCGCAACGGCCGAGGAACGTGCGCGTGTGACGATGTGGAACGCAAAGGTCGAGCAGCAGGGTCTGCTATCGATGGCCGACGCCTTTCGAAACTCGGCGAAGGGCCTGAAGGGCCGGGCCGTCACGGGCAGCCAAAGCTACGAGCAGATTCCCGAGCTGGCCGAGCGCGGTCGACAGCGCGTTAAGCAGTTCTTAGGCCGCCTCGATGCACAGCTGGCCGGCAATCCGTTCGTTGCGGGTGCAAACTTCTCGATGGCCGACATCACGGCACTCGTGCTGGTGGACTTCGCCGCGTGGATAAAGATAGCCGTTCCCGACGAGGCGAAAAACCTCGCACGCTGGCACAGCGAAGTATCCGCCCGGCCCGGCGCGGTTACCTAGCCGCAACCTTCTCCGCGAGACTGCGAAAACCGAGGAACAACAACACGCCGATCTTCGTGAGTTCGAGCGTCGAGTAGATCGCGTGTGCGTTCGACGGCGGCGGGGTTCCGCCTGCGAGTATGATGTCGGTTCGTGCCGACAATTCCGGAATGAGCCAGGCACCCTGGGCGAGCACGATCAGAATCAGGAAACCGCACCACGCCCACCATCCGCTGCTGCGGCCCGAAACCCGAACGACGACGAGAAGCGCAACAAGCGCGGCGAGTTCTGCCTTGTTCAGGGCGGCGAAGACGACCCGCCCGACATCGAGCGCGACCGGTCGGGTAATCGACTCGGCCGTGAAGCGCATCGGCGTTGCGAGCATTGAAACACCGACGGTCAGCCCGACCCAAGTGAAGCATACCCACGCGGGATGGAGCAGTGCGTTGCGAATTCGTCCGGGCACGGACGTATAATGCATCACCTGTCTGGCAGGCTGCCAGCGTTCCGAGACACCCGGATGACAGAAAAAGAACCGCAACTTGCGTCCACGGTGATGATGATCCGGCCGGTACGGTTCGAGAGCAATCCTCTGACGGCCGAGTCGAATCGTTTCCAGGGGAGGAACGATGCCTCGGCCGAGGAACAGCAGGCGCAGGCCCTCGAGGAATTCGAGGGTCTCGTTAAGGCGCTGCGCGATGCCGGCATCGACGTCATCGATATCGACGATACACCGGAACCGCATACGCCCGACGCCATCTTCCCCAACAACTGGATCAGCATGCACGCCGATGGCCGCGTCGTGCTGTACCCGATGGAAGCCGAGAACCGGCGCACGGAAAGGCGCATGGACATCGTCGATCACCTCGACAAAGAGGCGGGTCGCATTGTGGCCGAGGTCGTCGATCTCAGTGGGCACGAGACCGAAGGGCATTTCCTGGAGGGCACAGGCAGTATGGTGCTCGACCGCAGCAACCGCGTTGCGTATGCCTGCGTATCGTCGCGGACGCACCTCGATCCGCTCGGCGATTTCGCGCAGCGCATGGTTTACGAGGTCGTGGCCTTCGAGGCCGTCGACAGCGACGGCGTGCCAATCTATCACACGAACGTTCTGATGAACGTCGGCGAGGCGCTTGCCGTGATCTGCGATGAGGCGATTCCGAGAGAGGAGCAGCGAAAGGCAGTGCTTGCGCGGCTCAGGGAGACCGGGCACGACGTGGTGTCGCTCAGCTACGCGCAGCTCGACGCCTTCGCCGGCAACATGCTCGAGCTGCGAAACGAGCACGGAGAGAGAGTGATTGCTCTTTCGCGCCGGGCGCTCGACAGCCTGGACATTGAACAACGCGCGGCACTGGAAGCCAATGGCCGCATCGTCTGTGCCCCGATCGACACCATCGAATCATCAGCCGGTGGCAGCGTGCGCTGTATGCTCGCCGAGGTCCACCTGCCGCACGAAGAGGTCAACGAAGCATGAGCAAAGACAGGATACTGATGTGTCCGCCGGACTACTTCACGGTGGACTACGTCATCAACCCATGGATGGCCGGCCACGAGGACTCGCTGGACATCGATCGTGCGAAAGAGCAGTGGGAGACGCTGCGCGACCGGATCGGTGAATTTGCCGAGGTGATCACCATCGAGCCGCAGCCGGAGCTGCCCGACATGGTGTTCACCGCGAACGCGGGCGTTGTTTACGGTGACAAGGCGATCGCGAGTCACTTCATGCCGCACGAACGCAGGCCCGAGGAGCAGTTTTTCAAAAAGTGGTTTCGGCAAAACGGCTTCGACCTGCTCGAACTCGACGACAACATCGGCTTCGAAGGCGCCGGGGATTGCCTGCTCGACCGGCGCGGGCCCTGGTTGTGGACGGGCCACGGATTTCGCACAGAGATTGAGGCGCATGCCGAGATTCGCAGTTTCTTCGACATCGAGGTGGTTTCGATTCACCTGACCGACGCGCGCTTCTATCACATCGACACCTGTTTCTGCCCCTTGACGGACGGCTTCCTGATGTACCACCCGCCGGCATTCGACTACGACTCCCGCATTGCCATCGAGAGCCGGATTCCGCCGCACAAACGCATCATCGTGGATACGTTCGATGCGGGAAATTTCGCCTGCAATGCCGTCAACATCGGCGACCGTGTGATCCTCAACGAGGCCTCCGATCCGCTAAAAGCGCGCCTGATGCTGGCGGGTTTCAGGGTTCACGAGGTGGAACTGAGCGAGTTTCTCAAGGCCGGCGGTTCCGCTAAGTGCCTGACACTGAAGCTCACCGAGCCGACCCGCTGAGACCTTCGTCGTGACGACCTCCCATCTCTATTCGATCTGGCCGAAAGACCCCGCCGCACATCTGTTCGAGGTACGCCTGACCGTAGCCGCGCCCGACCCGCAGGGACAGGTGTTCGCGCTGCCGACATGGATTCCAGGCAGCTACATGATTCGCGATTACGCGAGGAATGTCGTCACCGCGCGCGCCGAATCGGACGGACGTGACGTCTCGCTACGCAAACTCGACAAGACTCGCTGGCAGGCCGCGCCTGTCGACCGCGAACTGACCATCGTGCTCGAGGTGTACGCCCACGACGAAAGCGTCCGCGGTGCGCATCTCGATCTGACGCACGCCTTCTTCAACGGTACGTGCGTCTTTCCGCTTGTCGAGGGTCAGGACAACGTCGCTTGCGAACTCGATATTCGTCAACCGGAAAAGCCGGTCGGCAGGCGCTGGCGCGTTGCGACGTCGCTGCGTCCCGTCGACGCACCGGCCTATGGCTTCGGAACCTACGCAGCGGCGGACTATGCCGAACTCATCGATCATCCGGTCGAGATCGGCGAGCTGTCGATCGGTGAGTTCGAGGTTCGGGGAATTCCGCATGCGATCGCGATTCGCGGCAATACGCGTGTCGACATGGCGCGTCTCTGCCACGACCTCGAGACGATCTGCGAGCAGCATATGACGTTACTCGGCGTGCCGGCTGATCTCGATCGTTACCTGTTCTTGCTGAATGCGCCCGGCACGGGCTACGGCGGCCTTGAACACCGCTGGTCGTCGGCGCTGATATGCGGACGCGACAATCTGCCGGCACGGGGTGACGACGGGGTGTCGGACGAGTACCGCACCTTTCTGGGCCTTGTGAGCCACGAGTACTTCCATCTCTGGAACGTCAAGCGCATGAAGCCGGCGGCGTTCGTGCCCTACGACCTGTCGCAGGAAGTCCATACGGATCTGCTCTGGGTCTTCGAGGGCGTGACCTCCTACTACGATGACCTGGCGCTCGTGCGCAGCGGCATGATCGATACGGACAGCTATCTCGATCTCGTCGGCCGTACGATCACCCGGGTCATGCGCGGCGGCGGACGCCGTAAGCAAAGTGTCGCGGAGTCGAGCTTCGATGCATGGACCAAGTTCTACAAACAGGACGCGAATGCGGCGAACGCGATCGTCAGCTATTACGCCAAGGGATCGCTCGTCGCGCTCGCGCTGGACCTCAAGATGCGATCAGGGACCGATGGCCGAGTCGGTCTCGACGACGTCATGCGCGTCGCCTGGCAACGCTGGGGAGAGACGGGCGAGGGCATGCCTGAGGACGGGCTCGAATTACTCAGTGCGGAGGTATCAGGCCTTGATCTCGAGGACTTTTTTGACGCGGCCGTGCGTGGAACAGGCGAGCTTCCAGTCGAGTCGCTCCTGAAGACGCACGGCGTTCGACTCAACATGCGACGCTCGGCCGGCGGCAAGGACACGGGCGGCAAGGCGAAGGCGGACGACACTCTGCCGACGGTCTGGATGGGCGCGGCGCTGGCCAGCTCGAACGGCAAACCGGTTTTCCGAACCGTGCACAACGGCGGCCCCGCGGAACTCGCCGGTATCGCACCGGGCGATGAGCTTGTCGCGCTGGACGGTCTGCGGGTCAATCTCGCGGGTGCCGAAGCGCGGACCCGCCGCTACCATGCTGGGGACACGTCGGACGTCACGGTGTTCCGAGGGGACGAGTTGATGACGCTGCGACTCAAATGGGCCGAGGCACCGACCGATACGTGCTATTTGACGACGGACGCCGACGCTGATGAGGCCGCCAAAGCCCGTCGCGCGGAGTGGCTCGGACAATAATGCGGCTGCTCGGCAATCCAACGCTGCGCCTGTTTATCGGTGCAGCCCTGATCAGCCTGTCACCCGTCTGGGTCAAACTGGTCGCCGTGTCGCCAACCACAAGTGCCTTCTGGCGACTCGCGATCGGCGGTGCGGTCATCGCCCTCTACCTCGTCGTTTCAAGGCAGCGCCCTCGACTGTCGGCGCGTATCTGGCTGGTGCTGATTCTCGCGGCGGCTTTTCTCGCCACGGATCTGTGGTTCTACCATCGAAGCGTCCAGGACATCGGCCCGGGCCTGTCGACACTGCTCGCGAACTTTCAGGTCTTTGTCATGGCAGCTGCCGGATTCGTTATCCTGCGGCAGCCGCCCAGCGCACGGCAGCTTATCGCGATACCGATGGCGTTGTCCGGACTCGCGCTGATCGTTGGCGTCGACTGGGGAAGCCTGTCCGAAAGCTATCGGCGCGGCATCGTATTCGGCCTGGGTGCAGCCGTGGCCTATGCGGCCTACCTGCTGGCAATGCGCCACTCACGTCGGGACTCGACAACGCGCGTCCCAACCCGCGAAATCGCCATCGTCTCACTCGCCGGCGCCGCGATGCTTGGCGCGACCGCCCTGGCGGAAGGCCATTCGCTCGTGATTTCCTCAGGCAGTGACGCACTCTGGCTGGTTTGCTACGGCGTTCTGTCGCACGGCACCGGCATGCTGTTTATTACGAGCAGCCTGCCTCACGTAACAACGACACAGGCCGGAATCGCGCTGCTGCTGCAGCCAATGCTGAGTTTCGTCTGGGACGTCGTGTTCTTCGCGCGGCCGATGAGCGCCAGGGAACTGCTCGGCGCCGCCATTGCGTTGTTCGCCATTTACCTCGGGTCGCGTTCCCGGTCACAGCAGCGCGAGACCCCCGCTTAGCATTTCGATCTCGAATCGCTGCTGCAACGGCTGGACCTCACCGTCGAGATGGGAGGGGACGGATTCTTCGCACTCGATCAGAAGATTCCGGACGGGTTCGTGGACAATTTCACGTTCGCCGAGGTGTGTACCGGCCATCAGCCTGGGCAGCAAACTGACTATGCGCCGCCGGGAGACGGGCGCGGCGAGCAGCAGGTCGAATTGGCCATCGTCATTCTCGGCAGCCGGCACGATATGGAACATGCCACCAACCCATGCGCCATTTGCGACATTGGCCAGTGTCACCGGCCCGTCCCAGATCTTCCTGTCACCGGTAATTCGCATTACTGGTGTCGCTATGCCGTCCGCCATGCTGCGAAAGATCGCAAGCAGGTAAACCAGGTCGCCTATCGGAATACGGTAACTGCGAGCAATACGCGTCACCTTGGCGTCGAAGCCCACGCCCGCGCCGTTGATGAAATAGCGTTCGTTCATGCGGCCAACGTCAACGGCGCGCGTGGTCTCACCGGCGGCGATGCGATCGGCAAGCAATGTGGTCGCATGCTCCCATTCCAGCGTGATGCCGGCGGCTTTCGCGAAGTCGTTGCCCGTGCCGGTTGGAATGACGCCCATCGCGGTGCCGCTTTGCCCGCGCATCATGCCGTTGGCGGCTTCGTGTACGCTGCCGTCGCCGCCCGCGACGATGACTTTCGTCACACCGTTGCAGACAGCTGTATGAACTTTCGCCTCGAGATCGCCGACGGCCTCACTGCGGTGAACGACCGGCGTCACGCCGCCACGTTCAAGGAGGTCGACGATTCGACCTTCGCGTTTTCGCGCACGACCACGTCCGGCCGTCGGGTTCAGGAACAGGTGAACGGCGTCGGCACACATGTGCCGATGCTACAATGCGCCCACATCTCCTCGCAAAACGGTAGGCGTGATGCTAGAGCTCGGCGTCAAGTTCCTGATCAGCTACTTCATCGGTTCTCTTATGGGTGCAATGATCGTGGGCAAGCTGCGCGGCGGCGTCGATATCCGCACGATGGGAAGCGGGAACGCAGGCGGCACGAATGCGCTTCGCACACAGGGATTTCTGTTCGCACTCGGTGTCGTCGTGATCGACGTCGGTAAAGGCGCGGTTGGCGCGGGCGTCGTGCCGGGACTCGAGCTGCCGTTTGTTCCGCAGGACCCCGAAATCTCCCGAACCTGGCTTACGATTGCGTGTTCGGCTGCCGCCGTGTTCGGGCACGTCTGGCCGGTCTACCATGGCTTCCAGGGCGGCAAAGGTGCGGCCACCTTCGTAGGCACACTGATCATCCTCGCACCGATACTCATCGTCGGCGTGCTTTTTGTCTGGATTTCGGTCGTCGCGCTGACGGGTTTCGTCGGTCTTGCCACAATGACGGCCGCGTCATCGTTGCCGATCTGGATCGCGGCGACACGCCTGCCGGATGACCAACCGCTGTTCATCTACCTCGTCGTAATGGCCGGTTGCATCATCTACTGGCACCGGGCGAATATCGCGCGTATGCGTGCTGGTAACGAGCTGCGCAATACCCGGTTCATGCTGTTCGGGCCAAGAGGTACGACGAACACCAATGAGCACAATTGACCCCGATGCCGTTCGCGACGCGCTGGTTGACCGTGCATCGAGCCGACTCGCGAACCTCGAATCGTTTGCGGCGATTGAATCGACCAATACCTACCTGATGCAACAGGACGGGCCGGAGCCCGGCATGTTGCGTGTCGCGCTTACTGCCAACCAGACCGCGGGGCGCGGCAGGCACGGCAAGACCTGGCAATCGCCGCCCGGCAGCGGTCTGGCCCTCTCGACGGCTTATACGTTCGCGAACCAGCCTGGCGACCTTCCCGCCCTGACCCTCGCAGTCGGTCTCGCCGCGATCGACGCGCTCGAGGAGCTTGGCGTCGGCGGGGTGCAGCTGAAGTGGCCCAACGATCTGATTGCCGCGGACGCGAAGCTCGGCGGCATCCTGACGGAATCGCTAAGCCGGGAGTCAGGAGCCGTCACGGTTGTAACCGGTATCGGCATCAACCTCGACCTGGGTCCCGAATTCGCCCTCGACACCGGCAGTGAGCCCGCACGGCCCGTCACGGATATCGGCTCGCTCGTTCCGCGGCGCCCGCGCATCGAGGCCATCGCTGCTGCATTGGTCAATCGTTTCCACGATGCCTTCGAGCGCTTCGCGACGACAGGTTTCAACGCTTTTGCAGCGGCCTGGACTGATCGCGACTGGCTTCATGGGCGTGACGTGGTCGTGGAGACGGGACAGGCACGCATCGCCGGCGTGGGTGCGGGAATTGCTGACGACGGTGCACTTCTCCTGGACGTAAGTGGGGCCGTTCAGCGCGTAACGTCCGGCACCGTGATGACGATAGAGGAGTGCGGCTCGTGACGGCGTTGCTCATGGATGTGGGAAACTCGCGCATCAAATGGGGCGTGCTCGATCAGGGCGAGATTCGCCGTACCGGCCACATTTCGCAACAACGTATACGCGAAAACGGACTCCAGGTGTTGACGACCAGGATTCCCCGGCGTGTAGACAATGTCTTCGTCAGCAATGTCGCCGGTACCAGCTTTGCGACGCGCCTGTCCGGTGTCGTCGGAATGCACTGCGACTGCGATGTGAAGTTTGCGCGAAGCGAACGCAGCGGATGGGGAGTGACGTCCGGTTATACGCAACCGCGCCGACTGGGCGTCGACCGTTGGGCCGCGATAGTCGGCGCCTGGGCCGAAGTGCGCTCGTCGTGTCTCGTGGTCGATGCGGGTACGGCATTAACCATTGATGCCGTTGATGCCGAGGGCCAACATATTGGCGGACAGATCATCGCGGGTGTTGCGACCATGTCCGATGCGCTCGCGGCTGCAACGAGCGATATTCCAAAGGTGAAGCCGGCGCCCGGCCGGTCGGCGTCTGACCTCGGCATGTTTGCGCGCAACACGGCGGCCGCTGTTCGCGAGGGCGCTAATGCCGCTGTCGCAGGCGCAGTCGATCGCGCCATTCGTGCTTTGCAATCAAATGCTTATGAGCCAACAGTGCTCTTGACCGGCGGCGACGCGTCGCGCATTCTTAAAGCGCTATGCGACAGCCCCGTGCACCGGCCGCATCTCGTGCTACAGGGTCTCGCGCACATGCTGGAACACGCTCGATGAAGAATTTGCTGTTGCTGTTGATTCTCGCGAACGTCCTCTACTTCCTGTGGGGAATGCTCGGCACCGAGGAGTCGACGCCGGGCGTAGCGGTCGTCAAAGAAGCCGAGCTCGGACCGCCGCTCCAGGTCACGGGGCGCCAGGGCGCGGATGCGATGACGAGCATGGGTGCCGTACTCGGGACGGGTGACGCGTCGGATCTCGAGGCGGTCGTGGGGCGGTCCTGCATTTCGATCGGTCCGTTCACTGTGAAAGGCGACGCCGATTCGAGCGTGCTCGAGTACAGCGCGGACGGGATGGAAGCGGCAATACGGGAGGCGCGCGGCCAGATCTTCATCGGCCATTCAGTTCAGGTACAAAGTGTCGCAAGCCGTGAGGAGGGCCGCGCAATACTCGAAACGCTCGCGGAGGAAGGCTTGAGCGACGCGTTTATCGTCGGTAGCGAAGAAGTCGGATTTTCGATTGCTCTCGGAATCTTTGGCAACCTGGCAAACGCAGAGCGTGTCGAATTGCAGGCCGCGTCCGCCGGCTTCGACGTCAGGATCGAGCCCATGATGCAGGATGACGATGTCTACTTCGTCGACATCGGCCTCCCGCCTGGGCGCGGGGCCGGTGCCATCATCGAACGCTACGGCGAAGACCAGGTCGCGCTGCGCGAGGCAGCGACCTGTCCCCCCTGATTCGCGATAGAGACCCTTGTCAGGGTCGCGCGAAAGGCGAATAATTCGCCACCTTCAGCCGGAATAGCTCAGTTGGTAGAGCAGTTGATTTGTAATCATCAGGTCGCGGGTTCGATTCCTGCTTCCGGCACCAGAACCTGAGGCCCCGCTTCGCGGGGCCTCAGCATCTAAAGCTCCCGCAGGGCCTGCGCGACCGGCAACCGCGCAGCACGAATCGCCGGGAAGAAACCGCCCACGACACCTATGATGAGCGCCGCTTTGAGGCCCTGGGTCAGCAGTTCGGGTGTCACCGCAAAGTTGAACACGACCTGGCTGAAGCTCGGGCCATTGAGTGTCGACACCTGGAAACCGTTGAACGCGAGATAGGCAAGCAGCCCGCCCAGTACGCCACCGACCGCAGCAAGAATGACCGACTCCACGAGCGTCGATACAAGCACCGGCATCGGGCCGAAACCGAGGGCCCGTAACGTCGCTATTTCCTTGCCGCGCACTGAAACCGAGGAGTACATCGAGTTCAGCGCGCCGAAGATCGCGCCGATCGCCATCAGAAACGTCAGCGGGTAACCAATCAGTTTGATGAACTGGATCAGGCCCTCGGACTGCGAGGAGTAATAATCGCGTTCGGACAGCACGTCCGGGTCGATACGCGGGTCCGCGTCGAGTGCCGAACGCAGTGTGTCGATGCTTTCGGGACTCTCGAGCTTGACACGAACGGACTGGAACGAATTACCGCGCCGATACGCGGCCTGCAGTACTCGTACGTCGGTCCACAGTTCCGACTCGTCGACGCTGCCACCGGCGTCAAACGCCCCGACGACGGTCCATTCTGACTGCCCGAAGCGAATCGTTGCGCCCGTTTCAAGCCCCACGAACTCGCTCTGCGCGGCCAGCCCAACGACGATCTCGTTCTTGCCGGGTTCGAACATGCGGCCGTCCACGATCCTGACATTGTCCCGCACGTCGAATGCGCCTTGCTGGACGCCACGAAATGGCACGTTTGCTTCGGCATTCGTCGATTTCTTGCGCACGTCTATCACAACGTAGAGTTCTGAAGACATCACGGTCCGATCGCCGTCCTTGAGCACGCCGGGCGCGTTCGCGACGATAAGGGTCTGTTCGTTGCTGAGACCGCTGTTCAGCTCGGACGTCGATCCGCTGCGCATGATGACAGCCGTGTCGTCGGAGCCGGTCGCCATCATCGTTCTTTCGAGACCCGACGCCATCGACAGGACAGCGGCGAACACGAGCACGACCGCGGCGACACCGATAACGGCCACGACGGAAGAGGCCAACCGCTGGGGGATATTGCGAAGATTGAGCGCCGTGACGGCAATGATCTGTTTGATCGTTTTCACTGCGCCTCCTTACGCCCGGGCGAGGGCGTCAATGATCGACAGCCGCATTGCTTTGAGCGCAGGGAAGATCCCTGTAGCGACTCCGGACAGAACCATAATGCCGATGGCCGTGCCGATGGCTTGTGGCGACAGGTAGATCCCGGGGAACATCGCCCCGCCTGCGGCGGCAGCCCATTGCACGAGGAGCCACCCGATGCCGAGTCCGAGCAGGCCTCCGAACAGCATGATCAGTATCGACTCGGAGAGCACGATGCCAAGCACGGACCGGTCCGTGAAGCCGAGCGTCTTTAGTACCGCGAGTTCCGGGATACGCTCGCGCACTGATTGGGACATCGTGTTGCCCGACACGAGCAGCAGTGTGAAGAAGACAGCACCGAGAATGAGCGTCACGATCATTGCGATATTGCCGAACTGTTTAGCGAACGATTGGGCGAAGGCTGCCTCCGTGCTGGTCTCTGTCTCGTTAGGTGAGTTCGCGAACTGCGTGTCGACGGCGTTTGCGACCTGCACCGGGTCCGCGCCGGGGGCGACGCGGATGATGTACCACCCGACCGTTCCCTTGCCGAACGCGCGAGCCTCCTCGAAGAAGTCGTGCTGGAACAGCAGGAACGCCGTCGAACCGCGCGGATCGTCGGTCTCGAAGATGCCTTCGATGTCAAACTCCCAGGTGCGGCCGCCGTCCATCATGGTCCAGATCGTCGCCTGTATCGGGATGCGGTCACCAACCTCGATGCCGAACTGGTCTGCTATCTCGCGGCCGATGACGGCGCCCTGGCGATTCTTCGCCCAGGCCTCGAGTTGCTCCTCCGGCATCTTGAATTCGGGATACATCGCGAAGTACTCGTAGGGGTCGATCGGGAACTGCGCGAACTGGTTGCGCTGGTCCTGGTAGTAGCCCCCGAACCAGGTCGCGTACGTGACCGAATGCACACCGGGCGTCGATGCAATGCGGTTCTGGTAGGACTGTGGCAGCGGGTTGATGATCGTGACCTTGTCGAGAACGATGAGACGTTCAGCGTCCGCAGCGTCTTCGCCGCCCTTGAACGCGTAGCCGATGGCCGACAGTGCGGCAAACAACAGGAAGGCAACGACGACCGACAGCATCGTGAGAAGCGTGCGGATCTTCTTGCGCCACACGTTTTTCCAGATGAGGCCGAAGTATTTCATGCGGCCTCCCGGGCCTCGAGCGTGCCCTTGTCGCAGTGCAATGTGCGTTTGGCATAGTCGGCCGCTTGCGCGTCATGGGTCACCATGACGATCGTTTTGCCATGATTGCGGTTGAGAATCTGCAACAGCCGGAGAATCTCGTCCGCGGTCTCGCGGTCGAGGTCACCTGTCGGTTCGTCGCAAAGCAACAGCGCAGGGTCGGACACGATGGCGCGCGCAATGGCGACACGCTGTTCCTGACCGCCCGACAACTCGCGCGGATAGTGTCGCGCACGATCGCCGAGGCCGACAATGTCGAGTGCGATGTTGGCGCGTTTCGCGCGTTCTTTGCCGCCGAAGTCTGTCAGTAGTAACGGCAATTCGACGTTCCTCTGCGCCGTCAGGACGGGAAGCAGGTTATAGAACTGGAAGATGAAGCCGATGTTCGTCGAGCGCCAGTGCGAAAGCTGGCTGTTGGACATCGACGACAGCTCGGCATCACCGACGACCACCGTACCTTCGGTCGGTCGGTCGAGCCCGCCGAGCAGGTTGAGCAGCGTTGTCTTGCCGGATCCCGATGGGCCCATAATGGCAATGAAATCGCCTTTCGGAATCTGCAGGTCGAGGTTGTGCAGCACCTCGACTTCTTCCTTGCCCTTGCGGTAGACCTTGCTGACGCCGGTCAGTGTCGCCAGAACTTCATTCATTTCTTGCCCCTTTAGTTGCTTTCAACGGCCTGCCCGGGCGTCAGCGGCGATTCTGCATCGCGCACGACGACATCGCCGATGACCAGGCCGGACTGTACCAATACCTGCGGCCGGTCACGTGGCCCGCCGAGTTCGACAGAACGCCGTTCCACGATGCCGTCTCGCAGCAGCCAGACGAAATCGCCGTTGCTGTCGGAACGCAGTGCGGCACCCGCGACCATGACGCCCTGAACGGCAGGTGTCTCAGGCGCCTGTGGACCGGCATTGAGAAACGACACCTTGACACCCATGTCGCGCAGAATGCGCTCGTCGCGCTCGAGAAACCCGATACGCACCCGCACCGTTGCCTTCTGCCGGTCAGCCGTCGGGATGATCGCAATGACTTCCGCCGGGATTCGCCAATCGGGGTAGGCATCGAGAACGGCGGACACGCGCTGCTTGCTCTCGACTCTCTGGATGTACGCTTCATTGACGTCGACCTCGATTTCCAGCGAGTCGTTGTCGATGATCGTGCAGATGCCGGTGCGCGTGAAGCCGCCGCCGGCGGAAATCGGTGAGATCATCTCGCCCGGCTGTGCATTCTTCGTGACGACCATGCCGGCAAACGGCGCGCGTATCGTCATGTTGTTGAGTGAGTCTCGCGCGAGCGCAACATTGCTTTCGGCGACCGTCACATTCTCGCGGCCGGTTCCAAGCCGCGCGCTGAGTTCGTCATGCAAGGACTCGGCCGCATCGAGACTCGCCTGGCTGGCAAGTTTCCGCCCGGCCAGGTCCTTGATTCGATCGAGCTCCTTGCGAGCATTTCGCAGCTGAGCGTTGATCTCGGCGAGAGAGGCCCGGGCCGATTCGGCCTGCGCGACTGCCACGGCCAGTTGTGCCTGCTGCGTCGTATCGTCGAGCGTGGCGACAACCTGGTCCTTCTCGACGCTCATGCCTTCCTCGACGAACACTTCGAGAACTTTGCCAGTGACTTTTGACGAGACAGTTGCCTGGCGGCGTGCGACGACATAGCCGGAGGCATCGAGCACGCTGTTCGCGGCAGCCGCTGACGGTGGCTTTCTCGCGATGTCGGTTTCGACGACCACAGATCCGCCGCCGCGACCGAAAAGCAGCCATACGATAACGGCGACAAAGAGCAAGCCACCAACAACATATACCCAGCTCAAACTCGATCCTTGCGCGTGTGCGCTACGGTCGATTTTAAGCTGGTCAATGCTCTGCGAGGGGTCCGCCACGTTTGTCCTTATTCTGCGCGAGCGAGCGGACATGTTAGCAAATCGACCTATCGATTCGGGGAACTTCGAGGCGGCAGATCGGCCTCGTGAAGTGTGCGATAAGTGTCGCGCTGATTGCCAAGTGCTCCACTCGTCAACAGCGACTACAAGTACTGTTTCGACCGATTCCTAGTCCTCGGGCCGGTCCGGAAAGGTCTTCTCCAGCATGTACTCAGCGGCGGCCTCGACAACCTCGTCAGGCAGGTCCGCCTTGCCACCGCGCGCCGGCATATCGAAATAACCGGTCTTGGCATGCTCCATGAGAACCGCCTGCCAGAGGTCGGAACGACCTTGCCAGTCCAAGGGCTCGCCCTCCCGTGGCGCCCCGAGCATGCCGGTTTCGTGGCACCCGGCACAGTGTTCGAGGTAGGCCGCTTCGCCGTTGATGCCGGCTGTCCGGCCTGACGGTTCGGCGTCGTCGCCGCGATGAGCGCAAGCGGCAAGAATCAGCGTGAGCGCGATCGTCAACAGGATATGTTTCATAGCGTTACCTCTACACTCACTATGCTGATGTCTGTCGTGGATGCCAACAATACGCATTCCTGCCTATCGTTGCGGCAATACTGCTAGCGGTTGTCGCGGAGGAACTCGCCGAGCAGGCGGAACTCCTCCGCCTGGCGGCTGCCTTTGCGCCAGACAAGGCCGATCGTGCGATAGCTTTTCTCGCCCATCGGATAGAGCCTGACGCGCGTGTTGCGCAGCATTGACGAGCCTCGTGCCATCGCTGGCAGAAACGTGATGCCGAGGTCGGCATCGACCATTTCGATCAGTGTCAACAGGCTGCTGGCACCGAAGCGCCGAACCTTCTCGGTGTTGCGAATGCGACAAGCCGCAAGCGCATGTTCGCGCAGGCAATGCCCGTCCTCGAGCAGCAGAATGCTCTCCGACTCGAGACGGTTGAAGCGGTAGTTTTCCGGGTCGACACGGGCTGTGTCGTCGCGGCATGCGAGGCAGAATTCATCGTCGAACAACGGCATTTCCTCCACGCCCTGCAACTGCCAGGGCAGGGCGAGGAGAACGACGTCGAGTTCGCCGTCCATAAGTCGGCGGTAGACGCGCTCGGTCTGATCCTCAACGAGCAGCAAACGAAGTTCCGCGTACGCGCGACGCAGCTTCGGCAATACGTTCGGGAGCATGAACGGCGCGATTGTCGGAATGACGCCGAGCCGCAGCTGCCCGGCCAGCGGTTCGCTGCGACCGCGGGCGATGTCGAGCAGTGCGTCAACGTCACTCATGACGAGACGTGCCTGAACCGCCACTTCCTGTCCGGTTGCCGTGATCGTAACGTTGCGATTGGTGCGATCGACGAGCTGCGCGTCGAGCGCCAGTTCGAGTTCCTGGATCGCATTGGAGAAGGCCGACTGGGAGACGAAGCAACGCTCGGCTGCTCGGCCGAAGTGCCCGGTCTCGGTGAGCGCGAGGAAATACTGGAGCTGCTTGAGAGTCGGTGCTCGCATAATCGAAAAAAGCGAATGTAGTAACCGAATTAAACCATTTTATTTATAAGCGCTCCACCCCTAGTATGCGGCTGTAAACGCTATGACGGAGAAGCCCATGGAACTTAACACGGGAATCGACCGCGAAAATCGCGAGACCATCGCAGCGGGGCTGTCGCGGCTGCTGGCCGACAGCTACACGCTCTACCTGAAGACTCACAATTACCACTGGAACGTCACGGGCCCGCAGTTCAACACGCTGCACCAGATGTTCGAGGAGCAGTACACGGAACTTGCGACGGCGGTGGATGAAATCGCCGAAAGAATCCGCGCTCTCGGTATCAAAGCGCCGGGGTCGTACACGGAATTCTCGAATCTGACTTCGATCGAGGAAGGGACCGGCGAGGAGTCCGCCGAGGATATGATCCGGCAACTCGCGGTCGGCCAGGAAACCGTTGTCCGGACGGCGCGCGAGGCATTTCCGGCAGCCGACGTTGCGAACGACGAACCGACCGCGGACCTGCTGACGCAGCGAATGCAATCGCACGAAAAGAACGCCTGGATGCTTCGCAGCATGCTGGCCTGACACAGACCAAAAGGAAAATCCATGTTCAACAACCTCGAAGGAAAGCGCATTCCGGACGTCACGTTTCGGACCCGCAAGGACCATGAATTCGTCGATGTAACGAGCGAAGAGATCTTCGCGGGCAAGAACGTCATCGTGTTCTCGCTGCCTGGCGCATTCACACCGACCTGTTCGTCGTCGCACGTGCCGCGTTACAACCAGCTCGTACCGCAGTTCAAGGCCCACGGCATCGACGAGGTCATCTGTGTATCGGTCAACGACGCTTTTGTCATGAACGAGTGGAAGCGCGCCCAGAAGGCCGACCGTGTCACGTTTCTGCCCGACGGCAACGGCGAGTTTTCCGACAAGATGGGATTACTCGTCGGCAAGGAAGATCTCGGTTTCGGCAAGCGCTCGTGGCGTTACTCCATGCTGGTCCGCGATGGCGTGATCGACAAGATGTTCGTCGAGCCGGAGGAGCCGGGCGACCCGTTCCACGTTTCGGACGCCGACACGATGCTCCGTCACCTCGACCCCGAGTCCGAGTTTCCGTTCGATGTCGCTGTGTTTTCACGCGAGGGCTGCCCTTTCTGCGTTCGCGCAAAGGGCCTGCTCAATGACGCCGGCATCGAGTTCGAAGAGCTCGTACTGAACCGTGATTACACCGATCGCACCCTGCGTGCCGTATCGACGTTTACCACCTACCCTCAGGTATTCATTAACGGCAAGCTGATCGGCGGATCAGACGACCTAGAATTGTGGTTGAAGAATCTCACTACGCGTAGCGCCGCATAATCCTCCCCAGATTATGCGCCTTGGCCGGGCGGACGCGAGTCCGCCCGGCTTTTTCTTTGAGGTCCGATAATGGCCAGTTTGACCCTGGTGCCGGCGTATACTGGTGCCATGGAAAACGCGGTGCAGACCAATGAGGTTTTTGAACGGGCCCGCCTGTCGCGCGATGCGCGATTCGACGGGCGTTTCTTTGTCGGCGTTCGCACGACAGGGATCTATTGCCGTCCGATCTGCCCGGCGAACGCGCCCAAAAGCGAAAACGTCACGTTTTTCCCGTCCGCCGCGGCTGCGAGCGAGGCCGGCTACCGGCCGTGCCTGCGCTGCCGGCCTGAGTGCGCGCCGGGCACGCCGGCCTGGGTCGGGACTTCGACGACCGTGCAGCGTGCCCTGCGGCTGATCGCCGACGGCGGGCTCGAGGACGGCAATGTCGAGAGTCTAGCTGCTCGTCTCGGCGTGACGGGCCGCCATCTGCGGCGACTGTTCGCGAAGCACGTCGGCGCGAGCCCGCTGACCGTCGCCCACACCCAGCGCCTGCACTTCGCCAAGCGACTGATCGACGAGACGACGTTGTCGATGGCCGATGTCTCGAGCGCGGCCGGCTACGGCAGTGTGCGTCGGTTCAACGATACGTTCCGCAAGACCTACGGACGCCCGCCGCGAGAGCTACGAAAGGAAGGGAAGGCCGCGGTCACCGCCACGGCCCTGAGCGTTTTGCTGCCCTACCGGAAGCCGTATGACTGGGCCGCGTTGCTTGGATTCTTTGCGGGCCGTGCCACGCCGGGTGTCGAGATAGTCGCGAACGGCGACTATTTACGCGCGGTGCGTATCGGCGATACGCGAGGGATCATTCGTGTCACCGACGCCGGCGGCGCGGTCTCGCTGTCCGTACACGGCGTCGGCACGGCGTCCCTGTTTCCGGTCGTGCAGCGTGTGCGAAGTCTGTTCGACGTCGACGCGCCAATCGATGACATTGCTGCTGGAATGAACCGTGACAGGCAACTGCGGGAGTGGCTCGGCGCCCGCCCCGGCGTGCGCGTACCCGGGGCCTGGGATGGCTTCGAACTTGCGGTGCGTGCAATTCTCGGACAACAGGTTTCCGTCAAGGCGGCAACGACCTTTGCCGGCCGCATCGCGCAGCGCTATGGCGAACCCGTCGGTGTGCCGGAAGAAACATTGCCGAATGCACCCGTGACGCTCTTTCCCGAACCGCCAATGCTGGCACGGGCGCGGCTCGAGCACCTCGGGATAATCCGCAGCCGCGCACAGACGATTCGCAATCTGGCGCGCGCCGTCATTAGCGGCGACCTGAGCTTTGATCCGGCGCAGACGACGGAGGAGTTTCGTGACTCATTGACGGCGATTCGCGGCATCGGCAACTGGACCGCCGAGTACGTTGCGATGCGCACGATGAAAGACCCGGACGCGTTTCCGTCGTCGGACCTTGGTCTGCTGCGCGCCTTCGATCGGCCCGGCCGCAAGCGACTGCGCCCTGCAGACCTCGAGGCGCGTGCCGAGGCGTGGCGCCCATGGCGGGCTTACGCGGCTTTATTGATTTGGGGCTCCGATCCTGGAGCCGGAGGGTAACCATGTACTACTGCTATCTCGATACGCCGATCGGCGAGCTATTGGTTGCCGGCGAGAACGACGCACTGGCAATGATCGGGTTTCCGAAGGGTTCAATGCGCCGGGAGCCGGAGCCCGACTGGATTTTCAACGAGAAACCTCTGACCGAAGCTTGTCGCCAGCTGCGCGAGTATTTCTCCGGTGATCGCCGCGAATTCGAATTGCCGATGCGACTGGACGGAACCGAGTTCCAGGTCAGTGTGCTCGAGGCACTGCAGAAGATCCCCTACGGCGAGACGACGAGTTACGGCGAAATCGCCCGGCGGATCGGCCGGCCGAAAGCCGTGCGAGCGGTCGGCGCCGCGAACGGCCGCAATCCAATCCCCATCGTCGTGCCCTGCCATCGGGTGATCGGCAGCACGGGCGACCTGACCGGTTTCGGCGGTGGCCTCGACACGAAAGAAGCGCTGCTACGGCTCGAAGCCGAGCACACGCACGACCTGCTGTAAGACACAAGGGACGGCTTGCCTGTTTCGCCGGAACGCGGTCAGGTCGCGGACGAATAGGTTTACCGTCCCTCAGTTACTAAAGTTTCGTGCCTTCCATCGCCCTGAGTGCCGCGGACGGCTCGACACCGTCCTCGACCAGGTCGTCCGCCTGAAGCGTGGTGAAGCGTGATTCGAGCGGCAGTACGCCGGCCCAGACCGGTGTGTCGAGGTCGCAGTCCTCGTCGTTCGGCATCTTGGCCGAAATCTTGGCAGCCGCGGACTCGATTTCGACGGCGATGACGCCTGTCATCTTGAGCTCGTTCTCAAGGGAATCGCGCAGCTCGGCGCGGCGCCCGGGCATGGCGTGTTCGCTGATGACGGCAAGCGCATGCTTCTTGTCATCGAGTTCTTCCACGAGCCGCGCGGTTCCGAAAACCGTTGCTGAACGGTAGTTCATCGACGATGCGAACGCGGACCTTGCGAAGACAAGACCGTCGGCAAGCGTGACGTTGATACACGCTCTCCCAGACGCTTCTAGCAGCCGGATTACTCGCGCCTTGCGCGCCCCGTGCAGGAAGAGCGTCTCGCCATCGCGCCCGTAGAGCATGGGGACAACTACCGGTTCGCCGGCCTGCACGAACGCAGCATGCGCGACGATCCCGGCATCGAGAACGCCGTGCACTGTCTCCCTGTCATACGCGGCTTTTTCGCGAGCCTGGCGGACCTTGTTCCGCTTGCTGATCTCGTACTCGTTCGTCAAATCGATACTCCTGCAACAGGCTGCTAAAGGAACTTCGGCGCCAGGTAAAGAGCGACCAGTGAGACGAGAAAGATACCACCGACATTGAGCATCATGCCGGCCCTGACCATCTTTGGAATCGTCAGCATGCCCGAGCCGAAGACGATTGCGTTTGGCGGTGTTGCTACCGGCAGCATGAAGGCGCAGCTTGCGGCGAACGTGACGGGCACCGCGACAACAATGGGGTCGAAACCCGATTCGATCGCAATGGCGCCGACGACAGGAAGAAAAGTGGTCGTCGTGGCAATATTGCTCGTCAGCTCGGTCAAGAAGATGATCATCGTCGCTGCGATGATCACGAGGACCGGCAGAGGCAACGAACCGACAGCCTCGAGATTGCCGCCGAGCCACTGCGCGAGGCCGGTGTCGGCTACACGACTTGCGAGCGACATACCGCCGCCGAACAGTAGTAATACGCCGAACGGAAGCTGTTCCGCGTAATTCCAGCGAAGCAGCAACGGGTCCTTCCTGTCGCCGCTCGGAAAGATGAACAATGCGATCGCTCCGGCGATTGCAATGCCGGAGTCATCGAGTCCGTGCAACCCGGGGATCTGCACGAGCAGCGGCCGCGTAACCCATGCAATGGCAACGCACAGGAATACGATTGCCACGCGTTTCTCCGGCGTCGAAATCGGTCCCAGTTCCTCCTTCATGTTGGCCAGTGCCATGCGGCTTTCCGGCGACGTGTGGAAGTCGACTTTGAACGCGACACGCGTCAGGACGATCCACGCCAGGGGCAACATCAGTGCCGTGAGCGGCAGGCCGACGAGCATCCAGCTCGCGAAGTCGATCTCGGTGCCATACGTTTCTTGCATGAATCCGACGAGTATGGCGTTCGGCGCAGTACCGACGAGCGTCGCCATGCCGCCGATGGTTGCGCCATAGGCAACGCCGAGCAGCAACGAGTATTGAAAATCTTTGCGCGCGTGGTCGTCCAGGCCGGCGACAGTTGCGTGGATAACCCCGATGATCGACACTGCAATCGGCAACATCATCATCGTCGTCGACGTATTCATTACCCACATACTGACTGCCGCGGCCGCGACCATGAAACCGCCGACCAGCGACCGGCCGTTGCCGCCCACGACCTGCAGCACACTCAGGGCGATGCGCTTGTGCAGGTTCCAGCGCTGCATCGCAAAAGCGATGATGAAACCGCCGAGGAAAAGGAAGATAACCCGGTTTGCGAAAGGACTGGCCGAGTCCTGAATCGTCGCGACGTCGAAGATCGGAAACAAAGCCAACGGCAGCAGGGCCGTGACGGCGATAGGCACTGCCTCGGTCGCCCACCAGATCGCCATCAATACGCCGATTGCCGCTGTGTTCCAGCCGGCTTCGGACAGGCCGCTCGGTGTATCGGACGCTATCATCAGCGTCGCCACGATCGGTCCGAGAAACAATCCGATTACCTGGTGGCGAGCACGTCCTGCGTGTTGCGAATCGTCCATGGCTGTCCTTGTCTATGCTGTCGGATGTCGGCAAGCCTACAGTGAAAGTGTTCAACAATCGTAATTTTCGGGCTAACTGTCTAGATATAGTGATTCATTCGCCTTTCAATACAAGATGTAGTAGCATCTCGCGCGTACCGATTCGGTACGCACGGAGATGAGATGTAGGAAGGCAACGCGGGCGGACCCCCATGCCGGATGCGTGAATCAGCAGCGGGTCTTGCGTGACACCTCTCAACACGCCGCCTGAATGACTGGAATCCTGCACCCAGTCAGTGCCGTTAATGAAGCGGATTGCAAGCCGGGAGCCGGATTACGCCGAATGTGCAACATTGATGTTTCTTCGTTCGAACGCGATCCCATCCCAGCCGATTACATCTTCTGCTTACTGCGCCGCCCAGTTTCTGGGCGGCCTTTTTTATGCAGGTACGCAATAGAGTGTGCGAGAGCGACGCCATGAGCCTGCGATCGTGCTAAGAAAGGCATTGGTAATGGGTGCATTGTTGCTGTCCGCGTGCGCGAGCGGACCGCCCCAGCCGCCATTCCCCGCGTTCATCCAGGTCGACGCGCTCGGCGACGTGTTCATGGCGACGCTGCCGGGCATTCGGGCAAAGCAACTTGCTGGCGACCCGCAGACGCGCCGCACCAGCAATCGCATCAACCTGCCCGCGAACTGGTCGGGCACGACCGGCGGCATGCCGGGACGCTCGCAGGAAATCTTTGTTCTGGCCGGGACCATTACCCTTGCCGACATCGAACTGGCAAACGGTGGCTACGCCTATCTGCCCGCCGGATCGCTCGGCTTCAATATGAAGACTCGGGACGGCGCCCAGATCCTCTATTTCGTCAACGACCGCGACCCTGAGGCCGTTATTCGCTCGCCCATCCTCATCAATGCGGCACTGCTCGAGTGGCAGCCGACACGCGTACCCGGCGTCGCTGAAAAGGAGCTGCGCAAGGACCCTGGAAGCGGTGCGCGGACGTGGCTCCAGCGCATCGAGGCCGGCACCGCCCTACCGTGGCAATCGTCATCGGCGCTCCGGGAGGGCTACCTTCTGAGCGGCGATTACCAGCAAAGCGAATGCGTGGAAGGCGAAGCGCTGACCGGGCAGTACACGCGAGGCGGTTACTTCTACCGGCCGGCTGACGTCGTCAATGGCGGGCCGTTGTCCAGCGGTCCGACCGATGCCGTCTGGTTCCTGCGTGAGACAACGGCCGGCGTCGAAACGCTCACCTCGGAGTGCGCGTCGGAGTCTTGACGAGTTTGGTGATCTTCTTGCCGAGCGCCATCAGCTTGGTCAGAGTCGCCG
>JAAUYD010179865.1_pt1 | contig 27589 bp, 22 predicted proteins | sample 7278101 | NCBI WGS metagenome assembly JAAUYD01 (sample SAMN14350128, study PRJNA611818) | marine sediment metagenome | isolation source: surface marine sediment (0.6m) | place: French Polynesia: Moorea | collected 2018-08
CGCGCGTATCCTCGAACAGATCGCGGCACAGATGCAGGCCAGGAAGCTGCCGTGGGTCGAGGACCTGCGCGACGAGTCCGATCACGAAAACCCGACCCGCCTGGTCATCGTGCCGCGCTCGAACCGGGTCGACGTCGAGCGCATGATGCTGCACCTGTTCGCGACCACGGACCTCGAGCGCAGCTACCGGGTCAACCTGAACATGATCGGCCTGGACGGCCGACCGCAGGTCAAGGACCTGCGCACGATCCTCGCCGAGTGGCTGGAGTTCCGCTTCGCGACCGTGCGCCGCCGCCTGCAGTTCCGCCTCGACAAGGTGCTCGAGCGTCTGCACCTGCTCGAAGGCCTGATGGTCGCGTTCCTCAACCTCGACGAGGTGATCCGCATCATCCGCAGCGACGACGAGCCGAAGCCGGTACTGATGCAGCGCTTCGATCTCAGCGAGGTGCAGGCCGACTACATCCTCGACACCAAGCTGCGCCATCTCGCCCGGCTCGAGGAGATGAAGATCCGTGCCGAGCAGGACGCCTTGAGCAAGGAGCGTGACGACCTGCAGAAGACGCTCGGTTCGAAGCAGCGCATGAAGACGCTGGTCCGCAAGGAGCTGGCCGCCGACGCCGACAAGTACGGCGACGAACGGCGCTCGCCGATCATCGAGCGCGCCGCCGCCGAGGCCATGGACGAGGCCGAACTCGCACCCAGCGAGCCGGTCACCGTGGTGTTGTCCGACAAAGGCTGGGTACGCGCCGCGAAGGGCCATGAGATCAATCCGGCCGATCTCAGCTACAAGGCCGGCGACGGTTTCCGCCAGGCGGTGCGGCTGCGTAGCAACCAGCAGGCGGTGTTCCTCGACTCGGTTGGGCGCAGCTATTCGCTGGCCGCGCACACGCTGCCGTCGGCGCGCGGCCAGGGCGAGCCGCTGACCGGTCGTTTCAACCCGCCCGCCGGGCAGACCTTCGTCGCGACGCTCGGCGGCGACCCCGAGCAGTGGTGGCTGCTCGCCTCCGATGCCGGTTACGGTTTCCGCGTCCAGGCCGGCGAACTGCTCGCCAACAAGAAGGCCGGCAAGGCGGTGTTGAGTCTGCCAAAGGGCGCGCGCGTGCTGCGCCCGTCGGCGATCCGCGCTGCCGACAGCGACCGCCTGGTTGCCGTGACCAGCGCCGGCCGCATGCTGGTGATCCCGGCCAACGACCTGCCGGAACTGACCCGCGGCAAGGGCAACAAGATCATCGGCATCCCGGCGAAGGCGGTCGCGGAGCGCAGCGAATTCGTCGTCGACGTGCTGGCCGTGCCGGAGGGCGGCAAGGTCCGACTGAATTCGGGCAAGCGCTACCTGATCCTGCGCGCCGCCGACCTGAACGCCTACGAAGGCGAACGCGGCCGGCGCGGCAACAAGCTGCCGCGCGGCTTCCAGAAGGTCGACAGCATCGAGCCTGCCGACTGAACACCCACAGACCGAGAGACAGCATCATGTTCGACGGACGAGCAACCAAGATCCTCGCGCTGGCGCTTGCCCTCGGCGGCGTCGCCGCCTGCTCCGGGCCGACTGAGGATGTACGCGTCAGTTTCTGCAAGAACATCAGTAGCGCGCTGGTCGGCGAGACCGCGTCGATCGAGTGGAAGGCCAACGACAATACGTTCAGGCGCCCGGAGTATGCGATCGCCGGCCTGACGTTCGACGTCAACGAGGCCGGCGGTGCGTCGCGGACGATGCAGACGGCGTGCTATTTCGAGTACGACGCCGTCGAGGACACGGCACAGCACCTGGCGGATCCGTTCAGCGCCTACGCCACGTTGCCGTTTGCGATGACCGTCGACGGGCGCATGCTGGCTGACGCCGAACTGGTCAAGCTGCGCAATGCCGAGCAGGTGCGCCGGGGCAAGGCCGCGATCGCGGCCCTCGAGTCCGGCGCCCGTGAGCTGGCCGCCAGGGTGCGCGCCGGCATCGGCCAGTAGACCGGCGCCAGCGCGCGGCGTCATTGCCAGCGGAAGGCCTTAGCAGACAGCGCCAGCAAGGCGCCGGCAATGAGCATTAGCAGGCCGATCTCGGCGCCGACGTCGGCGACGCCGGCGCCGTCGAGCATGATGCGGCGGGCGGCATCGACCATGTGGGTCAGCGGTGACAGCTCGGCGATTCGCTGCACCCAGACGTTGGTGCCCTCGAGCGAGAACCAGACGCCGGACACGATCATCATCGGGAACGCGAGCATGTCGAGCAGGCCGTTGGCCAGTTCCTCGCTGCGCACCCGCGCGGCGACGGTCAGGCCGACGCTGATCAGCGCGATTGCACCGGCCAGGAACACCAGCGCCAGCGCGATATAGGAGCCGCGCATCGGAAAGCCGAGCAGGGCATGCGTCGTCACGAAGACGAACACGCTGACCACGCTCACCACCAGCAGGCGCGACGCGATCTGTGCGACCAGGAACTCACCGGCGCGCAGCGGTGTCGCGCGCAGCCGGCGCAGTACGCCGTTCTTGCGGTAACGCACGATCACCCAGCCGACGCCCCACAGGCTGCTGAACATGATGTTGAGCCCGAGTATCCCCGGCAACAGCCAGTCGACGTAGCGGATCTCGCGTTCACTGACCGCTTCGCGCTGCAACGTCGTCGATCTGTCGGCGTAGCTCTGCAGCAGCAGCCGTTCGACGATGTAGCCGTTCGGCGACAGCTCGTTGACCCAGTAGCGCGGCACGCCACGCAGGTCGACCAGCAGGTCGAGGCGGTGGTAGCGCAGCTTGTCGATCGCGGCCGTGGCGTCGTCCTGGCCGATGAACTGCACGTAGCGTGTGTCCAGGAAGGGCGATTGCGCCGCGGCAGGGTCGCCGAGCACGCCGACCTTGTACATGTCTTCACTGGCGTTCGAGAAGATGAACGCGAACCCGAGCACCATCGCCACCGGCATGAAGATGTTCCATCCGAGTCCGGCCTTGTCGCGGTAGAACTCGCGGTTACGCGCGACGATGACCGCGCCGATTCGTGTCAGATTCATGATTCGCGCAGTCCGTGTCCAGTGAGCTTGAGGAACAGGTCGTCGAGGGTCGGCGTCGTGATGTGCAGTTCGTCGAGCGCGGCTTCGTGGGCGTGCAGCCCCTTGAGCGTGCCGTCGATGTCGTCGGTCGCGGCCACGGCGTATGCCCCCTGGCGGTCGAAGCCGACCGGCAGCGTCGCCGTCTGCGTGAGCGCGTGCAGTGGCACGCGCACCAGCGCGCGCGGGAAATGCGCGGCGAGCAGTGCGGCCGGCGCGCCCTGCTCGATGATGTGACCGCGATCGATAACCGCGATCTCGTCGCACAGCACGCTGGCCTCTTCCATGTAGTGGGTCGTCAGCAGCACGGTCTTGCCAGCGGCCTTGATGCTGTCGAGCAGGTGCCAGAAGTTGCGCCTCGACTGCGGGTCGAGACCGGTCGTCGGTTCGTCGAGGAATACCAGGTCGGGGTCGTTGACCAGAGCGATCGCGAGCAACAGCCGTTGGCGCTGTCCACCGGACAGCTTGCGGGTATCGCGATCGAGCAGTTCGCCGAGGTTGCACAGCTCGATCAGCCCGTCGAGTGGCCGCACCCGGTCGTAAAAACTTGCGAACAGCGCCAGCGCCTCGCGCACCGTCTGGAAGTCCTGCAGTGCGGTGTGCTGGAACTGGATGCCGATCGCCTGGCGGTAGCCGTCGCCGCGCGGCAGGCCGCGGTAGCGGATCTCGCCGCTGTCCGCGTCGGTGATGCCTTCGAGGATCTCCAGCGTCGTCGTCTTGCCGGCCCCGTTGGGGCCGAGCAGGCCGAAGCACTGACCCTCGCGCACCGCGAAGCTGATCCCGTCGACTGCGCGGACGCCCGGAAAACTCTTGATCAGCTTGTCGACGGTGAGCAGCGTGGTCATGATCGGCCGCGTCGCGGGAATGCGTCAAACCGTTAGTGTACCCGTGCGCGATGTGCGGCGGCGACCCCGCCAACCCGGCAAAAGCGATGCCTTTCAGGTCTGTTTCAGTTTTGCGGCGTGATCTGGATCTACGGCGAGCGAATCGGCGAGATTGGGGGCAGCGCGTGATGTCTGTGGAGACGGCGACGATTCCGGTCCGGGCCCCCTACGTGGTGGCGTTTCACTGGTCCATGGCCCTCGCCTGAGCGCCGGCTACGCTTTTTCCGCCCCAGCCCACGCGATGGCCGGACGGTCATCGCGCTGATCGGCAGTCTGCTCCCGGTCGGCACGAGCGGCGCGGTGATCGCTGCGCGTCGTCTGCCCGGCGTCGCCGCCGACCGCAACAGCTGCAGCGGCGCCTGGCGCGGTCGCGGCACGCGCTCGGCAACCTCGCGCACGCGCTGAAGGCGCCGTTGAGCCTGGTCGTGCATGACCTCGAGGCGCTGCCGCTGACCGACGGCCAGCGCCACGCCCTGGGCGGTCGCCTCGACCGCGTGACCGCGTTGATCGGCCGCGAACTGAAACGCGCCCAGTTCGCCGGCGAGGGCAGCGGTCAGCGCTTCGTGCCCGACCGCGACGTGGCCGCACTGATCGCGGCGCTGCAGCGCCTCTACCAGCCACGCGATCTCGCGGTAACGGTGGGCGGTCTGCCCGACGCGGCGCTGCCGTTCGACTACGAGGACATGCTCGAACTCCTCGGCAACCTGCTCGACAACGCGTTCAAGTGGGCGCGATCGCGCGTCGTCGTCGACGTGCGGTTCGACAGCGAGCTGCTGTTGCGGGTCGCCGACGACGGTCCCGGCATCCCGCTGGCCGAGCGCGCAGCGCTGCTGCAGCGCGGTTCGCGGCTCGACGAGCAGGAGCCGGCAGTGGTCTCGGCCTGGCGATCGTCAGCGACCTCGTCGCCCACTACCGTGGCCAGATCCGGCTCGATCACAGCGACGCACTGGGCGGCCTGCTGGTCGAGGTCCGGCTGCCGCCGCCGCAGCGCGTCGCCGATCCCGCGTGACGACCCGGGTGTCGCCCAGCGCGACGATTCAGCGTGGTTTCAGCTTGCCGGCGTAGCGTCGGACTCAGACAGGGAGGGTCTGATGTTGCGACCGGTGCAGCCAGGATGGCGGTCCGCCGGTCATCGAGATTGGGGAGACACCATGTTGAGTAAGAGCAGCTTAATTGACCGCGTTGGCCGCGATGACAGTGGCGGCCGGCGTCGCCGCGAGTCCCGGCGAGTATGACCGCGACGACTACTACGAGCGCCGCGGTCCGATGCCGTTCGGCGTGCTGGACCTGAACAGCGACGGCAAGGTGACCGCCGACGAGCATGCCCAGGTCCGCAAAGAGCGTCGCGCGCTGCGCGCCGAACGCGGCTACCTGATGCGCCGTGCGCCGGACGCCGCCGAGTTTCCGTGCGGCATCGGCGATAGCCGGCGCTGTGGCCGGGCAGCGTGCGTCGCCAGCCGATGGCGTATCCGCGATCGGGTCCGTCGCCGGCAATGCAACGGCGCCCCGTCGCGTCGCGACGGGGACTCGAACCGTTGCCCGGCAGGTCCCCGTTTGGGTGCCGCCGCTGCTGTGCCTTGCCGATCAGTCGTCGCGGTAACGCCACCGAAAGCGAAAGTCGTCGTGGTCGTCGCGGTGGCGAGCCTTGAAACGCGGTACATAGCGGTAGCGATCGTTATGGCGGGCGCGGCCGATCAGCCGGCCGGCACGTTCCTGGGCGCGCGCGAGGCGGCGCCGTTCGCCGCGCGACAGGAATCCGTCCTCGGCATAGCGCTCGGCCATGCGATCGATGCGGCGCTGCTGTTTGCGCAGCTTCCGGGCCTCGCGGCGCGTCAGGTCGCCGAAGCGCAGACCCTTGCGGATGCGTTTCGCCTGACGGTCCTGGCGCCAGTCGAAGCGCTGCTCGAAGCGCTCGCGGCGCGTCGTGTAGCGGTCGCCGTCGCGCGACGCGATGCGGTCGTGCCGGATCTCGCGCCGGTCTGCGCGCCGGTCCTCCCGTCTGTCTGCGCGCCTTGCCTCTCGCCGGTCGCCGCGCCGGGTTTCACGTCTGTCTGCGCGCCGTGCCTCGCGCCGGTCGCCGCGCCGCGCCTCGCGGCCATCGCCGCGGCGGTTCGCGCGGCGTTCGACATCGCCCCTGCCGCGTCGCTGCTGGTCGCGCTGCTCCACCAGGTAGCCGTCACGGTGGCCACGATCGCTGCCGTCGCGGTCGCGTGCCTCGGCGGCGCCGGCGATGCCCAGGGAGGCCACCGTCAGCGCGGTGACGATCCATCTTGCTGTGTTCATGTCGCTCTCCTCTACGGTTTTCCCGCGGGCCTTTGCCGACCCTTGGGGGACACTGTAGGGAGCGCCGACTGAACGCCCACTGAACGGGTGCGTTCAGTTGCGCCGCGCCAGCGACAGGGTCACGTCGACACCGCGTGGATCGGCGACGTCGGTGGCGCGTACGCCGCCACCGTGGTACTCGCCGATCAGGCGGACCAGATAGAGGCCCAGCCCGAGGTGCGGCTCTTCCTGCCGACCGCTGCGCCCGGAGACCATCGATTGGAAGATGTCGACGTCGGCGGGCAGCGGCGGCCCGTGGTTGGTCACGTGGATGTCGACCCGGTCCGCCGACGGCGCGCAGTGGATGCGGATCGCCGACCCTGGGTCGTGAAAATCGATCGCGTTGCCGATCAGCTTGTCGAGCGCCTGGCTGACCAGGTCGGGGACGCCGTCGATCTCGACCGCGGTCGCCGCGCCACTGAGTTCGATCCGGCAGTCGGCAAAGGTCGTGCGCAGTGCGTCGACCTGGCGTCGCAGCAGCGCGGCGATGTCGAAACGCTCCGGCTCGGCCTGGCGTAGCGCCTGCTCGAGACCGGTCGCCTCGCGCAGCCGCTGCAGGATGCGTTCGAGGCGTTCGGCACCGTCGCGCGCGCGCCCGAGGTAGCGGCCGCGCTGTGCGGCCGGTGCCTGCTCGGCGTTGTCCAGCGAACTGCGCACCACGGCCAGCGGCGTGCGCAGCTCGTGGGCGAGCCGCGACGCCATCGCCTCGAGGTAATGGTTGTAGTCGTGCAGCCGGTCGAGCACGCTGGCGAAGCTGCGGCCGAGGTCGCCGATCTCGTCGCGGCTGTGTTCCGCCTGCAGCCGACCTGTGATGCGCCCGTCGTGGCTCACGGCGCGTTCGACACGGTCGCGCAGGCGGGTGATGCGCGATGCCAACAGGCTGGCGAAACCAAGCAGGCCGAGGCTGGTCACGGCGAAGAACAGCAGCGTGACACCGAACAGGCGTTGCAGCGCAAGGTTCTGGATCGACAGGATCGCATTGGTCGTCTGTTCCACGAGCACCGCACCCTCGACGCCGTCGCTGCTGCGGATCGGCACGGCCGCGCTGACCACGACCGCGTTCGACCGCGGTGGCTTGCGTCGCAGGCTGGTCGGCCTGCCGGCGAGGGCGTCGACGACCGGGCGCACGAACAGCTGCGTGCGGTCTGCCGGGACGTCGCCGACCGCCTCGGCGTCGCGCGGCAGCACGGCGAGGACCAGTTCCTGGATGAACCACGGCATCTGCTGCTGGTCGGCGCTCAACGGCGCGCTCGCATCGAGGCGTCCGGCCTGTGCCAGCACCAGGCCCTGGTGGTCGGTGACCCAGACCCGCGTGGCCGCGGGCACGACGTCGTCGAGCACGGCCTGCAGCGTCGCCGAGTGCTCGATGATGCGGCCGAGTGCATCCGCCGGAAACATGTGGCCGCTGGCCAGCAGTTGCTGGCTGTGGCTGTCGAACACACGCATCGACAGCCGGTCGCGCAGCAGCTCGCGTGGCATCTTCAGTTCCAGCGTGTAGCCGTCCGCGTGGCTCTGCCACTCGCCGCGGATCGGCGGATCGGGCAAAGCCGCGTCCGGCGGATCGTCGGCATCGCGCAGGCGCCGGGCAGTGACCCAGCCCGGCGTGCGCGGCTGCACGCGATAGCGCTGCAACACGCCGTCGCGGTCGGTAATGGCGAGGTCGACGGCATCACCGTCGTCGCCGTAGTCGACCTGCCGGTCGCGCACGCCCAGCAGCAGGTATAGGTAGCGCCCGTGGGTACCGATGAAGATGCGCGCCGTCAGCGCCTCGTCGACCGACCGGATCAGCGAGAAGTTGTTGGCGTAATGCACCCATTCGTCGCGGTAGCCGTCGACCTGCGGTGGTTCGTCGAGCCTGTGCAGGTACAGGTTGCGGAAGGTCAGCACCGAGCCCGGCCTGGCGACACCGTGAAACTGGTCGTCGTAGCCGTGCATGATGTTCGCAACCGAGCTGGCGGTGGTCTGCAGCGACTGATCCTGGGCGTCGCGCAGGAACTGCTCGGTCTCCTGGATGAAGCGATAGCCGGCCAGCGGTATGCCGAGCAGGGTCAGCGACACTAGCAGCAGCTTGAATCGTATGCGATGCCAGAAGCGCGGTCGGCTCACGCTGGTGTCAGCCCTGTGGTACCCAGCGGTAGCCCGCGCCGTAGACCGACTCGATCGCGTCGAAGTCGGCATCGACCTGCTCGAACTTGCGCCGAATGCGCTTGATATGCGACGTGATCGTCGCCAGGTCGACGAAGGTGTCGGCCGCGTCCATCAGCTGTTCACGGCTCTTGACATGGCCGGGGTGCTGCACCAGCGCGTGCAGAATCCACAGCTCGGTGACGGTCAGGTCGACCGGCCGGCCGCGCCAGCTGAGCTGCATCTGTTCGGGCTTCAGCTGCAACGGACCCTGCTCGATGACCGTTTCGCGATGCTGGGCGTTGTGCATCGCCTCGACGCGACGGAACAGCGCGCTGACGCGCGCGCTGAGCTGGTGCAGGCTGACGTCCTTGGTCACATAGTCGTCGGCGCCGACCCGCAGGCCGGCGACGGTGTCGATGTCGTTGTCGCGTGCGGTCAGGAAGATGATCGGCAGCGTGTCGGACAGGCTGCGCAGTTCGCGGCACAGCGCGAAGCCGCCATCGAACTCGGCACCGAGCCCGATGTCGAGGATCACCAGGTCGGGCAGGGACGCGCACAGCGCCGGCCGCGCGCTGGCGCGGTCGGCGAAGGTCTCGACGCGATATCCCTGGCGGCGAAACAGGTCGGCATAATTGTCGCGGATCGCCGGCTCGTCCTCGACGATCGCAATCGTCCTGGTCATCAACACTGTCCCCCGAGGTCGTGTCCTGGCCGATTCTACCCGCTCCCGACTGCGTGCCCGTTTGTTGCCAGATTCTGTCGCCGCATTGCCCCGGCTCGGCACGGCCCGTGCCATCGGCACGGTCTTGAATGACAGTCACAACCGGCGCAGGCCATGAGGCCGGACCCCGCCACGGACGGCGCGCTGGATCGATTTCGCTGACACATTGACAGTACGGGGTAGAGGATCCGATGACGACGAGACAGGTAGCGAACGGCCGGCCGGGCGCGATCGGCTGGGTGTACTGGGGTGCAAGCGGCATCCTGCAGCCGCTGAGCGAGGAATTCCTGTACCGCTCGCCGGCGCAGCCGCTGCGCGACACGGCCAGCCGTCGGCTCGACACCGCGCGCCGAGGTCGGCGTGGCGCGCGCTGAACGCGGGCGCCGGTGGCTGCTCGCGCTGATCGTCGTCGGCGCCGCGGCGGCACCGCTGCGCGCGGCGATGGCCGGCGATCCACGGCCAGGCCTGCAGCTGTTCGGCGGCGATTTGCAGTCGCTGTCGCACGCGCCACGGTTGCACACCGACGTCGCGATTGCGGTGACCGGCATGCTCGCCCGGGTCGCGGTGACGCAACGCTTCGTCAATCCCGGCGACGACTGGGTCGAGGGTGTCTACGTGTTCCCGCTGCCCGAGGACGCCGCGGTCGACCGCCTGCAGCTGCACTACGCCGGTCGGCGCATCGTCGGCGAGGTCCGTGAGCGCGAGCAGGCGCGCCGCGACTACGCGCAGGCGCGCGAGCAGGGCAGGGGCGCGACATTGCTCGACCAGCAACGCGCCAACGTGTTCACGACGTCGGTCGCCAACATCCCGCCGCGCGCCACGGTCGAGGTCAGGATCGAGTACCAACAGGTCGCGGACTGGCGCGATCGCGCCTACTCGCTGCGCTTCCCGAGCGTCGTCGCGCCGCGCTACATCCCGGGGGAGCCGCAGGGCGCGGCCGGAGAACGCGTCGGCGGCCGCGGCTGGGCGGTCGCCACCGACCAGGTGGCGGACGCGTCGCGGATCACGCCGCCGGTCGTTGCCGGCGCCGACCGCGCGGTCAATCCGCTCGCGATCAGCGTCGACCTGGATGCCGGCCTGCCGCTGGCCGTGATCGACAGCCCGTACCATCGTGTCGACGTTGCCGAGACCGGCGCCGGGCGCTACCGGGTGGTGCTCGCCGACGGCGTCGTGCCGGCGGAGCGCGACTTCGTGCTGCGCTGGCAGCCGCAGCTGGCCGAGCAGCCGAGCGCCGCGCTGTTCGTGCAGCGCTGGCGCGACCGCCACTACAGCCTGCTGACGCTGATGCCGCCGCACGCGCAGGCGCCGGCGCCGACCGTCGCCCGCGAACTCGTGCTGGTCGTCGACACGTCGGGCTCGATGCACGGCGCGTCGATCGAACAGGCACGCGGCGCGCTCGCCACGGCCCTCGGTCAGCTGCGTCCCGGCGACCGCTTCGACGTGATCCAGTTCAACGACAGCGCGCACAGCCTGTTCGGTCGGGCCGTGCCGGCGAATGCGGTGAACCTGGGTCGGGCCAGATCGTATGTCGCGGGGCTGCGCGCCGAGGGTGGCACGGAGATGCTCGGGGCGATGCGCCTGGCCCTGCACGGCGACGGCGCACCCGGGCTGTTGCGCCAGGTCGTGTTCCTGACCGACGGCGCGGTCGGCAACGAACAGGCCCTGTTCGCGACCATTGCCGAGCGACTCGGTGACAGCCGGCTGTTCACGGTGGGTATCGGCTCGGCACCGAATGGCCTGTTCATGCGCAAGGCCGCGCGCTTCGGCCGCGGCACGTTCTCGTACATCGGCAGTGCCGGCGACGTCGCGACGACGATGACGGCGCTGTTCAGCCAGCTGCGGGCACCGGCGTTGACCGACGTGACCTTGCACTGGCAGACCGCGGACGGCCGACCGGTGGATGGCCAGGCCCCCGGTCGCGTACCCGACCTGTACGCCGCCGAACCGCTGTCGGTCGCGGTGCGTGCGCCGTCTGCCGTGCACGCGGTACGGATCACCGGGCGCCGCGGCGACCGGCCCTGGACCCATACCGTGACGCTGCGTGGCGGTGCGGCGTCGGACGCGGTGCACGTGCTCTGGGCGCGGCGCACGATCGACGACCTGCTCGTCGGCCGCGTGCTCGGCGAGCCTGCCGCCGCGCTGCGCGATGCCGTGATCGCGCTCGCGCTCGAGCATCACCTGGTCACCCGCTTCACCAGTCTCGTCGCCGTCGACCGCTCGCCGAGCCGTCCGCCAGGCGACCGCCTGCAGCGTGGCGACGTGCCGGTGCGGCTGCCCGCCGGCTGGTCGGCCGACGCGGTGTTCGGCCGCCTGCCGGGAACGGCGTCGCTGGCGGCCCTGTACCTGATCGGCGGCCTGCTGAGCCTGGGTCTAGCGGCGGCCGTCCGGCGGCGGCGATGAGGTCGGGTCTGCGATCGGTGACGTTCGCGGTGGCGCTGGCGGCCGGCATCGCCGGCCTCGGCGCGGCCGCGTGGATACCGGCCAAGGCCTGGCTCGCCCAGGTCCTGCTCGAGGTCGCATGGCAGGCGTCACGGTCGACCGGCGACGCGACCAGGCCGTGGCCGTGGGCCGACACCTCGCCGGTCGCGCGGCTGCGGTTTCCCGCCGGCGACGTCGATCAGATCGTGCTCGCCGGCGCCAGCGGCCGCGTGCTGGCGTTCGGCCCGGGGCATGTTACGGGTTCGGCAGCGCCCGGCGTGCCGGGCAACGTCGTGATCAGTGCCCACCGCGACACGCATTTTCGCTGGTTGCGCGACCTGCAGCCCGGGGCCAGGCTGGTGCTGGAGGCGGCGCGCGGCGGGCAGCGCCACTACCGCGTCGTCGCGACTGCGCTGCATCACGAACGCGACAGCTTCCTGCTCGATCCGGATGCCGGCGACCGCCTGACGCTGATTACCTGCTACCCGTTCGACGCGGTCGATCCCGGGACGCCGCAGCGGTTCGTGGTCATTGCCCTTCCTGCGACCTCATGAGCGGTGCAGCGGACGCCGCGGCGGCGAATTCGAAACGGCTGCGGTGGCCGTCGCGCCGTTGCTTGACCGCGTACATCGCGCGGTCGGCGGCATCGAACACGTTCGCGGCGGTCGGGTAGGTGGCGGCGTCGACCTCGGCGATGCCGACGCTCAGCCGGCAGCGGACGTCCTGGCCGGCCGCATGCGCCAGCGCGCTGCGGTCGAAGTCGTCGAGCAGGGATTTCACCCAGTCGACCAGCCCGTCGGTCGACATCTGACTGAGCAGCAGCGCGAATTCGTCGCCACCGAGGCGCGCGACGATGTCGGTGGCACGGACCCGCGAACGCAGGAAACTGGCGGTCTTCTGCAGCACCCGGTCGCCGGTCTGGTGGCCGTGCTCGTCGTTGACGTGCTTGAAATCGTTGACGTCGATGATGACCAGGTAGGCCGTCAGATGGCGACGCGACTGCTCGTGCAGGTGGGCCAGCATCATATCGAAGTAGCGCCGGTTGAAGACGCCGGTGAGCGGGTCCGACAGCGATTGTTGACGCAGTTCGTCGCGCTGCTCCTGGAGTCGCAGCGCGAGCTGTTCGATGTCGGGCAGCAAGATGCCCGTTTCCTTGATCGCGGTCGGTTCGGCGCTCGGCCGGTAGTCGCCGGCCAGCACATTGTTCAGTGCGGCGTGCACCCGCGCCATGTCGCGCGTGAATGCCGACGTCGTGCGCCTGACAAGGTAGATCACGAGGATGCCGGAAACGACGAGGATCAGCACGTCGGCGCCGACCAGGCGGCCGATGGTCCCGCCGGATGCCGGGGCCGCGCGGTACAGCACCAGCTCCCACGACGTGTCCGGCACGTCATAGGTGTACGAACGCTTGGCCGCGGCCGCACCTTCGTCACCGACCGCGAGCTTCGTCGTGCCCTGGCGGGTGCGCAGCTCGAAGCGGTCGCCGGGCGACAGCATCGACTGCAGCACGTCGTCGATGATGCCCAGATGAAAACTGACGAACACGGTGCCCGACGGCTGGCCGTCAGGGGTATGCACCTGGGCGAGCAGATCGAAGTGTTCAAGGCCCTCGACGTCGGTGTGCAGGGGTGGGAAGTCGATCGGTGTACCCTCGTGCAGGTGCTTCATGTCGAGGACACAGGCCGGGCCGACCCGCTGCGCATTGGCGTCGCCGTGCACGCGTCCCTGGTCGGACGCCAGTGCCGAGCCGAGGATGCCCGGCAGCAGACGACGCAGACTCGCCGACCAGTCCTGCATCTCGCTGCTCGCGCCGAACTCGAGCAGATTGGCAACCTCCGGCTTGGTCGAGATCAGCTGCAGTATCCCCTGATAGAAGCGCACTTGGTTGCCGATCGACAGCGCGGCGTTGCGCACCGTGTCGATCGCCTCGGCCTCGTGGCGGGCCTGCAGCGAACGGTAGTCGTTGTGCAGCGCAGACAGGCCCAGCCCTGTCGTGACCAGGGTCACGACGATCAGCAGCGTGATCACGACGATAGCCAGTTTGCCGATCGACAGTTGCACGTTGTCGTCTTCCGATAGCGGTCGCAGACCCTTGACGCTGTAGCGACGGCGACCCGGCGAACCTTTAACCGCGGCGGCCCGGCGCCCGGTTTGCGCAACAGTTCCTGGGGTTTTCTTTCCTGATGCGCGATCATGCACGGTCCGGCGGCGCCATGCGGCGCCGCGCGGTCGGTAGCAGCAGCGAGCTGGCGAGAGGTCATGGCAGCCCGGAAGACAAGCAAGAAGCGCGCGAAGCGGCGCCGCAGCACGCGGCGCCGGAGCCGCTGGCGGTGGCTCAAGCCCGTCGCCGCGACGACCGTGCTGCTGGCGCTGCTGGTCGGTGGCTACGCGCTCTACCTGGGCAAGACCGTACGCGTCAAGTTCGAAGGCAAGCGCTGGGCGGTGCCGGCACAGATCTACGCCCGACCGCTCGAGCTCTACGTCGGCGCGGCAGTCGGCCCGGACCAGCTCAAGGCCGAGCTGCGCTTCCTCGGTTACCGCGAGACCACCAAGGTCAGCGGCCCGGCGCAGTGGTCGCAGAGGGGGCGGCGCTTCACGATCCACTCGCGGCGCTTCACGCTGTGGGACGGCGAGGAACCGGCCCGCGAGGTCGTCATCGATGCCGGCTCCGGCGGTATCGAACGCATCCGCGACGTGCGCGGTGGCGACGTCGACCTGATGCGCCTCGAACCCGCGCTGGTCGGCAGCATCTATCCGGCGCACAACGAGGACCGCGTGCTGGTGCGCCGTGACGACCTGCCGGCGCATCTCGTAGACGCGCTGCTGGCGGTCGAGGACCGTCGCTTCTACGAACACGCCGGTGTCGACCTGCGCGGCATCGCGCGCGCGCTGTTGACCAACATCCGTGCCGGCCGTGCGGTCCAGGGCGGCAGCACGCTGACCCAGCAGCTGGTCAAGAACTTCGTGCTGACCGCGGAACGGTCGCTGACCCGCAAGTTCAACGAGGCGCTGATGGCACTGATCGTCGACGCCCGCTATGGCAAGGACGAGATACTCGAGGCCTACGCCAACGAGATCTTTCTCGGCCAGGACGGCGAACGCGCGATCCACGGCTTCGGTCTCGGCGCGCATTTCTACTTCAACCGACCGCTGGCCGAGCTGCGCCTGCACGAGTCGGCGCTGCTCGTCGGGCTGGTCAAGGGGGCGTCGTACTACAACCCGCGGCGCCACCCGCAGCGCGCGCTCGAGCGTCGCAACCTGGTCATCGATCAGATGGCCGCGCAGGGTTTCATCGGCGCCGAGCAGGCCAGTCAGGCCAGGGCCAGGCCGCTCGACGTCAGTGCGCGCGGTGCGACACACGGCCAGCGGGTGCCGGCATTCGTCGATCTGGTACGCCGCCAGCTGCGCCGCGACTACCGCGAGGAGGACCTGACGTCCGAGGGGCTGCGCATCTTCACGGCGTTCGATCCCTGGGTGCAGCAGCAGGCGGTCGACGCGCTGCGCGGGCGCCTGGCGCGGACCGAGAAGGCCCGCGGCCTCGACGCCGGCAGCCTGCAGGGCGCGGTCGTCGTCGTCGCGGCGCAGAACGGCGAGGTCCAGGCACTGGTCGGCGGCCGCGACGCCGATTACGCCGGCTTCAACCGCGCGCTCGACGCGGTCCGCCCGATCGGCTCGCTGGTCAAGCCGGCCGTCTACCTGACGGCGCTGACGCAGTCGCGGCGCTTCACGCTGACCACGCCGGTCGACGATGCCGAGGTCGACATGCGGCTGCCGGGCGGCCAGCGCTGGCAGCCGCGCAACTACGACCGCACGACCTATGGCGCGGTGCCGCTGCACGATGCGCTGTCGCGCTCGCTGAACCTCGCGACCGTCAACCTCGGCCTGCAGGTCGGTCTCGACAACGTCATCGCGACGCTGCGCGCGCTCGGTGTGACGCGCGAGATCCAGCCGTTCCCGTCGCTGCTGCTCGGTGCGCTGTCGCTGCCGCCGCTGGAGGTCGCGCAGGTCTACCAGACGATCGCGGCCGGCGGGTTCCGCTCGCCGCTGCGCGCGATCCGCGCCGTGCTCGACGCCGAACAGCAGCCGTTGCAGCGCTATCCGTTGACCGTCGTCGAGGCCGCCGCCGCGGCACCGGTGTTCCTGCTGACGCGCAATCTGGTCGAGGTGACCGAGGCCGGGACCGGCGCCGGGCTGCGCCGGCTGCTGCCCGAGCGGTTGCAGGTGGCCGGCAAGACGGGTACCACCAACGACCTGCGCGACAGCTGGTTCGCCGGATTCTCCGGCGACCGGGTCGCGGTGGTCTGGGTGGGTCGCGACGACAACGGGCCGACCGGGCTGACCGGTGCGCAGGGGGCGCTGCCGGTGTGGGGCGATATGATGCGGCGCATCGATACCGTGCCGCTGCAGATGCTGCCGCCCGCCGGAGTCGAATATCATTGGGTCGACGCGGCCGGACAGCTGGCCGCAGAGCACTGCGACGGCGCGACGGCCTTTCCGTTCGTCGCCGGATCGCAGCCGGCTACGGTGGCAGCGTGCGTGGAGCAGCGCGAGGCGGGAGGTTTCTGGCGTGGTTTGTTCGACTAGCATCACGGTTGGCCCGGCGCGGCGGGGCGCGCGCCGCGGGCTGCGGGTTCGGGCGGGGGTCGGCCTGCTGGTTCTGCTGTTGGGCGGCTGCGGCGGGCTCAGCCGGACCCAGGCGCCGGCGCAGGTCGAGGAGCGCAGCGGCGCGCTGCCGGCGGAGCAGGACAGCGAGACGCAGATCGCCGCCTATACGCCGCCGGCGCAACCGCGTGTCGCGCGGCCACAGCCGACGCGCGCAGTGGCGGTGCTGATGCGCCGTGCCGACGATCAGCGGCGTGCCGGCGACCTCGGTGGCGCCGCCGTGAGCCTCGAACGCGCGCTGCGCATATCGCCCGACGACGCGGTGCTGTGGCATCGTCTCGCCGCGGTCAGGCTCAGTCAGGGCCGGTACGCGATGGCGGTACAAATGGCCGCGAAGTCGAACACGCTGGCGAGCGCCGACGATCGCGAGCTCCGCGGCCGCAACTGGCGGCTGATCGGCGATGCGCGGCGCGCGCTGGGCGACCTGCGCGGCGCCCGTGACGCCGAACGCCGCGCCGGCGCAGTGCGCTGACGTCGCGTCACGATCCACGACCAGCTTGAGGAGGCAGCATGGCCGATATCCAACTCTCGCCGCAGCTCTTTCAGGACATCCAACAGGCGGTGCAGCGCCAGGACCCCGACGCCGATCAGGGCGTCGTCATGCAGTACCTGGCCGCCGTCATCGGCTACCTGCTCGGCAGCCAGCGCGGCATGTCGGCCGACGATCGCGCGGCGTTCATGGACGAGCTGTGCGCGTTTGCCCGCCACGTGCACGACGACCTCAGTGGGCGGCAGCCGCAGCAGGCGCCGTCGGCCGCGCAGGCATTCGGCTACTGGATCCCGCCGAAATGACCCGGCCGCGGCGGTAAGTCCCGGGTTTTCCCGGTCTTACGGTGTGCTTCGGTATAGAATTTCGGCGATGACACCGGGGAATGCCGTGTGAGTGCACCTTACGCCGCCGACAAACTGATCGCCCAGGCGCGCCAGCTGGCCGCCGAGTACCGGCGCACGATGGGCAAGCCGCTGCCGGGGATCAGCAACGAGATCGCCGAGCACGACGCGGTCAGGCTGCTCGGCCTCGAGCCGAACGCCGGCGGCGACACCGGCTGGGACGCGGTCGATCCCGACAGCGGACGGCGCGTGCAGATCAAGAGCCGCACGATCTTCGACGAGACCAAGGGCGGCGAACGCATCGGCCAGCTGAAGATGAACCAGGACTGGGACGCCGTCGTGCTGGTCCTGATGGACGAGGACTACGAGCCGTACGAGATCTACCAGGCGCTGCGCGACGACCTCGCCGCGTTCGTCGACGCGTCGAGCAGGGGCCGCGCCAAGCGTGGCGCGATGTCGGTCGCGCGCTTCAAGATCATCGGCGAGCTGGTCTGGGACCGGGTCAACGGGCTGAGTGACGGCGTTTGGGACAACCAGGCCTGAGCCGCCCCGAGACGCGCATGCAGCTCGCGGACGTACTCGGCGAGGACGGGCTGCTGGCGAAGGGGCTCGACGGGTTCGCGTTTCGTCGCCAGCAGCTGGAGATGGCGCAGGCGGTCGCCGACCATCTCGCTGACGGCGGGCGCCTGGTCGCCGAGGCCGGCACCGGTACCGGCAAGACCTTCGCCTACCTGGTGCCGGTACTGCTGTCGCGGCAGAAGGTCATCATCTCGACCGGGACGCGCAACCTCCAGGACCAGCTGTTCCTGCGCGACCTGCCGCGCCTGCGCGATGCGATGGCGAGTCCGGCGCGGGTCGCGCTGCTCAAGGGCCGGGCCAACTACCTGTGTCGGCATCGCCTCGACAACGCGCTGCTCGACGCCCGCGGCCACAGCCGCGAGCGCCTGCGTTGGCTGCTGATGGTGCGCGACTGGTCCGGCGAGACGCGCAGCGGCGACATCAGCGAGCTCGCCGACATCCCGGAAGACGCCAGCATCTGGCCGGCGGTGACGTCGACGACGGACAACTGCCTCGGCCAGGAGTGCCCGGCGTGGGGCCAGTGCCACCTCGTCGAGGCGCGCCGGCGCGCCCAGGAGGCCGACGTCGTGGTCGTCAACCATCACCTGCTGTGCGCCGACTTCGCGCTGCGCGACGATGGCTTCGGCGAGCTGCTGCCGGGTGCCGACGCCTACATCATCGACGAGGCGCACCAGCTGCCCGAGGTCGCGAGCAGTTTCTTCGGCACCACCGTCAGCACGCGCCAGCTGCTCGAGCTCGGCCGCGACACCCAGACCGAGTATCATCGCGAGGCCGGCGACATGCCCGCGCTGCTCGAGCGGGTCGACGCGCTGGCGAAGGCGGCGCGCGAACTGCGTCTGGCGTTCGGCCAGGCGCAGCGCCGCGGCGCGTGGCTGGAGATCGAGCGCGACGACAAGGTCGGCGCGGCATTGGACGCGTGCCGCGGGCGGTTGCAGCAGCTGCACGATCAGCTGCAGGCGCTCGAGGGCCGCGGCAAGGGACTGGACGCCTGCCTGGCGCGCTGTGCCGGCCTGATCGGCCAGCTGCAGGGGCTCATCGAGCCGGACGAGGGCAGCGAGGATATCCGCTGGTTCGAGACCCACGCGCAGAGCCTGCGCCTGAACAGCACGCCGCTCGACGTGGCCGACGTGTTCCGGCTGCACATGGAGCGCCATCCGGCGACCTGGGTGTTCACATCGGCGACGCTGGCGGTCGGCGACAGCTTCGCCCACTTCCAGCAGCAACTCGGCCTGTTCGACGCCGACTGCCGCATCTGGGGCAGCCCGTTCGACTACGCACGCCAGGCGCTGTGGTTCGTGCCCCAGGGTATGCCGCAACCGAACGATCCCGGCTACACCGAGGCGGTCGTCGGTCTCGCCGAACCGCTGCTCGCGGCCAGCCGCGGCCGCGCGTTCCTGCTGTTCACCAGTCATCGCGCACTGCGCGTCGCCGCGGACCTGCTCGCCGAGCGCACCGAGCACAGGCTGCTGGTGCAGGGCAGCGCGCCGAAGGCCGAGCTGCTCGACCGCTTCGTCGCCGAAGGCGACGCCGTGCTGCTCGGTACCGCGAGCTTCTGGGAGGGCGTCGACGTGCGCGGCGAGGCCCTGTCGCTGGTCATCATCGACAAGCTGCCGTTCGCGTCGCCCGGCGACCCGGTCCTGCAGGCGCGTCTCGACGCGATCCGGCGGCGCGGCGGTAACCCGTTCATGCAGTACCAGGTGCCGCAGGCCGCGATCGCGCTCAAGCAGGGCGCCGGGCGACTGATCCGCGATGTCACCGATCGCGGCGTGCTGGTGATGTGCGACCCGCGCATGCTGAAGAAGGGTTACGGGCAGACGTTCCTCGACGCGATGCCGGGCTTCGCCCGGACCCGCGACCTGGAGCAGGCGCTGGCGTTTTTCGCGTAGACTGCGGCGATGCGCGCGAACGGTCAGGTCTTGCGCCCGCTGCCGGCGGCCGACGTTGCGACGTCGACCGATGCCGCGACCGGCCTGCGCAGCTGGCGGTTCGCCGGCCACGGCTTCGCGATCGAGCTGCTGCAGGTGCCGCCGGACTTCGTCCGGGCCAGCTATGCACGGCGCGGCCTGCCGGACAGCGTCATCGAGGCCGTGGCGACGGGCTGCGTATTCGGGACGATCGTGCGCAACACGTCGACCGGGCCGATCGCGTACCGCGTCGCCGAGTGGCGCTATGTCGACGCCGACGGCGTCGAACACCCGATCAAGACCAAGAGCGAGTGGTTGCGCGAATGGCATGCGATGGGGGTCCGCTTCAGCTGGACGATGCTGGCCGACGCGCCGACCTTCGGCGTTGGCGACTGGATCCAGGGATTCACGACGATGCCGGAGCCGCATGGCAGCCGGCTCGGACTCAAGGTGGTGTGGAATGTTGAGGGACAGCGTTATGAGCAACTGTTGCCGGATCTCGAGTGTGCGCCGGCACCTGAATGAGGCGCTGGGCGCCGCGCTGCTGTGGCTGCTGCTGGCGCCGGCCGCGATCGGCGCAGCGGAGCTGGGGCACGAGATGACGCCGGTGACGCCGCCGCAGCCGGTGAGAGACTTCGAGCTGCGCGACATCGATGATGCGGTGCACAGGCTCAGCGACTTTCGCGGCAGGGTCGTCATGCTCAACTTTTGGGCGACCTGGTGCCCGCCGTGCGTGCGCGAGATGCCGTCGCTGCAGCGCTTGTATGACAAGTACCGGGAGCGCGGCCTCGTCGTCGTCGCGGTCAACCAGTTCGAGGACCCGGACCTGGTGTTCGAGTTCACCGGGCGACTCGACGTCGATCTGACGTTCCCGATGTTGTTCGATCGCGAGAGCCGGGTCGCGGAGCAGCTCGGGGTCATGGGCCTGCCGACCACCTATCTGCTCGATACGGCCGGCAATATCCGCTTCCGCGCGATCGGGGGGCGCGAGTTCGACCACCCCGAGGTCGAGGCGCTGATCGAGGGCCTGCTGTAGGTGGCGTGCCGCCGCGCGCTGGTCGCCAGCGCGGCCGCCGGGGTCGCGTACACATAGTCGATTATCAATCGTTTGGATTTGAATTATCGATCCTTTCTGGGCTGACCGCCGCTTAGACTCTGCACCGGTGTAATCCGCGCCGCGTCATCGACGGAACGCATGAACAGAACTCTGCCTCCGCACAGCCCCGCAGCGGGCGCGGTACCGGGCCGGCGTCGCGCTCCGTCCCGAACGGGTGTCGCGGCCCGGGGGCGCGGGTAGGCCGTGGCGCCGGCCTGGCTGGTCACGCTGCTGGTCGCACTGCCGCTGCTGTCGGCGCTGCTGACGCACGTCCTGGCGGCACGCCTCGGGCGGCGGGTCGCGGACATCAGCGTCGCCGCCGCGATCGCCACCTTCGTACTCAGCGTCGGCCTGCTCGCTGCCGCACTGGTCGGGCATGCGACCGATGCGGTGGCGCTGGCCGGGTCGTGGGGCATCCTGCTGTTCGACCCGCTGAGCACGCTGATGGCGTTCGTGATTGCCGGCATCAGCCTGGTCGTGCACGTCTACTCGGTGCGCTACATGGCCGAGGAGTCGGGGTATGCACGCTTCTTCGTGCTGCTCGACCTGATGACCGCGGCGCTGCTGGTCATGGTGAGCGCCGGCGACCTGATCACGTTGGTCGTCGTCTGGCACCTGATCGGCGTGTTGCTGTACTTCCTGCTCGGGCAGGATACGCGCAGCCATTCGGCTTACCGCTACGCGTTCTGGACGCTGTTCACGTACCGCATCGGTGACCTGCCGCTGCTGCTGGCCGCGGTGCTGCTGTTCGACGCCTACGGCACCTGGTCACTGGCGGAGATCTTCGCGCAACTCACCGTCGACCCGCATGCCCACGAGGTCCTGGGCCTGCCGTTGCTCGAGGTGGTCGGCGGACTGATCGCGTTCGCGGCGTTCGCACGTTCGGCGCAGTTCATCCTGCACACCTGGCTGCCATACACGATGGACGGGCCGACGCCGGTCTCGGCACTGATGCACGCGGGCATCGTCAACGCCGGCGGTTTCCTGATCAACCGCTTCGCGCCGCTGTATGCGAATACCGGCGACGTGCTGCACTGGATATTCCTGGTCGGCCTCGTGACCGCGGTGATCGGCTCGGTGCTGATGCTGTCGCAGAACGACATCAAGAAGTCGCTCGGCTACTCGACGATGGGCCAGATGGGCTTCATGATCATGGAGTGCGGCGTCGGTGCGTTCTCGCTGGCCGTCTATCACCTGATCGCCCACGGCCTGTTCAAGGGCACCCTGTTCCTCGGCGCAGGTGGCGTCATCAACGAGGCCCGCCACAACGACGGCGTGCCCAAGGACGACCTGTACACCTTCATCGTCGAGCGCAAACCGGTCCGGCGCCAGCAACCGTTGCTGGTCATGGCCGCGATGACATTGATCGTCCCGGTCCTGGTGCTGGCGCTCGCGCACTGGATCGTTGCTCAGGACTACTTTCAGAAACAGGGCGCCATCGTGCTGTTGTTCTTCGGCTGGGTCACTGGCGCACAGCTTATCTTCGCGACCTACCGCCTGCGCAGCGACAACCTGCTGCGCCTGGTGTCGCTGGTCGTGTTCTCGTTCATCATCGTCGTCGTCGGCTATACGCTGATCAGCCACGCCCTGGACGGGTTCCTGTACCCGGACCCGACGTTCGGCCAGAAGATCTACGCGGCTGCCGGCATCGACCTGTTCTGGTTCGACGTGCTGGTCGTGCTACTGACCGTGATCGTCGTATTCGGCTGGTTCGTCACCTACTACGCCGAGCGCTACGGCCTGAGCCGGGATGCCTACCCACGGCGCATCTGGGAGCACTTCTACGCGCTGGTCTCGCGCGAGTTCTATTTCAACGAGATCTACGGCCGCCTCTCCAACATCGTGACGGCGACGGCGACGCGCCTGAACGTCTGGTTGCGGTGGGTCTGACATGACGCCGCTGATCTGGTTGCTCGCCGCGCTGTTCCTGCCGTTGTTCCCGTTGAGCATGCTGTTCAACGCGCTGCTTGCGCGCGTTACCCATGTCTGGCTGCGCGGCCTGCTGCTACTGGTCTGGCCCCAGGTCGGCCTGGCGCTGCTCGCGACGACGTCGCAGCCGCTGCCCGATCTCGTCCTGCCGTGGGCGACGCTGACGGCGGCGCTGTACGCGCTGCGCGCGCTGGCGATGCGCGACCTCGGCGGCTGGTCTGGTTTCATCGCGACGTCGTCGTGGGCGCTGCTGTGGATTGCGCTGTGGGCCGGACGGGATCACGCCGTCGTCGCGCTGTATGCGCTCGGTTTCAGCCTGCCGCTGCTGCTGCTGGCGCAGCTCGGCGCCTGTCTCGAGCGGCGCTTTGGCGCGGCCTACACGGGAGTCTACGGCGGACTGGCGCAGTCGCTGCCGCGCTTCTCGGCGATCCTGGTGCTGGTCGTGCTGGCCGTGGTCGCGACGCCGCTGTTCCCGGCGTTCGCGTCGATGCTCGGCATGACGATCGCGATCGTCCCGGGCAGCCCGGCGACCGCTGTCGGCATGCTGCTGGTCTGGCTGCTGTGGACCTGGGCCGGTGCACGCCTGCTGCAGGGGCTCATCGTCGGCACGGCCGACGCGCATGGCGGCGGCGATCTGGGCCGCGCCGCGACCTGGTCCTATTCCGCACTGCTCGGCGCATTGGTCGTTGCCGGTGTCGTATCGATCGGGTGGCAGCTGTGAGCATCTCGCTCGGCGAAAAACTGCGCATCCGCGCGATGGTCTACACCGCCGGCGAGCCGATCCCGTACTTCTGGCCGATGCGCTCGTTCATTCACCACAACCCGCTGCACGGCCTCGAGGACCTGCCGTTCGCCGACGCGGTGGAGGCCGGCCAGCGCCTGTTCCGCGCGCGTACTTTCCTGACCCGCCGCGTCTACCAGGACTACCTGCGCGACGGCAGCGTCGACGTCGACACGCTGGCCGCCGGCGTCGCGCGTTTCCTCGCCGACCGGCCGGGCGCGCCGGGGATCGATCTGCAGGCCCGCCTGATGGCGCTGCTCACGGCCCCGGCCGATGCCGCTGATGGCGTACCCGGTGGCGGTCTGGCGCGCGGCGATGCCGTGCACGCGGCGCTGCACGGCGAGCGCCCGGACGCCGCCGACGCCATGCCGCGCGTTGCCGGTCGCCTGCATGCCGAGCTGTCGCATGGCCGTCCGCTGTACGAGGCCGCCGACAGCCTCTACGGCACCAAGATCGGCCAGGAACTCGACGAGCTCGTCATCAAGAGCTGCCTGGATTTCTTCGACGAGGGACAGTCCGTCTGGGGTATGCCGGGCCGCGAACAGGGCTTCTTCAATGCCTGGCGCGCACTCGCCCGGCGCGATGCGCGCCTGAGCCTGCGCGGACTGCACGTCAAGCGGCTGCTGTCCAACGACGACTGCCCGGAGGCCGTGATCGTACACGTGCTCGAGGTGCTGCAGATCCCGGAGGCGCAGTGGGTCGCCTATTTCACGCGCGAACTGGCGCGGCTGCATGGTTGGGCGGGCTTCGTCCGCTGGCGGGCGAGCGCGCCGCAGTACGCCTGGGGCCGCCTGTATCCGGCCGACCTCGTCGACTACCTCGCGGTACGCCTGACATTGGCGCTCGCGCTGCTCAGCGAGCGTGGGCCGAAGGACCTGCCGCGCTCCGTGCCGGCGTTGTCGGCGCAGATCGAGACCCGCACCGGGGAGATGTTCCTGCGCCACGAGCTGTACAGCGGCGGCGTGCTGCCGGCGATGGCGCGGCGCATCGAGCAGGCCCTGGCGCGCGGCCGCGACAGCGCTATCCGCGGCGTGTTCGATGCCTACCTGCCGGCCAAGGTCGCCGATCAGGCCAGCCGCCAGGTGCAGCGCCTGCGACAGCTGACCGGCGACACGGCGGCACTGCGCGCCTTGTCACCCGCGCAACTGGATGATCTGCTCGACACGCTGGACGCGTTCGAGCGCCACGAGGGCATGTTGTGGCTGCGTGCGATGGAGGCGGCCGCGATCACCCGGCTGCTCGAGAATGTCAGCCTCGCGCCGGTGCAGGCGCGCGACAAGCGGCCGTTCGTGCAGGCGTTGTTCTGTATCGACACCCGCTCCGAGCGTATCCGCCGGCACCTCGAGGGCGTCGGCGACTACCAGACCTACGGCATCGCCGGATTCTTCGGCGTGCCGGTCAGCTTCATCGAGCTCGGCAAGGGCAGCGAGACCCACCTCTGTCCGGTGCTGCTGACGCCGAAGAACCTGGTCCTCGAGATGACCGCGTCGGTGCCGACCGGCGAGGCGCTGACGGCGCTGGAGAAGGTCACGCACGAACTCAAGGAATCGGTGCTGACACCGTTCGTGACCGTCGAGGCCATCGGCCTGCTGTTCGGTTTCGACATGATCGGCAAGACGCTGGCGCCGCGCAGCTACAATCGCTGGCGCAGGCAGCTGCGCCAGGGCAAACCGTCGACCCACCTGCTGCTCGACAAGCTCAGTCGCGAGCAGGCCGATTCCGTCGTCCGCGCGGTGCAGCGTGCGGTGATCGCGAAGGCCATCGAACACGAGTTCAAGCTCGCGCCGGAACACGTTACCGACGACATGGTGCGCGCGTTGCGCGAAGCGGCGATGGGTCACCAGCCGGACAACGCCGCGTCGCAGTTGCTCCCCGGCCTCGACCGCAAGGCCGAACAGGCCTTTGTCGAACGCCTGCGCACCGAGTACCGGATCAACCCCGCGTTCGCGCAGCTGCAGCTCGAACGTCTCGGGCGGATCGGCTTCTCGCTCGACGAGCAGACGCGCTTCGTCAGCCAGGCCCTGCAGTCGATCGGCCTGACCGGCGACTTCTCGCGCTTCGTGCTGCTGGTCGGTCATGGCAGCACGTCGGAGAATAACCCGTTCGAGTCGGCGCTGGACTGCGGCGCCTGCGGTGGCAACCACGGGCTGGTCAGTGCCCGCGTGCTCGCGCAGATGGCGAACAAGCCGCAGGTGCGGCGGCGCCTGGCCACGCAGGGCATCGCGATTGCCGACGATGTCTGGTTCGTACCGGCGCTGCACGACACGACCACCGACGACATCACGCTGGTCGACCTCGAGCTGTTGCCGCCGTCGCACCTGGTCTACCTCGACAGGCTGAAGACCGGCCTGATCGCCGCCGCGCGCCTGTGTGCGCAGGAGCGCGTGCCGACGCTGACGATCGACCAGCAACCGCTGGATGCCGCCGCAGCGTACTTCGGCGCCCGGCGCAACGCGATGGACTGGTCGCAGGTGCGACCGGAATGGGGCCTGTCGCGCAATGCCTACTTCGTCATCGGGCGGCGTGCGCTGACCGAGCAGTTCGCGCTCGACGGCCGTGCCTTCCTGCACTCGTACGACTACCGCGTCGACAGCAAGCTGCGCCTGTTGGACAACATCCTGACCGGCCCGCTGGTCGTCGGTCAGTGGATCAACATGGAGCACTACTTCTCGACGACCGACAACGAGCGTTTCGGCAGCGGCAGCAAGGTCTATCACAATGTCGCCGGTCGCTTCGGCGTCATGACCGGCAATCTCGGTGATCTGCGCACCGGCCTGCCGGCCCAGACCGTGCTCGACAAGGGCGAACCGTTCCACCAGCCGATGCGGCTGATCACGCTGATCGAGGCGCCGTTCGAGCACGCGCGCCGGGCCGTGGAGGGCGTCGTCGCCGTCAAGCGCCTGGTTCGCAACGGCTGGATCCGCATGATCGTGCTGGATCCGGAGACCTCCCTGGTACACATTTTTGCCGCCGGCGAATGGCACAGTCAGTCCAAGGCCGGCTTCGGTGCTGACGAAGAACTGAAACGAATCGGTGCGATATGAAAGACCTGAACCTCAACCCGTTGAAAAAACTCGAGATCGTTCTCGGCGGTGAACACCGGACCTTTGCCACGGACCTGCTCGACCGGGCCGGCGTCAAGGGCTACACGATTGTCAACAATCTCTCGGGCAAGGGCAGCCACGGGTTCCACGAAGGGCACCTGATGTTCAACGAGGACGACGTATTGATAATGATCATTGCGGCGGTCCCCGAAGAACTCGTAGAACCAATCCTGCAAGGCTTTGCGCCGTTCTACAACGAGCACTCCGGCGTCGTGTTCATTTCCGACATCCAGGTGACGCGGCTGGTCAAGTTCCGCCAATGACCGGCCGGCGATCGTGCCTGCGCGCCGGTCCGGCAAGCATGGCGTCGCCGCGCCGTCGGCCGGTCGTCGCGTGACCCGCAGCGCCGCTGCGCCGGGCCCTTCCGGAGGGATCCGGCACGCACCCACCGGCCCGTCGGCGGCCGCATCGGGCAGCCGCCGGCCGCCGTGTGAATCCACGCCGCGCAGGGCTTGACGAGCGCCCCGGGGCGGCCGCACTATACATAGATAATAATTGATCTATACAAGAGACAGGATTGATTTGTAGAGAACGGGTGGGGCTACCTATGCTTCCGTCACTCAGTTAGCCAACCAATGCATCACTGCCGATCCAGCAACCGAACAGGAGTTGACCATGGCATCTAAAGCGTATGACGCGGGCGTAAAAGAATACCGCGACATGTACTGGACTCCGGACTATGTGCCGCTCGATACCGACTTGCTCGCGTGCTTCAAGGTCACGGGGCAACCGGAGGTGCCGCGGGAAGAGGTCGCCGCCGCCGTGGCTGCCGAATCCTCGACCGGCACGTGGAGCACCGTGTGGTCAGAACTGCTGACCGATCTCGAATACTACAAGGGCCGCGCCTATCGCATCGAAGACGTGCCCGGCGACCCGGAGTCGTTCTACGCCTTCGTCGCCTATCCCATCGACCTGTTCGAAGAAGGTTCGGTGGTCAACGTGCTGACCTCGCTGGTCGGCAACGTGTTCGGCTTCAAGGCGCTCAAGCATCTGCGCCTGGAAGACATCCGCTTCCCGATCGCCTACATCAAGACCTGCGGCGGCCCGCCGGCCGGTATCCAGGTCGAGCGCGACCGCCTGGCCAAGTACGGTCTCCCGATGCTCGGCGCGACGATCAAGCCGAAGCTCGGCCTGTCGGCGAAGAACTACGGCCGCGCCGTTTACGAGTGTCTGCGCGGCGGCCTGGATATGACCAAGGACGACGA
>JAAUYD010005806.1_pt1 | contig 27582 bp, 26 predicted proteins | sample 7278101 | NCBI WGS metagenome assembly JAAUYD01 (sample SAMN14350128, study PRJNA611818) | marine sediment metagenome | isolation source: surface marine sediment (0.6m) | place: French Polynesia: Moorea | collected 2018-08
CCCGGTTGCGCAGATGAGGAACCGGGGCGCTGTTCGTCCCGAACAAACCCGACTATCCCGGTATCGACGACTTCGCGGGCGACTGCCATCACACCGGGCGGTGGCCACATGAACCGGTCTCGTTCGAGGGCAAGCGGGTCGGCGTCATCGGGACCGGGTCGTCGGGCATCCAGTCGATCCCCGAGATCGCGAAGACCGCCGACCACGTGACGGTCTTCCAACGGACACCGCAGTACGCCCTGCCGGCCCGGAATCGACCGATCAGCTCTGAGGAGCTGAACGGCTACCGCGAGGACTGGGACGACCTCCGCGAATCGATGCGACGCCGCGGCGGCTGGCCGTGGAAGACCAGCCGCCTCAAGGCCGCTGACCACACGCCCGAGGAGCGCCACGCTCGCTACGAGGAGATGTGGGAGCGGGGTGGCATCCACATGGCGATCAACAGCTACCGGGGCGTGCTGGTCGACGAAGAGCTCAACAACGAGGTGTCCGAGTTCGTCCGGGACAAGATCCGGGCCAAGGTCGACGACCCCGAGACCGCCCGCAAGCTCCTCCCCGACTACCACTTCGGGACCAAGCGTCTCATCCTCGACAACGGGTACTTCGAGACCTACAACCGCGACAACGTCACCCTCGTCGACCTGCGCGAGGACCCGATCGAGCGCTTCACGAAGACCAGCGTGGTGACCCGCTCGGGCGAGCACCCGATCGACATGCTCGTGCTGGCGACGGGCTACGACGCGATCAGTGGCTCGATGCTGCGCCTGAATCCGAAGGGGCGCGGAGGCGTCTCCCTGAAGGATCGCTGGGGCGACCGCTTCCACAACTACCTCGGGATGACGATCGCGGGGTTCCCGAACCTGTTCATGATCCACGGCCCGGGCTCCCCCGGCGTCTTCTACAACATGCCGCTCGGTGCCGAGCGGCAGATGGCGTGGATCGGCGACTGCATGCGCCACCTGCAGGAACGGGAGCTGGGCGCCGTCGAGCCGACCACGGACAGCGAGACGGCCTGGGCCACCGAGGTCGCCGCGCTCGCCAACGCCACGCTCTTCCCCCGCACCGATTCCTGGTGGACGGGCGCCAACGTCGAGGGCAAGCCCCGCTACTTCTCGGCCTACCTGGGTGGCTCGATCTACTACCAACGCATCGCGGACGTCGCGGCGAAGGACTACGAGGGGTTCTCGTTCGAGACGGCACGATGAGAGGCCCCGGCACCGCGCTCCTCTGGCTCCTGGCGGTGCTGGGGTCGGTGTGGGCGGGGTCGGCCGTCGCCGAGCCGTACGAGCTGGTGCTCCGCGGAGGCCGCGTGATCGATCCGGAGAGCCGGACCGATGCGATCCTCGACGTCGGAATCACCGAGGGCCGGGTCGCCGCGCTGTCGACCGAGAGGCTCGAGGGGGCGACGACGCTGGACGCGAACGGCCTGGTGGTGGCGCCCGGCTTCATCGATCTCCACACCCACTCGCCGACGCCGCTGGGCCAGCACTACCAGCTCCTCGACGGCGTCACGACCGCGCTCGAGCTCGAGGCGGGTGCCTATCCGGTCCGCGAGTTCGGAGAGGCCGTTCGGGACGGAGCCCCCATCCACTACGGCGCGTCGGTCGGATTCGGCTCGATCCGTCTCGAGACGAAGATGGGTCTGCGCCAGCCCCACGTGATCCTCGGCAAGCCGCGGCCCATCGGATGGAAGGGCTACTGGACCGGCCTGCGCTCGCTCTTCTCGACGCCGGACGAGGTGTTCGTGGAGAGGGCCACGCCGGGAGAGCGCCGCAGGATGCGGGCGATGCTCGAGGAGGGGCTCGACGCGGGCGGTCTCGGCATCGGAGTCCCCCTGGACTACTTCAGCGAGGCGGTGGATCGGGACGAGCTTCGCATGGTGTTCGAGGTCGCCGGCGAGCGGCGCGTGCCGCTCTTCATCCACGTCCGGCGGGGCATCAACGGAGATCCGGCCGGGCTGCGCGAGGCCATCGAGCTCGCCGGCGAGACCGGAGCTCCGGTCCACGTCTGCCACCTCCAGCACAACGCCATGCGCAACACGGAGCTCTTCCTGGCGGAGATCCGGGCGGCTCGCGAGCGCGGGCTGGACGTCACGACCGAGCTGCTTCCCTACAACGCCGGCTCGGCGCTGATCTCCTCCGCGGTCTTCGGACGCGACTGGCAGACGATCTTCGGCATCGACTACGCCGACGTCGAGTGGGCCGCCACCGGAGAGCGATTCACCGAGGAGACGTGGAACGAGTACCGCGAACGGCACCCCGATGGACAGGTGATCCACCACTACGTGGACGAGGCCTGGACGCGACGCACCCTCGCGGAGCCGGGGGTGATCGTCGTGAGCGATCTGCTCCCGATGATCACAGAGGAGAGCAAGGTGGCTCCTCACAACGGCGCATTCTCCCGGGTACTCGGGCGCTACGTGCGGGAGGAGGGCCTGCTCGATCTGCGAGAGGCCCTGGCGCGCATGACCTGGCTCCCCGCGCGCCGGCTGGAGACCGCGTTCCCCGAGTTCGAGCGGAAGGGTCGCGTGAAGGCGGGCGCCGACGCCGACCTCACGGTCTTCGACCCGGCGCGGATCCGCGACCGGGCGACCTACCGCGACCCGTACCAGGCCTCGGAGGGGATCGTCCACGTGATCGTGGCCGGGCAGATCGTCGTGCGGGACGGGGTTCGTCGCGACGAGGTGCTACCGGGGGCCTTCCTGCCGCTCCAGGCTGGCCGCTGAGCCCTGCGGCGCAGCGTCGCCCGGCACCGCGGGTCGCGACCTCCGATAGCGGTCGCCCTGCGCCTGCTCCTCCACTGCCGCGAAGAGGCCGGGGACCGCTCGCCGGTTGGCTGCCTCCACGACGAATGCCGGGAGTCGGCCCCCCGGGTCCGTGAAGACGTAGTACGTCACGCGGCTGCGCCGGCCTGCGTCGATCGGCTCGAAGCGCCAGAAGCCCTCCACCTGCGCGACCCTCACGACGCCCCGCTTCGGCTCGGGGCCGCGCTCGTTGGCCGCCGTCCAGTTGCGCTGGTAGACGACGCGCCCATCCGCCTCCTGCCTGGAATCGTCGCGGCTGATCAGGGTGTAGTCCCGGTCCGAGACCAACGGCGCCACGACGCGCTCGTAGTGGAGGACGCCTTCGTCGGTCTCCTCGAGCACCGTCGACTCCGCCGTGTAGGGCATGAACTCGTCGAAGCGCTCGATGTCGTCCACGACGTTCTTGCACACCCAGGGCGGCGCATCGAGGACGCCCACGGCCCGGATCTCCTTGACCCGTGCCCCTTCGCGGACGCGGTTGTAGATCTCGATCCCCTGCCGGGTGGCCACGAGCTTCCAGGCGTCCGCCTGCTCCGCCTCGCCCCAGCTGGCCGCAGGGGCCAGAACCCAGCTGGCCGCGGGGGCCAGAACCCAGCTGGCCGCAGGGGCCAGAACCCAGCTGGCCGCAGGGGCCAGAACCCAGCTGGCTGCGGGGGCCAGAAGCAAGGCCGCGGCGAGCACGCAGCGGCGCCCGCGCGCGACCCAGCCCCGGCCGAACGCGATCCATGCCATCTCGCAGACGCTCGCAGACGAGCGGACCGGGCGCGAGCCGCTCGCCGCTGAGGGCCCTCTGGCGCTGTTCCGCTCGCTCGCCACGAACGGCGTCGCGGAGCCACTCATCCACGGGGGCTGAGAGAGACGGAGTCGCCTTTCCCGGCGCGCTTCGGGCTCGCACGGGAGCAAGGCATGAGCACCCACCACCCTCTCCGAACGGCGCGCGGCTCGAAGTCTCCGCTGCGTACCCGTCCCCTCGCACTCCTGCTCCTGCTCTCGATCGTCGTGCCGTTTCCCGCCTCGTCCGGGGACGGGGTCGTCGAGATCAACCAGGTGTGTGCCACGGAGACGGGCTGTACGGCCGGAGACGCGCCGGGTTTCCCGGTGACGCTGGACACTCCGGGGAGCTACCGGCTGACGTCCAACCTGACCGCGGCCACCGCCAACCAGGGGTTCAACATGATCGAGGTCTCGGCGAACCACGTGAGCCTCGATCTCGGCGGATTCATGATCCAGTGCACCGACCGACAGGGAGGCGGCTGTCAGGCCGCTCCGGGTCTCGGCCGGGGCGTGGACGTCCAGAGCGGCTTCTCCGGGGTCTCGGTTCGCAACGGAACCGTGTCCGGAATGGGTGGCTTCGGCATGGTCCTGCGGGACGACGCCGAGGCGACGCGACTGCGCGTGCTCGGCAGCCAGGCGGACGGCATCGACACCGGCCGGCGCTCGAGGGTCGAGGGGAACGTGGCGAGCGGGAACAGCACGGGGATCGCCGTCGGGTTCGGCTCGACGGTCATCGGGAACACCGCCTCCGGGAATCGGACGTTCGGAATCATCGCGGGCCGCGGGTCGACGGTCTCGCAGAACGCGGCCTTCGAGAACTCCGGGGACGGCATCAATGCCGATGGCGCGACGATCTCGGACAACGCGGTCGCCGACAACACCGGGGACGGCATCCAAGCCGGCCAGGGCTCCACCGTGGGGCGCAACACGGCGCGCGACAACGGACAGTTCGGGCTCCGCCTCGGCGCGACGACGTCGTATCATTCCAACACGGTCACCGGGAACGGAGGGACCGTGTCGAGTGGCATCAACCGCGGAGGCAACTTCTGCGATGGCGCCGGCTCGGCGTTCTGTCCCTAGGACGCGCGCAGGCCCTGGCCCCGCAAGAAGGAGCCCCGATGTCGACACCCCTCCCTGCCGGATCCGGGGGCGATGGATCCCGGGGCGATGGATGCCCGCCGCTTGCGGTCGGCCTTCTCTGCGTCGCCTTCGGGCTGGCACTCTTCACGGCGCTGGTGCCGACCGGGGAGCACCTCGGCGACGACGCGTGGACGGCGCACCAGAAGTTCCACGCGTTCCGCGAGATCTTCCTGGCGTCGCTCTTCTCCGTCACCGGAATCGTGCTCTGCCTGGGCCCGCTGCGGAGGGGCGAGCCGCATGCGTTGTCGGCCGTGGCGCTCCTCGGGGTCGGCGTCGTGGCCGGCTTCTGGTTGGGGCTTCCCATCACCGGCATCGGCAAGGGCGGGGTCGAGCCCTTCGTGAACCACGGCGTCCAGGCGGTCGCGCTCGTGGCGGGCTACGGGATCGCGCGATCTCGCTCGGGGTCCCGGGCGTGAGGGTCTAGAGGCGCCCCGCGATCACGCTCTCCCGGGACACGCCACACGCGCCCGAGGGCCGCGCGCGCAGCTGGTCGGCGAAGCTCTGCAGGTGGACGGACCCAGGGACCTCGCCCGAGGGGGTCGGTATCCGGGCCAGCAGGCCGAGGCCCTCTTCGCGCAGGCTCGGGTCGCCTCGCTCGTGGCCGACGCACAGCAGCGAGGCGGCGAGCTCGAGGGAGTAGTCGAGTCGCTGGGGCGAGCGGGCATGGGCGCGGCGGATCAGTGAGAGGGCGCGGAGCTTGTCTCCTCGAGCCCCGAGCAGCAGCCGGGTCATGCGCGACTCCGGCAGGCTCCGGTACACGATGGCGGCCGCGTAGTAGAGATTCGCCCGCTCGTCCTCGCCGTTCGCGTGCACGAAGGTGGGCTCGTCCTCCAGGCAGCGGACGAGGGTGTTCACCAGCTCGCGCGCGATGCCGGCCGCCGCGAAGCCGCCGCGCGCCGCGGCGATGTGGCCGAGGCCGACCAGGCGATACAGGCGGCACTCGGCGCAGCCCGGATCCAGGAAGAGCCCGCGATCGGCCCACGCGAGGGTCTGTTCGGCGAGTCGGACGCGCTCGTCGGGGCGCTCGACCTCGAGGTCGGCGAGACGCGCGAGGGCCCTCGCCGCTCGCCAGGCCGAGTGGGCGTTGGGGCGGCGGGCCGCGATCTGCTCGTGGGCGCGCGCGGCACCGCGGAAGTCTCCGGCCGCCTCCAACGCGTCGGCCTCGAGGTGCCATTCGGAGAGCTCGGCGCACTCGCTCGGGCTCGAGCACGGGACTGGAGAGGGCTCGGCCTGCGCGACTCCGCACACCCAGGCGACCGCCCACAACGAGGCGGCGATCGAGATCGTGGCGAGGCGAACGCTGAGCATGCCCCTTGGATATCAGGGGAAGGGAGCCGCTCCGTGTGAGGCCTCTCACGCCCCGCGGAGAGGGCATTCGCCGGGATGGCCGGGCGGCCGAGGTGGGTAGAATCCTCCCCAGGGGAACCCTTGGACCTCATCCTCTCCATCTTCGACTGGATCGGCGCGAACGAGGCCGTCCTCTCCGGCATCGCGGCGACCGTCGTGATCGTCGGCGTGCTGATCACCGTGGGCCGAGGCGCGCGCTCGCTGTTCCGCGGCGGGGCGGCTTCGACCTCGACCCCGCCGGACCCGGATGCGCCGGCGTCGGAAGCCGGCGATCCCCCGCTCGTCGTCGATCGGCCCTCGATCGCCGTGCTGCCCTTCACCAACCTGTCGGAGGACGCGCAGCACGAGTACCTCGCCGACGGGCTGAGCGAGGAGATCATCCTCGGCCTGTCGCGGATCAAGCAGTTCTTCGTGATCGCGCGCAACTCGAGCTTCACCTACAAGGGACGCAACATCGACTCGCAGCAGGTCTCGCGCGAGCTCGGCGTCCGCTACGTGCTCGAGGGCAGCGTGCGCAAGCACGGCGACCGCGTCCGCATCACGGCGCAGCTGGTCGACGCCACCAATCGCCGAACCGCCTGGGCCGAGCGCTTCGACCGACCGCTGGAGGACATCGTCGAGGTCGACGACGAGGTGACCGAGGCGATCGTCGCGGCCCTGCAGCCGGCCCTCCGGCGCGCCGAGGCGGACCTGGCACGGCGCGCCCGTGCCGAGGACCTGACGGCCTGGGGGCTGGTGAACCAGGCCTGGGTGGCCGTCCAGAGCGACCTCGGGAGCCGCGAAGCCGCGGAGTCGGCGATCGCCTCGTGTGAGGAGGCCCTGCGCCGCGATCCCGACTACGCCCTCGGCCACGCCGTCCTCGCGCTCTCCCGCTCGCTCCTGCTGCGCGAGGGAATCGGCGAAGAAGGTGCGCCCGACGAGGCGATCCGGCGCGCGCTCCAGCTCTCCGACGACGACCCCCTGATCCATCATTGCCACGCGGCCCTGAACGGGAACCTGGGTCGCACGACCGATGCGCTCGGGGCCTGGGAGCGTGCGCTCGAGCTCGACCCCAACAGCGCCGCGATCCGAGCGGGGCTCGGCATCGCGCGCATCTACAATCGCCAGCCCGATCTCGCGCTCGAGGGCATCGACCAGGCGCTCCGGCTCTCTCCGCGCGATCCGCTCACCTACCACTGGCTCGCAAATCGCGCGCTGGCTTGCAGCCTGCTCGGCCGCTGGGACGAGGCCCTCGAGGCCGCGGAGAGCTCGGTGCAACGCACGGGCTCCCAGGTGGGCTACGCCGTGTTGGCGAGCGCGCTCGCCCAGGCCGGACGCGACGACGACGCCCGGGCGGCCTACGCCGAGCTCAGGAAGCGCGCGCCGGGAATGGACCCCGGTGACTTCAAGAAGCTGGTGCGCGGGCTCTCGACCGGCGACCAGGCGGATGCCCTCGCGCGGGCGATGTACCGCGCCGCCGGTATGGAGCCCCCGGACGCCGCTTGATGCCCGTAGCTCCGGAGAAGACGATGACTCGCTCCGCCCGTTCCCGTTCGCTCGTGGCCGCCGTCATCGTCCTGACCCTCGGCGCTGCCGGAGCTGAGGCCTCGGCGGAGGACGGACTCGTTGCGTACCGCGGCGCCACCCTGATCGACGGAAGGGCTCGTCTGCCCGTCGAGAATGCGACGGTCCTGGTGCGAGGGGACCGCTTCGTCTCCGCGGGAGCCGACGTCGAGATCCCCGACGGAGCCCGGGTCGTCGACGTCTCGGGTACCTGGATCGTCCCCGGCCTGATCGACGCCCACGTCCACTTCATGATCTCTGCCCGTCTCTACACGCGACCGAACATGCTCGACCTGACGGAGGTCGTTCCCTACGAGGCAGAGGTCGCCTGGATCCAGGAGAACCTCGACGAGACCCTGCGCAGCACCCTTTGTGCGGGGGTGACCGGGGTGATCTCCGCGGGTGGCCCGTTCATCGAGTACGAGGCCCGCGATCGCGCGCGAGCCATGCCCGACGCACCGACGGTCTTCGTCTCACACGGGCCGATCACCCAGGTGCCGGTCTTCATGGCACAGCGCTTCTTCCCGCTCTTCGATGGTGACGTGACGTTGAAGTCGGCACGGTCGCCGGAAGCGGGCGCCGCGCTCGTCCGGGAGGGAGCCGAGCGCGAGGCGGATCTGATCAAGACCGTGTACGACGCCGGCGGGAGCATCCTTCGCAGGTGGCTCCAGTACCGCTACGTCTCGATCCACGAAGCCATCGTCTCGGAGTCCGCGAAGCACGGGTTCAAGGTGACCACGCATGCCCACGAGCTCGAGCCGGCGCGCAACGTGGTCGCAGCCGGCGTCGACAGCCTGCAGCACGTGCCCGCGGACGAAGCCGTCGACGAGGCGTTCGTCACGCTCCTCCGAGAGAGGCGGGTGATCGTCGTGCCCACCCTGGCGATCCGACAGCGAAGCTTCTCCGAGGTCTTCGAGGGGTCGATCGAGCTGCTCCCCATCGAGCGTCGCTGCACGGATCCGTCGATCATCCGTAGCTGGTCGGAGGTCGAAGGCCTGAGCGGCCCGACCGACGCGCGCATCCAGCGGGTGGCCGACGGGACGGCGATGGCGACGGCGAACACGAAGGCCCTCCACGAGGGCGGCGTCGAGATCGCCGCCGGCACGGACGCGGGGAACATCGCACTCCCCCACGGAGCGTCGCTGCATCTCGAGCTCCGGAAGCTCTCGGAGGTGGGTCTGTCGCCGATGGACGTCCTCGCGGCGGCCACGATTCGCGCCGCGAAGGTCGCCGGGCGCGAAGCCGACCATGGGAGCATCGAGGCGGGGAAGTTCGCGGACTTCCTGGTGCTCTCGGAGGATCCGCTCGCCGACGTCGCGAACCTCCAGGCGATCGATCTCGTCGTCAAGCACGGCCGCGCCTTCGCGCCCGATGAGCTGGCGCGGTAGCCCGCGCCGCCCGGCTGGAAGAGCCCGTTCGCCGCTGGTACCCATGTCTCCTGCGAGCCGGCCCGCCGGCCCACCGGCCCCTGCCCAAGGGGGCCACGAGAGGAAGGAAGATGCTCGAGCGCGACTTCACCGAAGAGCAGCAGATGTTCCGCGAGGCCTACCGCCAGTTCCTGGCGGCGGAGGTCGTCCCCCACATGGAGAAGTGGCGCGATGCGGGCATCGTCGACCGGGAGATCTTCCGCAAGGCGGGGGACCAGGGCTTCCTCATGGTCTGGCCCGACGAGAAGTACGGCGGCATGGGTGACCCCGACTTCCGCTTCGAGCAGATCATCATGGAGGAGACCGCGTACGCGCGCGTCGGCGACTGGTACAACTCGCTGCACAGCCGGCTCGTCGGCCCCTACCTCACGCGCTTCGGCTCCGAGGAGCAGTGCGATCGCTTCCTGCCCGGGTGCGTCTCGGGCGAGACGATCCTCGCCGTCGCGATGACCGAGCCCGACGCCGGCTCGGATCTGGCCGGCATGCGATCGACCGCCGTCGAGCACGACGACCACTGGGTCCTGAACGGCACCAAGACCTACATCTCGAACGGCATCAACGCGGATCTCGTGGTGGTGGCCGCCAAGACCGGCTCGCCCGAAGAGCGGCACTCGATGACCCTCTTCCTCGTCGAGCGGGGGATGGCGGGCTTCGAGCGCGGGCGCAACTTGAAGAAGATGGGGCTCAAGGCCCAGGACACGGCCGAGCTCTTCTTCAAGGACGTGAAGGTCCCGAAGCGAAACGTCCTGGGCGAGCCCGGGCGCGGCTTCATCTACCTGATGGAGGGCCTCGCCGAGGAGCGCCTGATCGGCGCCGTCGGCTACCTCTCCGCTGCGCAGCTCTCCTTCGATCTGACCCTCGAGTACGTGCGGGAGCGCAAGGCCTTCGGCAAGCCCCTCGCCGCGTTCCAGAACACGCAGTTCCAGCTGGCCCAGCTGCGGACGGAGCTGGACGTCGCGCAGATCTTCATCGACCAATGCGTGGCGGCGTTCAACGCCGGCAAGCTCACCGCGGTCGATGCGGCGAAGGCGAAGCTCGTCACCTCCGAGCTGCAGGTGAAGGCGGCCGACGTCGGCGTCCAGCTCCACGGCGGAGCCGGCTACATGGACGAGTACCCGATCTCGCGCCAGTTCACGGATGCCCGGGTGGCCCCGATCTACGCGGGCTCCTCCGAGGTCATGAAGATCATCATCAGCCGCGACGTGATCGGCGAGGGCTACGAGCCGTTCAACAAGCGCAACTTCTGAAGCGGAGGTCGCACCGATGAAGGCAGCCCGCTTCGCACGCCACGGGGGAGTCGAGGAGCTCGAGGTGGTCGACGTTCCGGATCCCGCCTGTGGGCCCGAGGACGTCGTCATCCGCGTCGGGGCAACCTCCCTGAACGGCTTCGATCCGATGATCCTGGCCGGGACCACCGGCCTGAAGACGCCGCTTCCGATGACCCCCTGTGGCGACTTCGCCGGCGAGATCGCCGAGGTCGGCCCCGAGGTGATGGGCTGGAACGTCGGGGATCGGGTGTGCCCCCACCCCTACGTCCTGGGAGAGGGGATGACCGGCGAGACGCGCCTGGGCGCGGCCTCTCAGTACGTGCGGATCCCGGCGAGCAACCTGATCGCCACCCCCGACGGCGTCTCGGACGTCGAGGCCGCCTCACTGCCGATCGCCTACGGAACCGCTCACCGCATGATGACGACGCGCGGGAAGCTCCGGGCCGGGGAGAAGGTCCTGATCCTCGGGGCGACCGGAGGGGTCGGGACCTGCTGCGTCCAGCTCGCGAAGTCGGTGGGCGCCGAGGTCATCGTGACGGGCAGCGCCGCGTGGAAGCTCGATCGGCTGCGCAAGCTCGGCGCCGATCACGTGATCGATACGTCGCAGGAGGACTTCGTCGACGCGGCCCATCGCATCTGCGGGCGCCCCCGGGTGTTCGGGGGCGGCGGTGTCGACGTCGTCGTGAACTACATCGGCGGGGAGACCTGGGCGAAGTCCCTGAAGTGCCTGAAGCGCGACGGCCGGATGCTCACCTGTGGCGCGACGGCGGGCTTCGAGCCGCCCACGGACATCCGCTTCATCTGGTCCTTCGAGCAGAACATCATCGGAGCCAACGGCTGGACGCCTGACGAGCAGCGAGAGGTCCTGCAGATGGTCTCGGACGGGCGTCTGAAGCCCGTCATCCACGCCGCCCGGCCGCTCGCGGCGATCGCCGAGTCGATGCAGGAGCTGATCGACCGCAAGGTCGTCGGGAAGTCGATCCTGCTCCCCTTCGACGAGGGCGCCGACGGACCCTAGAGCGCCGTCGCGTCTTCGCCGACGCGGCCCCCGGTCGGTCTTCTCGGAGGTGGCGCCCCCGTCGGTCGGCTCGCTGGCGGGAGGCCGGCCGGGTATCCTGCAAGGCCCCCCTCGATGGAGGCTGCATGCCCGCCGAGCCCGAGCCGCTCGAAGCGTTGCGTCGGCGCGTCGTCGAGCTCGAGGCCGAGCTCGAGGGCCGCCGGGTGGTCGAGGCCGCCTTGCGCGAGTCCGAGGAGCTCCACCGGATCACGCTGCGGAGCATCTCCGACGCCGTCTTCGTCACCGACGACGACGGCCGGTTCACGTTCATCTGCCCCAACGTCGAGGTGATCTTCGGCTACAGCTACGAAGAGGTGGAGGCCCTCGAGAACATCTCGATGCTGCTCGGAGAGGATCTCGTCGACGCCGACCGACTCGCCGCCGAACGCGAGGTCCGCAACATCGAGCGGCGCGTCCTGGACCGCCAGGGCCGGCACCGCGACGTGATCGTGAACGTCAAGTGCGTGGAGATCCACGAGGGCACGCGTCTCTACTCCTGCCGCGACATCACGGATCGAAAGGCGGTCGAAGACCGGCTCAGGCAGAGCGAGCTTCGGCTGCGCGAGGCCCAGAAGATCGCCGGGATGGGCTTCTGGGACTGGAACATCCTCTCGAACGACCTGTACTGGTCCGAGGAGATCTACCGCATCTTCGGACTCGACGATGCCGAGTTCGGCGCCACGTTCGAGGCCTTCATGGAGAGCGTGCATCCCGAAGACCGGTCCTCGGTGCAGGAACACGTCACCGCGGCCGTCGACGAGGATGCCGAGTACAGCATCGACCACCGGATCGTCCGGCCCGGAGGGGAGACGCGCCACGTCCACGAGCTCGGTAGCGTCACGCGCGACGCCGACGGAGCCCCGATGCGCATGGTCGGTACCGTCATCGACATCACCCGACGCAAGCAGGCCGAGGAGGAGAGCGCGGCTGCCGAGGAACGCGCCCGCTCGGCGGAGGAGCTGGCCGCGCTCGGGACGCTCCTGGCCGGCCTCGCTCACGACGTCGGGACCCCGGTGAACGTGATCCTGGGCTACGCGCGCATGATGCAGGCGTCGCTTCCCGAAGGGAAGGACCGCGAGCGGGCGCGCGTGATGGCCGAGCAGGCGAGCCGCGTGGCGAGCCTGATCCAGACGCTCATGAACGTGAGCCGTTCCTCGGATCGGCTCCACGTGCCGGTCGACGTCGAATCCTGCCTCGAGAAGGCGCTCGACTTCGTGAGCGAGAAGCTGACTCGCCGGGGCATCGAGGTGGTGCGTCGCATCGAGCCCTCCCCCGAGGTGCGCGGAGACCCCGACCGCCTCCAGCAGGTCTTCCTGAATCTCCTGATGAACGCGGCCGACGCCATGCCCGAGGGCGGCACCCTCGAGGTCGGCGTGGCGCCGACCGGCGCCGGAGAGGTAGAGATCTCGGTCGGCGACAGCGGCGTGGGCATCCCGAAGGAGCGGCTCGCCCGCATCTTCGACCCCTTCTTCACCACCAAGCCGAGGGGCGAGGGGACCGGCCTCGGCCTGCTGGTGACGCGGCGCATCGTGCTCGAGCACGGCGGGTCGATCGAAGTCACGAGCGAGCCGGGGGCCGGGGCGTGCTTCCGCATCCGGCTTCCGGCGTGTGACGGGGGTGGGTCGTAGAGCGACACTGGGATCGGGGAGTGACCCAGGATGCGCCGGCAAGAAGGCGCAGGGCGGACCCTGGGGCCGAGGTGGATGGCATGCCTGATGCACGAACGTCCGGCGTGAGCGATGACAACGCAGTTCTGGTGGTGGAAGACGATCGCGCGATGGCGCTCATGCTCGTCGATCTGCTGCAGGAGTCGGGCTACCCCGCGACGGCCGCACACGGCGTCGCCGAGGCCTTGGAGCGCCTGGAGCGAGACCGCTTCGTCGTGATCGTGAGCGATCTCCAGATGGCCCCGCTGAGCGGGATGGAGCTGCTCGGACTCCTCGAGGAGAGGGCGGTTACGACCCCCGTCATCCTGATGTCGGCCTTCCCGGGCCCCGACGTCGAGACGCAGGCTCTGGCCCGAGGCGCCCGGGCGTTCCTCGCGAAGCCCTTCGAGACCGCGCAGCTGCTCGAGCTGGTGGCCAACCTCGCGCCGGCCCCATCCAACACGCCTCCCCGCTCGCCCATCTGCTGAGCGGCGTTCGCGCCCTAAGCGTCGAACTCGTACTTCCCGTCTTCCGACCGGGTCACCGCCTGCATCCGCGCCATGGTCTCGTCGAGGGGAAGCTCGATGCCGCCGCTCTCGGCGATCCGGGCATGCACGCGCTCGCTCGCCGCCTCGAGCAGGCTGCACGCGCGCCCCACGTCGCCAAGGAGCCGACCCTCGCGCTTCCGGATCTCTCCGGCGACCCACACGGTGTCGACGTCCGAGGGTCGCGCCTGCTGAACGATGCTGCGGGCGGGATGGCTGCGATCCCAGCCGGCCATGTTCAGCGAGTCGCCGCGCAGCAAGACGACGTCCGCCTGCTTCCCGGGGCGGAGGCTCCCGACGCGGTCCTCGAGGCCCAGGGCGCGCGCTCCGCCGCGGGTGCCCCAGGCGAGGGCGTCGGCGCATGAGATGGGCGTACCCAGGGGGAACGGCCCCCGCGCCTCCGCATCGCCGTCGATGTGATGGCAGCGCAGCGCCTGCAGGCCGATCCGCATGGCGGCGAAGAGATCCGCGCTGTTGTTCGACGTGATGTCGGTTCCGATCCCGAAGGGGATGCCGAGCTCTGCGCAGATGCGCGTGGAGGGCCACATCATGCCCATCTGCAGCTCCGTCTCGGGCGTGAAGGCGACGGCCGCGCCGGCCTCCGCGACCATGGGCCACTCGTCTTCGTCCGTGGCGTACATGTGTACGAGGGTGACGTCGCTCCCGAGCGCGCCGAGCTCCGCGATGGCCGCCACGTCGCGCTGGTTGGCGCCCCCGATGCCTCCGCTGTTGCAGTGCCAGAAGACCCGCGCATCGAGCTCGCGGGCGAGGCCGAACTGGGCCGCCAGTCGCTCGGATGAGCCCGCGAAGGGCGCCTCCTCGGGCGCGACGCCCAGGGTCACGAGCGCGTCACGCCCGGTGAACTCGTGCTTCGCCAGCTCGCGTCCGAACGCGATCCGATCCTGAAGTGATCGGAAGGTCGGGTCGGCCTGGGGCGGGTAGTTGAAGCCGTAGTTCCAGACCACGCGGAGCCCGGACTCCCGGAGGCCGCGAATCGCCTCGTGGGCGTGGTCGGGCGTCAGCAGGTTGTGGCAGTAGTCCGTCACGCTGGTCACGCCCGCGTCGAGGGCCTCGAGCGCCCCGTGCAGCTGCACGGCGTACATGTCCTCGGCCGTGAAGAAGCGGGCCGCGTGCATCCGGATCTGGGTCACGTAGTCCACGAGCGAGCCGTCGGAGCAGACGCTCCGCAGGGCGCCCTGCCAGACGTGCCGATGGGAGTCGATCATGCCCGGCATGACGATCCGGCGTCGCGCGTCGATGACTTCCGCGTCCTCGCCGACGTCGAGCCGGGGCGCGATCTCCGCGATCACGTCGTCCTCGATCAGGACGTCGGCGTCGGGGAGATCGCCGAGGGCGGGGTCTCCCGTGACCACGAAACCGTTGCGAATCACCTGTCGACTCATCCGCGCGTTCTCCCTATCGACGACGTCTCGTCGCAAGGTAGTCGAGCGGGTGATGCCGGCCTATGGAGCAGTGGCCAGCGCGGAGACGAGGTGGCGGGAGAGCCGCTCCGGCTGGTCGACGCTCACCCAATGCGACGCGCCCTCGAGCACGATGCGCTCGATGGGGCTCCGTTCCAGCCACTCGAGGGTGCTGTTTGGGCAGTTGCCCGGGGCGTAGACGTAGGTGGCGCGTGCGGCCGAGACGAGGACGTCGCCCGGCACGTGCTCGTCGGAGAACCGGCGCGCATCGCTCCCGAGCTCCCACAGGGCGCGAGGATCGGCGCGGGCCACGATGCGTCGGTACCTCGCGATCACGGGCTCTGCTGCGCTCCTCTCGTCGAGGCGGTCGAGGAAGGCCGCCCGGAAGGCGTCCGGGTCGTCGTAGTCGGCGGCCGTCCCCGAGAAGTAGGCATCCTCGGCCGTGAGGTTGCCTTCGAGGGACACGATCCGCGTGATCGGGCAGCCGGGCTGCCCGGCGGCCAGGGAAGCGATGATCGAGGCCAGGGAGTGCGCGATCGCGATTCCGGCTCCGCGTTCGCGCGCCGCGTCGGCGACGAACGCGGCAAGGGCCGCGAGGGACGTCGGCCCTGCGAGCGCCGGCGCACCGAAGCCGGGCAGGGCGATCGGCGTGAGCTCGACCCTGGCTGCGAGGGGCGTCTCGAGCAGGCCGGAGTACATGCTCGGGTCGTCGCCGAAGCCGGCGAGGAGCAGGGCGCCGGGTCTATCGTTCGCCGACATCGACTCGGGCCGTTCCGAACAGCGTCACCAGCACCCGGCGGATGTGCGCCTCGATCCCTTCCTCGGTTCGGATGTCCAGCCGGGAGAACCGGTTGGTGAAGTCCGGCAGGGTGAAGGGCACCGAGCCGAGCATCACCAGGAAGAGGAAGAACGAGTCGGCGTCGTGCTCCTCGAGGTGCCCCGCCTCGCGAGCGCCTTCGAAGATCGGCCCGATCGCCAGGTGGAGAGGCAGGATGCGCTCCACCAGGAAGTCGAGCCGCGGGCCCGGCTCGGTCGACTCCATCAGGATCAGCCGCGAGACCTCGGGCATCTCGGACGCCTGCCGCATGTAGGCGGTGGCGATCGCCTGGAGCAGGGCCAGGGGGTCTCCGTCGTCCGGCCGCTCGAGCAGGGGCCGCTGCCGCTCGGCGACGCGGTCGACGAAGTCCTTCACCACCGCGCGCCACAGGTCGTCCTTGGTTCCGAAGTGGTGGCGGATCAGCCCGTGGGTCGTCCGCGCATCCGCCGCGATCTCGCGGAGGCTGGCCGCCCGGAAGCCGCGGGCCGCGAAGTGCCGCCCGGCGGTCTCGAGGATGGTCCGTCGGGTCCGACGCGCGACCTCGGCGGACTGCCTGCCCTTGGGGCGCTCCTTCGGACGTTCCTTCAGCTGAGCCACGTTGCCTCCGATGCTGTCCAATTGTATAGTAAAGAAGCCCAAGCCCGGAGGCCACCCATGAACGCACGGCACTACCTGGGAATGCGCCCAGGCGATCTCGACGACAAGCCCTACGCCCGCTTCTGGAAGCCCGACATGTCCCCCATGCAGCCCCATGTGGTGGACGCATTGCTGCACGGAGCGGAGGCGAGCGAGCTCGGCTTCGAGATGGACGCGGCGGACCAGCTGCTCGAGCCCGGCTACTTGCCCCTGGAGAACGGCTTCACCCAGCTAGGAAACGGCCAGACCCTCGTCGCCGTGCGGACGGAGATGCCCGGCGCCACCGGCGCGATGTTCGAGTGGTGGATGGGCTGGCACACCATGGAGCACCAGCGGTACAAGCTCTGGCACCCGCGCGCCCACGTCGCCAACGGCACGCGCGAGATGCGGGGCGACGATCCCTCCCTCTCGGATCGGGAGAAGTACCGGACGACCCACTACGTCACCGAGTACATCGGCGACCGTCTCGAGCACATCACCATCACCTTCGACGATCCCCGGACGTTCTTCGGCGACGGCGCCGATCTGACGTCCGGCGGCACGACGGCCCTCGTCTGCGGGCGCGTCGATCTACAGCGACCCCGCATCACCATCGGCTGGCTCATCCACCAGATCCGCGAACGCGAGGAAGGGACCGAGATGCGCAGCCGCTTCTGGCTCGGCAAGCCCCAGCTGCCGGACTTCGGCCCGGATCACCCCGCCAATCGCCTCCTGGGCTCGGGCCCGGTGCGGCGTGCCGCCGGGCGACCCGGGATGGGGCGATCGATGGTGGTGCACTGCGGGATGGAGATGAACCACCTCGCCGGCTTCCTGCCCGAGCTCTACGCCGTGTACCACGACTAGCGTCCGATCTCGTCGAGGGCTCCCACACAGAGCCGAATGAAGGTGTTCGCGAGCCGCTTGCGCGGCCAGCCGGTGTGGGCCCGAAGAGCGGCGAGCCCCGGGGCACCCGAGCCGAGTACGGCCGCGGCCGTCACGGCTTCCTGTCGGGTGATCCGATACTCCTCGCGGAAGAGGCCCGCGAAGTACTCGAGGATGCCCGCCGTGCGTTCCCGCCGGCGTCGCTCGAGCTCGGGCGGACCCACGCCGGGAGCCTCGAGCCGGCCCAGGATCCCGCCACCCTCGTCGACCCGGTCGAGCCACACGCCGAGGATGGCGTGCAGCTTGGCCTCCAGGCTCTCCTTCCCGACCAGCTCCTGCTCCACGCGGGCGTCGAACGCGGCGGTCTCGTGGTCCCACAGGGCGAGCAGCACGGCGTCGCGGTTCGCGAAGAAGCGGTAGGGGAGCGCCTTGTTGATGCCTGCCTCGGCGGCGAGCCCCTCCATGGTGAGGGCCTCCACCCCGCGCTCCGCCACGATCTTCGACGCCGCAGCGATCAGGCTGGCCTCGCGGTCGGCCCGCTTCAGGCGCGGACGCTTCGCTGCTCCTCGCGGCATCAAGGCTCCCTCACTCCCCGAATCCCGAAGTGGCGCGGGACCGAGAGCAATTGTAACGTAACCGTTACCAATCATTCCCGCGACGCCCGAGGCCGACCCATGCCCGACGCCCACGAGAAGCCCACGTTGCACCCCGAGTTCGTGAAGAACATGGTGCGCACGTTCAACGACTCCGACGAGCACGGCGTGCACCTCCTCTTCAACGAGTGGTGGCCCCACGCCCCCGACCACACGATCGAGCGGTACCTCGAGAACTTCCGCAAGACGCCCGGTGCCGAGGACTTCCTGTCCGACCGTTTCCTCGCCGATCCGATCGGCCTCGAGGACCTCGGCGCGATGCCGGAAGGCTCCGTCGGCCGCGGCTACCACGACTTCCTCACGCGAAACGGCCTCGAGAAGAACCTCGCGACCAACTACAAGCTGCTGCACGACTTCATGGCGCGCTCGGGCCAGCTCGACCGCATGCCCGAGGAGCTCAAGTACGCGATCATCCGCGGGTTCCAGATCCACGACATCCTGCACGTGATCACCGGATACACCCCGAGCGGGCTCGACGAGCTCTCCCTCCAGGCCTTCTGCCTCGCCCAGCTGCAGTTCCCCTACTTCGGAATGTGGATGGCGACGACCACGTCGCGAATGACGTTCCTCGAGCCCGACGGCATCGTTCCGGTGATGGATGCGATCAGTCGTGGCTGGCAGCTCGGCCGGGAGACCCGAAACCTCCAGTTCGAGCGCTGGGAGGAACGTTTCGAGGAGCCGCTGGCCGAGGTTCGCGTCCCCTATGGCGTGCCGCCCGAAGGACTGCCCGTCTAGCGCTTCCTCAGCCGCGTGCGGCTTCCATCGCGGCCCGGGGCTCGGGGCCGCCCAGCCGACCGAGGGGGAAGCCGCGCATGAGCAGGGCGATTCCAAGGCCGAAGAGGGCTGGGTAGGCGAACAGCACCCAGCGGATGCTCTCCGCCGAGCCGCTGGTATTCGGATCCCTCGGATCGAATCCGAGGAAGGACAGCGAGTAGAGGCCGAGTCCGACGGCGAGGGCCATCCCGGACTTGTAGGTCGCCGTCAGCAGGGCGAAGTACGCCGCCTCGTGGCGGCCGGCTCCGCTCTGCTCGCTCTCGTCGATGATCTCGGTGAGGATCGAGCGGGGCAGGAACTGCAGGGGACCCCCGGCGAGCCCGACGAACACCATGGCGACGGCAGCCAGCGCGAAGTTCTCGGCCGGTACGACCAGGAAGAGCGCATGGGCGACGACGGCGTAGAGCCCGGCCGCGGCGAAGGTCCGGTTCTTGCCCAATCGCCCCGCGACGAAGATCCAGAACGGGATGAACACCAGGTTGCTCGCGAAGCTGATCAGGATGAGCAGGCTCCCGCGCGAGCCCAGCCGGAGCGTGTGCGTCGCGTAGAACAGGATCAGCGACGCGGCGAGGCCGATCATCAGGCCGGCCAGCAGATCGGAGACGACGAGGCGCCGCAGGGCCGCGCTCTCCCACATCCGCCGCAGCGTCCGGCCCAGGTGGAAGGCGGGCCCCGGCGCTACCGGTCGCTCGGGAACGAGGCGTAGCGCCATCGCGACCGCGACGGGCAGCAGGACGACGACGCACCAGGCCATCGTCTCGGCCCGGGCCGCGGCATCGCCCCCGCTGGCACGGTCGGCGAGGGCGGCGACCACCATGATCCCGATCATGCCCGCGGCGTTCGCCATCTGGACGCTGCCCATCACCCGCGAGCGTTGGTGGGAGTCGTGCGACAGCTCCGAGGCCCAGGCCAGGAGCGAGAGGAAGATGATCGTCCATCCGAGGTAGAAGACGACGAGCCAGGCCAGGAGGTAGAGCGGCCCGGCGCCGTCGGGTGGAACGAAGATCCGGAAGACGGCGACGAGCAGGATCGGAGTGGACAGAACGATCCAGGGCTTGCGCCTTCCGAACCTCGCGAAGGGCAGCTTCACCGATTCGGCGACGTACCCGAACAGCGGGTCGCTCAGCATGTCCCAGAGCTTGGCCACCATGAAGAGCGTCGCGACGAGGCTCAGATCGAGGCCCACCTGCTCCGTGTACAGAGCCGGCATGAAGACCACCGTGGGCATCATCAGCCCGAACAGCGGGATGGCCGGAAGCGAGATTCCCAGCAGCTGCCTCCGCGAGACGCGGCCTCGTTCGCTCTCCATGGGGCTCCCCGTGTGGCTGAAGGAGCCTCTGGTTTCTCACATAAATGAGTAAATTTCAATATTGACGTCTGTATATCTTTCAAATAGATTGCTCGCATGGTCGACGAGGACCCCCTCGAGGGCCCGCGGACGCGGGGCCACCGCAAGAAGGAGAAGACGCGCCGGCAGCTGCTGGCCGCCGGGCTCCGGGTCCTGAACCGGAAGGGCGAGTCGTTGACCGCGCGTGACGTGACCGCCGAAGCCGACGTCTCGACGGGGACCTTCTACAACTACTTCGCCGACCCCGATGCGCTGATCGACGCGATCATGCGCGACCAGCTGCTCGGGATCGCTGCGACGACCGCGCACGAGCCGATCCCGGATCCGGCTCTCCGTGTGGCCGTGACGGCCACGCGCGTCCTGCAGAGAGCCCTGGCCGACCCCCGTTGGGCGCGCCTCGCGTTGCGTCTCGTCCATCGGCCGGGCGAGCCCAACCAGCTCAATCACTATCTGCGCGACGACCTGGTCGAGGGCTTCGAGCAGGGCCGCTTCCAACGGGCAGCCGACGACGCGACCCTCGACCAGGCCACCGGGCTCCTCGTCATGACGATCCGGCGGATCGTGGCCGGCGGTGCTGGGCCCGAGGTCGTGCCGCGCATGGTCGAACGGCTGCTCGAGGCATTCGGGGTCTCCGAGGACGAGGCGAGTGAGCTCGCCGCGACCGCCTCGTCCCCGTGATCCGCGCTGCCAGCCTGCGAGCCAGGAGGACCCCCATGAGCGAGGACATCCCCATCGCGGATCGCCACCGCGCGCAGCCGAACCAGGGCCGCGCGGGAGCGATCAGCCCCGCGAAGCTCGCGCACGTGGTGCTGCGCACGGCGAAGTTCGAGGAAGCGAGGCAGTGGTACATCACCGTGCTCGGTGCCGAGGTGATCGCCGAGAGCCCGCTGCTGGTGTTCCTCACCTACGACGACGAGCACCATCGCATCGCGCTGCTGAACGACCCGAACGCGGCTCCTGGCGGAGCGCTGACGCAGCCGCGCACCACCGGCCTCGAGCACGTCTCCTTCACCTACGCGGGCCTCGGAGACCTCCTCCTCACCTACGAGCGCCTCGCGAAGTCCGGCATCGAGCCCCACTGGTGCGTCAACCACGGCGCCACCACGTCGATGTACTTCCTGGATCCCGACGGCAACCAGGTCGAGCTCCAGGTCGACGCGTTCGACAGCCTCGAGGAGACGCTGCGTGACGGGCCGCCGATCGGTGAGATCGGGGTCGAGTTCGATCCGGAGGACCTGCTCGCGCGCTACCGCGCGGGCGTCCCCGCCCGCGAGCTGCTGAAGCAGGATCCCACCCGAGGCCGCGACCATCGGCCTGGCCGGCGGGCGACCCCGTGAGGAGCCCGGAGGCTCCGGTTCTGATCGTCGGAGGTGGGCCCGTGGGGCTCTCCCTCGCGATCGAGCTCCTGGGCTTCGGGTTCGAGCCGCTGGTGGTGGAGCGCCGAGCGGCCGACGAGCTGACCCACCCCACCGCCAATCATCTGTCCGTGCGCACGGTCGAGCTCCTGCGCCGCTGGGGCCTGGCGGACGCCGCAAGAAACGCCGGCTTCCCCGTCGACTGGGCCGGAGCGCTCGGGATCCTCACCCACATCGGCGGCTTCGAGCTCGCCCATCTGCCACGCCAGAGTGCGGCCGACGCGACCCGTCGCCACTACACGCCGGAGACGGAGCTCTGGCAGCCGAAGCGCTTCTTCGACCCGGTGCTGCGCGCGGCCGCCGAGCAGCGGGGCGCGACTCTGCTATCCGGGCACGAGGTGACGGCGCTCGAGCAGCGCGAGACCGGCGTCGTGGCCGAGCTTCTCGACCTCGCGAGCGGAAGCACACGGCGGGTTCGCACGGCCTTCGCGGTCGGCTGCGACGGGGCGGGCAGCCGCGTCCGGGAGTGGATCGGTCAGGAGCTCGTGGGGCTTCCGCCCGAAGACCCGATCGACTCCGTCTACTTCCGGTCCACCGACCTGGCGAAGCTCGTCCCGCGCAATCGCTGGCAGTATCGCGTGCTCGGCCGGGCCGACGGGCCGGATGCTTCCGGCTGGCTGCTGATCACGATCGACGGCAAGGAGCTCTGGCGACTGCATGGCCCGGGCATCATCGAGAGGGACGACGCCGAGGCGACGGCGGCCAACCTGAAGCGGCTGGCCGGAGCGGACATCGACGTCGAAGTGCTCACGATGGTCCCGTGGCGGCCCCGCCAGGCGCTCTGCCCTTCGTTCCGCGACGGACGGATCTTCGTGGCGGGCGATGCCGCCGCCCGGGGCACGACCTTCGCCGGGATGTGGATGAACCGGGGCATCGCCGACGCGGTCGACCTCGGCTGGAAGCTCGCCGCCGTGCTGCAGGGGTGGGGCGGGGACAACCTGCTCGACAGCTACACCCACGAGCGACGCCTGGCCACCCTGGACCTCCTGCGCTTCCAGGGCGCGGACCTGTCCGGCCCGGAGCCGAGGAAGCTCGCGGACCGGAAGCTCGGACATCAGGGGATCATCCCGAACCCGCCACGAGCATTGTGGGACGACGACCCGGCTGCGGAGCAGCAGCGTCGGAACCTTCGCGAGGGCTTCGCGTCCATCCCCGAGGAGCGGCTCGAGTGGTGCCGTGCCGATCTCGGATACCGCTACGACGGCTCGCCCGTGATCGTCGACGACGGGACGCCCCTCGATACGAACGACGAGTGGTTCCGCTACGAGCAGACTGCGAAGCCTGGAGGGCGTGCGCCTCACGCCTGGCTCGCCGATGGGAGCTCCACTCTCGACTGGTTCCGCCAGTCGTTCACGCTCGTCGAGCTGGGCGGAGACCCGACGACCCTGGTGCAGGCAGCGGAGCAGCGCGGGGTTCCGGTCGCAGTCGCGCGGCCCGAGGAGGCGGCGGTCCGCGACGCCTACGTCGAGCCGCTCACGCTGGTGCGCCCCGACGGCTTCGTCGCCTGGCGCGGCGACGCGCCGGACGCGGCTGCAGCGCTCCGCATCATCGACGCCGTACGGGGTGCCTGAGCGTGCAGCTCTTCGCGACGAGCCGGGGAATCGCGCGCGCGTGCCTCGAGAGCGAGGCGCAGCTCGAGATCCTCGACTCCGCCAGCAGCGATCTCGCGGAGCACTTCGGCGCCGGGGCCTTCGAGCCCCTGCGATCCCGGCCGCCCGAGGGTCGGGTCGCCATCGAGGACGTGACGTTCCTGCCGCCGATCGCGCAGCCCGGCCGGTTCGTGATCGCGGGCCTCAACTATCGCGCCCACTGCGAGGAGGTAGGCCGGCCGGTTCCCGAGCGGCTGCTCTTCGGCTTCACGAACGGAGCCGCGGCCCTGGGCGCGAGGGCCCCGATCCGGATCCCGGCCGCGGCGCCCGAGGAGGTCGACTACGAGGGGGAGGTCGCCGTCGTGATCGGCCGAACGGTCGAGGGGGTCGCCGCCGCTGACGCCTGGTCGGTCGTGGCCGGGCTCACGCCGATCAACGACGTCTCCGCGCGCGACGTCCAGAGGGGCGGCACGCTCGAAGCCCTGGCCCGGGCCAAGGGGTTCCCGACTTTCAAGCCCTTCGGCCCATGTGTGGCGACCCTCGACGAGTTCGCCGATCCGCTCGACATCGGCATCCGCACCTGGGTGAACGGAGAGCTCCGCCAGAGCGGGCGCACCAGCGACATGGCGTTCCCGATCCCGCAGATCCTCGAGGCGGTCACGGCTCGCGTGCGGCTCGAGCCGGGCGACGTCGTGTGTACCGGTACGCCGGGCGGCGTCGCCCACGGAGGCGCGCATCCCTATCTCGTCGCCGGCGATCGGGTCGAGATCGAGCTCGAGGGCCTGCCGCGGCTCTCGAACGCCGTGGGCGCCGGCGAGTGAGGGCAGGGCGGACGAGCTAGCCTTGCCTACTCGCGCCCGTCTCTCCCCCGACCCCACCGGAGATACAACGATGATCGAGAAGACAATCGAACGCTGGCACGCCCACCTGCGCGGCGAGCTCGAGGGTGGGCTCGACGAGCTCCTCGCCGACGACTGCACCTTCTACTCCCCCATCGTCTTCACCCCCCAGCAGGGCAAGGAGATCACCAAGCTCTACCTGAGCGCCGCGGGAAACACGCTCGGCGGTGACGACGGGCCGGTGAAGAACGGCGGCGGGAGCGGCGAGGGTGGCAAGTTCCGCTACGTGCGCGAGATCCTGCAGGGCGACTCGGCCATGCTCGAGTTCGAGACCAGCGCCGGAGGCAAGTACGTGAACGGCATCGACATCATCCGCTGCAACGAAGAGGGCAAGATCGTCGAGTTCAAGGTGCTGATCCGGCCGCTCCAGGCGATCAACCTCGTGCACGCACAGATGAAGGCGATGCTCGCGAAGATGCAGGGCGGAGACGAGGCACGGGCCTAGGGAGGAGCGGGCCTCGCCCTCAGTCGGAACGCCAGTCCACGAAGATCGGAGAGGACCAGGCTCTCGGCTCGGCGTCCCCGAGGCAGTCGTCCTCGTCGCCGACGTCGCGGCAGGCGCGCGGCTCGACGCATGCGCCGGAGTCGTCGGTCTCGCATCGCAGTCCGCCCGCGTTCACGACCTGTGCTTTGGCCTCGATGGCGCGGACGTAGTAGACGGCGTCTCGCCGGTCCCGCGAGAACTCCGGGTCCTCGAACTCGACGCGGCAGCCCGTCTCCGACCCGTCGCAGGGCAGCACGCGCCAGGGGTCCTCGATCAGCGCGTCGAGCGGCTCGCCCGGTGCCGCGCGAGGCCGGATCCGGACCACCTCGATGCGATCGATCGGTCGCCGACGATCGCTCGGGTTCCAGCACTCGCCGCGGCAGAGCCGCTCGAGCGGGTCCGGCCCGAGGCCGCGCACCGCGTAGTCGGGGCAGCCGGGCTCCTGCTCGAACGAGCCCACCGCGCGGACCCGGAACCGCGGGGCTTCGCGCGTCGAGTGCGTGCCGCCCATGGGCGCGATCCGCTCGTCGTCCGTCCCCATCAGATCGAACCAGAGGAGGATGCGCGGGCCGCTCGTGCCGTACACCTCCCGGCGCATGAGGGCGTTCCAGATGCCTTCCCGGCTGCGATCGCTCGCGTGGACGGCGGCGAGCCCGCCCGTGTAGAAGAAGGACCCCAGCCGCTCCACCTCGCCGCGCTCGGTCGGGCCGACGCCTTCGAGGCTCACCTCGCGGGCACGCGAGAGCGGAGTGCCCCGGGTCCGGAACGGCAGCCTCACTCCGGCCAGGCGTGCGTCGGTCATGTCGACCCGGGCCAGCTCCTTGTAGCCGGAGCCGGCCCGCGCCGTGTGCGTGTCGCTCGACCCGATCACGCCGAAGCGGAAGCGCTCCGGCTCCGTCGGCTCCCGCGCCGCCAGGATCGCCTGCACCGACGATCCCGGCCGGTGGTTGAAGGCCGGGAGGAAGCAGTCGCGGCACTGGTCGGCGTCGAGCCACTCGTCGGGCTCGTAGCCCCCGATCGCGAGATGGCCCGTGGCGCCCGGTGCTTCGAGGAAGTGGCGGCGCGCTTCGCGGGCACGATCCTCGCACTCGCTCTCCGTCTCGCCTTCGCCGAGGCAGCGCCCGCGGATGATCTCGCCGGCGTGCCAGCAGGCCGGGAGATGCCCTTCGCTCGGCTCTGGGCAGACGGCCACCTTCTCGCCGTCTCGGGACTCGAAGCGCGCGGCGCGGTAGGGCCGGTACCCCTCGGCGTTCCCGTGCCCGGAGAAGATCTCGATCAGGCGCTGGCGCTCGGGGTCGTGGTTTCCGGCGCGGAGCTGGTGGCTGAAGCTCGAGCCGGGGGGCGTGTAGTTGCCCCAGGTCGTCCCGTGCGGGATCACGAGCGAGGGGAAGCCCCAGTCGTCGAGCTTCGCGAACAGCTCGCCCGGCGTGGCGGCCCACTCGCGACAGTCGTCGGGCAGCTCGCGCACGGGGACGTCGTCCGGGCAGCGATCGACCTCCGCCATCTCGCGGAACGAGGCCGGGGCGTCGAGGTAGGGTCCGCCGAAGCCGCCGAGCATCGCGAGGGCGCCGAGCCCGAGCGGCGGTGGCAGCTCGAAGGGGTTGCCGCTCGGCGAATCGGCCGCGATCGGACGCGTGGGGATCTCGCCGTCCCCGAGGTCGCGGAGGATCACGTTCTTGTGTCCGAAGTGGTTCTCGGGTCGCGTTCCCGCCTGCGTCCACTCCCAGCCGAGGAAGGGCACCACGTCGGGCGGGCCCTGCCCCGATCCACGGGCGTCGCACTCGCGCACGGCGTCGATCGTCTCGCGCCATCGCCGCGGCGTCAGGTTCATGGCGTGGTCGTTGATCGACCAGAAGTCGAGTGCGGAGCAGTAACGCGCGAAGTCGCAGGCATCGGAGACGGTGTAGGGCTCGCCGCCCGTGAAGACGCCCGCGGCCAGGGCATCGAGCGAGAATCCCGAGTGCACGTGCAGGTCGCCGAAGAGGATCTGCGCCGAGTCGGGAGCCCCGGCCGAAGATGCGGCGGCACGCACCCGCTCGGTTCGCTCGGCGACCTGGGCGATCGGGACCCGCTCGGCGGCCGGGCGGCCGGCGGTCACCGGTGAACCGAGGCCTCCTCGCCCGACCACGTAGAGCAGGACGAGCAGGAGAACGAGCCCGGCAACGAGGGTGCCGAGCGCCAGCAGGATGCGCCTGAACGTCATCTGGATCGGTCTTCCTCTCCGTTCGATCCCACCCTAGCGCGGCTGGCGAGAATCGGACCTTGACCTCGCCGCGTGTTGCGGGCAAAAAGATCCGAACCAAAAGGATGGGAGACTCACGATGCCGGGATTCGAGTATGCGGGCGACATCACCCTCTCTTCGTCGGTCACCGATCTCGACCGGTCGATCGCCTGGTTCCAGGAGATGCTGGGCTTCGAAGTCGTGCTCCGGGTGGACGAGGCGGGCTGGGCCGAGGTGTCGAGCCCGACCGACGGCGTCACGATCGGTCTCGGCCAGAGCGAAGCCGTCGACGGAAAGGGCGGGACGACGCCGGTCTTGGGCGTGGTCGACGTCGCTGCCGCGCGCGCCGAGCTCGAGGCGAAGGGCGTGAGCTTCGAGGGCGAGACCGTCGAGGTCCCGGGCATGGTCAAGCTCGCGACGTTCTTCGACCCGGACGGCAACTCGTACATGCTCGCGCAGTCGCTCGTGAGCTGACGACCGGACGCATCGCGTGGCTTCGACGCCCCCGGGGACGGGTAGCGCCGAGCACGCGATCCGAGCACGCGATCCCAGAGGGTGGCACCATCCATGCACACACGGAGAGGGGTCCCATGCGCAGCTTCATCTGGACACTCTGCCTGCTCGCATGGATCTGGCCGGCGACGGCCGACGCGCTCTGCGGTGACGGCGTCCTCGATCCGGGCGAGGCGTGCGACGATGGCTCCGTCGTCGCGGGAGACGGCTGTGACGCGCGGTGTGCCTTCGAGCCGCAGTGCCTCGTCGCCCACGCGTCGAATCCGGCACAGGCCTTCGTGGTCCGGGTCGAGCCCGACGGCAGCCTCGAGTCGGTCACGTCCTCGCCGCTTCCTTCGACGGCATCGCCCAGCCCCAAGGGCGCGACGACCTGCGGGCGCTTCGTCTACTTCGCGCGCGGC